>Ga0335077_10000194_pt1 | contig 64181 bp, 49 predicted proteins | sample Lox_Sample_31_FD_207151 | JGI IMG/M metagenome (GOLD analysis project Ga0335077, IMG submission 207151) | Soil microbial communities from Loxahatchee National Wildlife Refuge, Florida, United States - Lox_Sample_3.1 | ecosystem: Environmental > Terrestrial > Soil > Wetlands | place: USA... | reverse complement strand
CGACCAGGAGACGATGTAAGCGAGAACGACTCCGGCGAGGCCGCCTAACAGAGTGATCGCCAGAGCTTCCGCCAGGAACTGGAAGAGGATGTGCCAGCTGCGCGCGCCGAGGGCTTTCTCTACGCCGATTTCGCGGGTGCGCTGGGTTACGGAAACCAGCATGATGTTCATGAGGCCTACGCCGCCGATGCCGAGCGTCAGCAGGCCAATGAAGCCGAGCAGAATCTTGATACCGGTGGTGATCACGCGCAGGTCGAGCAGGTCGGCGAAGACGTCGAAGACGAAGACGGCGCGCTTGTCCTTGGGATCGAACTCGTGGTGGAAGGCCATGGAGCGGCGGACGGCGTCGGCGACCTTCTGGTGATCCCCTTCGTATTCCATGGCGATCGCGTTCAGGTAGTAGGTGTTCTTGATGTCGCTCATAGCGCTGAACGGGATGTAGACGTGGCCGTTCTGGTCGTCGTCGCCGTTCTGGATGACATGCTTGAGAACGCCTATGACTTCGTAGGAGACACCATCGAGGCGGACCTTCTCACCCAGCGCGTTCTGCCCGGAGAAAAGTTTCTTCTTGACGTCGGCTCCGAGTACGGCGACACGGCTGTGCGTGTTCTCGTCGAGGTCAGTGAAGAAGGTGCCGTACTCGACGTCCATGCGGCGCATGCGCGAGTAGTAAGGATAGACTCCGCTGAGGTTGTAGCTGCCGCTGCGGGTCCCCCAGGCGATGGTGCTCTGCTTGGAAACTTCGGGGGAGATGCGCTTCAGCAGCGGAACCTCAGCCTGCAGGTAATCGAGATCGTTGACCGTGAGTTTGACTTCACTGCCGGCCTTGGTACCGCCTGCCTGGAGCGATGTGCGCCCAGGGAAGATAAACACCAAGTTGGTACCCCAGGACCGGAAGGCAACCCACAATCCGCGCTCAAATCCCGTGCCGTAGGCGAGCAGCAAGACGACGGTCGCGATGCCCCAGGCCATGCCAAGCATGGTGAGGATGCTGCGGCGGCGGTTGTACTTCAGCGCGTTGTAGGCCTGGCGTCCGAGTTCGAGGATCATGGGCTTACTCCTGACGGAGAGCCTCGACCGGAGCCATCAAGGCAGCCTGGCGGGCAGGATAGAGTCCGGCGGCAATGCCGGCAATCGCCAGCGAGAGAATCGCCACGATGGCCGAGGCGGGAACAATGCGAGGGGTGTCAAATCCTTCCGGCGCGGGCAACATCGCCAAGACCGAGATAAAACCGCCGACGAGCAGGAGGCCGATGCCGCCGCTGAATGCGGTCAGGAAGGCGCCCTCCACGAAAAACTGCGTCATGATGGCACGATGGGTTGCGCCCAGCGCCTTGCGTAAGCCGATCTCACGGGTACGTTCGGTCACCGAAACCAGCATGATGTTGATGATCCCGATGGCACCCAGGCCGAGCGTAACGACTCCGACCACACCCAGAAACCAGTCCATGGCGTTAAAGATCTTGCCGACTTTCTGATTGTTCTCGATCGTGTCCCAATCTTCGAAGGATTCCTCGAGCTTGGGATCGAAGCCGTGGCGCCGGGCAAGAATTCGATGGATTTCGTTCTTGGCTTGCAGGTGTTGCGCCGGAGTCGCAGGCCGGTAATTCAGAAACGATACCGCGTCTTCGCTGTTCTGCTCTTTCAGCGGAAAGAGACCACGCATGGTCTCGATCGGGATGAAGATGCGGGCGTTGGTTCCGTTATTGCCATCCTGTCCCACTTTGCTGACTACGCCAATCACATCGAACCGAACGCCGTTGAGCAGGATGGTGGAACCGACGGCGGGGCGGCCCGGGAAAATGTTCTTCAACAGTTCCCAACCGACGACGGCCACACGCCGTGATTCGCTATCGTCTTCGTCGTTGAACCAGCGTCCGGTTCCGACGGGAACGTTGCGAATCTGGTTGTATTCGGGAGCAATGCCGAAAACCTGGCCATTGGTGGAGCCATAGTCGCTGACGGCGCGGATATCCTCGCGATTCAGGACCGGGGAGATATAGCGGATAAAGCGCGCCTGCTGCCGGATGTCCCGATAGTCCTGATAGGTGAAGTGGTAGGTCCGGCCGGACTGGGTACTGCCTTCGACAGCGGGGATCCGCCCCGGGAACATGAACATGATGTCTTGCCCGAGGTTGGCCAGTTGTTTGGACTGCCCGCTGCGGAAGCCTTCGCCGAGGCCGACCAGCAACAGCAGCGAGCCGACGCCCCAGGCAATTCCGAACATGGTCAGGAAAGAACGGAGCTTGTGGGCCCACAAGGTGGCCAGCGACTGGCGCACGATTTCCGTCAACATTCGCATCCTTCGGCTCGTTGCAGGCGGCAGGGAGCGTAGGTCCGCCCCGCCATCCCATGATCTGATACGGGAGAGAAAGGGGCCCGGTTCCAGGAAAACACACGAACCCCAGGAGTTAGACGCTGGAAACAGGTTGGGGGTTAGCGGGCAAGCTTCAGGCGGTGGTCAGGTTGGTTCATTTGGCGCTTTCACGTGCGCGGGAGCATCCCTGACCGGATCCGCACGGGTTCACATTCTCCGTAGACCGTGCCGGTTGCTGGACAGGTCCGCGCGGGGATTCCAGTTGACTTGGGGGCATGCTCACTGGCGGACGGCGGGTGCGTCTAAGCAACGCAACAGTCCAGGGGCAGGTCCGCCACAAGAGAATCATCCTGGCTGACCTTGTTTTTCAACTTTCCTGGCGTTCATCGCCAGACGATTCTCGCTCCAACCAGGAGCTGAAGGAGTTGCCTACTATGATGCAAAGAGTATTCCGTGCTGCGGTCTACTGCCTTACTGTCGCCGCTCTGTCCGCGATCAGCCTTGCGCAGTCGTTGGTGCTCGACCTACCTCGTCAGAGCCAGGGGGCGAAAATCACGCAACGGATCGGAATCACCGACGTGACCATTTCGTATCACCGTCCGCTGGTGAATAACCGCAAGGTCTGGGGGGCACTGGTGCCCTACGGGCAAGTGTGGCGCGCCGGGGCCAATGAAAATACCACGATTACGTTCAGTAACCCAGTGACGATTGAAGGCAAGGCGCTCGACAAGGGAACTTACGGATTGCACATGATTCCGAACGCGGATGAATGGACGGTGATCTTCTCGAAGAATTCGACCTCGTGGGGCGCGTTCACCTATGACCAGGCTGAAGATGCTCTGCGGGTCAACGTTAAGCCGCAAGCAGCCGACATGCACAACGCACTGACCTACGACTTTGACCAACTGCAGCCGGAATCGGCGGTCGTGGTGATGGAGTGGGAGAAGGTCGGCGTGCCATTCAAAGTCGCGGTGGATGTGCACGACGTCGTGCAGGCCAGCCTGAAAAAGCAGCTGCGCAATCTCTCGCAGTACACCTGGATAAGTTGGGACGACGCGGCCAATTATCTGCTGGCGGAGAAGATTGCGCTCGATGACGCCCTGAAGTATGCCGACAAATCCATCGAGACCGAAGACCGCTACGACAACGAGATGACGAAGTCGCAGGTGCTGACAGCGTTGCATCGCAAAGACGATGCCGCCGCGGCGGAGAAAAATGCTTTGGCACTGGCGAACCCGCTGCAGCTGCACCTCTATGCTCGCCAGTTGATGGGGCAGAAACGCGCCGACGAGGCGTACACGATTTTCCGCGACAACGCCAAGAAGCATCCCGACATGTGGTTCACGCACACGGGGCTGGCGCGGATGTACTCGGGGCAAGGCAAGTTCGATGACGCCACCAAGGAGATGAAGGTCGCGCTCGACAAAGCGCCCGACAACCAGAAGGCCTACCTCGATGGACTGGTGAAGAGGCTGGAATCGAAGCAGGACATCAACCAGTAGTAAGGAGTCACAGGGCTGCGGGTTCGGGATTGAGCCGGCAGCCCTTGCGACTACGACAAACGCGTAACACCCGGAAAGCCATCGAAGCCAGAATCGAAGGTCAAGATACGATCAATTCCGTGATGTTCCATGACAGAAATGTGCACGGCATCGCGCGCAGAAAGTCGAGAATATCCGAACACAATCTGTTTGGCACGTTCCACCACAGGCTGATCGATGGGCAGTACCTGATCGACGACACCGAGTAATGCGTCAAAGGCTGGCTGGATCGCGTCGCGGCGGTCGATGGCGACATAGCGATGCAGAATCTCCTGGAGCACCTCGGCATCGGTGACCAAGCGCTGGCGGTCGCCGATTAGTTTTTCCAGTAATCGTTGCGCATCAGTCTTGTGGGGATGAGGTGCTCCGACGAGGTACATCGGAATATTGGAGTCGATGAGAATCACGAGTGCAGACCTGCACCGTAGCCCCTCTCGATCTCCTCCAGCATGCCATCGATATCCCGCACGGGATAGTTGTGTCGAGCAGCGGCGCGGACGGCAGCGAGTTTCTTCCCGATGTCTCCAACCGGCTCCCGCCGACAAGCCAGGTCCAAGGCCTGGCGGACCCACTCAGCAATCGAGAGCCGCCGCCCACGGGCCATACGTTGGATTTCCCGGTACTGAGGATCCTGCAGGATCACTTGCAGTCGCTTAGCCATGTACTTAGTCTAGATGACTCATCTATATGAGTCAACGCCCGGTGCCGCTGGATCCGGCGGCGGACTTGGCTTCATCCGGGTACTCGAACACTCCTCGCCCCGACTTGCGCCCAAGGCGTCCTGCCTTCACGTATTGCACCAACAGGGGACATGGCCGGAACTTCTCGCCCAGAGTTTTGTGCAGGTATTCGAGGATGTGGAGGCGAGTATCGAGGCCGACCAGGTCCACGAGTTCGAATGGGCCCATGGGATGGTTGAGTCCGAGTTTCAGGGCTTTGTCGATGTCTTCGGCGCTGGCGATGCCTTCCTGCAGCATGTAGAAGGCTTCGTTGCCGATCATGGCGTTGATGCGGCTGGTGATAAAGCCGGGCGCTTCTTTAATCACCACCACTTCTTTGCCCATGCGCCTGCCGACATCGGCGGCGGTGGCCAGGGTGTCGGCATCGGTCTCGAGAGCGCGGACGACTTCCAGCAGTTTCATCTTGTGCACGGGATTAAAGAAATGCATGCCGACGCACTTCTTCGCGCGGTAGGTGACGCTGGCAATTTCGGTGATGCTCAGCGAAGAAGTGTTCGAGGCGAGAATCGTGGTGGGCCGGCAGATTTTGTCGAGCAGGGTGAAGATTTCGATCTTCGACTCCATCTCTTCGGGGACGGCTTCTATGACAAGGTCAGCCTCGCGGGCGGCCTCATCGACCGAACCTGCATACTCGACACGGGCGAAGGCGGCGTCGGCGGCTCCGGCGCTGACTTTGCCGAGTTCGACGGCTTTGTCGAGAGTAGCGCGGATTTCGGTTTCGGCTTTGCGCAGGGCGTTGGGAAGAAGATCTTCGAGGATGGTGCGATAGCCGCCCACGGCAGCCGCATGGGAAATGCCGCGGCCCATGGTGCCCGCTCCGATGACGGCGACGGTTCTAACCTCCGCCACTACTTGCCTGCCTTTTCCAGTTGCTGGATCACACTTTCCAGACTGGGGTCGGCTTTGTGAATGTAGTCGGCCAGGCGCGCGCGTTCTTCGTCGGTCATGGTGGGGATCGACGTGCTGATGCGGCGCAGGGTGGCGGAGATGTCGTCGACATAGTTCATGAGGCGGATGAGTTCACCGGTTGCGGACATGAAGGCTCCTTGCGTTCGCTCTGGCCATGGCCTGGACACGGCAAGCCGCGCCTCTGGACAGGGCACTGGAGGCCAGGGGAACCATTCATTTTCAATGGCCGGAGGAGATTAGTAAAGGCGTGCGGGACTTCGTAGGGCTGGCGACTCGCCGGTGCCACACGTGCTAATCCATTTTGTGGAAGCGGCGGAAGGCGGCGTAGCCTTCCTTGCCCATGTAGCGGCCGAGGACGTCGGGATCGGTCTGACGCAGGTCCACGATCACGAGGCCGTCGACCACATCAGAAAACTTGCGGTCGAGATTGAAGCCGACCAGTTTCCCGCCCAGCTTGGCGTATTGCTTGATCAGGATGGGCAGACCCTTGCCGTCTTCCTCGAGATCGGAGATGGGTTCGGCCAACTCGTCGAGATTGTGGAGCGCATTGCAGAAAGCGCGGCAATCCCAGCGGCGCAGCCGAGGCGTGCGGAACGGCGTCCGAGGCTGAATTAGGTCGGCAAATTCGCGGCCGTCCTCACGCGATTCGAAGTAGCGCACGATCATCTCGCGCGACAGGCGGCTATATTCGTTGCTGATGCTGACCGCGCCGAACAGTACTGGTGTCTCGGGATGCCTCGCAATGAACCGTGCAATCCCCTTCCACAGCAGGAGCAGCGGGGCGTATTGCTTCTGGTACTCGGTGCGAATGAACGAACGGCCCAGTTCGAGCGCAGAGCCGATTTTCAGGAACAGGCGCTCGTCGTAGCGAAACACGCTATTCGTATAGAGGCCCTTGATGCCGTGGGCGCGGATAATCTCGTCGGTATTGCCCGCACGGTAAGCGCCCACCAGTTCACGTTGTTCCCTGTTCCACAGCAAAAGGTGCCAGTAGTAGGCGTCGAATTCGTCGATGTCGGTTCGTTTGCCGGTGCCTTCGCCGGCGGCGCGGAACGTGACTTCGCGCAGGCGGCCGAGTTCCTCGAGCAGATGAGGCATTTCAGGCGCGCGCGCGGCGTACACCGCAAATTCGTTGGTTTCGGTCAGAAGGCGATCGGGTGGCAGCGCGGTTATGTCGCTCAGCACCAGGCTTGGAGGAACGGCGGACACGATCGGTTCCTGCGCCTTGCGCGGCAGCACGGCTCGCACCTTGGTCGGAATGGAGATCTCTTTCTTGCCGCGATACGACAAGAGATAGGTGCGCAGGCGGAGATACTCGGTGGCTTCCTGGTCGTTCTCGATGCCGGCGATCAAGTCGGAAGGAATGGAGCTGCCGACACGGACTTCAATATTCTTTCCGCGCTGCTGCAGAAATTCCTGCATCAGCACCAGAGTGCGAAGGCGCGGATGGATCAATCCGAGGAGTTGGAAGGTCATGCTGTTGCGTCCGCAGAAATACACGGGCAGGGCGCTGGCACCGGTCTTGCGGATGAGGCGGGCGGCAACCGTGTTCCAGACGGGATCGGCAACTTCCGCTTTGCCAACGTTGAGCTGCGAGACTTCGCCGGCGGGAAACACGGCGAGAGCGCCGCCTTGCCGGAGCCACTCGATGGCCTGTTTCAACGCCCGTAAGTTTCTCTCGACGGACGATGCAGTATGAAACGGGTCAACGAAGAAACAGTGTTCCGCCAGTTCCGGGATGCCCTCGAGCAGTGAGTTGGTCATGACCCGGACGTCGGGCCGTACGCGCGAGAGCAGGACACCGAGGGCAGCGCCGTCCAGCACGCCGAACGGATGGTTCGCGACAGCCACCAGCGGGCCTTTTGCGGGAATGCGTTCGAGGTCGGCGGGTTGAAGCTGGAGATCGACTTCCATCTGCTGCAGCAATGTTTCGAGGCGGAATCCCTGCGGTGCGGAGCGCACGCGCTCGTACAGCTCGCGGACCTCAGCCATGGGGATCAGCCTGCCGGCCAAAGCGGGAAGGCCCGGCAGTTGTGGCGCGCCTGCCCAGAAGTTCCGACGACGTTCACGCACGCCTGGAGATCTACGCATACCGAATTCTCGCGCAGTTTTCTTTTCTGCTGTGTGAAGAAGCGGTTAAACGTTCGTGAACAGTGTCCCAAAAGTAACGAGCCAAAGATACAAGATATGTCATGGTGCGGCGTGACGGAGGTCACAGTACCTTGGAGAGGTGTGGCCGAAACACATGTCTAGGCGGCCCACTCAGCATTCGTAACTTGCGCGCCAGGTTTGGGGAGGCGGTCGGCCACCTCCGTCAAGGAGCCGAGCTTTTCGGCAATCTCCGGCCGGAGCATGTCCGCATGGAAGCGCCAGCGCCAGTTTCCCTCCGGCCGACTGGGCATGTTCATGCGGGAGTCGCCGCCAAGACCCAGAAGATCCTGCAGCGGCACGACGCACAGACTGGCGACGGAGTTGATGGCACAGCGGATCATCGCCCAGTTCACACCGTCTTCTGCCGGACCGAGGTAAGAGCGGGCGTAAACGCGCTCTTTCTCCGGGAGGGCGGAGGCCCACCACCCGAGAACGGTGTCGTTGTCATGCGTGCCCGTATAGACGACTTTGTCAGGCGTGAAGGTGTGCGGCAGGTGGACATGGGCTCCCGGATCGCCGAAGCCGAACTGCAGCACCGCCATACCGGGAATCTGAATCTCCTCGCGCAACTTGTTTACGTCGGCAGTAATGTAACCAAGATCTTCGGCAAAGAACGGCAACCCGCCGAGCGCCTGGCGCAGGTGGTGGAACAGATCGACGCCGGGACCATCGACCCAGCGTCCTTTGATGGCGGTTTCTTCGCTGGCGGGAATCTCCCAGAACTGGGCGAAGCCGCGGAAGTGGTCGAGGCGAACGAAATCGAAGTGATGGGTAGCCCAGCGCAGGCGGTCCGTCCACCAGGCATAACCACCGGAACGCATCACATCCCAGCGATAAAGAGGATTGCCCCAACGCTGGCCGGTTGCGCTGAAAAAATCCGGGGGAACGCCGGCAACGACTTCGGGATTGCGGTTGGCATCAAGGCGGAAGAGATCGGGATGAGTCCAGACATCGGCACTGTCGAAGTTCACGAAGATGGCGAGGTCACCAACCATGCGCACGGAACGCTGGCCGCAATAGGCCCGCAGTGCTTGCCACTGTTCGTGGAAGAAGAACTGGACGGCGCGTCGCGCCGCCAGGTCGTCTTCGAGTTCAGCACGCTTTTTCTCCAGGGCAGCCGGATCGCGGTGCGCCAGTTCGCGAGGCCAGCGGTTCCAGCTCTCCAATCGAAAGTGGGCTCGGAGGCTGTCGAAGAGAACGAAGTCATCGAGCCACCAGGCGTGGTCGCGACAGAAGGCCTCGAAACGGGAGCGGGGCCCGGCCGCAGCCGATCGGAGGAAGTTGTGAGCCGCCTCGAACAGAAGCGGCATCTTGCGCTTGAAAAGATGCTCGTAGTCGACGGGGGCGATTCCGTCGGGAAGGGTGTCGATCTGTTCACGATTGATCCAGCCCCGATCCGCGAGACGTTCCAGGCTGATCAGCAGCGGGTTTCCGGCAAAAGCGGAAGTGGAGGAGTAAGGTGAGTTCCCAAAACCCAGCGGACCCAGGGGCAACACCTGCCAGAGACCTTGTTTCGCGGTGGCAAGAAAGTCCGTAAACGCATACGCTGCCGGGCCAAAGTCGCCGATCCCACCTCGGGAAGGCAGCGAGGTAGGATGCAACAGAATTCCGCTGGCACGCGGGAGAGACAGCTGTCAGCTCTCAGTTCTCAGCTCTCAGGTAACCGATTCTGAGTCAGCCTGGCTGAGAGCTGGAAGCCGAAAGCTGAGAGCATTTCGACTACGATCCTTCCTCCGCTCCGCGTTGAGTCAGTTTGTTCATTTCTCCCTGGTTGATCTGGAGCTTCTTCGATTTTTCCATTTCCTTGCGCACGTTCAACACGAACATCGAGAAGACCTGGTTTTGTTTGGTGTCGAGAAGACTCTGGCGGATTTCATCCTTTTTGGCAGCGTAGTCCTGATCGGAAGGCAGCTGCTTTTCCAGGAGCTGCGCGACCACACCGTTGGCGCCGGTGTTGATGGGGCTGCTGATCTCACCCGGCTTCAGAGAGAAAATTGAACTGGCTGCGCCTGACAACGATCCGACGTCAGGAACCTGCCCATCGGGCAGCACAAGCTCGCTGGTCTTCATGGTGGCGCCGAGTTCCCTGGCGGCCTTCTTCAGATCGTGCTCAGCTTTGGCGCGATCGGCCAGTTCCTGCGTCTTCTGTTGCAGCAGCAAGCTGGCGCGCTCGCTCTTGAACTGGGTTTCCACCGTGGCGCGAGCTTCTTCAAACGTGAGAGTGGCAGGCGCCTTGATACTCAGCAACTCGAAAATCACGTAACCCTGGGGAACCTGGATCTCCTCAGCGGGCGCTTTCTCAGTCTCGTTGAAGACGGACTGCATGAGTTGAGGCGCAGGGCCGAGGCCAGGCAGTATCTCGGCTTGGCTGAAGTACTGCGTGGTCACGACCTGTACACCCTTCGCTTGCCCGGCCTTGTCGAGTCCGTCGTTGCGTGCCTGATTGGCCAGAGCATTGGCGGCGCCTTCCGTGGCTAAGGTTGCCTTCTGCTCACGTACCTTGCCTTCGATTTCGTCCTTCACTTCGGCAAGCAGTTTGACGTGCGCCTCATGCCGGTCTTCGACGCGGAGTATGACGAAAGCGTAGCCGGCATTGATGACACCGCTGGTTCCACCCTTGGGAAGGGACGTGGCGGCTTTCTGCACGTCAAGATTCGGGAAGCGGTTCGGTTGCATGAAATCGACCAAGCCGCCGTCTTTTGCGCTCGGGTCCTCCGAGTACTTCTTCGCCAGATCTTCGAAGGGTGCACCGGCGTTGAGTTGCTTGAGAACGTCTTCCGCCTTTTTCCGGGCTTGTTCGAGAGCGTTCTGATCCACCTTGCCATCGGAGCCGGGGAGCGGAGTTTTGATCAAAATCTGCCGCACCTTGACCTCTTCCGGCTGCCGGTACTCGTCGCGGTGCTGGTCGTAATAGGCCTGGAGTTCCTGAGGGGTGACGGAAACATCTTCCGGCTTCACGCTTGGGATAAGGGCGTACTTGATCTGGCGTTTCTCGGGACTGGTATAGTTCGCTTTGTTTTTTTCGTAGAAGGCCTTCAGCTCCTGCTCGGTCGGATGGAGACCCTTAAGGATGTCAGCCTGCGTCAAGACCGCGTAATCGAACTTCACTTTAGTATTGCGGCGGTCGAATTCCGCGCGAACTTCCGGTTCACTGACAAACGCCGCGCCCGACACCAGGGCCCGCAGCTTGCGAATCAGAATGTACTCTTTCTCCAGATTCTCGAATTGAGGAACGGTCAGGTCGGCGCGCTGGACAAAGTTCTCGTATTCCGCCTGGCCGATGAACTTTCCGTCGGGAAATAGCATGGAGGACAGCGCGCCATGCTGAAGTTCGTCGCTCAGTTCTTCATCGGAGACGCGCAGGCCCATGCGTTGAGCCTCGGCAACGAGCACCTTCTCGCTGATCAATTGATCGGCGGCTTGTCCGGCAAAGTACGGCATCAGCATGGCCGCCTGCTCGCCCCCTCTGGGAAACTGCTGCCGGATCATTTGCCGCGCTTCGCGCTGGACTTCGGGAACGGTCACCTGCTCGTCGCCAACCGTCGCCAGGACGCCGGCGGGCGGTCCGCCGATGCCAAGGCTGGAGCCGAAGCCGCCAGGAATGAGGGTGATCACCATCGAAGCACAGATAATGACAAGTAAGCCACCCAGAATGATCTTCAGGGTTGGGCCTGCACTCTGCAAAATACGAATCATAGATAGAGGACTCCACGCGGAAGGAAGCTAATCATTGATTATAAACTAGCAACGAGAAGCTGCACTTGCTTGCGAGGGACGCTCCGTCGATTTCGCGAGTTCGACACCCGTGGTACGAGTCACGAAGCATCTTTATTAAAACGTGTTAATACATTAGAATTCCAGCCGAACCGCGAACCTGCAGAACGAACGAGCGCGGCGAACTGATTGAGAGGGCCATGATGAAAATCCTCAGAATAGCGGTTCCGATTCTCAGTTGTGCACTGGCGTTTGGCCAGTCGAGTTCCCGCGCCGCGGTTGCGACGTTCTCGCTCGATGGCGCATGGGCGCTGCAGTCTTCGGCGCAGGCGGGCGAGAAGGGCGAAGTCATATCGACGCCCGCATTCCAGCCGAAGGAATGGATCAAAGCCGACGTGCCCACGACGGTCGTCGCTGCCCAAGTGAAGGCAGGGTTGCTTCCGGATCCGCGCTTCGGGATGAATCTGCGTCAGTATCCGGGCGTATCGTATTCCATCGGGGCAAACTTCTCGAACCTGCCGCTGCCGCCCGACAGCCCATATGGGGTCTCCTGGTGGTACCGCAAAGAGTTCACGCTTCCCAAGGAGTACGCCGGGAAGACGGTGTGGCTCAATTTCCGCGGCATCAATTATCGGGGAAACATCTGGGTAAATGGGAAGCAGATCGCCAACTCGGACCAGGTCGCCGGCGCATGGCGCACCTATGAATTCAACGTGACCTCGGCGGTGAAGCCGGGCGTGAATGTGATCGCCGCCCAGGTGTGGGCGCCGACCGAAAAGAGCCTAGCGATCACGTTCGTAGATTGGAATCCCGCGCCGCCCGACAAGAACATGGGCTTGTGGCGCGATGTCTATCTTCAGGCGAGTGGACCCGTGGCCGTGCGGTATCCGTCAGTGGTTTCGAAGCTGGACGGGAGCGCGGCACAACTAACCGTGACGGCGCTGCTGAAGAACGGCACCGACCAGCCTGTGAAGGGAGCGCTGAAGGGCAAGATCGAAGGTGCCGAATTCTCGCAGGAAGTGGAACTGGCTCCCGGCGAGAGCAAAGATGTCACCTTCGAACCAGGCAAATTTTCTCAGCTGCAGTTTGCGAATCCGCGGTTGTGGTGGCCGAAGCAGATGGGCACGCCGAACCTTTACGACCTCGACATGTCGTTCGAGGCGGGCGGCAAGACTTCTGACTCGGCGCACACCCGGTTCGGCATTCGCGAAATCACCTCCGAAGTTGACGAGCATGCGCCCGGCCGCTTCAAACGGCTCTTCAAGATCAATGGCAAGAACATCCTGATCCGGGGCGCCGGCTGGACGCCCGACCTGATGGTGCGGTTTGATCCCCACTACATGGCCGACGAACTGCGCTACGTGCAGGACATGGGGCTGAATACAATTCGCCTCGAAGGCAAGCTCGAGCCCGAACTGCTCTATGAAACTGCCGACCAGATGGGCATTCTGGTGATGGCCGGCTGGTGCTGCTGCGACCATTGGGAACACTGGGGCGACTGGGCGCCCGAAGACTTCGAGATTGCCAAGGCTTCTCTGCGCGACCAGATGTATCGGCTGCGCAGCCATCCCAGCCTGGTGATGTGGCTCAACGGCAGCGACAATCCGCCGCCGCCGGACGTGGAGGAGATGTATCTCAAGATCGAGAAAGATCTGCTGTGGCCGAATCCGATCGTTTCGTCGGCGACGGCCAAACCGGCGGCGGTTACGGGCGCGAGCGGGGTGAAGATGTCGGGTCCGTATGAATACGTCGCGCCTTCGTACTGGATGACGGATCCGCATCGTCCCACAGCGGAGCAGAGCTGCAATGCAGGCGGTTGCGGCGGAGCCTACGGATTCAACAGCGAAACCAGCATGGGGCCCGCCGTGCCGCCGATCGAGAGCGTGCAGCGGATGGTGGGGAAAGACCATCTCTGGCCGATCGACGACACCTGGAATTTTCACGCGGGCGGCGGATCATTTAAGACCCTGAAGGTCTTCATCGACGCGCAAGACAACCGCTACGGCAAGTCGAACAACGCGGAGGAATTCACCTACAAGTCGCAGCTCATGACGTACGAAGGCGTCCGCGCCATGTACGAGGCTTACAGCCGGAACAAGTACACGTCGACGGGCGTGATCCAGTGGATGTTGAATAACGCCTGGCCATCGATGATCTGGCACCTCTACGACTACTACTTGCTCCCCGGCGGCGGATATTTCGGCGCCAAGAAAGCGACCCAAGCGCTCGATCCCGTTTACGGGTATGACGACCACTCGGTGTGGCTCGTCAGCAGCCAGTACAGCGACGCCAAGGGCTTGAAGCTGACAGCGCGCATCCTGAATGTGGACGCAACGGAAAAATTCTCGAAAGAAGTCGCGGTGGATGCGCCTGCCGACAGCACCGCGAAGGTCTTCGAGATACCGACGGTCGACGGGTTGTCGGGAGCGTACTTCCTGGATCTGCGCGTCACCGACTCCACCGGCAAACTGATGGGCTCGAATTTCTACTGGCTATCGACCAAGCCCGAAACCATCGACTGGACGAAGTCGAACTGGTACACCACGCCGACCGAATCGTACGCGGACTACACGGCCCTCGCGCAATTACCCAAGGTGAAACTGAATGTCGCCAGCCGCACCGAACGCAAGGGCGACGAGTCGGTCACGCACGTCACGATCGAGAATCCCAGTAAGAACGTGGCATTCTTTGTCCGGCTGAAGGTCGACAAAGGCAAGGGCGGTGAAGAAGTGTTGCCGGTCGTTTGGCAGGACAACTACGTGACACTCTTGCCGGGAGAGAAGCGCGAGATCATGGCCAGTTATCGCTCGGCGGATCTCGGCAGCGCCAAGGCCGAGGTTGAGGTCAGGGGATGGAACGTGGAGTGAGTCGGATTTAGCAATTGTGTAATCGGGTAATTTGGTAATTTGAACCCAACGAACAATGGGCTTGAAATTACCAAGTTACCCGATTACCAATTTTCCAAATCCCCTACACGTGCTGCGAGATTGACAGGACGTTGCCGTCCGGGTCTTTGAACCACGCCACCTTGTCACCGGTGGGCGCGGTCCAGATGCCCAATTTGTCCTGTTCGAAAAAACCGAAGCGCTCGAAGTGCACGCCCTTGCTCTCCAGGGCAGGCACCATGTTTTCGATGTCTGGAACTTCCCATCCCAGGATGGTGAACGCTGCCGGCTTGAAATGTTGCGCCTTCGCGATCCGCACCATAATTCCGTTGGCGCGGAACACACAGGCAAACCCGTCATCCTTGATGAAACGAAGTCCGAGAACTCCCTCGTAGAAGGCTCTCGCCTTCTGGGCGTCGGCCGTCGGAACAAAAGCAACGATGTTGATGGAACCGAGCATGCAGCCCTCCTCCCCCACGGTGTGGCACGAACTGGGCTCACGGTAGCGGATTGACGGCATTGCCATCTTTCGCTATTGTGACAATAAATGTCTAATTCACGACAAGCGATTCATGCGTGCCCCCGCCTCCCTTCGCCGGTTACGACTCTCACCTACGAATTCGCGGACGGCCACACGATTCCCGAGCATTACCATCCGGAGGATCAGCTTGTGTACGCATCGCGGGGAGTCATGACCGTGCGCACGAGCGACGGAACGTGGGTGGTGCCGGCGCACCGCGCCGTCTGGATTCCGGCCAAGACTCCGCACAGCATTGTCATGTCGGGCCCGGTGTCGATGCGCACGCTCTACCTGAGAGCACGCCAGGTGCGGCACATGCCCAGGACTTGTTGCGTAGTCAATGTGTCGTCACTACTGCAAGAACTGGTGCTGCATGCTTGCCGATCTCCGAATCTGAGCCGGAGGTCGCGGGTACAGCGCCATCTTGTCGACTTCATCGTCGATCAACTGGAGACGGTGCAGGCCATCCCGCTGCAACTGCCCAGCCCGTCGGACGCAAGGGCCATCCGCGTGGCGGATGCCCTGCGCCGCGACCCGGGCGATCAAGATTCGCTGGAACAACTGTGCGACAAAGTCGGAGCCAGCAAGCGAACGATCGAGCGCCTGTTTCAATCGGAGACGGGCTTGTCGCTGGGGAAGTGGCGGCAGCAGCTTCGCCTGCAGCGCTCGCTGCAGTTGCTCGCTTCCGGAGAGAAGGTCACGCACGCGGCCCTGGAAACCGGGTACAGCACGCCCAGCGCGTTTATTGCCATGTTCCGGGATGCGCTCGGAGTGACGCCGGGGCGCTACTTCGAAAGTCCGCGAAAGGGAATATAGCGAGGCTATTCGTTTTCGGGTGGCAGGTCGAAGTTGACCAGATCGCCTCGGAAACCCTTGGTCTTCCAGGCACCAAAGGCAATGCCCAGGAGCATCCAGGCGCCGCCCACGATCCAGGCCCACCAACTCAGATTCTTCCAGAGAAAGAAACAAATCGTGAAACCGGCGAGAGGAGGCGTCCAGACGGCGAGGATCGCCAGCGCGATGCCTGCGACGATGAGGGCGGGTTGGCCCGCGTGCGGCCACAGGCCTAACGCGATGACCACAGCGCTCAGCAGCAAGGGAATGACAGCGTTTTTTCCGCCTTCACGAACGTCGTAGCGCACAAAGGCGGCCATGTTGACTCCCATAAAGGCGATCAGCGCACCGAAGTTGAGCATTTCGGCGCCAAGTCCATAGCAGAACAGAGTGCCGCCGCAGACGGTTTGCCGCTGAATGGGCACGGTGACCAATAGCGCGCCCACGAGGGCGATTGCCCCCACAAAGAACACGTTGTTGCGGGGTACGCGACGCTTGGGGTCGACTACACCGAAAAATGATTTCGGCAACGCCTGGCTGCGTCCCATCCCGTAAAGCAGCCGTGCAGCGCCGATTTGCGCCCCCATGCCCGAGCCGAAATTGGCCACCAGCAGCGTGAATCCAACGATTGCGAAGAGCGGAGCCCAGGCGCGTCCGGCAACGTAGGTGAAGGCCGTGTCGCTGTTCGGAAAAGCCTCCTTGGCGGGCCACACCAACTGCGCCGCATAGACTTCCAGGGCGGAAAGAATTCCAATCACAAAGCAGGTGAGCACGGTCGCCAACAAAATGTTGCGGCGCGGGTTCTCGGCTTCCTCTGAAAGTGTGGAGATGCCATCGAAACCGATGTAACTGAGCACAGCGACGGAGGTAGCCGCCAAGACGGAATTCGTGTTCCACATCGACGGATCGTAGAAAGGACGGGTGAAAAACGCAGCACCATCGTGGGGCTGGCCAAAAATGTAGCGCGCCGCTGCCATGAAGAATACGGCGACCACTGCTCCCATACCGGCTGCCAGCGCCGTGTTCACGCGCGCTGACGTCTTAATCCCCTGAATATTAAGGAAGGTAAATACAGCACCAAAGAACAGGGCCCATGCCCAGTAGGCGACGCCAGCAGCGAATACGTGCGCTTGCTGGCTGCACCAGATGATGCAGATCATCGGGTTGAGCATGTAGTCCATCACCATGCTCCAGCCGGTCACATAACCCAGGGCAGGGTTGATCTCCTGCCCGACGTAGGTGAAGGCAGATCCGGCGCTGGGGTAGGCGCGGGCCATGCGTCCATAGCTGATCGCAGTAAAGAGCATGGCGACCATGGCGATCAGGAGCGTGGTGACGACGTGTCCGTGGCCGCGGTCGCTGAGAACGCCGAAGACCGACATGGGAGCGACCGGCTGAATGACAATGACGCCGTAAAGAATCAGGTCCCAGAGAGTAAGGGAACGCTTCAGACGCGGGGCTTCCGTGGTCGCAGGAGAACTCATCAGACTCCTCAAAAATCAAAACCCCATTATCCACTACAGATAACGGGGTCGGGGGAAGGGTATTCGGGCTAGCATCCCGAAAATTTCCCTTGGATTCTTCTATGGGAGAGGAGTTCTGTCAACCTGAAAATGCTCTATTAAAACGTTTCTTTACTGGAGTCGCCGCAGGGGGGAGAATAGTCCGCGAGGAAAGGATCGACCTATGACCCCGAGATACGCCAGTAGCATCTATCGTCTGCTGATCCTGCTCTGCGTGAGCCTGCCGCTCGTCGCGCAAACGCCTGCCAAAACCGTTCAAGAACGCCTGGGATATCCCGCCTCGGCGCGCTTGCTGGTGATTCACGCCGACGATCTCGGCATGAGCCACTCCGTGGACCGGGCAACGTTTGAGGCGCTGGAAAAGGGCTGGATCACGTCGGCGAGCATTCTCGTTCCCTGCCCGTGGTTCCCCGAGGTGGCACGCTGGGCGAAAGATCATCCGAACGCCGATCTTGGAATCCATCAGGCACTCAACAGCGAGTGGACCGGGTTCCGCTGGGGTCCGATCAGCGGAGCGGGCACAGTACCCAGCCTGGTCGACGAGAGCGGATTTCTTCCGCTCGACACTCCTGCTGTCGCACAGAACGCAAAGATGGCAGACGTGGAAACTGAACTGCGAGCACAGATTGATCGCGCGCAGAAGGCTGGGATCCACCTCACGCACCTCGACACCCACATGGGAGCGCTGATGACGACTCCCGACCTGTTCGCGGTGTATCGCAAGATGGGGGAGTCGTACCATCTTCCGATTTTGTTTGAACGCACGGGCACACATTCTCCGCAAGGGTTTCCCGTACCGGAAGATATTCTCGTCGAGCGTGTCGTCACAATGGAACCGGGCGTGGCGGCGAAAGACTGGCTCGACTGGTACAAGAAAGAACTGACACCGCTGGCACCTGGCGTCTATCAGTTGATCGTGCACCTGGCATACGACGACGACGAGATGCGCGGGGCCACGTGGGACCATCCCGACTGGGGCTCCGCCTGGCGTCAGCACGATCTGGATACGATGAAGAGTCCGGAATTCCAGAAATTCCTCAAAGACCAGGGATTTATTCTGGTGGGATGGAAGGATCTGGCGAAGGCGCTGCCGGCGGGCTACGGGAAGTAATTACGGGAAGTAATAAGGACTTCACCGGGGAGGACACGGAGAAACACGGAGGAAGCGGCCGCTCCGAACGGAAAAGGGCCAAGCCGCTACCCAGGAGAAAGAGCGTCTTGGCCCGATTACCCTCCGTCGATCCGAACTGCTACTTTCCGTTGTTGTATTGCGTGATGGTGAACGACCAGTCATCCAGAAAGAACTTCACACCGGACGCACTGACTGCCGCTGCCACGGTGATGCTGTGGGTCCCAGGCCCCAGCAGGATGCTGCGTTTCATCGCGTGGCTCTCAAAGTAGTCGTCGCCGTTGCCCACGCCGTCGAAAGCGTAGCTGAGCCCGGTCGCAGGGCTCATTTCTACTCCGTCCGCTACCATGGTCAGTGAGCACCAATTTTGACCCGCCGGCCCCTGGCAGGAAGAGTCGCCGGTGAAGGAGGCTTCCACCAGCTGCACCTTGTTGGCGGGAACGGTGATGGAAACCGTGGTCAGGCCCACAAACGTCGTCGAGTTGAATTGTCTGATGAGGCCATCCGTAACGATGGTGACTGCCGCCACCGCTTTCCCCCTGCGTGTTTCGAGAGCGAAGGCTGAGAGCGATACTGCCAGCACCACGCAGGTCAGTGCCGCGACGAACATCGTGCGCCGGTTTACTTTGACAATCGTTTTCATGGTCATTTCTCCTCAATTATCGGTTAGTGGGCCCTGCCTCGCGGCTAGGGGAGCCAGCCGGGGAACCCTCCGGCCAACCTACTGGGCCTCAATTCAGAGAGCGCAAACCAGGAAAAAAAGGGGACAGGGGAAAGTCTGGGGCGGTAGCTACTTGGTCTTTCGCGATCTAGTTGGGCTGCTGGACTGCGTCTGTGTTCTTCTTGGCGCGTGCGACGATGGCGGCGAAGCGAGGGTCTCCATGGAGTGACTTCAAATCCTCGTCGGCTTCCATGTTCGCTGCTATGTACGGCAACAGCCCGTGCCTAACGGACTCCTCCAGGAGCGCCAGCGCCCGATCGCGCTGATTCTGCACCGCTGCCAGACATGCCAGGTTGTAGTAGGTCGTTGCAACGTGAGGATGGTTTCGTCCGAGGGCTTGCTGCTGAATGGAGAGAATCTCGGTATACAGGTCGGCGGCTTCCTGGTACCGGCCTTGTTTGGCAACGGAGGTAGCCAATCTGTCTTTCAACACCAGGGTGTCTACATTCGCCGGGCCCACAAGGCGGGTTTGTACCGGAAGTATCTCTCGATACAATTTCTCCGATTCAGCATATTGGCCTCGCGCACTGAGAATCCAGCCGAGAGTCATCATTGCGTTCAGCGTATCAAGGTGCTCCGGCCCCAAAACACGGCGCTCAATGGCGAGCGCTTCGCGCTGGAGTTTCTCCGCTTCGGGATAGAGAGCATCGTTCCCTTCCATCGACATTGTGGAAACCAGGCTGTTGGTCAGAAGCAAGGTCTCGGGGTGTTCCGGTCCGAGAACGCGGCGAGCAATCGCGAGCGCCTCGCGATGTAACTTCTCTGACTCGACCACTTGGCCCCGATACAAGAGGACGCTGGCGAGCCGACTCATCGAACGTATCGTTTCCGGATGTTCCGGCCCGAGAACGCGAGTGCGCATGGCAAGCGTTTCCCGCTGCAGCCTCTCGGCCTCCTCCAACCGGCCCAACCCCATTTGGATCTTGCCCAGCAGGTATTTAGACGTCAACAACGCGGGAGCTTCCGCGCCAAGTATCCTTTCCTGAAGCTCTGCGGCGCGCCGGACAAGGGGTTCCGCTTGAGGATACAGCCCGAGGTTGTCGTACACCTCTGCCATGATGTACATCATTTGTGCTTGTTCTTCAGGATCCTTCGCCAGCCCCGTCTCAATGTCCTTGGCCGCTTTGTCCAGGATTTCACGCGCGGTAATACTGTTCCCGCGATTTTGAGATGGATCGGACACCTTGAACATGTTGGTCATGAATTCCGTGATCCGGCTGGCGCGATCCCGTTCGCGAAACGCCCTTTGCGCTTGCAGGAACACACCAGCCAGGCCTGCGACCACGGCGACAACGACCAACGTGGCCAGGGCGACCACCGCGCGATTTCGCCTCACAAACTTAACTGTCCGATAGACCGCCGTGTCGGGCCGCGCACTAATGGGTTCGTTCCGCAGATAGCGCCCGAGATCTTCGGCCAGCGCCGTCACCGATGCATACCGCTCTGCAGGACTCTTCTTCAGCGCCTTGAGGACGATTGTGTCCAGATCTCCGCGCAGTTGCCGGCGGAGTTTGTCCACGATCGTGCCGCGATCGGCGGCCTGAATCGCATGGTCCGACATCACAACTTCCGAGGGGCGCCGCGGCATAGTCTCTGTGATGGCTTTCAGCAGCTCCGCAGGCGAATGCGGTCCTGTTCCGGCCGGGTGCTGCCCGGTCAGCAGAACATAGAGAAGAACTCCCAGACCATAAACATCCGTTGCCGTGGTTACTGCTCCGCCCGTAACCTGCTCCGGCGCAGCATATTCCGGGGTGAGCGCCGCCCCACCTTCCTTCGTCAGCAGCGTCGCCGCGCCCTCCTGTCCTTCCCCCTCCAATAGCTTGGCGATGCCAAAATCCAGGAGCTTGACCTGGCCCTCGTTGTTCACCATCACATTCGAAGGCTTGATGTCACGGTGCACGATCAGGTTCGAATGGGCATGCGCCACGGCGGAAAGCACATCGAGGAAGAGGCCAATCCGCGCTTGCGTGTCGAGCCTGCGTCCATCACAGTAGCGGTCGATCGGCTCGCCTTCGATGTACTCCAGCACAAGGTACGGCTGTCCACTGGCGGTTACGCCTGCATCCAGCAACTCGGCGATGTTTGGATTGGCGAGCCGCGCCAGGATTGCGCCTTCTCGCTTGAATCGATCGCCGCCGCGCCCAACCAGGCCTGCGCTCAAAAACTTTACTGCCGCTGTCCGTTGGAATCGCCCATCATTTCGTTCTGCAAGCCACACTGTCCCCATGCCGCCATGCCCGATGGCGGAGATCAGGCGGTAAGCGCCCACTGCCTGACCGGCAAGTCCTGGCGTTTCCGCCTGCCGAATCGGACTAATGTCCAGAAGCCCTTCTTGTTCCGCGGCTTCGTCGTGCTCCAGCAGTTGCTCGATTTGGCCGGCGAGGACCGGCTTCTGCGCACGCAACGAGTCCAGCCAGCGGTCCCGTTCCTCCCCAGACAGCGTTAGCGCCTGATCCAGGTAAGGACCGAGGACTTTCCATTGTTCTGGTGTAAGTGTGGAAATAGGGATCCTCACTCCAGGAAATCGGCGCGCAATTCCCGATGAAGGTAGATACGAGCTTTCCGCCATTGGCGCTTGACCGTACGCTCCGACAACGTGCGCATCGCCGCAATCTCGCCAAAGGAAAATCCGCAGAAAAACTTCATGTCGACCAGTTCGGCCAGTTCCGGATCCGCTTCTGCCAGCTTGTCCAGGGCTTCGCTGACCTGGGTCAGTTCGCGCGCGTCCACGGAGCTGTCCACCAAGCCATTCGTCAGTGATGTCAGTTCGAACAACCCTCCCCGCTTTTGCGCCTGCCGGTTCCGCACATGGTCGATGATGAGCGTTCGCATGACTCGCGCGGCATATCCCATAAAGCGGGCACGGTCGGGAAACTCCGCGCCGCTGCGCCCTGCCATGTCCAGATAAGCTTCATGCAGCAGGGTTGTAACACCGAGCGTGAGTCCACGCCCGTCACGTGCGAGCTGCTGCTGGGCCAGGCGACGCAGTTCGGAATAGAGAGTGGCGAATAGCGCTTCGGTGGCTGCCCGTTCCCCTTTTTCCGCAGCCCCGATCAACGTTGGCAACGTCGATTCCAGTTGGCACTCCTTTGGATACCCACCTGGATACCCACCCCTAGCGAAGGCCAGCAGCGTCGCTCATTTCGCGCCCGCAAGTCAAGAACTCTGGATGCATGAATCAAAAGCTTCGAGAAAAAGAGATTCAGGACAATTCCATTAAGTTATTGTTGTCAATAGACTTACTTCACAAGAAAAGCCCGTCTTGCGCCCTTCGCTCAGCTCAGCATGAGCAGGATTGAACCGGTCAGAAGCGCAGTGAGCCAGCCGCTGGGAGCGGCGAAGCTTCCTTAATTCCCTCGCCTTCAACGATCGTATAGATCTTGTCGGCGCTCACTTCCTTAAATGTTTCGATCTTGCCGGTCGGCCAGCGCACTTCAACTGAGTCGACCTTCCCCGCACCGCCCAGACCAAAGTGCACGCGCAGATCGTTCTGCGAAAGATAACTTCCGCCTCCGCGAACTTCGTCGAACTGCATCATTCCCCCGGAATGAATCGTCACGCGGGCGCCGATTGCGGCACGATTGCTCTTCGTTCCGACGAGCCTGAATGTCACCCGGTGATTCGCGCTCTGATTCGTGTTCAGCAAAAAGGAAGGCGGTTGCCCGACATTCAACACGACAATATCAACATTGCCGTTGTTGGCGATGTCCCCGAAAGCTGCGCCCCGCCTGGATTTCAGCGGCATATCCGCCAGACCCGCCGCTTTCGATACTTCCTCGAAGGTCCCGTTGTGCAGGTTACGATGCAGGAGCAGCGGCTCGGTGTAGGCAGCGCTCCCCTTCACGTTGTCCATTTGTGGATAGACGTGTCCGCAGGCCACAAACAGGTCAACCCAGCCGTCGTTATCCATGTCGAAGAAGCTTGTGCCCCAACCGAGATACGGCAGGCTGGGCTGCCCGAGGCGCGAGGGCATGGCCACATCTTCGAAACCCGTACTCTGGTTGTGATACAGCGTGTTTGCCTGATCCGCGAATTCAGTGACGAACATGGAAAGACGTCCGCTGTGATCGTAGTCGCCCCAGGCCACGCCCATCGAACCGAGCGCCTGGCCTTCACTGTTCATCGCAATGCCGGCCACCATGGCGTCGTCGGTAAAAGTTCCGTCGTGATTGTTGTGGTAGAGATGGTTCGGGGTAGCGTCGTCGGCGACAAACAGATCGGGCCAACCGTCATTGTCATAGTCACCCCAGGACACACCGAGGCCGTAGTACTTGTCGGGATCGTCGACGCCCGCTTTCTTTGACACTTCTTCGAAGGTGCCGTCGCCGCGATTGTGGTAGAGCAGGTCAGTCTCGCCCTCCATGCCCCAGGGACCGCACTGGACAGCGACGCCCTTGAACTGGCAGAACTTCGTGGAGCCCGGAACGGGCAGCTTGTCCATGTCGACGCGAACGTAGCGGGAGACGAACAGATCGACGAAGCCGTCGCGATCATAGTCGCCCCAGGCCGCGCCGGTAGAGAATCCGCCGCCGCGCACACCCGCCTTGTCGGTGACATCTTCAAATGTGCAATTGCCCTTGTTGCGATAGAGCGCGTTGCCGTTGTATCCGGTGACGAAGAGGTCGAGGTTGCCGTCATTGTCGTAGTCTGCGACGGCGACGCCCATGCCCCAGCCTTTACGCGTCAGCCCAGCCTTTTCGGTGATGTCTGAGAATTTCAGATCAGAGTCTTGATGCCACAACGTGACGAGTGGATCGCCGCCGTTCTGGCGATAGCGATCCACGGTCGAGCCATTGACCATCACGATGTCGAGTTTGCCGTCGTTGTCGCAGTCGAACAGGCCGATGCCGCCGCTCATCGACTCGATCACATAGTGCTTGTCGGCGGAGGAGATGTGAGAGGCGGTCAGTCCGGCCTGCGGCGCGATGTCGCGGAAGACGGGGACGGGGTCCGTCAGCTTCGGCGCTTGGGCCTTGTTCTCCGGTCGAAGGGGTGGGAGTTTTGCCGGTGGCCCCATGGGACCCGGCGTTCCAGTCTGACCTGAGAGCGGACCAGCGAAGACAAGCAGCAGAATGGAAATCAGGCCGGCCCGCATGCAGAGTGCATTGTAGCGCGCTCGCCAGCAGGTGAAGGCTAGTGCATGGAGGACTGCGGATATTGAAATGAGTATCCCCTGGCTTCCTTCCCCGACATGAAGCGCGTGTTGTATTCCAATAGATAGTTCTGATGCTCCGGATCCGCTGGAAACGACTTGTTCGGATACGGATAGGTCTCCATATCGCGGAAGGGCAGCGGCTCGACCGTGTCGCCGCGGTAGGCATAGAAGTCCATGTCTTTTTCGTAGCCGTGGGCAGCGAAAAAATAGTCGCGCACCCAGCCGGATGGAAGCTCGGGCAAGTGCGAAGGGTCGAAGTCGAGCGCGACTTCGTCGCCGGAGCCGAAAACGGTAAATTTGTCGTCGTCTTTGTTGAGCAGGGCGCGGACATCGCCGTAACGCGTGTAGGCGCCGGCAGGACGTGTATACGGACCCGTCGCGCTAACCTGCTCGTAAATGTATTTCACGTTGCCGGGCGGGGTGCCTTCGATCTTCAGCGGAAATCCGTGGAAGCTAAGGTCAGCGCGCGACAGCGCAAGCGGAGTGAGCCGGGCAGTTTGGTTCTGTGGTGTGCGGCTGATGAGGATGTTGTCCCAGTAGATTTGCAGGTTCGTCGTAAAGCGAATTCGTTGCGTACCCAGCGGCAGCTTCCCGGTCAGGTCGGCCGTCATCGTGCGCGCGCCGCCGGCGGGGAACCCAAGGTCGTCGATTACGCGCACCCAGTTCCCTTCAGCATTCTGTGCCTCGACATAGGGCGCGAACGGAGCGACGTGGGCCTGATCGGCGGCGTACATGCTGGTGGCGGTGAAGTATTCGATCTCGCCGTGCATCAGCAGCCAGAGTGGGCCTCCGCGGTAAGGCTCGCCAAGGTCAAGTTCGAGTGTGTGGGGCTCGGTGAATCCGGCGAAGGAGAGCAATTTGAAGTCGCCGACATAGTGATGTGCCAGCAAATCGGGAAGCAGGTTGTGGCCGTGCTCGTCCCATGCGCCGGCGGGCGGACGCGCGCCTTTCGCGAAAACGACTTTGAACGGCGGGTACGGCGGGTTGCTGGCAAAATATTCGTTGGGATAAACGTCGACGTTGGCGGGATGATCGACTGCCAGCAGGTCGACTTTGTCGAGATAGACGGATTCTTCGAGCGGCTCCATGAAGCGGAAGCTGAGTTTCCCGTCTTTGGTATGGACTGAGTTGCGGTCCATTTTGATGTACTCCACGGGGCGGGCGATGTTACGTTCGACTTGCCCTTTGTTCGTGCCGACCCAGTGTCCGACGACGCCTGCGCCCAGCATATCGCCGACAAGTTCGTAATGCGTGCCGTCCCAGGCAAAGAGCGTGGGGCAGGAACTGCCGCGGCGGTCGATTTCGAGCATCTCCTGCGGCTTGTTGGCGGCGACTTCGATTTCGTCCTGTAGCACGCCGGTGGGCCAGAGCATGCGAACGACATCCGCTTGCTTAGCCTGGCCGAGGCCGATGGTCAGATAGGGCGAGTTCTGTCCGAGATAGCCGGACGATCCGTAGACTTCAAATTTCTGCCGCAGGCCTTCCGAGAAAACTTCGACCTTCGTTCCGATGGCGCTCTTGTTGTCGTTCAGGCCCTTGAGCGCAAGGCGCAGCGAGTTGTTCTTGTTGCCGCCCTCGTTGCGGAGCAGCACGGCGGAACCGTGATTCTGCGTGATGAGCAGGTCGACGGTGCCGTCGTTGTCGTAATCACCGGCGATGATGGCGCGGGGGGCTTTGAGCTGAATCTTGTCGAGGCCGACGTCGGCAGTGACATCTTTCCATCCGTCAGGGCCCAAGTTGCGGAAAAGGCGCACTTCGCCCTTGCCGTCTTTCGTCTCGCCGACGGCGACGAGATCCACCCAGCCGTCATTGTCGTAGTCGAAGGCGACGACGCCGAAGCCACGAGCCCACTCCACTTTGGGCAGTGCGACTTGCTCAAACACCTTACTCTGCTTGCTCTGCCAAAGCGTAATTCCCGGAGGACCCGAGTGAGTAAACGCAAAGTCCATCCATCCATCGTGGTTGAAATCAAGGACAGCAAGGCCGACCGTGGGCGACGGCATCGGAGAAGACCAGGGCTGTTGCAGCGGAAATTTTCCCTCGCGCGGATTTTCAAAGATCGCAGGGTCGCCCTCCGGGCTGGTGATGGCGAGATCAACGGCACGGTCGTTGTTATAGTCCGTGGCGACACTGGCCAGCGCAAGTCCGTGAGAGAACCCGCGCTCTTCGGTCACATCGGTGAACGTCCCGTTGCCGTTGTTACGCCACAGCTTCGCTGGTAATGCTGAAATCTTCGATTCTTCGCCGACAACCGCCAGTGCTCCGGCACGAATCCCGATCAAATCCAAGTCTCCGTCATGATCGTAGTCGACAAAATTAGCGCCCATCCATAGCACGACACTGCTGCCTGCAGTACTGTCGCTGAAGATGCTGGCAGCCTGAGTGACATCGACGAACCTCTCGCCTCTGTCGTTGTGGAGCAAAAGCATGCCGGTCGAACTGCTCAACGCCAGGTCGGGGAACCCATCGTTGTCGTAGTCGCCAGCAGTGCATCCACGAACACGCAGAGAAGAGTCGAGGCCGAGCTTCTTGGTCTCATCTTCAAACTTTCCGTCGCCGATGTTGTGCAACAGGACGGGCCCGCCGTCCGATCTGCCCGCTGAAAGAAACAGATCGATCTTGCCGTCGTTGTCGTAGTCGATGAAACAGGCTCCAGCAGCGAGTGACTCTCCGGCCTTTGGCGGGAGGCCCCCTTGCTTTGTCACATCCACAAACTTCACCGGAATCTGCGGCACTTTCACCACCGCGACCGGCGACTCTTCCGCGCGCGAGTACTGGCCCTGCTCGCCGTAGGCGAGGCTGATCGGAGCGCCCAGCTTGTTCTGTGTGATGTACTGGAATTTCTTCAAGCCTTCGCGGGCCTTGTCGGCTTCTCCGGACTGCTGGTAGGCGCGCGAGAGTCCGAACTGGGCTGAGGCGTGCAGTGGGTCAATCTTCAGGGCGTGTTCGAAGCCGTCGATTGCCGGCGGAAACTGCTTGAGCTGTGCGTAGGTTGCGCCCAGAAAATACCAAGTATCGGCGTCGTTGGGGTCGATTTCGGTGACGCGCTTGAACGCTTCGACCGCTTTTTCAGGAGCGGAGGAATTCTTGTAGTAGAGCCCGAGGTTGTACCAGATGTGCGGGTCTTTGGGATCGTCCTGCGCGGCCTTTTCCAGCAGAGCCCTCGCTTCTTCTCCGCGCTGCAGGTTCAACATTGCCACGCCACGATTGACGGTCGCCACCCTGAGGTTCGGATCCTTGGCCACGGCTTCGTCAAACGCCTTGAGCGCCTTCTCAAACAACTGCTGGTTCATGTAGGCGACGCCGATATTGTTGAGGCGGGAAGCCTCGCGGGGGTCGGAAGGGGTGGCGCCGACGACGATAAGCAAGAGACCAACTAGAAATATGGCGAGGAAAGCCACTTTGAGTTTCGTTTTCATTGTGGTATCAGCGATTTTAGCTGAGCGGGCGGCATTGGTCGAAATGCCTCGTCGCTGCATCGTTTGGCGGAGGGAGTAGGGGTCCTTCGACTCCGCGGGAACTCCGCTTCGCTTCGTTCCCGCTGCGCTCAGGATGACATTTGTTAAGTGGTCGGGTGGAGCCGGGCAGTCACTTCTTTGCATACGGACGGGACGCAGCCACGCCCTTCCCCTCTTCGATCGTGACAGTTTGTCCGGCGTTGATGTTGGTGAGCTTGTCGACTTGGCCGCTGGGCCATTGCACTTCAATCGCGTCGGCTTTTGTGTGCGAAGCGAGGCCGAAGGTCAGGACCAGTTCACTCTGGGAAAGGTAGCTGGAGCCGGATTTCATCATCAGCCACTGCTTGTCGCTGTCGGCGGTGACACGGACGATGGCGCCGATGCCGTCGCGGTTCGATTTCGTTCCCACCAGCTTCACGCGCAGGCTTTGATTCGTGCCGCCTTCATTGCGATAGAGATAGGCCGGGCCGCCGTTGGTGGTGATGAGAACGTCGAGGGCGCCGTCGTTGTTGATGTCAGCATAAGCGGCGCCGCGCGCCACTTTCGGAGCGGCGAATACGGCGCCGACTTTGGTTGTGACTTCTTCGAACTTTCCTCCGGTGAGGTTGCGGAAGAGATGCGGCGCTTCGGCGTAGGTGACACGCTTCTGCACTTTCTCGATTTCGTTTTCGATGTGGCCGTCAGCGATGTAGATATCGGGCCAGCCGTCGTTGTCGTAGTCGAAGAAAAAGCAGCCGAAGCCGAGCGTGACCAGCGAGGCGCGGCCGACTTCGGAGCGCGGAGCTTCGTCGACAAACAGGCCATTGCCTTCGTTGTGGTAGAGCGACAGCATCTGGTTGGAGAAGTTCGTGATGATCAGGCTGGCGCGGCCGGAGCGGTCGTAGTCGACGGCGTCGACGCCCATCCCGGCGCGCGCGATGCCATCTTCGCTAAAGGCGATGCCAGCGGAAACGGCTCGCTCTTCGAAGGTGCCGTTCTGCTTGTTCAGATAGAGCTTGTTCGGCTGCGTGTCGTTGGCGATGAGGATGTCGGGCCATCCGTCGTTGTTCAGATCGAGAATGGCGATGCCGAGACTCTTCGAGGTAGGATCGTAAAAGCCGGCTTTCTGCGTCACGTCTTCGAACTTCCCCGCACCCAGGTTGTGCCACAAGCGCACGGAAGTTCCCTTGTAGCTTTCCGGCGTGCAGTACGATTTGCGGGCGCCGTCGAGTGTGCAGTAGAGATCGCCTTTCTCGGACCATTGCACGTAATTGGATACCACGAGATCGAGCTTTCCGTCGCGGTCGTAATCGACCCAGGCAGCGCTGGTCGAGAACTCGTTCGGCCCCCACAGGCCGGCAGCCTTCGTGACATCCGTAAACGTGCCGTTCTTGTTGTTGTGGAAGAGATGGTTTTGGCCGACGGCGGTGATGAAGATGTCGTCGAAGCCGTCGTTGTCGTAGTCGCCGATGGCGACGCCCAGACCGAAGAGTGAAATGCCCAGTCCGGACTTGCGCGTGACGTCGGTGAAGGTACCGTCGTGGTTGTTGTGGTAGAGCTTCGGAGTCGTCGCACCGCTCTTGGAATGGCCGGGCCAGTCCTGTCCGTTGATGAGCAGGATGTCTGGCCAGCCGTCATTGTCGTAGTCGATGAAGGCGCAGCCCGGACCCATGGTCTCCGGCAGCCATTTCTTTCCGAAGGCGCCGTTGTTGTGCGTGAATCGGATGCCGGCGTGGGCGGTGATGTCCTGGAAGGTGATGGTTTGTGCGGTGAGGCCTGTCGCAAGCAAGAGCAACACCCACCACGGAGACACGCAGACACGAAGAAATCCGAAGAAGCATCTCGACCTTACTCCGTGTCTCCGTAACTCCAAGGTGGATTTTCTTTTGGCGGCGTGCATCTATCTGGAGGCCCCGTGGGAATTGGTGCTGCCGGCAACTGCCGAGCTTCGCTCGGCTAGAACGGGCGAGGCGCCCGTCCCGACGTGTTTCCTGGAGCGGCCGGCGGTTTGGACGGCCTTCGCTGAACCGAAGATTGGCAGCGGCACCGACACGTGCTCGTGGATCGACTGGCGTTCGTTGTTGTCTTCGGGATTCAACTGGCGGTACGGGCCGGTAATCGCCTGCGAGGCTTCATCGGCTTTGAAGCGGAGATAACGCGCCTCGTGCTCTTTGGCCATCTTCTCGTCGCCCAGGCCGTTGTAACAGAGCATGAGGTTGTAGTGAGCTTGCAGATCTTCGGGATCGATGGCTAAGACGTCCTGCAGCACCTTGACAGCTTCGGCATATTTTCGCTGCAGAAACAGGACGCGTCCGAGATTGTTGACGGCGACGCGGTCGCGCGGATATTGCTCGAGCACCGTCCGCAAATGCTGCGCCGCACCGTCATAGTCGCCTTCCTGGCGCAAGACGCCGGCATAGAAGAAGTGGGCGCGAGCCAGGTTCGGACTCAGCGCCAGCGCCTTTTCAAGAACGGCCTTCGCCCGCGCGATGTCGCCCTCCTGCAGAGCCGCCCGCCCAATGTTGACCCACCCGTCTGGATTCTTCGCGTCGGCCTGGGTCACTCTCTCGAAGGCAGCTTGTGCAGCCTTCAGATCGCCCTGCAGGAGCAAGCCGATTCCGTAGTCGTTCCAGCGCTGCCAGTCGTCCTTGTTGATCTCGACCCGGGGTTGCGGGGCGGGCGCTGCAGCCGGCAGCACATCGAGCGCGGCCTGGTTTTCGGCAACAGTCACGATCGGCACGTCGGGAATCTTCTCTTCTTTCGCGGACACGCCTTTCAGCGATCCTGCAAAAACGTATTTCGTATCGTCGTAGTTCGGTGTGACGTCGGGCTTGGGCTGCGCTGGATCGGCCACCCCGCCAAACGCGAATTGCGTATTCCACCAGGCAAACTTGCGATAGAGCAGGCGCGCCTTCAACGTGATCTTGCCACCGGCCTTCTCTGGAATCTTCATGCGGAAGTGCACAGTGTCGGCCGCGCCGGGAGGAATCAGCCGCACATAGACCACTGCGCGGGTCGACCAGGCATTGCGCTTGTTGATGGGATTGCCATGCGCGTCGACTTGCAGCGAACGGTAAAAGTGAGCCCCCTTTTCGACCGGGCCTTTGCCGTTGTCCTCGACCATGCCGCTCCAGAACACGGTTTGGTCCTTGTCGTCGACGCCTTTGAGTTCCAGCCAGGTGTCATAGGCGTCCACGGTTCCGCCGGGGAAAAAATGTCCGACGCGCTTCGTGCGAACCACAACATCGACGAGAACGGTGTCACCGCGGCGAACCGAGGGCTTGACGCGGTCTAACGGCGCCGTGACGGGGGCAGCCTCGCCTTCGGCTCCCGGCGTGACTTTGGCTTCCGCTTCCTCGCCGACCGCAAATGTGGTCGACACTTCATGCTGCGTGGTCGCTCCGGCTTGCACTTCACGCGCCGGCGAGAGGGCAAAGATGTCGACTGAGAGAATGCCGCTGGTCAGGAAGTTCTCCGTTGCTTTGAGCTGCGCCGCATCTTCGTTGGCTGTAGGCACGGCAGTGTTGGCCGCCGGGAATCGGTGGGAATGCACTTTGCCGGCAATATTGCCGAAGTCGCTCGACGGCTCCAGGGGCATGTGGCAGTCGGCGCATTGCTGCGGCTTGGGCGGATAGTAAAACGAGCGCGCGCCCTGTCCGGAAACGCCGCTGGCCTGCCAGTTGTCGTATTCGTTGAAGCCGCGAATCCAGCGATAGTGATTGACCGGCACATCGAGATGTACCTTATGGCAGCTCGAACAAAACTCAGCCGTCTGATTGCGCATGAAGGGCTTGAGGAAGACACGGCGGTGCGGTTCAGGATTCAGCTTGGTGATCGTATCGTGCAAATAGCGGATCACCGGGTTCTTGCTGGCCGCCAGTTCGTGCAGCTTCGGATACTCCAGATAGAAATCGCCTTGTCCCATCGTGCTCTTCACGTCGGCGATGGAGTGGCACATCATGCAACCTAAGCCAGCCTGGGCTTCCGGGCTGTGCACGAACTGCTTGATGGGAGTGTCCATTTTGCCGGCGTAGAGTACAGCCGGATCGTGGCATCCGCCACACCACTTCGAGGGCCTGGTGCCGACCGTGTCCTGCATGTATTCAATCGACTTGCGGTACCACTGGTTATTGAACGACGAAAAATGATGGGCCGAACTGTTCCACTGGTTGTAAATGTCTTCGTGGCAACGCTTGCAGGATTCCGACTCCATGAAAAACTTGCTGGGAATCTTCTGGCCGCCATAAACCTGAGCGGAACTGGGGAAGAAAGGGCCGTTCGAGCCGTCTCCCTCCGCGTTCATGGTCGCGGGAGGCATGGCGGGATTCTTGATGAGATGGCTGCTCAGGAAGCGTGTCTCGCGCTGATAGCGCGCGGCCCAGCCAATCAACGCCAGGACAACCAGGCAGAACGCAACCCGAACTGGAGCATTTGAACTGAGCCAGCCACGACGCCCTAGAAACTCGGCGAGCAAGCAAGCGACGCCTGCCAGGCTCGCCAGGATATGCGCATAGAGCAGTGTGTATTCGCTGTGCGGCGTGCCGGTGCGGATCAGCACGAGTCCGAGAACGCCACCTGCAAAGACCAGGACCCAACCCACTTTCCAGATGACGTTGCCGTCTCCGAGCAATGGCCGCAGTTGCACGAGCAGCAGAATCGTGGCGGTGATCCCGCCGAATACGTGGAGCACAACCACCGCGGGATAAAAAATGTTGGCCTGGGGGAAGGGATAGAGATAGGCGGCCGAGGCGACCAAGAGCAGCAGCAGGACACGCAGCAACTTCCCGGTGGCCGAGAGATTAGAACCTGACATAAGCACGATCGCCCACAGCGCCGTCCCCACGAAAACGGCGGCCAAAAACTCGGAGATTCACCAGCCTAATGCATGGGTGCGGTGGGGATAATAGTACAAAAATACTAGCTGGCGGACAGTGATTGCTGACGTGACGGCGCTACAGCGGCGGTGCCGGATAGGGCCCACGCGCGTGTTCGAGGGCCTGAGCGATCGCGAGCACGCGTTCTTCTTCCCAAGGGCGGCCCACAATCTGCACTCCGATCGGCAAGCCTTCAGGAGATTGAGCCATGGGAACGACGACGGCAGGAAAGCCGAGCAGGTTGAACCATTCGCAGTAGCTCCAGGCGTCAAGGTACTTCACGGTCTTCCCTTCCACCTGCCACTCCCGTTCGCCGTGGCGAAATGCGGGAATCGTCGCGGTGGGACAAATCAGGATCGGATATTTCTGCATCTGCAGCAGGATTCTCTCGCGCACATCGTCGCGGCCCAGCCAGGTTGCCAGCAGAGAGTCTCCGGAGTGCGCCGGTTCGGCGGCCGCCCACGAACTGAATTCGCGCAGAATCGGAGTCAGTTCCGTTTCATGACCCCGAAGCATGGGGCCCAAGATCATGCCTCCGGCTATGCCAAAGAACTTCCACCAGAGTTGACGTGCCTCCTCCAGACCATCCGGGCGAAACGGTTCGACGCGAAACCCGGCCTTTGACAAAAAGCTGGCTGCCGAAATTACCGCAGCTCGCGTTTCCGCCGTCACCGGCGTCCGCCCGTCGTCTTCGAAGAACCCTACCGCGGCGGACCGAAGGCCGGTCTCGTTGAACGCGCGAAGTGGCACGGGCGCGGAACAGGGATCGCCATCGTCAGCGCCCGCCACTGCCGCGAAGAGCAGTTGGAGATCGCCCACGGTACGCGCCATGGGCCCGACTACGCCGAGCAGCGCGAACGGCCCGCCGGACTTGGGAAAGTGGCCGGTGGACGGAATGCGTCCCGGGGTGGGCTTCAGGCCGCAGATACCGGTGAAGTGGGCCGGCTCGCGAATTGAACCGCCGCCGTCACTGCCCACGCCACCGGCAGAAAGTCCCGCAGCGATCGCAGCCGATTCGCCGCCGCTTGAGCCGCCGGGCGTTCGAGTCAGGTCCCAGGGATTGTTGGTGCGGCCGTAGAGCAGATTGTCAGTCTCCCAGGCCATCAGCAGTTCGGGAGTGTTGGTCACTCCGAGGATAACGGCGCCCGCAGCCCGCAAACGCGAGACGAGCGGAGCATCGCATTCGGCGACATATCCCGCGCGCAGGCGGGTACCCGCCTCACAGCGATGCCCGGCAACGTCGATCGAGGCTTTGATCGACAGCGGAACGCCGTGCAAAGGGTTAAGGGGCTCACCCGCCATGACCGCTTTCTCGGCCTGCCGGGCCTGCTGCAGCACAAGTTCTGGCTTCCACTCGACGAACGCGTTCAGCCTGGGATTGAGACGCTCAATGCGGTCCAGATGAACGAGAGCTACTTCAACCGGTGAAATGGACTTGGCGCGAATCTCGGAGGCTAGCTGACTGGCAGAGGGTAACGACGATGGCGGCATGCGTTCAGTGAAGAAACATGGAGTCTATCATGCGGTTCGCGACGAGAATCTTAACCAAGGGGACACAAAGGAACACAGGAAGCTGCAGGACATGGCCATAATCCGGATGGACTCGAATTAGGCTCCGATTAACTTTTCCAAGGCCGATCTGTTGCGGATCAGCAAGGTCGAGCCGCGCAGTTGCGCGAACTCCTTGTCGCGAAACTCGCCTAGGACGCGCGTCACGGTTTCCCGCGACGTGCCGATGAGCTGCGCGATCTCCTCGTGGGTGAGAGCGACTTTGATGCGGATGCCATCTTTCGTCTGTTCGCCGTCGCTGGCCCACTCGAGCAACAACCGGGCCAGTTTTTCTGATACGGAATGCGAAAGTCCCAACGAGCGGATCATCTCGTAGGCGCTTTGACAATTCTGGCTCAGGTGTTGCGCGGCGTTCAGGCAGGCGTCTGCGTGATTCTGAAGAAACTTCAGAAAATCGTCGCGCTTGATGAAGTCCAACTGGCACGGCTGCAGAGTTTCAGCCGTTAACTCGTACGGTTTGCCGGATACCGTGCCGTGCAGGCCGAGCACTTCGCCAGCCTGCGCGATGCGAAGAATGAGCGTCTTGCCGTCGCGCGAGGTAGTGGTCAGTTTCACTCGGCCGGAGCAGATGATGTAAATGCCGCGCGGCGCCTGCCCTTCCACGAAGAGCACAGAGCCTTGCGGAAATGCGCTCGCGTACTTGATCTTGTCCAGATGCTCCACGGACTGCTTCGGGAGATCACAAAAGAAACCCGTGTGACGCAGCTTGCAGATGACGCAGCTTTCCGTGATTTGCAGTCCATAGGGAGTAGTCATCCAGTCACCCCGCTGCCCAATCATACGCCAGGTGGCTGGAAATCGTGGGGTTATCGATGGTTCAGGCACCAACGGAGGTTGGATATCATGTCCTTGAACTCAGGGCCCGCAGCCGAGCACAATGTTGGGGAACAATGTCAACCTACAGCGGCGCCCTTCAACGACGACCCTTGATGACCCGTCATGTACCCAGCTGTACCCGAGTGGGCCTGGCCATAAGTGTAGCGATCCTTCTGCAGTCTCAACTCTGGGCGGCCGGGCATAAACAACACGCGAAGCAGGCTGCCTCCGACCCGAACTATGCGTCGGCGCTGGCAACGGCCAATCGCTTTTTGCAGGCCTGGCAAACGGGGGACCTTGAGGCGGGCATGGTGCTACTGAGCGACGGCGTCCGCCACGCTCAGAATCCGGACAAGTTCGAGGACTTCTTTTCTACTGAAGCGGTTCGGGGCTTTGAAATTACCCGCGGCACCCTGAGCCGCGGACGCTATCGTTTCCCGATCGTGTTAGTGACCACACACGGAAGTCAGACTCGTCGAAAATTCTCCGAGATTGTGGTGGTGGACGCTGGCAAGAATGACTGGACGGTGGATAAACTTCCTTAGCATTGTCAAGTCAAGGCGTACTGATTTCTGATATTTCATACCGGAGTGTGCTCTCATGAAACGGATTCACAAAGTCGCCATCCTCGGCGCTGGCACGATGGGCGCACGTATCTCCGCGCACTTCGCCAACGCAGGCGTTCCTTCTTTTCTGCTGGATATTGTTCCTCCGGACGCTGACGGTCCGGCACGCAACAAGATCGCCGCGGCTGGATTGGAGGCGGCCCGCAAATCCAAGCCGGCGGCATTCTTCGAGCCTGCTCTGGCCAGGCTAATAACGATCGGTAATTTCGACGACGACCTGCAGCGGCTCGCCGATGTCGATTGGATCATCGAGGCGGTGGTCGAGAATCTCGAGATCAAACGTTCTCTTCTCAGAAAAGTTGAAGCCATCCGCAAGCCAGGAACGATCGTCACGACCAATACCAGTGGCCTTCCCGTGGCCAAGATCGTCGAGGGGTTTTCTGACGATTTCCGGCGGTCGTGGTTCGGCACGCACTTCTTCAATCCGCCACGCTACATGCGCCTGCTGGAACTGATCCCCACACCCGAAACAGACCGCCACTTGATGGACGCCGTGGCGCACTTCGGCGATACCCAACTCGGCAAGGGCGTCGTATTCGCAAAAGACACGCCGAATTTCATCGGAAACCGCATTGGCACCTTCTCCGTGCTGAATGTCATCCGCCTCATGCAGGAGATGGACCTGACGATCGAGGAAGTGGATGCGCTCACGGGCCATGCCGTCGGCTGGCCACGCTCGGCTACCTTCCGCACCATCGATCTGGTCGGCCTCGACATCCTCGGACACGTGGTGGCGAATATGACGCAGAACGTCCGCGACGAACGCAGCGATCTGCATTTGCCCCTCTTCTTCCGTCAGATGTTGGAGCGCAAATGGCTGGGCGACAAGGCCAAGGGCGGTTTCTACAAGAAGATCAAACACCACGACGGGCAGGAGGACGAGCGCCTGGGGCTGGATTGGAAAACGCTGGAGTATCGTCCGCGACAAAAGGCGAAGTTCGCCGCGCTCGAGATGGCGAAGAACGTTGAAGAAACGGGAGCTCGCCTGCGCATGCTGCTGGGCCTCGATGGTTCCGGTCCGCAAAAGGGCGATACAGCAGGAGCGTTTCTCTGGGCGGCGCTGTCGGATCTATGGACTTATTCCGCGAACCGCATTCCGGAAATTTCTGACACCGTGGTCGAAATCGACCGTGCGATGCGCCTTGGCTTCAATTGGGAACTCGGCCCCTTCGAGCTATGGGACGCCGCCGGCATAGAGGCGACCGTCGCTCGCATGAAGAAGGAAGGACATCCAGTCGCAGCCAACGTCGAAAAGCTACTCGCGTCGGGTCACAAGTCATGGTACGCGGAAGATCACAAAGTGGCTTCCGGGCGCAAATTCTGGGATCTGGCGAAGGATCACTGGCACAGAGTCGAAGTCCCCGCAGGCGTCTGGTCGGTTGCAGTTGCCAAGAAGTCCAATGACGTGGTGAAGAAGAACGCGGGAGCGTCGCTGGTCGATTTGGGCGACGGCGTAGCCTGCATCGAATTTCATTCCAAGATGAACGCGATCGGCGGCGACATCGTCTCGCTGATCATGCAGAGTCTGAAGCCCGGTGGCCCGTGCGACAACTTCGAAGCGCTCGTGATCACTAATGACGCGCCGAACTTCTCCGTCGGCGCCAACCTGATGATGCTGCTCATGTCCGTCCAGGAAGAGGAGTGGGACGAGGTCGATCTCGCCATCCGCCAGTTCCAGGGCATGACGCAAGCCATCAAGTTCTCTCCGAAGCCGGTCGTGCTTGCGCCCTTTGGACTCACACTGGGCGGGGGCTGCGAGATGTCCCTGCACGCTGCCGCGCGGCAGCCGCATGCCGAACTCTACATGGGACTGGTCGAAGTCGGCGTGGGCCTGCTCCCCGGGGGCGGCGGCTGCAAAGAGATGCTGCTGCGCGCGGTCGACTCGGCCAGTTCGATTCGCCCGGACGGCCGCGGAGAATCGGTCGAAACGATGGAAGCCATGAAGAAGATTTTTGAAACCATCGCGACGGGAAGAGTGGCGACGTCGGCACACGAAGCGCGCGGCCTGGGGTTCTTGTCTGACTCGGATCGGATCACGATGAATCGCGACCGCGTCCTTTCTGAAGCGAAGACTCGCGCACTCGAGCTGGTGCGGGCGGGCTACGAACCGCCGGTGATGCGCACCGACATTCCGGCGCCGGGAGAGAACATTCTCGCAGCGCTCAAGATGGGCGTGCACCTGATGCGGCAGGGCGAGTACATCAGTGACTACGAACAGAAACTCGGCGCGAAAATCGCCGAGGTACTCTGCGGCGGAAATGTGACGCCGGGCAGTCTGGTCAGCGAGCAGTATCTGCTCGACCTGGAACGCGAGGCCTTCAAGTCTTTGTGTGGCGAGAAAAAGACGCAGGAGAGGATCCAGCACACGCTGAAGACAGGAAAGACCCTGCGGAACTGAGACTTCCCTGTCCCTGCCGATCGCTGCCGGTGCCGCTCCATGAATGTCGGAGCGCGCACCTCTCGCGTCCGCGTCGGTTCACTTCGATAACGCTCGATCCACTGAGAACGGGCCCGCCCCACGCAACAGCAGTGTCGCTGCCGTAGCAATCGCGAGCAGATGGTATTCGTAGCCCTCGCCCTTCTGGTTTCCGTACCAATTCATGAAGAAGCCGTTGGGCAGGTGCACCAGGAAAACGGCAACGATCATCTCCACCCCGATGCCGAGCGCAGGGATTCGGGTGAGAAAGCCGAAGATGAGCCCGAGACCGCCGAAAAACTCGGTGACAATCACCAGGAATGCTATAGGAGCAGGAAGGCCCACCTGATGAGTGAAGAATCCCATGGTGCCGCTAAAACCGTATCCTCCGAACCATCCCAGCAATTTTTGTGCGCCATGTGCAAAGTAGATCACACCCATCACCAGGCGCAGAACAGTCAGGGTTACGTCGTTGGAAGTCGACAGCAGCTTCTTGAACATCGTTCTCTCCAGTAAGGAGCAGAGGGGTCGCTCCGGTTAGTCGTTATAACGACTACATCACACGTATGATTCCGCCCGCCCCCCGGCGGATGCAATTTTTGCACACATCCCGCACTCGACGCTTGACCCTGGCAGTTTCATTCCGGACAAGAGAGACGCTCTGCTCGCGCGGCGTATAATCGATGCGTCACATTCTCGTGAGGATGGTGCGAGCGCATGTCTGCAGTGAATGACAAGCCGGTCAACGGATCGAATGGCGATGGGATCAGCGCGGTGCTCAAGCCGCGGGCGGAATGGATTGCCCGGCGCAAGGCTGAAAACCAGGGCGGCAACTTCTCGCAGATGCATTATGCCCGCCGCGGTGTCGTAACCGAAGAGATGATGTATGTCGCCGACCGCGAAAAGATCACACCGGAGCTGGTGCGCGACGAAGTGGCTCGCGGGCGCATGATCATTCCCGCCAACATCAACCATCCGGAACTGGAGCCGATGGCCATCGGCGTAGCTTCGTTGTGCAAGATCAACGCCAACATCGGCAATTCCGCGGTCACCTCCAACGTCGATGAAGAACTGAAGAAGTTGCACACCGCCGTGCACTATGGCGCGGACACGGTCATGGACTTGTCCACCGGCGGCGGCATTCACGAAATTCGCGAGGCCATTCTGCGGCACTCCCCCGTTCCAATCGGGACCGTTCCTATCTACGAAGCGATTTCACGTGTGAAGCGGGTGGAAGACCTGAATGCGGCCATTATGCTGGAGGTCATCGAAGAGCAGGCGGCGCAGGGCGTCGACTACATGACGATCCATGCCGGAGTGCTGATCCAGTATCTGCCGATGGTCTCCAAGCGCATCACCGGCATTGTCAGCCGCGGCGGCGCGATCCTGGCGCAATGGATGGCTCACCACCACAAACAGAATTTCCTCTACGAATGCTTTGAAGACATTTGCAAAATCTTCGCCAGGTACGACGTGAGTTTCTCGCTTGGCGACGGCCTCCGCCCCGGTTGCCTCGCCGACGCCAGCGATGAAGCCCAGTTCGCTGAACTCAAGACGCTAGGCGAACTGACGAAGATCTCCTGGAAGCACGACGTGCAGGTCATGATCGAAGGCCCCGGCCACGTGCCCATGCACAAGATCAAAGAGCAGGTGGACCTCGAAAACGAATACTGTTACGAGGCCCCGTTCTACACGCTCGGTCCGCTGGTCACCGACATCGCTCCTGGCTACGACCACATCACGTCGGCGATCGGCGCCGCCATGATCGGCTGGTACGGCGCTTCCATGCTCTGCTACGTCACGCCAAAAGAGCACCTCGGCCTGCCCAACGAAAAGGACGTAAAGGACGGCATCATCGCCTACAAGATCGCCGCTCACGCCGCCGACGTGGCGCGCCAGCGCCCCGGCGCCCGCGACCGCGACGACGCCCTCAGCTACGCGCGCTACAAGTTCGACTGGGAAAAGCAGTTTGAGCTCTCACTCGACCCCGAGACCGCCCGCTCCATGCACGATGAAACGCTGCCCGAAGAGGGATACAAGACGGCAGCATTTTGCTCCATGTGCGGCCCGAAGTTTTGCTCCATGAATTACTCCAGCAAGGTCGACGAGTACAACAAGCAAGTACACGGACTGGAGAAGAAGGATTATTCGGAACTGGTGGAGAAGCTGGTCACGATCAAGTAGATGTGGCTGATTGCAGAAAACCCTCTGCCTAGAGGAATCAAGCTCGAAAATCCGCCACGCCGTCCCACACCAACTGCACCGCAATCGCGAGGATGAGAAATCCGAAGATACGGGTGATCGCGCCCATGCCACTGGGGCCCAGCCGTTTCACCAGCGGCCCACCCAGGGAAAGAAACATGTATACCGACAGTCCGATGGCCACAATTCCGATTACCATGCCCGTGTAAGCGAGAAAACCGCTCGCATGGGCCGCCAGTCCCATAACCACTCCGATCGAGCCCGGACCCGAAAGCATCGGCATGGCCATCGGGGTCAGCGAGATGTCTTCCTTCGTCATGGCCTCACTGCTCTCTTCCGTCGTCATGCGACTGGTCGCGGTCACCATGCCCCAGGCTGTATTGGCGACGATCAACCCGCCCGCAATCTTCAGCACGGACAGCGAAATGCCGAAGAAGTTCAGGACGAAACGCCCGAAGAGCATGAAGACGACCAGGATCGCGATCACATAGAAGGCAGTCTTCATCGCCGTGCGACGGCGATCCTCGCGGGAGAAATTCGCGGTCAAGGTGAAGAACATGGGAATTCCGCCGAAGGGGTTGACGATCGGAAACAGCGCTAGAAAAGTCGCTGTGGCCGCCGTGGGAAGATCTTCCAGCACGTGGCGAATCGCTATCTCCGGATTCATGGCCAGGACCATAGGCGCGCTAACGATACTGCTCCAATTGGATTGCCGCCCGATGCAAGGCCGCGGCCAGGGCGGAAATCTGCTGCTCGGTGCGCCGGGCATCGCCGGCGTCGATCGCTTCGTTCACCCCCGGGATTACCACAGCCGCGTATCCGGTGTATTGGCCGGGCGCGTAAATCGCGTGGTGGTACCACGAACGATTGGGCAGACCTTCGGGAATCAGCAACGCGCGCTCGGTATCGCGCAGCACGATGTTTATGCGGGCCGGATCTCCGGAGAACTTTCGCTGCTTCTGCAACATCTTTCCGCCTGCCTGTTCCAGGTGACGGGCGCCTTCGACAGCTGCGGAAAAGTCCGGCGCCTTATCGCCAAAGCGGTCATGCGCTTTTTTCTTCGCGGCGTCGAGATAGGCCAGAATCTCCGTCCCGTAGTCGTGATAGTCGTACGGTAGAACATCGGCGCTCGCCATGCGCACAATCTCAAGTCCGTACACGCAGGCCATCTGCTGCTCGTAGCGGAAATCGGGATCGCCGAATTTCTTGAACCAGGCGAAGTTATCGAACACGGAGTGATAAACGCCGTAATCTCCGGTCGATCCGATATCGGTCGAAGGCACGCCCAGGTGCTGCAGAAACACCGTGTAGTCCGAGCCGCTCCCGAGGTCGCCGACCGGCGTGTCGCCTTGTGTGGCGTTCGGCGGACGAAACGTGCCGGTGCTCGTCTCCTGCGCATGGAAGGTTTCCTGCTTGGGCTTGCTGGTTTTCTGCCAGGCCTGATACACCGTCCCACCTTGAGGAGACGGCACGGCCTTTGTGATCTCACGGATAAACTGCTTCAGGCTCGGCACACCGGAAGAGCCAAATTTCGTGCCCGAGACCGCCACGTCCATATTGAAGTATGCGGCGGCGTTCATCAGATCTTTGGCGTGATCCTCGCCCCATTCCGTGGAGCCGATCAGGCCCTCTTCTTCTCCGTCCCAGCTGCCGACCACGATCGTGCGTTTCGGCTTCCATCCCGACTTCAACAATTCACCCAGACCGTGCACGGACTCCAGCATCGCCGCCGTGCCGCTGTTCGGGTCCACCGCGCCATACACCCATGCGTCGCGGTGATTGCCCGCCACAACCCACTCGTAGGGCCATGTGGTACCACGTATCTTGCCGATCACATCCCAGATCGTGCGGAACTGGTAATCCTGCTTCAGATGGATCTTGACTTTCGCGGGTCCGGGACCCAGGTGATAAGTGAACGGCAGTGCGCCCTGCCATTCACGCGGAGATGCCGGTCCACCCAGGTGCTCGAGGATGGGCGAAGCATCGGCGTATGAAAGAGGCGTGACCGGAATCTTCGGCAACTGGGCTGAGTCGGACGGCGGGGTGCGCTTGGAATCCGGCAGCGACGGCGCCGACGCAATTCCGGGAGTCGTCGGATCACCGGGAAATTGGAACATGTATCCGATCGAGCCGCGCTGTGCGCCGCTGGCCGGCCGCCACGGTCCCTTGGGATACGCGTCACCACGGTAATAGCCGTCATCCTTCGGATCGGAATAGATGATCACGCCGGCCGCGCCCCGTTCCTGCGCGACGAATGCCTTCACTCCGCGGAAATTCTGGCCATAGCGGACGACCACGATCTTGCCGCGCACGTCCACGTTCATCTGTTTCAGCTTGTCGAAGTCCTCCGGAGAACCGTAGTTGGCATAAACAGCCTCTGCCTCGGCATCCCCCGACGGCGACATGCCGTTGTAGGCATTCACCACTCGCGGATCGTCCTGGAACGGATCGCCCTCCACGTGCTCTCGTCGAGGACCGTGCATCTCCACGCCCTCCGGTGCGGTCAGGTCAACAGTGATCTCTGCGGGGTAGTTCATCCAGACCTTGTACTCGACCATCTCCGTCTCGAGCCCGGCTTCGCGAAATTTCTGCGCCACGTATTCCGCCGTGGCCTTGTCCTCGGGCGATCCCGCGATGTGCGGCGCCTGGGTAAGAATGCGTAGGTGCTCCTCGGCAAGTTTGGGATCGGGAACGGCGAGAAAGCGCTTTTCCACGTCCTGTTCGGCGGCGACGTCGCGAAACCCTGTGATGGTCACGCCATCCGCTTGGTTACTCTCTTTACCAGGGCGGCTGAACGCAACCGGGTTCGACAAAAGCACTGCGAACAGCAAAGTGGCGCCGGCAACAATCCTCATGATTCTCCTGTCGAACAAGTTTCTCTGATCACACCTTGTCGAGCGCATCCAGCACTTCACCAACTTGGGGAACTTCATCCCAACCGTAGGTCTTCCGATACGTGATCCGGCCATCGGGATCGACAACAAAGATCGTTCGCTCGCTCGCGCCTGCCCCCGCCCCGGACTCCCTCAAAACACCGTATCGCGCGGACACTTCACCGTGCGGCCAGAAATCGCTGCACAGTGGAAAATCGAACGGTCCCAGCCTGCGCTCCCAGGCCGTGGTGTTCATGATGGACTCGACGCTGATCGCAACCGTCTGCGCCTGTTTCGCACTCACACGGCCATGTTCTGCCTGGTAGCCAGTCATCTGCTGGATGCTGGCATCCTGCCAGTTGAACGGGTAGAACGCCAGCACCATGGGCGTCCCGCGATGGTCGCTCAAGCGGAAGCTTTTTCGCACGCCTTCGATCAGCGCCGGCAACTCGAAATCCGGCGCAATATCGCCCACCCTGATCTGACTGAATTCCAGAACCCCACGTACCTTGTCGCTCGGCATGAAACGAAGATTGTACCTTGCGGGATTGCTTCCCGGCTGGCGCGATACACTGATAGTCGAATGCGGAGCAGATGAATGAAGGTCGTCGGTGGAGTGCTTTTCCTCTTGCTCTTTCAAGTAGGAGACTGTGCGATGGGGGCTCCAGTGCCGCCACCCGCCCAGCAGATCGCCACCGCAATCCTTCCGCTACCCGCAAATCTTCGCGAAGGTGCAGGCGTTCGCGGATTTGATCGCAACCTGAAGTTGGTCATTCTGCGCCTGTCCCGCAATGGCCTTCTCTGCACGGGGCTGCGACCCGACGCAAAGGAATTCGACGTTCGCTGTTATCACGAGTCGTTCTGGCCTCTGGTCGACCGGGTGCGTGAACTTTACCGCCAAGACCTCAAGCCTGACGCAGTCAAGAGGATCATTGACGCTGAAGTGAAGTCCGGCAAGTTGAAGCTGCCCGATCATCCTACCGCCGGGTACCGAATGGAAGGCCCGTTGAAGGCCTATGATGCGAAGTCGAACACCGCCGGTCGCGCGATCGAGAGCTGGCAATCGATTCATTTTCCCTATCGCACCGCTGCGGAAATCGGTCTTCCTGAAGAAGGCACTGTTCCGCGTACGTTCCCCTACGTGATGGAATCGGGCACATTCTGGGCCCACGTGATGATTGAACATGACCCCGTGCCCGAGAAATAGTCAGCCTGTAGACATCTTTGCTGTGGAAAAATGACCGGATCACCGACAACGCGCTTTTCCGATCGAGTTGACGACTACGTGCGCTACCGCCCGGGCTATCCTCCCCAGGTTGTCGAACTGCTACGCGCCGAATGCGGACTGCAGCCGGAGCACATCATCGCCGACATCGCTTCCGGCACCGGCGCCTTCACGCGGCTCCTGCTGGAAAACGGAAACCGTGTCTATGCCGTCGAGCCGAATCGAGAGATGCGCGAGTCCGGTATCCGCCTGCTGGAATCTCACGCCGGCCTCACTTCAATCGATGGCACAGCGGAAGAGACCACCTTGCCTTCCGCTTCCATGGACTTCGTCACCGCGGCCCAGGCGGCACACTGGTTCGACCGCAGCCGCGCCCGCACAGAATTCGTTCGCATTCTGAAACCGGGTGGATGGTGCGTTCTGATCTGGAACGAACGCCGCACTGATACATCGCCCTTCCTGCGCGACTACGAACAATTGCTGTTGAGCTACGGCACCGACTACAAGGAAGTGCGTCACGAACGGACGACTGCTGTGATCCACGAGTTCTTCGCGCCCGTGCCCTATCAGGAACGAGTGTTCGAACTCCGCCAGCACTTCGATTACGAAGGCACGGCTGGCCGCTTGCTCTCGTCGTCGTATGCTCCGCTCGGCGACCACCCGAATCACGAGCCCATGATGCGGGAACTGCAGCGAATCGTCACTGCGCACGCTCAGAATGGAATGATCACGTTCGAATACAACACGCGAGTCTACTTCGGAAAGCTGAACTTATAATTGGCCAATGGTAATTTGTAATTTGTAATTGAAAGCAAGAGCGTGGATGCAATTACCAATTACAAATTACCAATTACAAATCCCATGTCCGAACCCAGCTCCCTGCACATGTCCCCCGACGAGTTCCGACGCCAGGGCCACGCCGTCGTGGACTGGATCGCCGATTACTATTCTCGTGTTGAAAGCTTCCCGGTTCTCTCGCGCGTGCACCCCGGTGAGATACGTGCGAAACTTCCGGCGCGGCCGCCGCAGGAAGGCGAAGCGTTTGATCAGATCTTCGCCGACATCGAGCGGATCGTGCTGCCCGGCATCACGCATTGGCAGTCGCCGAATTTTTACGCCTACTTCCCGACCAGTACTTCGGGCCCTGCCATCCTCGGCGATTTGGTCTCGACCAGCCTCGGGATTCAGGGCATGCTCTGGTCCACCAGCCCCGCCTGCACCGAACTCGAAACCCATGTTCTCGATTGGCTTGTGCCCATGCTCGGCCTGCCCGAAAAATTTCTCTCGACGAGCACGGGTGGCGGCGTTATCCATGACACTGCGTCCAGCGCGTCACTCTGTGCCGTGCTTGCAGCCCGCGAGCGTGCTACACAATTCGCCAGCAACCGCAAGGGGTGCGATGGCCGTCTGATCGCCTATATCTCCAGTCAGACCCACTCGTCCGTCGAAAAGGCTGTGAAGATCGCGGGCCTCGGCTCCGACAACTTGCGCGCGATTGACGTGGATGACAGCTTCGCCATGAAACCTGACGCTCTCGCCCGCCAGATCGAGGCCGACAAAAAAGCCGGCCTCGTTCCCTGTTTCGTGTGCGCGACGGTCGGGACCACTTCGTCGAACGCCCTCGACCCGGTGCGGCAGATTGGCGCGATCTGCCGCGAGCACAATCTCTGGCTGCACGTCGACTCGGCCATGAGCGGCACCGCCGCGCTCTGCCCTGAGTTCCGATTCCTCCACGATGGCCTGGAGTTTGCCGACAGCTACTGTTTCAACCCGCACAAGTGGATGCTCGTCAATTTCGACTGCGACTGCTTCTACGTGGCCGATCGCAAACACCTGATCCAAACTCTATCGGTGCTGCCCGAATACCTTCGCAACCAGGCCACCGAATCGGGCGCCGTGATCGACTACCGCGACTGGCAGATTCCCCTAGGTCGCCGCTTCCGTTCTCTCAAGCTGTGGTTCGTCATCCGCTATTACGGTATTGAAGGCCTGCAGCGCCATGTTCGCGAGCATGTGCGCCTGGCACAGCAGTTCGCGTCGTGGGTCGAAGCCGATGCACGCTTTGAGTTAGCCGCCCCCGTGCCGGTCAACCTCGTCTGCTTCCGCCTTCGCACCGGCGACGCGGACAATCAGAGACTCATGGACCGCCTGAACCAGAGCGGCAAAGTATATCTGACTCACACCAAGCTCGACGGCAAGCTGACGTTACGTTTTTGCGTGGGGCAGACAAACACGGCGGCTCGTCACGTCGAATCCGCATGGCAGCTCATCCGGCAGACGGCAGCGGAACTGGCCAAGTCCTGATATTGTGAGGTCGGGATGGTGCGAGAAATTTCATCTGGGGGCGTCGTGCTCCGGGAAATCTCGGGGGTATGGCACGTCGCTCTCATCGAGCCACAAAAAGAGAGTCCTGCCCGCTCCAAAACTCCACGGAAACGCACGAAGGCGATACTGGCACTTCCCAAGGGACTGGTCGACCCAGGCGAAGAGCCCCAGGACACAGCGGTCCGCGAAGTGCGAGAAGAAACTGGCATCTCCGCTGAGGTGCTCACAAAACTTGCCGACATCAAATATGTTTATGTCCGCACCTGGGGCGATGGCGAGCGCGTATTCAAGATCGTCAGTTTCTACCTGCTGCGTTACAGTTCGGGAGAGATTGATGAGATCGCCAGCGACATGAGGATCGAAGTCAAGCGCGCCCTGTGGGTGCCCCTCGCGGAGGCCTCCAGGCAGCTTGCCTATAGCAATGAGCGCAAGGTCCTTCGTCTGGCGCGGGATTATCTGGAATCACACGGAACTGTGACGCATGCACTTGCGGAGAATCCGGAATAGTGATCCGAATGATCGCCCTAACCTATTGATGGCAAAAGATTTATCTTGACAGGAACGCCCTCCAAGTCTAAGCTAGATTCAACTTAATAGGGCGCGTGCCGTTGCCATCCTCACCCCACATCTATCGGCATGCGCCCGTTGTTTTTTGGGCTCTTTTTCTTGCCCGCCCCAATTCCCGATCCAGAGCCAGCTTTTCCCCGGCGGCGAGAGGTCGCACCGCCCCCTTCTTCAGATTCCTCAGTTCGAGCGAACCGACCGAGACCCGCACCAACCGCAATACCTCAACCCCCAAAGCATCCAACATCCGCCGAATGTGCCGATTCCTGCCTTCGTCGAGCGTGATCTCGAGCCAGCTGTTCTTCTCACCTTGCCGCAGCAGGCGCACGTCCTTCGTGCGAAGGCGATCCCCCTCGACCACCACGCCCTGCCGGATTCGCGCCAGAAATTCATCGGTCGCGACGCAGTCCACCTGAACGTGATAGCGTTTGTCGAGGTGACTGCCGGGGTCGGTTATCATGGCCGCCCATTCCGAGTCATTGGTCAGAAGCAGGAGTCCTTCGCTCGCCTTGTCCAATCGCCCGACGGGACCGACCCATCCATCCACTCCCTGAAGAAGGTCATAAACCGTGGCGCGTCCGCACTCATCGGAAGCGGTCGTCACGACCCCTCGCGGCTTATTCATCACCAGGTAAGTCTTCGTCTGTAACGCGATCTCCGCACCATCGACCGTGATACGGTCGCGACCCATGCTTACATGCATTTCCGGATCACGAACGCCTCTCCCGTTGAGAGCAACCCGGCCAGTTCGAATCAGCGCGGCAGCCTGCGTGCGTGAGCAGTAGCCCATCTTGGAGAGGACTCGTGCCAGTCCGGATTTCTTCCTGCCGGTCATTGCCTCATCCTAATGGAGCTGCCTATTTCGGCAAGCGGAGAATCTCTGTTGTTCGGGCTCTTTATCGAGTATGCGAAGATTACGGCCATGCGATACATACCATTTACTCATCTTCCCAAAATTCTTTTACTGGCATTCATGATCGCCAGCTGCGCATGGACCGCTCCAGGTCAACAAGCCGAATTGGATCCACTTACGATCGATAGCATCTGGCAGAAAGCCAACAGCAAGTACGATGACGCGCGAAAAGCTCTTGTACAGGAGGTCGACCGGCAAGCGAACGACGGCCCCTTCCGTCCCTACTGGGAGTCGCTTCAGAAGTACCAGGCTCCTGGCTGGTACGAGGACGCGAAGTTTGGAATCTTCATTCACTGGGGGCTCTACTCGGTACCCGCCTTCGCCAACGAGTGGTACTCGCGCAACATGTATGAGCAAGGGTCGCCCGAATTCAAGCACCACGTAGCCACCTACGGCCCGCAAAGCAAATTCGGCTACAAGGACTTCATCCCGATGTTCAAAGCAGAACATTTTGATGCGCGAGCGTGGGCGCGCCTGTTCCGCGAGGCGGGCGCGAAATACGTGGTGCCAGTGGCCGAGCACCACGATGGCTTCCCCATGTATGCCTCGGACCTTACCGACTGGTGCGCCGGAAAAATGGGTCCCAAACGCGATGTCCTCGGCGAACTCGCCGCAGCAATCCGGGCCGAGGGCCTGCATTTCGGTGCGTCATCTCATCGCGCTGAGCACGACTGGTTCTTTGACGGCGGCAGGAAATTCGATTCCGACGTGAACGATCCGCGCTACGCCGCATTCTATGGGCCGGCGCATCCGCGCTTTCTCCGCGACGGATACGATCACAACCTGATCGAAGACTGGACCTACGTCTCCCCGGCATTCCGCGACGACTGGCTCGCCCGCACCGCCGAGATCGTCCAGAAATATCATCCCGACGTCCTGTATTTCGATTGGTGGATCGGCCAGCCCTCTTTCCGCGATCATGTCAGCCGTTTTGCCGCTTTCTACTACAACCAGGCGGCGAAGAGCGGGACTGGCGTGGTGATCAATTTCAAAGATCACGCCTTCCAGGAAAATGCCGCCACCTTCGACGTGGAGCGCGGCCAGCAGACCGACATCCAGCCGCGCCACTGGCAGACCGACACTTCGATCAGCAACGCTTCCTGGGGATACCTCCCCAACGACACTTACAAGAGCCCCACGTTCATCATCCATCTGCTCTCCGACATCGTCAGCAAAAATGGCAACCTGCAACTGAACGTCACGCCCCGGCCCGATGGCACCATCCCGGAGCAGGAGCAGGAAATCTTGCGCGAGATTGGCGTGTGGCTCAAGACGAACGGCGAAGCCATTTACGGGACGAAACCGTGGAAGAGTTTCGGCGAAGGTCCGACCGTGGTGGCCGGAGGCGCGTTCCATGACACCGACACGAAACCTTACACCAACGAAGACTTCCGTTTCACGACTAAGGGACCTGTTCTCTACGCGATCGAACTAGGCTGGCCCACTGATGGCCGCATCACGATTCACAGTCTGAGTGCGGAAGCTCTGGGCAGCACAAAAGTCCAAAGTGTGAGCCTGCTGGGCTCAAACGAGAAAATTACCTGGGAGCAAGAGGCGGACGGTCTGCACTTGCAACTTCCACGGCAACCGCCGGGTAAACATGCCTACGCGTTTCGCATTCCTCTGCAGTAAGCGAGCGGGCCCGAAGGAACAAGTGTCCGTGACGCCAGTTCTAGTTCGTATCCAGCAGAACCTCCACTCCATACTGGGGAAGCTCGGCCTTGTCCGACTTTTTGTTCGCAAGCAGCAGCTTCATCGAGCGCGGCAGAGTCACGGTGCGGCTCTCCCCCGCGTAATTGACGAGAATGAAGACTTGTTTCCCACCGCCCATGCGCCGGCTGACTTCCACGCCATCGGGCACGGGGCCGAACACCGGCTTCACACCGCTCTTCTGCACCATCCATTCCGCTGCCGCAGCGGTGAGCTTGTCGTCGAGCACCGCGCCGATGTATGTGATCCTTCCCTTGCCATAGGCACGGGTCACCACGGCAGGCTGGTCGTCGAGCCAGCCATTGCTTTTACCATACTTGAGCAAGACCTCAGCATCGGACGCCATGCTCTTCAATTGCTCAGCCCAGATGCTGGCTTTGCCTGACCCCCAAGCGCCTGAAACGGCCACAGGCACGTCTTTTTCGAGGGCGTAATATTGCTCGACACGCGCGCCCAGCGGTTCTGCGATGAATCCCGGCTGCCGTTGCGGCAAGAGCGCGTTGTACTCGTCTTTCATACCCGAGCGCGGCCCGAGCACAAGGTTCCCGCCGTTGCGCGCATATTCGAGCAGGTGATCCGCCAGGTCTTTCGGAAGCACGTTCAGGTTCGGCGCCACCACCAGTTTGTAATCATCGAGCGGCGCATACCCGCTGACCACATCCACCGACTGCGAAAGCTGCCGAAGTGCACGGTAATAACTCTTCAGCAGTCCGATGTCGTCATAATCTTGCGTGTGCTTCTGAAATTGAATGGCCCAGTGGCTGTCGTAGGAATAAAGCAGAGCCACTTCAGAAACTGGAACCGTATCGCGAAAACTGCTCTCGACCTTTGCGAATTCGTGCGCCGTCTGGCTCACCTCGTCATAGAAAGGAACCGGCATGCCGTCCGCGCCCACGAGCACACCGTGGTATTGTTCCTGGCCGTTAAGGGCGCTGCGCCACTGCCAGTAATTGACATCATCGGCGCCGTGGCCAATCGCTTGCCACGCCATGGCGCGCGCCTCACCGCGGTTCAGGAAATTGTTGATCGAATGCCAATTGACCGCGCCGGGCTGGGTTTCCATCACCCAAAAGTTCTGGCGTTTGAATCCGCGGGTCAGGTCGTGGCTCAGTCCGTTAAACGCGGAATCAACGTGGCCGGACCCAACATAGTCGTCCCACGATGCGAACGTAAGCGGCGCCGTAATCTCGTAGTGATCGAAGCCGTCGAAGAAACCCATGAAATTTCCGGTAATGAACTGCCGCGGTTCCGAAAACTTGCGGATGACGTCAATTTCATTCTGCTGATATTCCGTCCACTCGTGACCGACGAAGCGTTTCCACTCCAGCATCAGGCCAGGATTGTGCCCACCGACCGGAATCGGAATCTCCGACCAGTTGTCATAAGCCTGGCTCCAATACTGTGTCGTCCACCGGCTGTTCAGGTTGTCGAGGGTCTTGTACTTGGCTTTCAGCCAGTCCTGGAATTTCTGGTGCGTGATGTCGTCGTACGACATCAAGGCATAGCCGTATTCGTTATCGATTTGCCAGCCCACCACATTCGGATTGTGACCAAAGCGTCGCGCCATCTGCTCGGTGATCTGGCGGCAGAACTCGCGATAACGAGGCGAACTCACCGAAGCATGCGCGCGGTTGCCGTGCGTGACTCTTTGCCCGTTCTGTTCCACGCGAAGAGTGTCAGGATACTTCTGAGTCAGCCAAGCCGGCGGTGTTGCGGTCGGCGTCCCCAGCACGGACACGATGTGATGCTTCGCCGCCAGCGCGATCGCGCGCTCCAGCCAATCCAAATCATAGCGGCCCTCGGAAGGCTCCATGCGGCTCCAGGCAAACTCCGCGATCCGCACGACCTTGAGGTCGGCGGCCTCCATCATTTTGAGATCTTCTTCCCAACGGGATTCCGGCCACTGCTCCGGATACCAGGCGTCTCCCATCAGAATCGCGTTCTGCCCGGGAATTTGTGTAAGGGGCGTTGGAGTTTGGGCGAACGCTGACAGCGCGAAGAACAGCACGAACCAGCACAGCACACGAACCAGAGAAGATGACGTCACGGATGCCTCCAGGATTTGCTGCGATTAGGGCGTCACTGCGATCTGCTTTCCCGAGTAAGTCACGACTTTGTCCGGAGAATCGGCTGGCGCAACCCCCACACCGTGATTCTCTCCAACGAAAACGACGCGAAACGTCCGACTGGCGAGCATGCCCGGGAACTGACCTTGCCGGTCGCCGATCGTTAACGCGCCCTTGGCATCGTCCCAGCGGAGCGGGATGGTCGCGTACGCGCCCTTCTCGTAGTTGTAGGTGTCGTTTTCGTCTTCGTACAGCATGAAGGCGCCGTCGGCTCCGCGATACACGCGCAGCTCGATCGGATCGGCAGCCTTCTCTGTGGACCACTCGACATCGGGACCCAACGGCAGGATGGAGCCAGCGCGAACGTACAACGGCAGGCGATCCAGCGGCGCCTCCCCGGTGATTTCCTTTTCGCCATCGACGGCCGCCCCGTTCCAGAAGTCGTACCACTTCGCTTTTGGCAGATAGACGCGCCGGCTGGTGGCGCCCGGTTCCGTCACCGGATTCACAAGAAACGCGGGCCCATACATAAACTCATCCCACGTATTCTGCGCGCGCACGTCGGTGCGGAAATCCATCACCAGCGGACGCATCGGAGTGTAGCTTTCGGAAGTCGTCTTCCAAGCCAGCGAATAGATGTAGGGCAGCATGCGATAACGCAACCGGTCGAAGCTGACTAGAACCTTCTGTGCGTCCGAGCCATACGACCAGAGTTCGTTCTCGTCAGGATTACGAGTGCCATGCACCCGGAGAATCGGATTGAACGTGCCGAACTGAAACCAGCGCACGAAAAGCTCGCGGAACGCGGGATCCGTGGGGCTGCCAAAAACAAATCCGCCGATGTCCGTTGTCCAGTACGGAATGCCGGAGAGCGCGAAGTTCAATCCAGCCGGAATCTGCCGCCGGAAGCTGAACCAGTCGGAATTGATGTCGCCCGACCACGCGGTAACTCCATACCTCTGCGAACCAGCAAACGCCGAGCGCGACAAGATGTATACCCGCTTCTTGTCCGACGCGCTGCGTTGTCCGTCGTACACTCCGCCAGTCGTCAGCATGGGAAAGAGGTTCACGTAGCGATCCCCGCTTCCCACGGCCAGTTTGTGGTCCAACTGGATATTGTCTTCCTGGCCTTCGGTCTCCGGCTCGGTCGTATCCATCCACCAGGCATCAAGGCCGATACTGAACAAACCTTTGTTGACCTGATCCCAGTAATACTTCCGCGCCTCAGCACTGGTCGCGTCATAGACCGCCATTCCGTCAGTATGGTATGGCGGTTTCGCGAACTTGAACTTGTCGATGAACCAGCCCTTCTTCTCCATGTAGTCGTAGTTGGCCGAGCCCGGCTCAAAGAAGGGCCAGATCGAAATCATCAGGTGGAAATTCTTCTGGTGCAGCACGTCGACCATGCCCTTGGGGTCGGGATAGTTCTTGTTGAAAATAAATTCGCCTTTGCGGTTCCACCAGAACCAGTCCTGCACGATGTTATCGACGGGAATGTGCAGCTCTCGGTATTTCGCCGCTACCCCCAGAATTTCGTCCTGCGTCTTGTAGCGATTCTTGCACTGCCAGAAGCCATAGGCCCACTTGCCGAACATCGGAACTTGCCCGGTCAATTCGCGATAACCGGCAACCACCTGATCAAGTTCAGGGCCGTAGAGGAAGTAATAATCGATTACGTCAGCCACTTCCGAACTGATGTAAAGGTAGTTGGCAAACCGGTTGTTGAAGCGGCTGCGGGCAGCGCTGTTCCAGAAAATTCCATAGCCGTTGCTGGAAACCAGAAGCGGCACGGCGATGTTCGTGTTGTCCTGCGAGATGTCGACCGACTCGCCGCGATAGTTCCACACCCCGCCCTGGTGCTGTCCCAGCCCATAGAAGCCCTCGCGCGAGCCGTAGATGTTGACGAACGACTCGGCACGGTATGTGTCCTCGCCATTCACCTTCACCGGCATCAATTTTCGCGTCGCTTCCTGCACCAGCTGTTTACCCGCTAGATCGCGGTAAGTGATCGCCCCATCTTGGCGCGTGATCGCCACTTTCAGGCGCGTGGTCCCCAGAGTGATCTCGTTGTCGTTGGATTGCAGAGTCCAGTTGACGGCGGGCCAACTGGTCTTGATCACGACCGGATCAAATCGTGTGGGGAATGATGACGTTGCCGAGTACAAGACGTGCACGATGGAATCCGAGCAGACCTGGACTTTCAACGTCCCGGACTTCATCTTGAGCACGACGCCGTCGGCTTGCTTCTGCACATCGAGGACGGGGTTCATCGACGCCCACTGGGCGGAAGCCAGCGATGCCTGGAGGGCGATGATCGCTAGTGACGTGAAAACATTACGTAGGAAGACGGAAATGCTGGGCATGAATTGGCCTCGTGAACCCAGGCGCAGCTGAATCCAAGCCGGGTTCGGAAACGTTTACAGCAATTAACACAGGAATATCCGACCGAAACTCTGGCACCTCATCCTGATATTTGTCAATGACAAACGCCCTCACAGTGTTGGGCCATTGCCATAAGACGTGCTGAGTCTTGTGCCAGAGCAAAACATCGCCAAGCAACGCACCCGATCCGCTTAGCTGGCGGGAGAGTCCCGCTCTCGGCAAAGCATCAGGTCCTTGCATTCCGCCCTCGGAAACGCTTACGTTACACTAGCAACCCGAAAGGTCCGAGCGAAAGTTCAGGAGGCACAATGAGGCGGATGCAAACGTCCTGCGGGATAACGCTAACCGTTCTTTTCGTAGCAGCAAGCTGCTGCCCGGTTTGGAGTCAATCGCAGAAAAGCGCCCCGGAGGCTGCCGTGGAAACCACCAAGTTTGGAACTCTCGACGACGGAACCCCAGTGGATATGTTGACCCTGAAGAATGCCAAGGGCGCCACGGCGAAGGTCATCACCTACGGAGCCACCCTGACCGAACTCTGGGTCCCCGACCGCGACGGCAAGATGGGCGACGTGGTGCTCGGCTTCGACAACCTCAAGGGATATGTCGGCAACCATCCCTGGTTCGGCGCCACGGTGGGGAGAGTCGCGAATCGCATCGCGAAGGGCAAATTCACGCTCGACGGCAAGGAGTACTCGCTAGAAATCAATAATCCTCCGAACAACCTGCACAGCGGCCAGAAAGGCATCAGCCGCGTGGTCTGGAAGGCCGAACCTCTACATGAGCCCCACGCTGCGGCCGCTCGCTTCACCTACCTTTCCCCGGACGGAGATGGAGGGTTTCCTGGGAACCTGTCGATCACAGTGATCTACCGCCTGACCGATAACAACGAGTTGCAAATCGACTACACCGCAAAGACCGATAAAGCCACTCCAGTCAACCTCACCAATCACAGCTACTTCAATCTGAGTGGAGCCAAGGACGTTCTCGCGCAGGTCATGTATCTGCCGGCCGATTCCTACACGCCGGTGGACGCGACCCTGATCCCCACAGGCGAAATCGCTCCCGTAAAAGGTACCCCTCTCGACTTCACCAAGCCGCACTCCATCGGCGAGCACATTGCCGAGATGAAGGGCGACCCGGGCGGGTACGACCACAACTTCGTTCTGAGTAAAGAGGGGGGCAAGAGAAAACTGGCGGCGCGCGCTTTCGATCCGCAGTCAGGCCGCGAGATGGAAGTCTGGACCACCGAGCCCGGCGTTCAGTTCTACTCCGGCAATTTCCTCGACGGCACACTCACCGGCAAGCGCGGAGTAGTCTACGGAAAGCACTCCGCGTTCTGCCTGGAAACGCAGCACTTCCCGGACTCGGTGAATCATCCGAACTTTCCGTCGGTGATCCTCCGCCCGGGTGCGGTGTATCACACGGAAACGACCTATCAGTTCTCGACGAAATAATCATCTCGCCGGCAGCTGAAAACTAATGTCTCAAGACGCTCGCGCCGCGGGGACTTGGCTGCTCGTGTCCACGCCGGCGCCGCCGTGGATGTGTGAAAGCGCCGGATAGATCCTTCGATACGACTGATACGCCTGCCCTAGGGCAGCTACATTCGGCGGCTTTGCCGGCACACGCTGCGCAGTCCGCACCACCGCATCGCACGCCTCGTCCACCGATGCCCATGCCCCTGCGCCAACCCCTGCCAGAATCGCGGCTCCATAGGCGGCGCCTTCTTCCGCAGCCACGATTTCCACTTCGTGACCGTAGACATCCGCCTGAATCTGCCGCCACAAGGGGGATCTCGCTCCTCCGCCTCCCAGCCGAATCCGCTGCACGGGCACGTTCATCTCGCGGAAAATCGTGAAGCTGTCCCGAAGGCTGAACGCCACGCCCTCCATGATGGCGCGAACGATGTGTGCCCGCGTGTGCGAGGCGGATAGCCCGACCAGCGCTCCGCGCGCATTCGGGTCGAGGTGTGGCGTTCGTTCGCCCATCAGGTATGGCGCCCATAAAACGCCATCCGAGCCAACCGGCGCGGTTGCCGCTTCATCCGCCAATCTCTCGTAAGGGTCGCGCCCATCATCGGCTCCGGCGCCGAAACGATCCCGGAACCAGCGCAAAGACAAGCCTGCCGCCTGCGTCACTCCCATCACATGCCAGCGCCCGGGAATCGCATGACAGAACGTGTGCAACCTTCCTCGCGGGTCAAGCGACGGCGAGTCGGTGGCAGCGAACACAACACCGGAAGTGCCGATGGTCGCGCTCACCGTTCCCGGACGCACGATCCCCATCCCGACGGCTCCGGCAGCCTGATCTCCAGCGCCGGCTACAACCGGCGTTCCCGCTCTCAATCCCGTAGCCTCAGCCCCAAACGCGGAGATCCGCCCACACACCTGAGGCGACTCCCACAATGCAGGCAACGACGCCTGATCAATGCCAGTCTTGCTCAGCACTTCGGACGACCATGCGCGCCGTGCAACATCCAGCATCAATGTGCCCGACGCGTCCGCCATATCGATCGCGCGCTCCCCGGTCAGCCGGAAGCGAACGTAGTCCTTTGGCAGCATGACGTGCGCCACGCGTTGCCAGTTACGCGGTTCGTTCTCTCGCACCCAGAGAAACTTGGTGAGCGTAAAGTTTGTCAGGGGAGGATTGCTGGTCAGTTGAATCAGTCGGTCGATGCCAAACTGTTGGGAAAGCTCCTGCACCTGGGCTTCGGTCCGCTGGTCGCACCAGATCAACGCTGGCCGGACCACTTCATCGTTCGCATCCAGCATTACCGCGCCATGCATCTGCCCCGAGAATCCGACGCATGCGATCGCCTCTCCGCCCTCTCCCAGATTCTTCAGAGCAAGCCGGACCGCCTCCCGGCACGCACGCCACCAGTCACTCGGGTCCTGCTCCGCCCACCCCAGCTGCGGACTGGCAAAGGGAATGTGTTCTGCCGTGCCCGAAGCCACGACCTTGCCGCTCTCATCCATGATCAGAGCGCGTGTCCCGCCGGTCCCGACATCGATCCCTAGAAAACGGATATTTCCTCCCCTGCCCGGCCGATCCGAATTCAGACCAGGCTAGCCGTAAAATTCAGCCAGTTCGGATGGAGCGTTCTTGGCTTTCCGGCCCAGTCTCGCATTCGATTCGCGCGATTGCCCTTGCAGAAAGAAATCAAGATTCCCGCGCATCACCAGGTGCGGCGCCAGCGTGACCTGAAACGACGGGCACTCGCCTTCAACCAGGAAGTCGTGCAAAACCCGAAACGCGATCCGTCCCTGGGTGCGTGGACGCTGGTAGATCGTCGCCGTAACCGCTCCCGAACTGATCTCTGGCACCAGCGCCGGGAACAGATCCGTCGTGATCACCGTCAGGCGTTCCAGCATCCCGGTGTCGCGAGCGGCCTTCAGTACCGGAATCGAAGCCTCGGTAGTCACATACATCCCGGTCAGATCAGGATACTCACGAAACAGCCGGCTGCACTTTTCGTAGGCCTCGGCTTCAACGTCGTGATCTTCAAGCGGTTCCTCAACACGAATCTGCGGATAGAGCTTATGGAGCGTGTTCTTGAATGCGCGGTATTTTTCGGCATGTTCGGTGATCGCCATGGCACCGGTCGTGACCGCGACCTTCCCTGTGCCCCGCAGAAACTTGCCCATCAAATCGGCGGCCAGCGCGCCGCTGCCTAAGGCGTCAATCGAAACCACCGCGAGCCGTCCGGTGTGGGGCGCATCGGTGGCCACACAAACCACCGGGATGCCATTCCGCGAAGCGCGCCGCATCCACGAGTGCAGGGTCTGCGGACGGCTCGGGAAAGTGATAATCCCGTCTACGCCTGCTTCCAACGCAGCTTCGAACGCCTCTTCCTCTCCGTCACCCAGCCGGGGATAGGTCCGGTATTCGATGTCCACGTTCTCCATCACCAGCGCGCGGGCGGCTTCATCAATACCGGACCGCACTTCATCCCAGAACGACGTCGTACCCTGCAACGTGTTGACGGACACGCGAAGGTTCCGCTTGGTCGACAGGTACCGCGCCGCTAGATTGGGCCGGTACCGCAGTGACTTGGCCATCTGCAGCACTCGCGCCTTGGTCATGGGACTCACGCCGCGATGGTTGTGCAGAGCCCGATGTACAGTTCCGGTTGAGACGCCTAACGCCTGGGCAATGTCGAGGAGTTTCGTCTTCCGAGTCATGGGAGGAACTCGAACGGCGGCATGTCTCGCCTTACAACCGTTAACCGATCGCGGTCCGCACGGATGATCTGGCCGAGCAGCCGGAGCGTAAACGTTAACGAACTTATGACTGCCCCGGCCATTTGTCAACAGAATTGTCTAAGCCGCTTACTTGCAGTCAGTTATGTGTCATTGCTTGGCTTTGGAGGGAAAGTTCGCGAGTCGGAGGAATCAACAGTCGAGCAAGCCGCTGGGAACCGCCCCGCAGAAATCGCAGGAATTCACCTCACCCCCAAAGAACCGTTGAACTGCTGCATCACGCCATAGCATTCACAACTGGATTCCTCGAGAGCCTTGCGGTTCACGATTCTGACCGCCCCGCGCGTGTACTCGATGGTCCCCTTCTTCTGGAGAATGCCGGCTGCCAGACTGACACTGGGGCGGTCGGTGCCGAGCATGCTTGCCATGAAATCGTGTGTGATCTGCAGCGAGCTCTCGTCAACTCGGTCCTGCATCGTCAGCAACCAGCGCGCAAGCCGCTGTTCGATGCCATGGAGCCGGTTGCAGGCCGCGGACTGCGCAGCCATCAGTCCCTGAATTACCGCCTGACGGCTGGCTATGCTCTGCAGTGTCGGGCATGCGGCCAGGACTTCGCGCGCATCCTCAATGCGCACGCGAAACGCGTCTCCTGCGATCTGGACGATCGCCCGATGAGGACTGCGAGTCAGGCCCACCAGCGCGGGTGTTCCGACCAGGCCCTCGTTGCCGACGACGCCCACTTCCACTGTTTTGCCTTCTCGAGTGGCAACCACAAGAGAGATCAGACCTCGATTCGGGAAATAGACGTCCTCCAGTGACGCTCCGGATTCGTGGAGGCTCGTATGGTGGCGAAGGGGTTGGAACGTGAGCAGAGGTCGCAATGTCTGGAACTCGGCGTCGGGAAGGGCGAGGAGGGTGCGATTGCCGATCGGCTTTCCGGCACTATTGGTGCGCTCGCCAGCCAGGAGAGTAGCCCGATCCCAATCCGGCAGGGTTCGGTGACCTTCCACTGTCAGTCGCGTGGTCACGACCATGAGATGCAGACTGCACAGGGCCTGCTTCCTCAGCGCCACGGATTTCTGCAACGGAGTGGCGCTCAGACTTGCCCACTACGGAATTCCATGTAGGAGGCGAAGAGGGCTACAGCGTCACCAGCATCGTTTTGCAGCATCCGATGGATCGCCGAATCCGGCGGCAACTAACTACGATGATCCTCGTTTCAACGGTAGGGCCGCAATTGGCAAAGCTACCGAACAAGCAGGAGAGAAAACTGTCTGGGGAGGAATCGATGAGGAAACCAAGATTGGTGTTGCTCCTAAGTAGTCTCGCGATCTCGCTCGCGCTGATCAGCACGGCGTGTTCCAAACAAGCGTCCCCTTCCTATAAGGGTTCTATTCAAACCGCGCTCGATCAGGCAGATCTGAAGGACATTCGCGTGAGCGAAGATGCGGACAACAACACGATCACACTGACCGGCACTCTGCACTCCGACGATGCCAAACAACGGGCCACGGATATCGCCAAAGCCAACGCTGGCAACCGAATCGTCGTGAACCAAGTGAGCGTTGAGCCTGTAGGCGCGGAATCGGAAGCAAAAGCCATTGCCTCCAACGTGGATGATGGAATTGAAAACAACTACAAAGCCGCACTGATTTCCAAGGGCCTCAACAAGCAAGACATCCATTTCGATGCCAAGAATGGCATTCTTATCCTCAAGGGCAAGGTGAAGACACCGGAGGTGCGGAAAGAAGCGCAACAACTGGCAGAGGCGACACCGAACGTTCAACAGGTGCTCAACCAAATCGAGATCAAGCGTTAGATCGCTTGTTTTCGGGGTGAGAGGAATTCTCTTGCCCCGTTCCTTTGCTTCCCCAAAATCCAAACGTCAATGGGTCAATGGGCTTAACCGGCCCCAGGCCGCGGCCGCCCGGAAAAAGAATGGAAGCCTAGTTAGAAGACGGATCGGGAGGATCCCCGGTCATTTCCTCGCTTTCCTTGGAAGCCGGTTCCGGGAGGGCCTGCACGATGTTGTTCCGCACCGCATAGAGTACGAGTTCACTGACTGAATGCAAGCCCAGCTTGTTCATGATGTTGCTACGGTGGGTCTCGGCCGTCTTCACGCTCAGGTTCAGAATGCCGGCAACTTCCTTGGAACTCTTCCCCTCGGCTAACAACTGAATCACCTGGTTTTCACGCGGCGTCAGCGTGGCCTTGTTCAATGACCGGCGACTGCCGCGAAGACCTGAACCGAACCCTTCGGGCAGAACCTGTGGACTGTAGTACGTTGTGTTCCGTTCGATTGCCTCGACCGCCACCAGCAATTCGCGCGCCGCGTCAGACTTAAGGATCAAGCCCATCGCACCCATCTGCACTGCGGTCCTGGCTGCCTGATCAGTGTCATAGATCGTCAGGAAGAGAATCTTGGCATTTGGATTACTGTCCAGGATTCGGCGCCCGGCATCGAGACCGTTGAGATTCGGCATCCCAATATCGAGCGCGATGATATCGGGGTTCAGTTCTTCCGCCTGACGAACCGCCTCCCAGCCATCCGCCGCTTCACCGCACACCTGCCAGCCAGCGTGGGACTCCAGCAGCGAGCGAAGCCCCTTACGCACAATCTCGTGGTCGTCGGCAATCAGGATGCGGAGCGAGGACATTTTCTCTGGGCAACCTTTCTTTGTCATGACCGGATCACAATTTACGGTCGAAACCCCTGAACCGGTCTGCCCCCGTTGTATCGTCGACCCTTCGGAGGCGTACATACCGCCTGGTGTACCCGCAAGACTTAGATTCAGAAGGTGCAGCCTTCGATAGCATGGGATAGCGCACCGGGAGAAAAATTCACGGGATCGGACCTTGGCCGCCTCGTCGTAATCCGCTAACTCGCTTTGGAACAGGCATTTCCCGCTGGATGGGGATTGGTAATGGATGTGCTGTAAGCTGTACGACGGTCACGATTGCCGAGACGGCGGACATGTCCTGCCTTCTCTTCTTTTCGCAAAATCAGGAGGTAATTTAATGCCTGACGAGAGGCGCGACTTGCGGGATTTGTGCGAAGCCGCCAGCAGGGAAAACGATTCCGAGAAATTGATCGCTCTGGTCTCGGAACTGGTGGAAGTTCTCGACGATCAGGGAGTGCTTCCCGGCCATCCGGAAGTGAAGGGATTTTCAGTGCTGGCCTTGAGGACAGACGACGTCACATAACAAATGAAGATAGTAGAATGGACGCCCCTGAGGCGGACAGGAGCTATGTCACTAGACAATCTGGGGCGAGCGAAGTCCCTCAACGCGCTCTTCCGCTACGCGCTGGGACTCGGCGTCGCGCTCCTGGCAATTGTTTTGAGAATTTGGCTCACACCATTTTTTGGCAGGGAGAATCTGTATCACACGGCCTGGGCGGCCGTGGCGTTCTCCGCCTGGTACTGTGGACTGGGTCCCTCCATTCTTACCGCCTTGACGGCGGTGATCGGACTCCGCTTTTGGACTGACTCCGCCAACCCGTCGCTCGTTTTGGGCCGGCCGGAAATTTCCGGCATGGTCGGTTTCGTGTTTTTTTCCGGCCTTATCATCGCGCTCGGGGAGTCGACGCGGCGATCCAGGACCAGGAAGGAATTGACCGAGCAATCCCTTCGAGAGAGCCAGGTTCTGCTCATGCAGCTCAATCAGAACATGCAACGTGAGATTGAACAGCGCACGGCTGAACTGCAGCAACGAACGGCGCAAACCGTCGAGCAGGCCAAGCTGATTGATCTTGCCAACGACGCAATCTTCGTGCGCACCGCGAGCGGCCTCATTTCCTATTGGAACGAAGGTGCCGAGCGACTGTACGGCTGGAGCAAAGAAGAGAGCCTCGGCCGGAAGGCTCATGACCTGATGCACACAGTGTTCCCGATTCCGCTGTCGGAAATCGCCAAGACTGAGCGTTGGGAAGGAGAGTTGCGCCAGTCCAAGCGCGATGGTTCCGCGATTACGGTGGCAAGCCGCTGGACGACTCTACGCGACAGCGACCGCCAGTTTGTCGGCTGGCTGGAGATCAACACGGATATCACCGCCAGGAAACGAGCTGAGGATGCCGCCCGCACGCTGAGCGGCCGAATTCTGAGCCTGCAAGACGACGAACGCCGAAGAATTGCCCGTGAACTTCACGATAGCCTGGGCCAATACCTTGTGAGCGTGAAAGTCAACCTCGACTTGCTGATCAACGCCGGCATCAACCCGAAGCAGAGCGAGCTTCTGACCGAATGTTCGAACAGCATCGATAAGTGTCTGAGCGAGACTCGCACGATCTCTTATCTCCTTCACCCGCCCCTGCTGGATGAAGCGGGATTTGCTTCGGCTGCCCGCTGGTATATCGACGGCTTCGCCCAGCGAAGCTCATTTCAGGTCGAGGTCGACTTCCCGCCGGCCATGCCTCGGCTGGATCAGGACACTGAAACCGCCTTGTTCCGCGCCCTGCAGGAAGCGCTCACCAACGTGCACCGTCATTCCGGCGGTTCAGCTGTCTGGATTCTACTGAAAGTCGATGACATGCAAGTGCAGATGAAAGTGACCGACAATGGCGCGGGAATTCCGCTTGACCGCTTGAGCAGCCTGCAACAGGATAATGCCGCCGCAGGCGTGGGCCTGGCGGGCATGCGAGAACGAATGCGCGAACTGGGCGGCTCGCTAGAGATCAGTTCGGCGTTTCCGGGGACCTCCATTACGATTACCGTGCCCCTTCGGGTGCGTGCTTCGAGATCCGTTGTACCCACACCTCCCGCCGGCGATGACCGCGACGTTTCCGCAGCCTAAGGGTTATGCTCTCAGTCGAAACGCCTTTCCTATCGTGTCAATACAGTGAATGTGGGAGTGTTCAACGAATCGCGCCATAGTTCCCAGTCGACCATCCGGTAATAACCCTATGGTAATGACCCAGCGAGAAGGACTAAACAAGGCTTGGGGTTTTGGGACCTGGGAAATTTGCCCGCCCGGCCTCCCGCGCTACGAAGAAACAATCCGCGTCCTGCAGAAAGGTGAATGAACAGACTGGTCGAAATGGCGTCAATTCAAGTGCTGGTGGTAGACGATCACGAGGTAGCGCGGCGCGGTATTCGCTCCGTTCTTGCGGGAGACCCCGACCTGAAAGTTGTCGCCGAAGTCGCTGACGGAGAAGAAGCCGTCCAAAAGGCGCATGACCTTCATCCGGAGATTGTTTTGCTCGACATCAGCCTCCCCGGGATCAGCGGCATCGAGGCGGCACGCGGAATCAAGAGCGTCTCGCCGGAGTCGCGCATCATCTTCGTAAGCCAGCATGATTCCGTTCCCCTGGTGAAAGACGCTTTGCGGGCGGGCGCTTCCGCCTACGTGGTGAAGTCGGATGCTGGCCACGACCTGCTATCCGCCATCGAAGCAGCGCAAGAAGGCCGCGCGTTTGTCTCCCGCACCTTGATCGCTCGCGGCTGGAGGTAGCTCTTCCGCAGCGGCAATCAGAATGTGGACCTACAGCTGGCGAGGCGAATGCGAGTTATGAAGAAACGCCGGGAACGGCATCCACCGGTCCCGGCAACGAAGAGCACGCTAGCTGGCTTTGCGCTCTTCAAATTCCGAACTCGATTCTTCGCGAGATCTGGAACGCATCCAATCATCCACCTGTTTCTGGGCTTCCTCCTTCGCGATACCGTATCGCTCCTGGATCCGCCCGATGAGTTGATCTCGTTGCCCATGGATGATGTCCATATCGTCGTCGGTCAATTCTCCCCAGTGTTCCTTGACCGCTCCTTTCATCTGTTTCCACTTGCCTTGGAATTGATCTGAGTTCATCCGTAAATCCTTTCTGGAAAGAGATGGCTGCTTCTGGACGATCCTA
>Ga0335077_10000191_pt1 | contig 64436 bp, 71 predicted proteins | sample Lox_Sample_31_FD_207151 | JGI IMG/M metagenome (GOLD analysis project Ga0335077, IMG submission 207151) | Soil microbial communities from Loxahatchee National Wildlife Refuge, Florida, United States - Lox_Sample_3.1 | ecosystem: Environmental > Terrestrial > Soil > Wetlands | place: USA... | reverse complement strand
TACGGCACACCCGGAATTTTGAAGTTCACGACAACCGGCAAGTGATTGATAAGATGGTGAGCGCGGAAGGAATCGAACCTTCAACCTACTGATGGAACGTTAGCTTAACCAAATCAATGGCTTCAGCGACTTCCAAACGTTCCAAGTATGCAGTTTTAGGCGATTTTAGGCACTTCTGCTACCATTTTGCTACCAACTTTGCTGTTTCTTCGCCTGAACCTTCATCCAATATGCCTCGCGAAATTGTCAACTTGGTAGCAACTGGTGCAATCACGCCGTCTTCTTCTTAGCAGCCTTGACCTTCGCCCATCTTGCTTTTTGGGCGGCTGCGATCCTTCTTCGGGCGGCAGCCGACATTGTCCTCTTCTTGGGCATGCTTACAACGTTCTGCGTCTGCGGTGCGCCCTTCCCCCGTACCTTTGCCCAACGTGCTCTCTGCGCTGCCGCGATCCTCGCCCGTCCCGCTGCCGAGATCGTGCGTCCCGTTCCCGTCCTTCGACCGTGCGAAGCACCTTCCAACGCGGCGAGCGCAGCGTCTAGCCGTTCCATTGTTTTTGCTGCCCGATCCCGTTCTTTCTTCAACTGCTGGACAACACCAGCCAGATTAGCCATTGAATTCTCCTCGCCGGGGATTGTATCAAGTGGATGTACCCGACCATCGCTTTCCCCATTACAATCTCATCGAACGAGTGGCATCAAGTTATGTCCGACACGAAATTGCTGACTGTTTCGAAATACAGACTCCTTGTGGCTATTCGTTACTTGAACGCCAGTCGGCTCCTGTTCGAAGGCATGAAGAAGCAGCTTGGTGTGAACAACTTTCACCTGTTGGTCACTCTGCGCAGCTTCGTTGAATATCAACGCAGAGGAATCTGGTTTCTGGTGTGGGCATCGAAGGAAAAGCTAAACGTGGCTGAGAAGCTGACATTTGATCAAGCTGGCAGCCCGAAACTCAGTCGCATGGACGAAATGATTAACGAAGCTCTTGGTTTAGGCAAGGTCTCGTATCTTCTCAATAAGGTGCCACTTGTGAACGAGCCATTCTTGAACTGCTTGCACGCCCTTACGCACGGCAATCCCATTTCAGTTCGAATGCTGGGAATTGGTCTGGACAAGATTTTCCAGCCCGATAAACTCCTCATTAGAGCCGAGATGGAATTGAACATGTTCCACACGCTGGTTTATAGACGAGCACTCGGTGAGGAACTCAACTCTACTTGGGCAACCCTTGCCCCAATTCACAACCGTCCCGATGATGTTAAGCAGTTGGCGCAAGCTGCCGGTATGAAAGTGAAGCAGGCAGGCGGCTTAGAAAAACTCGTGGATCAACTGTCCTGAACAACGGAAATTCCGATGGCAAATGAGAGGCGAATCTCAGGCGACTGCTGCGTTGAGTCATGCCCCAGTGCGCTTGGTTCCCGTGGGGAAGCCGACCTTCCCAGATCGGCAGCAGGACTTGCAGAACGCAGCGGAATCCAGAGTAACAAGAGAATGTGACGGGAGTGTGAAGTTTCGGTGGATTCGGCGTGAAAGCCGATTCTGGCGCGATTTGGCTGCTGGGTGGGTTCGGGGTCGGCTGGGGCGTTTCAAAGGCACAAGGCAGCCTTTTGTACCACCTTGGCGGGCTTCGCAACGTAGACCGCCCTCACCTGATTTGCTGTTGCGGCGGCGTATTCAGTTCCGTCCATCCTCCACCGGGAGGCACGGTGTCGGAGTTGACGATAGTGCCTTGCCCGTTCTTGAAGTAGCGGCTCTTGGTTCCTGTCCACACGTCCTGCCTGTTTCCCAGCGGATCGACTGTGGGAGTGATCCCCGTCAGGATGTTGCCCCACTCCTCGGATTGCGCAGCGCTTCGCTGTTGTCCGCGTTCGAACGACGCGACCTGCTGCTGCATGGCTTTCATGCTCTGCTCGAACTGCGCGACCTGCATCTGAATCTGCCGGACACGACCTGCCTGCCGCTGGCGCTGGTAATCGAGCGCGTAGGCATCCATTTGCTTCTGGCGCTCCACCCACTGTGGATTCAGCCGGAACGAGCGAGCGCAATGCTGCAACACATCGGTTGCCAAGGAAACCTGTTCCGGGGGAGCAAGGTAGCTGACCAGAATGCGCACCGTCCAAAGCCCTTCGTCTAGGTTCGTCTTGGCATATACGAAGGCGGTCATCGCTCCGGCACCGGAGTCGCATCGGTAGGTGACTTCCCCCACAGTGGAACTCTTCGCGGCGGCATCCGGGGGCAAGTTATCGGGTATCGAGATCGAGATCGAGGGCGCGTGCGCGTCCGGCGTCAGGTTCTTGCACGATTCCTTGAAGCGCGACTGCGAGTACTTCTCGGCGTACTGTTGCCCCGTGTGGTAGTTCGCGACCGTCAGTTGAGCCTGCGCTCCCAAGTCCACGAATTCGCCTTCGCGATGGAACTGATTCGGGAGCGCATAGGGGGGAATGCTGGCATCGCCAAGGCGCACATTCACCTTGCCATCTGGGGACTTGAGATCAACTATGAGGCGCACGTCGGAATACCCCAACCGAAGCATCCCCGCTTTCGCCGTCCAGCCCTTCGGAACGTCGAGCGCAAAACCATGCTCCGGGCTGGAATCCTGAAGCTGCACCCACGACTGCGCGTGTGCAGGGGAAACCGATAAGCAACACATCCAGAGAAACCCGAACGCGATCAACAGTGCAAACCAAACCGCTGTTCTCCGAAACGACATGTCAGCCTCCCTCCGGCGAAGTTTGCCCCAAATTCAGCTAGGAATTCAAGGCTTCATCGCTGGCGATAACTTCGCCGCGTCGGCTGTCGGCGCGACCACCCAGACGTACTCAAGGACTTGCGACCCGTTGTTCGTGACGTTGTGCCGTGTCGCGGGTGGGATGTAGGCGAGCATATTTTCCTTAAGCGGCACGTCGGGATGTTCCTCGATGTTCGCAACGCCACTCCCGCGCAGGATGACCAGAGCTTCCTCGTTTGCTGAAGTCGAGTGCCAGCCCACACTCTCGCCGGGTTTGAGCTTCACCGAACCGCCCCTCATCCCGCTCGTCTGCGGTGCTCCCTTGAGCAGCGGGCAGTCGCCCCCGGCGCAGTCCAAGCCGAACGTCATCGGCTCGCGCTTCGCCCGCTCCTGTGCTGCTGTGATGCCGAACGTTAGGGCAACACAGGTTAGTCCCACTGCCAGCTTGACTCTCTTCATGTCTTTTCGATTGACCCTCAGTGAGTATGGGGATGTTCGTGCGTCTTCAGTTGGCGCTGGAGATCGAGTACCGTCTTTTCTAGGTTTCTTGACCTTTTGCTCGACTGCCTTCACGCGTTGGTCAACTTCGGGATGTTTGTGGCTCTGTTTCTTGACTGGCATAAACCCGCCTCCAACAGCGCATGAAATGTTAGCGTTCGGCGGCTAAGATTTCAAAGCAGTTCGGTTTCTGGGTTGGCCCCTCTCGGCCCCTAAAACTGCCGCAGTACGATGGAGGAAAGCGCGTGCCTGCAATCTCCGATGCTGTTTGGTGGGCGGAGGAGACAATGGATGAAATTGATGACCGCGGGACTACAACGAGAAACTCCGGTATACAATCTCGCCCATGAAGCGAATCAGAGACGTAATCGTGCGATATAGACCCGGTCTGAAGGTCGTCTTGCCTAGTGTGTTGAATGGCGTTCTCGCGGGTTCTGTGCTCGCGCTTATTCTGCCGTCTGTTTTGTCACTCGGTTATCTTCTGCTTTCAAAGTTGGCTTCGTACCGAAAGGAACATCTGGGCAACAACATGTGGTTTCAAGCATTGGTTCGCCCGGAGCACTTTTTGCTTCTCATCTTTTTGATTGCAATTCTACTTATCGTTATCCGTCGATCCTCGTTCACATCCGCGATGCAACGATGTCGGTCTGCTGTCGCATACGACGCTTCACTCTTATGGGCTGCCTGCACTTTTTTCTCGTGGCTAGAGCCACACTGGTCTCCACGACTTCTCTTTTTTCTTGCTGGTGTGCTGATTACGGTCGGAGTAGTGGTTTTGAGAACTCCTTTTTCGGCTGATTCCGATGTTTTGGTCAGAGTGGATAGACCGATTACTTCGTTTTCAGAGGACAAACTCGAACGCAAACCGCTCATACTTTCACTTGTTGCGCGACTGATTTCTGACGGTGCGCCAGTAATCGCCTTGATCGGTGCTTATGGTGACGGGAAGACGTCCATACTGAATCTGCTGGAAAGCGACCTCAAAGAGAAAAAGACAATAGTCATTCGTTTCAAGTCCTCCCTTCCGGGGGACGACTTGACCTTAGTATCGACGTTGTTCAACAGCATCGGCAAGCAGTTGCGTCACAGATTCTTCGTCCGTCGCTTACGCAATATCTTAAAACGATTTGCGAGAAGGCTTTCTGGTCTAGTCCCAACCGCGCCCTCCGGTCTAAAGGAGATGTTCTCGGAACCGTCGCAACAAGATGAACTTGAGCAACTGACTGATAAGCTGGCGACTCTTCCAGTACATCGCGTTGTAGTTTTGCTGGACGACATGGATCGAATGCAAGGAAGCGAATTGAAGACACTACTGAAGGTCATTCGAGCGACTGAAGATTATCCGAAACTCTCCTTCGTCTGTGCATTCAACAAAAAAGCTCTGGTGGACGCCCTGCTTCGGCATCAGATCATTGATCGAATCAGCCTTGTGTTCTCTTCTGAAAATGAAAAACTCCCTTCCGGGACTGCTATCGGACAAGTTGCGGCAGATGACACTCGTGCTGGCTACGAATATCTGGAGAAATTCTTCCCTGTTCAAGTCCCTGTTCCAAAGTTAGACGACGGGCAAATTGGCAAGGAATTCGATTTTCGATTCAATCAATTTGCTGAACGAAACAAGCTGTCGCTGCTACCTGAGGACACGGCAGCTTTCGATAAAGCATTCCAACCGTTCTGGAAGCCTTATTTCTTGCCTTCTCTAAACAATCTTCGCAAGATTAATTCATACTTCAATGCTCTGAACGCATCATTTTCATTGGTAAAGGGTGAAGTCAACCTAATCGACTTCATGTGTATCGAACTGCTGCGACAGACTGAGCCGGAAATCTACGAGCAAATTTACAAGAACCGTTCTTTGTTCTACTACCCGGAATGGGACATCGCCCGGTGGGATGAAAGAGAAGTGGCTATCGACAAGGCAAAGGCAAAGAAGCAGTCCGATGCTGCCTTTGATCGACTGTTTCGCAATCTGCACGGATCGGAACGAGAGTTCGTCCTATCGCTTTTGGGCAAAATCTTCCCAAAGGTAAATGTGTACCGGGATGCGCGTGGGCTGTCGAGTGTCGAAGCACCGAGTGAGTCTGATGCCGATACAAATAAAAGCATTTATCATCCGGACCACTTTTCAACATATTTCAGTTTGCACGTGCAAGAAGGCTACATCAGTAGCCAAGAACTCGATGGACTGATTTCGAGCACCAATGAGAAGGCGACTTCCGCCGAAGCGCAAACAGCTTTTACCAATTATCTTCACTCATTGAAGGGGCTAAAAAAGTATCGCTTCCTTGAAAAAATGATGAGGACGGCTGACAAGCTGGGATTACCGCAGTGTAAAGCACTTGCGATTACGATTGCGCTTGAGTCTAGTAATCTCGCCCATGATGATTTCGAGATGGGCGAATTCGGTACCGCAGTTCGGCTTGAATTAGTTTTGGCGAATCGCTTCAGTGCCAGCCCTGAGATCACAAGCGTTTTGAGCGATGTTATTTCGCAGTCCACCAGCGATGCTCTAGTCCAGAGGGTATTCCATTTCTCCACGCAAAAAGAGAGCAACCAGATTTTCCAAAATTGGGAATTCGTTGATGCCGGGGCACTCAAGTCCGCTTTGGCTGTCCGCATGAACAAGAAATACTTTCCGGGTGGTGACCACTCGATCTATGCCGATAAGACTTCTTGGAAGGAGTGGCAGGCTCTAATCTGGTGGGCGAATATTGATGATAAAGAACGCGAGAACGTAAGAAATTACTTAGCCGATGAGTTTGAAAGGCGACCCGCAAGCATTGGGAAGCACATCCTTTGGCTGACTCCAAGCCTGATGACTCCATCTGGCGAGAAGGTTGTAAATGATTTGTTCCCGCTGTCACAAATCGCGGAACTCGCAAAGAAGCAAGGTTCCAAAAGCTACTCCACCAATGCAGAAAAAAACGCAGTCGTGAACGTGATTGACAAAAATAGCGGCGTGTCGATCAAGCCCCTTACGACAGTTGACGACAACGATGGCGTCACAAGTTCTGTGCAGTAGCCCTTAGACCTCTTAGAAATGACCCTCGAAGACTTCCGCCTATCCCTCACCGCGACCGAACCTCCAGCCGGACTCAAGCACGCTCTCGCCGGATTGTGGTGGGATGCCAAAGGCGATTGGAAGCGTGCGCATGAATCCGCGCAACAGGACGAAGGAGTCGAGGGATCGTGGGTTCATGCCTACCTTCACCGTAAAGAAGGTGATCAGAGCAATGCAGCATACTGGTACAACCGAGCGGGGAAGCCTGTGTGTCGGGAGCCGCTGGATGTGGAGTGGCTTAGCATTGCGGAGACGTTGCTGGGCTAGAATACTTTCGTTTGTAAGGCTGACGATGGCTGTCCGCGTACATCTAACCGCATATCTCGAACTTCACCGAATTTGGCTCGTTGGACGCATGCAGTCCACCAATATGCTCCTTCAACTTGCCAGTCCTAACATCCCTGAACTCCAGACGATTGGGTTTCCATGAGAGAGCTTCAACAGCCTTTACGTCGATCCCCCTGATCAGAAAAGTCGGACGTTCAATTATGCTTCGCATTATTCCTCCGTCTGCCGCCTTGTCATCGACGTATTTTGCAGGAATCTCCAAAATCGAAGAGCATGTGAAGGATTACCACTTCAAGCGCCATGCCATCCAGAACTGCCTTTACGGCGTGGACATCGACCCCGGCGCGGTCGAAATCGCCAAGCTCCGCCTTTGGCTCTCGCTGGTAGTGGATGAGGAAGAAGTTAAGCAAATCAAGCCGCTCCCGAACCTTTCCTACAAAATCGTCACCGGGAACTCACTGCTGGGCGTAGAAAAGAACCTTTTCAACGAGGGGCTTTTCCGACGGCTGGAGGAATTGAAGCCTCGCTACTTCGACGAGCCGGACAAGGACAAGAAGGATGAATATAAGTGTGAAATCGAAAACATCATTCACGAATTGTCAAACGGCAAGGAGATTTTCGATTTCGAGATTTATTTCTCAGAAGTATTCCATCGGCGGAACGGCTTTGATGTTGTCATCGCCAACCCACCCTATATCGGTCAGAAACATAACAATGCCCTGTTCCAAGAGGTAAAAAAGGCAGCCCTTGGAAAATTTCATCAGCGGCGAATGGACTACTTTTACTTCTTCTTCCACGCAGCGCTTAATCTCACGAGACCTAAGGGGAATGTTGCCTTCATTACCACCAACTATTTTCTGACTGCTACTTATGCGGATAAGCTCCGCAAAGATCTTAGGGCAAGGGCAACTCTGAGAGTGTTGGTGAATTTCAACGAGTTGAAAATTTTCGAGTCGGCTCTCGGGCAGCACAACATAATTACTGTGCTATCGAATGGATACGTTCCGGATGCACTGGTGAAATGCCGTTTTGTGAATGCTACCGGATTAGCATCTGCCGACGATCTTCGAAATGTGCTCTACCAGTGCCCGGAGACCGTTGCGTTCTCGACCTCTACCAACGCGGATATTTGCGAGGGTAACGCTTTGTATATCCGAATGAGGTTCACTTCATCGAGCAATTACGATAGCGATAGTGTGTTCCGAAAAGTCTGTGATGAAAGCCAACCGCTAGGACACATCTGTGAATTGGTTGAAGGCATCCACACGGGAGCGGACAAACTTTCTGATAGCCATTTGGAGAAATTCAAACTGCCTTTCAAGAAAGGTACTGGCATTTACGTTGTCTCAGAATCAGAACTCAAACTGTTAACTCTGAATTCTGAGGAGCGGCTTTTGATCAAGCCGTGGTTCAAGAATTCCGACATTCGGCGGTGGGTGACGATGCCCAATACCGATAGATTCCTGATTTATTACACGACGAAGGATCATTATCAGCATGTGGAGAACCTGCAGAGACATTTGAGTCAGTTCAAGCTGATATTAATCAACAGGAAAACTCGGTCGGGAACGGGCACAATTTCAATTCGCGACTACGATGATTTCGTTGCTGGAAAGAAATATATTTCGTACGTGATGAACGCTTCAGCGTTCAAACGTGGCGATTACTACTGTATTTCCTACCCACGCGAGCGACGGGTATTTGAGGATCCCAAAATCGTCGTCCCTCAACGAAGCCCGCAAAACACCTTTGCCTACAATACTGCTCCGTGGTATGCAAGTGCGGATGTCTATTTCATCCTGAGAAAATCATCGGATTATGATCTGAAGTATGTGCTGGGACTCCTTAATTCCAAATTGCTGTATTATTGGCTTTATCATAAAGGGAAACGGAAAGGCGAGACTCTTGAGCTTTATATCCGTCCTCTTTCCGAGATTCCTATCAAATGCGCTCCTACCCAGAAGCAGAAGCCGATCATCGAACTCGTTGACCGCATCCTTGGAGTGAAACGCAAAAATCCCGAGGCGGATGTGGGAGCGTGGGAGAGGGAGACAGATAATCTTGTCTATGACCTCTATGGTCTAACTAAGCAGGAAATTGCTCTTGTCGAAGCGTGGACACGACACTAGTCTACGATTGAGCTTGATCGGTTCATGAAGGCGGTTCAGCTACCGGTTTATGTTTCTAGCATGATCTATGAGGAGTATGTCGATTTTTTTCAACAGTTCGAGCATCGCAAGTGTATCCTGCCCACAATAGTCAAGTAGTGCTTTTCGGATCCTGTCGCGTTCGTTAGAATCCAAGCTGCCCTGCACCAGTGACTTCCAAGCAAGCCCAGCAGCCTGCCCGTTCGCGACCTGCATGCCATCGTAGGTCATGTCCGGCACAAGCGCGGGCAATACTGATTTGATGGAATACGAGCCTGCGTATGCCGGATGATAGGTGTGCTCGCGCACAACGGGCAGCAGATCGAACAGTCGGGCATGGATCGCCTTGATCCGCTCTGTGTATTCCGGCAACCAAGCCGCAAGCTCCGAGAGCCTTTGCGACTCGAACGACGAATAGACGACGATGCTGCCGCGTTCACCCAACGCGGTACACAGTGACGAGATGAACTCGCGCCGAGGATCGTGGGTATCCGCTGCTAGAAATTCGTAATGCTCCGCTTCCGCGCCGGGTTCCCGCTGCACATGCAAGCTCCATTGAAACAGCAATTGGTCGTAGGGCTTCATGCCAGCGAACCGGGGAATTGCCGGATTAACGGTTTCATAGTCCATGAAGAACAGCGGGTACTTCAGAGTGCCGAGTGCGTTCTTCAGTCCTCCGATGTCGAACCACGGCTGCCCGGTCTGAACGCACGTAGCTGCTCGGCGTTGAATCTCGCTCAACTCGAAGTCGCCGGGTATGTCATGGATGGACGCCATCCCCAGTTCCTCAAGTTCCTCCATCGCGCTGGCGTGGATGCGAGGCAGATAACCAACGTGGTCGTTAGGTCGTGGCGGATTGCAGTGATCGAAAAATTCGCAGGGAACCGGGTCGGTGCAGTGTCGACCGGGAGCGATGTCGGGAGCCTTGGATCGGTTGAGGATGCCAACGAACGCCCTCAGCCTGATGGCAACGTCGTGCTGCAACTTTTCGACGCGCCGGGTTAGGTTCCTGATCCTGAAGAACCGTCGCACGTCGATGTCGCCGCCCGCAAAGACATAGCTGCGGTTGATGTGCGCAAGGCACGCCGACGCGACGTCCAACCCACTCCGACGAAGCACACGGTATTGAAGCCCTATGTCTTCGAGATGGAAGGCATCTTCTTTCAGGTCGGTGCTGGATTTCACTTCAATGAGACGCCAGCGGTGGTCTGGGCGCCGTTGCAGAACATCAACGCGAACCAGCACACCGCCATTCTCAAATGTAGCTTCGTAGATCGCCGGGACGTCCCGGCTGGCGACTAGCTCGCGCGTCGTTCGGATCGTCTGATCGAGACCCTCTTCGCTGCTGACTTCTACGCCTCCGGGACAAAGCTGGCGCGCGAGCCTGCCGACTTCTTGCCCCTGCTCGATGATCGCTTCGCTTGCGGCACCCGGCTCTGCTGCGAGTTCCGGCTGGTGAACTTGAAGCCAAAGTCTCTTCGGACACTGACAACCCGCCACAAACTTTGATTTGCTGATTCGCATGTTCACTTCAGCGCCTCCTCCTGCCACTGTCGCACCATTGCCCGGAACTCGCGCATGGCTTTCACCAAGGCTGTTTGCTCTGCGTCGTCGCGCCAGTCGGCGGACACGGCGAAGATTTGAAAGTCGTTGGCGACATCTCCCTCGCGATGACGTTCCGCTTCATGAATGTCCACCGTCACTCCGACATTCCTGCTAGTGACGTTCCCATCGCTGTCAAGGCTCAACCTCGTGAGCACGTAGGTATCAAACATGTCCATGATTAGCCTCCGTCAGATTCGCTGCGCTTGCACCCGTGAATGCAGGATGCGGCGTTTCCATTTCAAAGCATTACGCCTTCCGCGCCGAAGCTCTGAAGCCCACTGTTTGTCGCCGTACTCGTATCTGACTGTCCGAATCCAGTCCTCCATCTGCGGGTCATGGTCTTTCTCGTTGACGGCATCGTCATAGCAGTATCGGCACAGCCCCAGTCTGTCGAGGTTCGCCTCGCCCACGGTCTCGTGACACGCCCTGCATCTGTTGCGACCTGCGGACACCCATTTGATCAATCGCCATCCGAGCAGTAAGATCACGGGCAAGAACGCCGCGATGCCCATCCCAGCAAACCATGACCGCCATTGTGCTGCATTGGCAGCGATATTCTCCGTGTAGTGCGGTACGGGGAAGAGAACGAACAGAAGGAAAGCTTCCGCGCCGAGCGAACCGATGAGTCCGACAAACATCAGACCAAAACCTTTCAAGTGATTGGCTTCGAAGACTCGACCTTCTTTGTGTGCGCGATACACGTCTGGAAGGACTCCAATGATCATGAGCCAAAATCCTGACGCGAACGGAGCCAATGCCATGTACGGCAGCGCGAGCATTGAGAAATCACTTTTCGGGTCAGCCCAGATAAGTACGAACGGAATGGTTATGTAAAGTAGAGGTGCGAGGAGCAAAAAGACCAGAGCGAGCACGCAGCGAAACAGGAAACGTATCGGCGATGTGAGCAGATGAACATTGCCAGCAAGCTGACTGATGTTTGCTTCCGTCTGTGAATTCAAGATTCCCTCCTCGCAATACCTAAGAGCCAATGGCTTGAGGAACACCGCCGTCCCGTTCGGATGTCGGGGCGATCTTTGTGCAAGCAACGGTCTCGCAAAGCGTCTGCAAACGTGTTCGGTACTTTGCTGTCAGCCCGGATACTGCTTCGACTGCCTTCGCGGCTTTCTTTAGCTCATTCTCGATCTCGCCAAGTTCAACGAACGTGCGCCGAACTTCGTCCGCCAGCGCGGAGTTCTTTTTGAGGAAATCAGCGCCCTCAGTTCTCATCCGCTCAAACACTGGCTTGAGGACTTCCAAATCTCTCGGCAGCCACGCCCTCGTGGTGCGAAGAATCCAAACGCCATCCTCCTGACCCCAGCGCCGCTCACGGTCATGCTGGCGAAGCTGGCTCTCCTCGCGTGCGACCATGATGCCGACCGGACAACGTCGCTCCCTAGCGTCGCGGATCAGTTTTCTAACGTCACCTTCCGTGACGGCGGACTTGTCTTTGTTGTCTACGACCATGCGCGGCTCCACGGGGCTACCGCTTGGATCGCGGTATGCCAGCAGGAAGTCACCGTTCCGCGTAACTCGTTCGACACAAACTCCTGCCCAAGTTTGCGCCTCGTCCGAGAAAGCCAGTTCCTCTCTTCTACCGACCCTCGCAACCTTCGCCATCTCTGCTTCTAACTGCTGGTTTTGCTCACGAAGCTGAACGACTTCCCGCAACGAATCCTCGACTCGGCGGCTGAGGCTTTCTTTTTCTGACAGGGCAAGGCGCAGTGCGTCTTTGTGCTGCTCCCTGATCTCAGAAGTCCGCTTCGTTAGTTCGGTCTCGAAGCGAGACCATGCCTGCTGGTGATCACTGGCGTGCTTGCTCTGGAGTAGGCGGAACGCTTCCTCGGCGGAAAGCTGGGCAACGCGAGCAAAATCGCGAACGCCGAGTCGGTCGAGCACTTCGGTTCTCTTTAGGTGCCCTTCGCCCAAACATAGTGGACACGGAATCGTCTCGGTCATTATGCGTTCGTCCTCGCGGGGGAAAGATAGGGATAGCAATCAACCGCTGCATGCTGGCAAGCGGCTCGTTGGGTGAATAACTGTTCGCAGACCATACATTTGCGCACGCCGTTTCCAACCACCAGAAATACCTTACCGATCTGGTCATCGTGCCCGTGGCGAAGTGTCTTTTTCTCAGTCATGGTGTCCTCAAGCGCCAGCCTGCATGGTGCACGGTTCGGTGCCAACGGGAGGCGCTGGGCTGCCGTTTCCAGCCTCCTTCATCAAGCGGCAGACGCTCGCTCGTGAAATGCCGTGCTTCTTCGCGACTTGCGTCAAGGACATGCCGGAACGGCGATCCTGAATTACCTGCGCTCGATCCACATCGAGTCGAGCACGTCCAATTTGGCGACCTTCGGCACGAGCGCGAGCCATTCCACTACGCACCCGCTCTATCAAGAGCGCTCGTTCCATCTCGCCCAAAACCGCGACGATGCCGAGGAATGCCCGACCCAGCGCTCCTGACGTGTCGAATGCTTCGCGCAGCGAGACGAATTGGACACCGCACGAGTCGAGTTCGTCCAGACATTGCAAGAAATGTTTCGTTGAGCGTGCCAGTCTGTCACACGACCAAACGATGAGAGTGTCGAAACGCCGTCTCCGGGCATCGTCCAGCATGCGGTCGAGCGCAGGGCGGCGTGCCTTCGCCCCGCCAAACCCGTGGTCTACATACTCGTGCTCCTGCGCGACGCTCAGACCCCGACGCTGCGCGTATTCGCGAAGCTCCCGTAACTGGGTCTCCGGGTGCTGATCAACAGTGCTGACACGCACATAGAATGCTGCTCGCTTCATTTGTTCCGTGCTCCTTATGGACTTAGGGTCTGTTCTCGACCAGTCGAATCGGGCGATTCGTCTCAAGGTCGATCAGTAATGAGGGAGAGTTAGTGCTGGTTCGAAATCCTGCGCGACACAAAGCGTGGTGCGCGTCGGGCAGGGACGGCACCATGAAGACATTGCTTGCGAACTTGTCGCGCTGGAACGGAAGAAGCAGGTGAGGCATGCCAGCGTGGTACAGAGCCGCTTCGGCGTGGAGAAGGTGGTCGCCTTGATTCTGATGAAATGATGCCCTAGACCTTGCCGCCCCTCTACGATCCGTCCTCAGTCGTTGGAGGCGCTCGGCAGCCTCGATGCAGACCGTCAACTCAGGAGCAAGGAGGTTCATTGTCGAGCAGACCTCACGCTCCATCAATCGCCCAACTTGGGCATTGGTGAGAAGCCGGATTCTCTTGGAGAGTTCGGCAGGGATCAGCAACGCGGCGGCAAACCTCTGCGCAGGATCGCTGGAGCAAGCCTGCCGACGCTGTTCCTGCATGAGTTCTTTGATCGTCACTGTTCTTCCCACTCACGGTATACACCGGAGCGGGAAAACTTGGCTGGAAACTGGGGCGGGGTTACTAAAGAGTTTTGGAAGGCTGCGTGCGTAGGCGAGCGGGCTGAAGCCGTCGTCATCCGGTGACACTTGCCTGCCCCACGAAGTAGCCCGAATACGACGCGGCGTACACTGTCCCGTGCTCGCCACCTCTTCTACTAATCCAGTCTTCGTCTTCACCGGGGGGTGTAAGCGCCAGAATGGGCGCTCCCGTGTTCTTGCGTTTGAGTAGGGTGAGTGGAGTTCTAGGAGATTATTGAACTGAGGAGGATGATTCTTCGCATTCAGAACTGCCTTACTTGCTTTCAGACCGTAGCCGTGTGCGCCAAATTTGTTTCGACTGAACCAAACGAGTGCATGCGATCCACTTCCCATCAGGAGAAACGCGAGGGTGAATCAGATTCCCTGAATCGTTTGTTAACCGATGTGGCTGACCACCTTGGCGCGAGACAGCGAATAGCTGCATGCGGCTGTTATCCAGACCACTGTAAATAATGCTTTTCCCGTCGGGTGTCCAGTCTAGTCCTCCATAAGTAGAACCTCGGTAATCTAGCACCTTTTGCCCTTGAGTACCGTCGGCATGGACAACCCAAAGGCTACGCTCCTCACCTTCTCGGTCATCCTCAATGGCAATTTCACTCCCATTTGGCGACCACGACGCCCATTGGGCGCTGTGGATACCTTCGGGAAGCCGTAGCTCTTCTGTTCTCAGCGGCTTTCCGGTATCGGGATCAAGCGTGATGACCCACAGCCTGCTAATTCCCGGCTGCCCGCCCTTCACCCAAGAACTGAAGATTAGCCTTCGTCCATCTGGCGACCAGAATGCCGAACCCGCTTCCCACCCATAATCGGTGAGACGAATCTCTGGAGCATGGTTATCATCGGTGCGGCGCAAATAGATATCGTCTGTGCTGCCGGGGCTGGAGTACTCGGCTACCGGTGTGCTCGAACGGTGTGAGTGGAATGCGATCCAACGACCGTTCGGGGAGAAGGCTGCGGGGAAGTCCTCGTGAAAACCGGACACGATAATGCGTGGCTCAGATACCCGCTCAGCCTTCGCGTTCACATCTGTAACAGCGGCATCCCAATTGATCGCCCAATCTGCAAGCCTCCACCCTCCGATGTAGTACGAAATTCGCCGTCCATCGAAACTCCAAATCGGCAAAGCTCCGCCTTGAACTATTTCCCTCGCCCCTCCGCCTTCGGTCGGTACGACTGCAATCGCTGAGTGAAGTTTATTCCGGTTCCAATAAAGGTAGCCATCGGCAAAGGAAGGATCGAAATTGTCTTCATCGGCGGACTGTGCAATCACGTGCCGAGCACCACTGCTCAAATCCAGCCTGAATATCTTCAACCAGCGTTCCGCTTGGGGTTGGCTGCGAACTGAGTTATCAGGAGCCGAGTCAGTTGCTAACGAGACAAAAAGACTGTTTCCGTCCGGCGCAACGGCGATATTGCTGCTGAAGGGGTCTGCGTCGAGATTGCTTGCAAGGATTTCGAACCCCGGCTTATGCGGATAGATTCGAGCCAACGATGAGTTTCCATCCACGCCGAACGAGAGTGCATACAAACTTCCATCGGGCGCGAATGCAACCCCCGTAATCTTGCCCTTGATTTTGTAGTGTTCGTAAGTGCCATTTGATCCGACAAACACCCCGGCGTCTGATTGCTGCGCGAAGAAATAGGCTATCTTCCCGCCGTCTGATGAACACTGGGGGAGGGCATCAGCGGGCACGGAGGGAAGTTGAGTTCCGTTCGACAAGAACCAACCGCGTACCGACCCACCTTTTCCAAGTCGTGCAATGTCATTGCCGCAAAACACTGCGGTCTCAGGTATTGAATCCAAGTGCGTACTCAAAGCCGACGCGTTCTCATGTCCAGTTTCCAGCGAAACGAGCCGTACCGCAGTGCCGAAGGTCGTGAATAGTGCCCATTTGCCGTCGCTGGAGATTGCCGCTCGTGTTTCTGCCGCTTCGAACCACTGGTTGCTTGATTCCTCGTAAACTACGTTGGGCGGTTCATTGCGGCTTTGCGCATCGGCGAAAGGGACCAACAGCAAAAGAGGTAAAACAATTCGCACGCCACTGCGACGAAGTGCCATGAATGACATTTCAATCACGGTCGGGATGATTGGTGGATTCTTCATTGTTAAATACCTTCCCGTTGACCGGGGTACGGTCGATTTGTGAAATGCGACGTTGATCTTCAATCTTCGCCAGCAAGCGCTTGCGAAACCGTGATATGAGAACGCCTGAGGCAGCAATATCGACATTATGATTGCTCCGGCGTTCACAGTTATTGCAGCTTCGCGTACTCGGCTTTGGCTTGCTTCAGGATGGGAATGTCGGGATCGGCGTCTTTCCAGAGGGTGAGGAAGGCTTGGTATGCGGCGAGCGCCCGAACGCGAGCAGAATCGGCATCTGCACCTTGGGATGTTTGCGCTTGCAGCGCATGCGCACGAGCCACGCCGAGATGCGCCAACGCTCCTGTCCAACAGTTTCCGACAATCCCCCTGTGGTCAACAATCTTCTGAAACTCGATGGCGGCTTCCTTACCCTTTCCCGCTGCCAGATATGCCTCGCCGCGAACATACGTCGGGTAGAGACAGGAGGGATTCGCAGCGAAAGCGATTGTCGCCATTTCAATATCACCAACAGCAGGTTGCAAAGCGCTGACCGCGTCATCAGGGCGCTTACGATCAAGTGCCACTTGTCCTCGAATTGCTGGCAGCCAAAGTGACTGCATCTGAGTGTGTAGCGGAAAATGTTTATCGAGGTCTTGCGCCAAAGATTCGGCTCGCGCTGCATCGCCCGAGATGGCGAAGGCAAGTGCCGCCTCGACCTCGACGTTCTTGCTGGTTGAAACCAACCGCAATCCTTCTGCCGCTTGCTGATTTGCTTCGGCGGGATTGCCAAAAGCGGCTTCGCGCAGAGCGGCATTCTCGCGGAACATTGCCCCGTTTTCTTTGCTATCCGCGCGGATGGCGGAGTTTATAGACCTGTTGGTCAGTTCGCGTGCCCTCCCCAGATGACCCGAGTACGCCTCAGTGTCGGATGAAAGGGACAGTCCAAAGGATTCCTCAGGCTTACCTGCAAACCATTGTTCCACTTCCAACATGACGGGGGCATCCCCTCGGAGAAATGCCAGAGTATAAATATGTTTGTAGCGGACGTAATTTTCTGACTTTCGGGCTTCAATGGTTTGCAGCGCCTCATCAAAATGCTCTTGGGCGGTAAGGACATATTCGAGGTTCAAATACGGGTAAACACGATCTGGAGCGATACCAATGCTGGCACGAAACGCATCCTTCGATTTTTCATACTGCCCCTTTTCGAGGTACACACTACCCAGCCCGTCGTGTGCCACGGCATCCCGAGGGTAGCTCTCTGACCACTCCTCATAGGTCTGTAATGCTTTGTCCAATTCGCCAGTTACCTGCCGATAGTACGCGGCTGTAATAGCTAACTTTTCGCGCTCACTGGCATGCTCTCGTAACTCAAACGCCCTAACAAAATACTGAGTGGACCGCCCTCCTTCTTTAAGGTTGTAGTACGTGGTACCAATGGCGAAGTAGCCCATGGCAAAGTTTGGATCAAGCTGGATAGCGCGTTGAAACTCGGGTAACGCGACGGCTGGGCTATTCGCGTTTGCCGCGATAGAAAACGCCTTCAGCGCTTCGAGTGACGACGTGGTAGCCTGTTGTAGCGGAACATCAAATTTCTGAACGGTTGCCAGCGACTCGCCCAACTCGCCGCGCAACTTGGACGATGCATCATCTAGTGCGCTTAGAACCGTCTCTTTAGCCGATGCGGTGACCTGCTCTTCCGCCAGTGTCTCGCCGCTTTGACAATTCACCACTTTTAACCCAAGAACGTATTGACTGCCCAGACTGGCAATTGAACCTGCAATGTATGCTTTGCTGCCCGACCGCTGGCAAAGCTCTCGCGCAACGTCAGGCGTGAGCCTCGTGTTTTGGGGGCGCACCATCAGTCTCAATGTCACTGCTACTTTGTTGTCGGACAGCACGTTCAGAAACGGGGACTGGTTCAACGAAACGCTGAGGGCGGTTTTGAGCGTCTCATCAAAGACCGGGTCACCCGTCCGGTTCGTGAAATCGGCGAGGACGATGGTGTCCTTGTCAGTGAGGGGTTTTGCCCGATGCGAACGATAGTAGAGAGCGCCAGCAACTAATCCGCCTACCAAAACGACTGACGATACCGCGAGCTTCCAGAAAGTTCTTTTCGCCGAGTGCGTCCCGCTTTTATGCACTGCGCGTACTGACCCGGAACTGTCGGCTGCCACGCGCCCCGTTTCCGTGTGTCTCTTTAACCGTTGCAGGTCAGCGCGAATTTCCGCAGCATGCTGGTAACGCAGGTTGCGGTCTTTCTCTAAAGCCTTTTTGATGATGGCTTCGACCTCACCCGGAAGCTGTGCATTGACTTGCGAGGCTGGACGGGGTGTCGTGTGTAGGATTGCGCCACAGATTTCCCCCGAACTTGAGCCTTCGAACGGTATCTTCCCAGTAGCCATCTCATAGAGCACCGCGCCGAACGAGAACAGGTCAGTGCGCGTATCCACGTCCTTGGCTCGTACTTGCTCCGGTGACATGTAGGCGACTGTGCCCATCATCGTTCCGGGGCTTGTAAGGTACGCTGCCCCTGAGTCGATGGACATTGTTTCGACATTGGCGCTATCGCTATGCGATGTTATTCCTGCTGGTGACTTTGCCAAACCGAAATCCAGAATCTTGGCGTGACCGCGCTTGGTCACGAAGATATTCGCAGGCTTGATGTCCCGGTGAATAATCCCAGCGGAGTGGGCGGCGTCGAGAGCGTCAGCGATCCCAATGGCAAGCGAAAGGATCGAATCCGTGTCCATCGGACGGTTGCCGATTCGATGCTTCAAAGTCATGCCGTCGAGATACTCCATAACTATGAAGGCTTGACCGTTTTGCTCATCAACTTCGTGGATCGTGCAGATATTAGGGTGATTGAGCGACGAGGCAGTTCTAGCCTCCCGTTGGAATCGGGCTAGCGCCTGCGCGTCTTTGGCGACCTCGTCGGGCAAAAACTTGAGGGCGACAAACCGACCCAGCTTTGTGTCTTCAGCTTTGTAGACAACCCCCATGCCACCAGCGCCAAGCTTTTCGGCGATTCGGTAGTGCGAGATGGTTTGCCCCACGAGTTGGGACGACGTAGCCATTGGCGGGAATCTTAGGACGGAGTACGCATGGTGGTCAACGAGAGCTTTGGTAGGTCATTGCAGCTTTGCGTACTCCGCTTTGGCTTGCTTCAGGACGGGGATGTCAGGATCGGCATCTTTCCAGAGGGTGAGGAAATCTTTGTAAGCCCCAAGCGCCCGAACGCGGGCGGCGTCGGCGTCAGCCCCATGTGAAGCGCTTGCTTGTATCGCGTTTGCGCGAGCTATACCTAAATGCGCCAACGCTCCCGTCCAGCAATTCCAGACAAGACCGCTGTGGTCGAGAATCTTCTGAAATTCGATGGAGGCTTCCTTGCCCTGCCCGGCTGCGAGATATGCTTCGCCCCGGATGTAGGACGGATATAAGCACGAGAGATTGGCGACGAATGGATTATTCCCTAGCTCTATTGATGAGGGGGCTTGCAAGCTATTCAGGGCGCGAACGGTATTCTTACGATTGATCGCCAATTGCGCCTGAATTGCAGGAAGCCAAAGAGACTGAATCTGCGAATCTAGTGGGAAACGCTTGTTCAGGTCTTCCGCAAGTAAATCGGATTTTAACGCATCGCCTGCCATAGCATAGGATAGTGCCGCTTCCGCGACAGTACCCGGACTCGTAGGAGCAAGCTTCAAGCCTTCCTCTGCTGCGTGCTTCGCTTCAGTCAGGTTACCGAAGGCAACCTCGCGCAAAGCCGAATTCTCCTGCCAGATCGCTCCGTTTTCCCTGCTGTCGGCGCGAATCGCGGAATCCACAGACCGTTTGGTCAACTCCCGCGCCTTGGCGAGATGACCCGCGTATGCTTCCGTGTCACTGGCGAGCGAAAACCCAAGGTTTTCTTCCGGCTTACCCACAAACCACTGCTGCTGGTTTGACATATCTGAAGAGTCGCCCCGAAGGAAAGCCAGACCATACGCGGCAGCGCGGAGCGCGAGATTGTCCAGCTTTCGCCCCATCGCCTGTTGAATCGTTTGCCGTGCTTCATCGAACCGCTGTAAGGCGAGCAAACGATTAGCAAGACTGCCGTATATTGCCCCGTTATCCGGGGCAAGACGGAGGGCTTCCCGGTCAGCCTCCGCTGACTTCTCATGCTGACCCTGTTCGCTGTACACGTTGCCGAGATTCATATAAGCCGCTGCGTATCGGGGATAGCTCCCAATTAGTTCCTGATTGGCTCTGACCGCTTCATCCAATTCCCCAGTTACGTTCTGGTAGTACTTCGCGCTGATGATCAATTTCTCCCGCTCGCTTGTGTGATCCTTCAACTGAAATGCCCTCGTGAAGTACTCGCGGGCGCGTCCCGTCTCGCCTATGCTGCCATAAACGATACCCACCGACACATACCCCATCGCGAAATTCGGATCGAGTGCGATGGCTCTTTGCATGTGAGGTAATGCGGCGGTTGGACCTTTTGTGAAGATAGTTTTGTAGCCCAGACTCAAGGCTTGCAACGCTTCGAGCGAAGAGGTCGTAGCCTCGGAAAGAGTCACATCGAGTTTCTGCACCGTCGCCAGCGATTCACCCAATTCGCCGCGTAGCTTGGATGCTGTTTCGCCCAGCGAGTCCAGCACTTTCTCCCTGCTGGCTGCCGTTGTCTGCTCCTGCGCCAGCAGGTCTCCGCTTTGGCAATTCACCACTTTTAACCCAAGAACGTATTGACTGCCCAGACTAGCAATTGAACCTGCAATGTATGCTTTGCTGCCCGACCGCTGGCAAAGCTCTCGCGCAACGTCAGGCGTGATCTTGGAGTCGGTTGGCTTCTCCATCAGCTTGAGAGTTTTGCTGACATTGCTATCTGAGAGCAAATTGAGGAAGGGTGACTGGCTCAGAGAAATGCTCAGTCCGGTCTTGAGCGTGTCATCGAATACCGGGTCGCCAGTTTTGTTATCGAAGTCGGCTAGAACAATCGTGTCCTTGTCGGTCAGGGGATTGGCGCGATGCGAGCGGTAGTAAATCGCGCCAGCGATCAATGCGGCGGCTACAACGACTGAGGGCACTGCGATGTTCCAGAGACTTCTCCTCGCCGCATGCGTCCGGCTTTTCTGCACTGCGCGTACCGACCCGGCAGTGGCGGCTGCTACGTGCCCCGTTTCGGTATCACGCTTCAGCCGTTGCAAGTCCGTTCGTATGTCGGCTGCGTTCTGGTAGCGGAGATTACGATCTTTCTCAAGCGCCTTGTTGATGATCTCTTCCAGCTTGGGTGGAATGTCGCGATTGAAACGGATCGCGGGCGGCGGATTGGAATCAAGGATGGCTTTGAAGATGAGCGCAGTGGTTTCGCCAACAAAGGGCATTGTGCCTGTAGCCATCTCATAGAGCACCGCGCCGAACGAGAACAGGTCAGTGCGCGTATCCACGTCCTTGGCTCGTACTTGCTCCGGTGACATGTAGGCGATGGTTCCCACAGTTGCGCCGGGGCTGGTTAAGTGCTCCTCATTTACTGTTTGAGTTTTCGCATCGGCAATCTGGCTTGTGGATGTTGTTGGACGTGTCACCTTTGCGAGTCCAAAATCCAGAATCTTGGCGTGCCCCCGCTCGGTGATGAAGATGTTGGCGGGCTTGATGTCCCGATGAACGATCCCTTTAGAGTGAGCCGCGTCCAATGCATCGGCAATTTCAATGGCGAGGGAGAGAGTGAGGTCGGTTTCCAGCGGACGATTGCCGATCTGGTGCTTCAGCGTTACTCCATCGAGATACTCCATGACGATGAACGACTGTCCCTCATGCCTGCCGATCTCGTGTATGGTGCAAATGTTCGGATGATTTAGCGCGGACGCAGCACGCGCTTCACGGCGAAAGCGTTCAAGAGCTTGCGGATCGCTGGCTAGGTCGTCGGGTAGGAATTTCAAAGCAACGAATCGACCAAGTTCGGTGTCCTCGGCTTTGTAAACGACGCCCATACCACCGCCGCCGATCTTTTCGAGGATGCGGTAGTGCGAGATGGTTTGCCCGATCATTGCATCAATAAAAGCATCAAGGCAATTCAACGTCTAGGGCGTAAATCTCCTGCGAACTCGCGTCACGTGTGAACACCACAGAGTTGTCTGGGGCGGTAGTGCACCACGGTCCCCATACCACGGCAGTATAGATATTGAAGTCCTTCAAACTGACAATTGTTTCCGGTTTGGAACTTCCCAGCTTTATGCGTCTAACTTCGTGCTGATCCCCACTTCCTGACTCGTAATGGACGTACTGGCTATCAGTGCTCCATGAGGGGTACGCCATGCCACTCTCGTCTGTTAGCAGAGTCGTCCACATCTGGGAGTGAAAGTCGTAAAGCAGGAGTTTCTTGGAGGAATCCTGTGACAAAGCGATCAAATACTGCCCATCGGGAGACCACCTAGGACTGAAAAGACCCTTGGACCCGGGGACTATCGAAGCCTTGCCGGACTTCATGTCCACAATTGTGATGTGCGGATCAACAGAGGAATATCCGATGCCAAAGGCAAGCTGCGACCCGTCCGGCGACCAAGTAGGGTCTGATTCTGCGGACTCCCCTGAGTTCAATGGTTTTGGCGAATTCCCGTCTGCAGAAATAACAAAAATTCTCAACGCTTGCCCGGGGTCACCAACGACGTAGCTTATCTCCCTACCGTCCGGCGACCACGAAGGAAGGATAACGCTACTGTCCTTCTTAAAGGTGAGTTGCATTTTTTCACTTCCATCAACGCGACTTCGCCAGAGCGTGTTGTCGGGAATAGTCACGTAAGCCATCCACTTCCCATCTCGCGAGAAGGCAACGTGAGAAGCCGAGATGCCGTCGAGGAATGGAACGAACTGCTTTGCACGCTTGTCGTAGTGAACGAGTTCGCCACGAAGATGCCAACCATATGCAAAAATCTTTTTCTCATACGGCGATACGATGGGGGAAAAGAACGTGACCGGTCCAAACGTGAGTTGGACAGGGGCACTAGTTTTAAACATCCGTTGCTCCCGAAGTGCAAAAATATCGCCACCCCGTAAGAGACTAACTGTTTGAAAGACGTAATATCGCCCATCCGATGTCCAATGACCGCAGCATTCTTGCGGCGGGTTATGCCATCCTGCGAGCAGTTGATGAAGATCGGAACCGTCAGAGCGCACCTCCCACAACGAGGCGCTGGTATGCGCAAAGGCTGTAAATCGGATGCGATCACCTCTAGGGGAAAAATACGCCCATGATAAAAAGTCCGCAGTCGGTAATGACGCGATCTTCTGCTTGCGGTCGCCATCCGGGTCAGAGATGTATAGATTGGAACCCTGAGACAGTACCAACCTTTTTCCGTCCGGCGACCATGCGCCCCAAGCTGCGTTGAAATCCCCGATCCGGCGGGGCGAACCGGAGGGAAGCGGCTGCGTCCAAAGCGGGGTGTCTCCAGAGTCGCTAGTCCCTATGAGAAGTTGGGAGTGATCCGGGTTGATGTCACCAACTGCGACGTTCTTGATGACTGTTGGAACAATGGACGCCTCGCCGCCATTCACCGAGATTTGAGCTATGACTGACCCGCTGGGGGTGGGTTCAGTAAAGTAAAGTCTTGCGCCATCCGTAGCAATCGGTTGACCAGTAAAAACGTGAACGCCATTCGTGAGTTGAATTGAACCAGTCACGCGAGGGGGCGCAGTCGGCAGGAAAATCCAAACAGCAGCCGCAATCAGAAGTAGAAATGCAGCCGATCCTACCGACCATGCAAGCCCGCGATGCAAACGAAGGCGGGGCACAGAGACGTCCGACAACGATGCAGGATGCTTGCCCGAAGCCGTGTCTCGTTTCAGGCGCTTGAATTCGGCGCGTAGTTCCGCCGCGCTTTGGTATCGGATGTCGCGGTCTTTTTCTAGTGCTTTGTTGATGAAGCGGTCAAGTTCCGCAGGAATATCGGGATTCAAACGAAGAATTGGTATTGGTGCTTTGTTCAGAATCGAATCGAACAGCGCTGCTGTTGTGTCTCCTCGGAACGGGAGCATACCGCTAGCCATCTCGTAGAGCACGGCACCGAATGAAAAGATGTCCGTTCGAGCGTCAAGTTCTTTGCCGAGCGCTTGTTCCGGCGACATATAAGCGACGGTTCCAAGGGCGCTACCGGGACTTGTGAGGTGTTCCTCCGCTTCTAGGGTCGGAGCATTGAGACTGACGCTCTGAGGTCTGGTACCCGTCTTCGCCAGACCGAAATCCAAAATCTTCGCCTGCCCTCTATTGGTAACGAAAATGTTGGCGGGTTTAATGTCGCGGTGAACGATTCCCTTAGAGTGTGCTGCATCCAAGCCATCTGCGATTTGGGTGCCAAGGTCGAGTATCGTTTCAATCGCGAGCGGCTTGCCTGCGATCATCTGCCGAAGGGTCTGCCCTTCCAGCAGTTCCATCGCAATGAAGGTTCGCCCATTCGCCTCGTCAATTTCGTAAATTGTGCAGATGTTCGAGTGGTTCAGAGATGACGCGGCTTTTGCTTCTCGTTGGAAACGGTTCAGAGCTTGAGGATCATTGGCAAGCTCGTCTGGCAGAAACTTCAGCGCGACGTGGCGACCCAGCTTCAAGTCCGCGGCTTCGTAAACAACACCCATCCCACCGCCGCCGACCTTGCGCAAGACGCGGTAGTGGGAGATGCTTTCGCCCACGGGTTCAAACGAAGTAACCATTGGCTGGGAATGTTATGCGCCAATCGAAGCTGGGTCAATTCCAAGAGATCGAAGGAGTCCATTGGCTTATAATCCGCATCAACCATGACTCTCACTCCGGGTACAAAGCTCGGTCCTTATGAGATTCAGTCTCCGCTGGGCGCGGGAGGCATGGGAGAAGTCTACCGCGCACGCGACACCCGGCTCGACCGTGTTGTCGCGATCAAGGTCCTACCCGCCCATTTCTCTAATGACCTCGTGCGGAAGCAGCGTTTTGAGCGGGAAGCGAAAACCATATCAGGGTTAAATCATCCGAACATCTGTACGCTTCATGATGTGGGATCGCAGGACGGCGTCGATTACCTCGTAATGGAATTCATCGAGGGCGAATCCCTTGCCCAGCGACTAGAAAGGGGTCCGCTTTCCATTGAGCAAGTCCTCAAAATCGGTCGAGAGATTGCTGACGCACTGGACAAGGCACATCGCTATTGCGTTATTCATCGCGACTTGAAGCCCGGCAATATCATGTTGACGAAGACGGGTGCCAAGCTGCTTGATTTCGGTCTAGCGCGGTCAATTTCAGACAGTGCGTCTCTAGCAACTCTGACGGCTGCTGCGCCGCAGAAGTTAACTCTGACCGAACAAGGCGTCATTGTTGGAACGTTCCAGTACATGTCGCCAGAACAAGTGGAGGGGAAAGACATTGACGCTCGGTCGGACATCTTTTCTATTGGTGCTGTGTTGTACGAGATGGTGACGGGTAAAAAGGCGTTCGAAGGAAAAAGCCAACTTAGTGTCGCGTCGGCGATTCTTGAGAAAGAGCCTGTGTCTATCAGCGCGATCAAGCCCATGTCACCGCGCAGTCTCGACCATGTGATTCGCCGCTGCCTCGCCAAAGAACCCGACGACCGATGGCAATCCGCCCGCGATCTGTCTCTGGAGCTTAAATCCATTTCCGAGGGTTCGCATACAGTGGATGCCACCCCAGCAATTCGAGCGAAAGGTCTGGGTGGTTGGCTCGGATGGTGCATCGCCGGTGTTCTCGCGATCTCGATTTTCTTCTTGCTGGTCCGCTCGTGGCAGATGACTCCGACCTTTCCGCAAACCACGAAGTCCATAATTCTCGCCCCAGATGGCAAAGAGTTTGACCGTTGGGGCCCGGCGGTTCTTTCGCCTGACGGGAATTATCTTGTTTTTTCCGCCGTGTCACCCGGCTGGGGTGGTCAACTGTATCTCCGGCGCATCGATTCCTTATCATCAAAGCCCCTGCCGGGAACGGAAGGAGCCGAAAATCCATTTTGGTCGCCTGATAGCAAATGGGTTGGATTCAGCGCTGGCTCTAAACTCCGCAAAGTCCCTGTTGACGGCGGCAGCCCTCTCGTTATCTGCGACAGCGCAGGGTTGCGAGGTGCAAGCTGGAGTTCGAATGGAACGATTCTATTTGTCCCCGGCACGGGTGTGCCCGTGTATTCAGTGTCACAGGCTGGTGGAACTCCCGTTGCTGTTACGCAATTGGACAAGTCGGCTGGAGAACTGACGCACCGTTGGCCCGTTTTCCTACCCGATGGAAAACACTTTCTATTCTTCAGTCGAGGCGAGGGAAACGCGATTTATGCGGCATCCCTCAACTCGAAAGAAAGAAAGTTGATTCTGAAAAACGACACGAATGCACTGTACGTCTCTTCTGGTTATCTGCTCTTTGTTCGAGACGGGGTTCTCATGGCGCAGCGTTTCGATGTTGACCGTCTCGAACTCAAAGGGAGTGCGGTTGCGGTTGCCGATAACGTGCCGGTGTACGGCACACAACAACGCGGACTTTTCTCGGCTTCCGAACAAGGCATTCTGGCATTCCACTCCAAGCCAGAAATACTCGCTCAACTAGTCTGGGTTGATCAACGAGGAAAACTTCTGGAGCCTGTTACGGACCCGACGATGTTTTCATTTGGTAGGACACGGGTCTCGCCAGATGGTCGAAAGGTCGCCCTCGGAATAATTGATGCTAAGGACGGAAGCGATAATCTCTGGCTCATCGAGGTTGCCAGTCATCAAATGACACGACTAACCTTCGAGAAGCTCATAGCCCATTCGCCGCTCTGGTCTCCTGACGGCAGCCAAGTGCTTTACACGTCGAATCGTATTGGACCTCCGCAGATGTTAAGCATTGCCGTTGCTGGGCTTGGCGAGGCAGAGCCATTCCTGCCGTCTCAGTATGGCGATGTCGCGGAATCGTGGTCTCCGGATGGTCGCTTCCTTATCTTCAGACGAAGTCCAATCGGGGTAGGTGCAGTAAGCCTGTGGGTTCTTCCCTTATTTGGAGAAAAGAAACCGTACCCACTCTTCGATGCTAGCCACTCGCAACAATGGGGTGCGGCGTTCTCCCCGGATGGGAAGTGGCTTGCCTATGCTTCAAATGAATCCGGCGGTCGCGAACTTTATGTCGTGCCATTCCCGGATGCTCGCATCAAGATACAGATATCGAAAAATGGTGCCGACCAACCTCACTGGTCCCGCGATGGTAGGCAACTGTTTTATCTCGGCAAGGACCATGTTGTTACGACCGCAAGCCTCCGCTTCGTAGCGAGGGGAGTAGAAGTAGCCGATACTCACACTCTTTTCAAATTGGACATTCCGGATTTTGAGGTTTCCGCAGATGGTAAAAGATTCCTCGTTTATAAAATGGTTGATAATCAGGAGCCATCCAGCCTAACGCTAATCACCAATTGGACAACTACACTCCCAAAATGAAGTGCATTGTCCTTCTTCTGTTCGCGCGATGCCTATTGGGGAGGCGCAGCGGAAATCCTATACCCAACCACCAGCGAATCAACGGGGGTCAAAAAGGCGCAAAGTAGTTCACCATTGTTTTCTTGAGTTTGCCGTGGTGGTCAAAAAAGGCTCTGGAACGGCAGCCGCAAGCCTGTGATTCCATTCAGTCGGAATTTTGATTTTTCACTGGTGCACGGGAATACCTTCTGCGCCAGCGAAACTTGAGACTGAAAGACCGACTTCAAATGAGACCTCGACGGGTTTTCCTAAGAAACTCCTCGGCATCGGCACGCACTTTCTCCATCGCGTTCGAATTGTTGCCCTGTTCGAACTCCATTTCATGAAGAACCAGTTCCACAGCAACCTTCGGTGTGTACCCCTTCTGTATAAGCATCCGAGCGCGGTCTGCGAAGGCGGTGTCAGCGACCCGTGGCATTTCCGGTTCCTGTGCTGATGGTCTCGTTTCTGCCTCGCGTCGATGCTCGTGAATCCCCACATCGGCTGGGCGTCCGTAAGCACCCATCTCTGGGTGATCTCTCACTGCTAATCGGATGAACTCCCGCTGGACGGGGCTTAAGGCGGTAAACTGAAAACCGTATTGTGTCCCAACACATCTGGCGACCGTCGCAGGAATGGAATGCCAGTTTGACGAAGCCAGAGGGATTTCTAGGGTCACAAGTTCACCGACGATTAAGCCCTGCGCGACGAAGGCACTAATGCCAGTTTCGCTTATATCTCTCGCCCACCCCTCCATCACTACATTGTGGGAACCTCTCTGGACGCGTATTCGGATACGTGCCTCAAAGACATAACGGGGCGTGATCCGCTCCACTGATCCCCCTAGCTCCCAACTGAGGTTGCTCCGGTGTATGAAATCATTGTGGCACACCGAACGCAGATGCGGCTCGGTTCGAGACAAGCTAGGCTGCGGTTCGTGCGGGGCAAACGCTCACGCGCGAATCTTAGCAGCATCGGTTTTTAGCGAAACCCCTTGATTCTCAGGTGCCGAGTTCAGGAAGACCAACCGACAAGTCACACGAGCCTTACAAAACAATCGCTGCAACCTCCACTGCTCCAAGCGCAGCCCAGCACGCCGCCCTACGATGCTCCCCCGCTATCCAATATCCACTAGCTGCACTGAAGCAAAGGATTGCACTTGTCCATCCGCTTGCCCACGCAGCGGGCTTACTGAGCAGTTGAAGTATCTTCGGAACTTGCACTGGTTCGTCTCCTCTTTAGGCGATGACTCTCATTGTGACAGGAGTGCGAGTTTCGGTGGGTTTTTTCGGAAAGAGTAACGTCGATCTGTGAAAGGAATCGTGGGTTCAGTCAACGGCAGCCCGAAAATGCCGCTCTGATTCGAGGCGACAAAAGGTATATCAACAACGCTCCGGCGATGACGACACCAGTCCCGCCACGCAACCAGTCGCCCCTGAAAAGGTTGATGATGTCGCCGAGGACTTGGATCGCGATGATTGCCACCGCCAGTCTCCATCCCCACAACTGACGACGGAACCACCCAATTCCCGACAGGACCAGTGCCGCACTCAGGATCAAGAACAGAACCCCGACCTTGCCGCCGAGCGGGGAGAGTTGTCGATAAGCCGTTGGGTTGAGCGTCCAAGCGCGGTCAAGAACTGTTCCGCGCCAGAGCAGCGTTGTTGCGGCAAGCCCCGCCATCGTTGCCCCGAAGAACAGGAATATCCCAATCGCAACGAATCCGGGCGGTTTTGTGCCGTGGAGCAAGCCGATTATCTTCGTCTACTGCCGATTGCAGAAATCTGTTTTTCCAACTCAGCGGACTTGGCGAGGAGTCGGGCAGCCTCGTCTATCAGGCGTTGAGCCGTCTGGCGCAATTCGTCCACTTGACGACGAAGTTGTTCGGAATCAGGGATTGGCTCGTCCATTGGCTATGATCTTCAGCGTCCTCAGACACTCTGCCTAACAAACTGGTTGTACAGCCAAGCGAAAACCGCTCCTGCGACAAGCCCGTCCACGAATCCGTAAAGTGTGCCGACGATGACTTCTGCAACGCTTCGAGTGGCGTGGTAGCCGGGGTACACGGATGCCATTGTCTGGAGGAATTGCTGACCGTAGCTGCTCCAGATCAGGTTCGCCAGACCCATCACGAGCATTGCCACTCCCCAAAGGATTCCAGATGCGAGCGCCAAACCTTTTACGCTGAGTTTCATGGCTTGCTCCCTTCCCTAGATTTTAGAGCGTCCGCCGTGTCCGATCTCTCGATTCCTTGCACGCAGTTCTGCAAAAGGTGAGGAGCGAAGTATTCGCAGGGACGTTCTCTCAACACGAAACCTCGCAGGCGCCGTTTCAATGCTCTTCGCCTTCTGTAGTCATTGGATGCGCTCAAGCTGCTGGATCACCCGGTTGAGGTCATCAACCATCACCTTGAGTTCCTTGCGCCTCGCATCAGCCAGCACAACCGGATCATACCGGGCTGTCGCCACTGAGAGGTTCAACGCATCTTCCAGTTCGTTGCGGGCATTCATCAACCTGCCCAACACCTTCTGCTTTTGGTGGTCATGTAGCACTGGTGTCCCTCGCCAATCCTGCCGCACACTCTACGCCTGAAGACCGGGAAAATACAGTTCGAGTACCCCCTCGTTGGGCTGGAGGCGTGTCGGGACGCAAGCGCCCTAAGGCGTATTATGAAGACCACGATCCTGCCTTTGAACTGCCGGGAGATTGCCTATGAGAACTGTACTTCGCAGACTTTGGTCTGAAGAGGATGGTCAGGACATTGCTGAGTATGCAGTGATGCTAGCAGTCATCTTAGTGCTTGTCGTGGGCACAATTAGGCTCGTTGGATCGAACGCCAACAATGCTTTTTCCGCTGTCGCGAGCTCGATTCAATAGCCTGAGATGATTGAGCAGACCATCCGAATCGGGGAAAATCAAAATGGGGGGGCGTTCAATGAGGTTTTCTGCATGCTGGAAACCAAGTCTAATTCTGCTTGCCTTCGCTGCTGCTGGAACTGCTTCACCGAAAGCAGCCGCGTCGGTTGATACTGCGGCAATCGCCAAAACAATCAAAGCGGACGTCGCTCAACTCGTCGCCGGGCTCAACGCCCACGATGTAGCCAAGACAACCGCTTATGACGCCCCGGATATCGTCTCGATGGAATGCGGCAGTCCCTCAACCATTGGGGTCGAAGCCGATAGAGAGGGCTTCAAGACGGGCTTTGCCCACGACCCTCTTTGGAAAGTCAGTCTCATTGACGAGACCGTTGATGTTGCGAGTAGCGGAGACTTGGCGGTCTACCGTGGCACCTATAACGAAGACAACAGTCGTGCAGGTGTGCTGATGACCCATAAAACGAACTTCATTGCAGAGTTCAAGCGTCAAAGTGACGGATCGTGGAAGATCGTTTGGTACAGCGTTTCCAACATGGAGCAATCGCATCCGAAGTGATTTGGGACGTGACGAACGAGGCAGCAACCGAGCCAGGTGATCATGGCACATTGGGCTTCCCTCTCTGAAATGTGACTTCCGTTCTGCACAGACGAAGATTAGTGCAGGAACCACCCAGTCGCTACTGCGACGATAACCAGCTTAATCAACCATCCCGTTGCGTAGGACACCACAAACACCCGGTGCAGCTTCATGAATGCCGCATTGGTAAGTATCAGCGGTAATGAGCAGATCAGCCACACGGCGAAAGCTAGTTTAGTAGTGCTCGCGACAGAGTGAAGACCCAGCCGGGCGCTGAGATAGGCAAACATGCCGCAGGTCAGGAAAGGCAGCGGACTAGTCAGGGCAATCGCTCTGCTTTCATTTCCCTGACGCCAAATCTCCGGGTAGGTGTACCTCCGATGGAGCCAGTCGCCAGCGAAGAACCAATCAGTGAGCGACGAGACGACACCAGTGCCGATGACGATCAACACAAACCGTGCCCAGTTCATAGCACCCTCGATGAATCCCGCAAAACGTGTTCGTGATTATATTGTTGGATTTGAAGGCAACCGTATTCCCATAGGGTATGCGTGCGGCGGCAGGCGATTATCGAGCGAGGACTTTTCGCAGCAGCCAAAACTTCTTCCGCTATACTGGGCGTTCATGGATGTTGAACGCATCATTAACGATATCGAGCAGCTACAGGAAATGTTCGAAGCGCCGGACATTAGACCACTCAGCGCCAGCGACATCTCTGCTGCGAACCGAAGGCACGACGAGATGCTCGCGCACAGCCATTGGTTCAAGCTCTGGCAACACTATGGCATCTGCTGCCGATCTGAATCTCCGGTAATCCAACTGCCTGAATAGAGAACTAAACCTTCCGAGTCCCCTATGGCGAAGAAGAAAGCGACAAATGTTGCGCCAAAACTGACAGAGGGCGAGCAAGACCTTCTCTCTCAAATGGGAGGCGGCTATCAGCTTGAGACAGACTCTCTGGGCGGTAATCCGGTTCTGCGCAGGCTGAAAGATGGCGAAGTGATCCGTCCGTTATCGCGAATGCCAGTACCGTGAAGGCATTGCAAGGGCGCGGGCTGATTCGTGCTGCTAAAGGTCGCGATCCGCTCACCATTCTGTGGCATTTGACAAACAAGTGAAACACAGTGACCCTACCTGCTACCGACCCCCTCTTGACTGCCATCCACATCCGGTTTTTAAGATTGTCCATAGATCAATTCGGAGTAAGTTCGCATGGACACCGAAGACCTCGCAAAGATCAGCATTGAGCGTTTTGCCGAACAGCTTGGTAAAGCCGAAGCTGTTCTCTTCTGGCAATACTTAGACGAAAACCCCAGCGCCAAGCATATGCTCGCAGGGCTGTACCAAGCGGGATGTGACCCTCTGACGCTGACGACCTTGGCAGTGCTTTACTGCAAGGGCGAACAACTGGGCGTAACGGAAATCACGAAGCAGGCGACCGGGTACTCTGTGCAACAACTGGCAAGCTTTTCCGAGCGCCTCCTGCAAGCGGCAAAGGACATTCAGGCGCTCAACGAAGCCGCGATGCCGGGTGGGGTCACTCTCTGGAAGCTGATTCGAGTCCTCGGCGGCGGCGAGCTTTTGGAAAAGACACTCGCTCCGGTGCTCCCGTCCGAGCAGTTGGACTTTGAATTTACACGGTTGCCCGTCATTCTGGCGGCTTTTTCTGTCTTCCTGAAGTCGTGGCCCCATCCTACGTACCGGGCGTTGATGGCGGAACGCAACCTTGGCAGGAAGTTTTTCCTCGCTGAGTTCGTGGTGTACATCGAAACCATTCTGGGACATGCGAACTGGAACGCAATTGGGGCAGTCATCGCGGCAGTCCATTTTGCATTAGGTGAGCCGAACGGCGTCAGCACTGAGACCGAAACCCTTAGGTCGGTCGTTCAAGAATTTCAGACGCAAAATCCCGGCGTCCATGCCGACATTAAAAGGTGGGCGGAAGCGGCGGGTTTTCGCGGTCGCAGTACGGCGTAGACGGTCGCGGGGCTGCGGAAGCATAACCTCAAACGGGCGTTCAGTTTCGTTCCGACCCGTTGGTTTCCAACTTCCGGCGCATTGCGTTGGTGACATTCTGGACAGTCTGGATGTCCTTGAGCGAGAGTCCCTCCGAAAGGCTGTTGATCCAAGGGGCTTGCAAGCGCATGGCAGCATCAAACGTCTGCTTTCCCTTGTCGGTCAGAATCACAAGCTGTGCTCGCCGATGATGCGGATTTGCCTCCAGCGCGACCAGCCCTTGTTTGCGCAGGTCGTTGATGATTCGCTGCACGTTTTGGCGATTGGCACCCATGTCGCGGGCGAGCCAAGCAACAGGCTGCGGGCGTTCGGAGGCAGCCACGACGCCGAGAATCTGCCAGCGGGCGCTTGTCAGCCCTAGCCGCGAGACCAGCCGATCCCCCGCCGTGAGCAACAAGCTGTTCAGCCTGAAGAGGTCGAGAACGAGTGCAGTCAAGGATTCCCCGGCAGGCGTCCGCTTACCTTTATATTCAACTGACATTTGTCACGATATTATTGTCTTGACATCATCATGTCAAGATGCTAGTTTCTTGCCATTCTGTGGGTGCGATAGAACCAATTAGACATGATGTAACCCATTCAAGAGGTATCTATGGCGCTGCAAATTCGCCCTTTAGACCCGGCGTTTCCGATTGAACGACAAGTAGCCCTCGAAGTAAGCCCAGTCGTGTTGGTGAACCTTTTCATGCTCGACAAGGCAGACGAGCAGGAGTTCCTCAAAGCGTGGCAAGAGGATGCCCTGTTCATGAAACAGCAGCCGGGGTTCATTTCCACCCAACTTCACCGCGCCATCGGCGAGAGTCCGACGTACCTGAACTACGCCGTCTGGGAAACGACCGTTCAGTTTCGCTCGGCATTCACGAATCCCGAATTCCGGGCGAAGCTGTCGGTTTATCCGCCTTCAGTTGTGGCTTCTCCGCTCCTGTTGCAGAAGGTCGCGGTTCCGGGCATTTGCGTGGCATAGATCAGATTGCGGAGCGGACATGAGCAATCAAAATACCAACGCCTTAGTAGACGGGACTGTTTCGAGTGAACGCAGCGAACCTCGCAGATTGCCTCTTGCGCTGGAGTTGCCCACCGCCATCGGGCTGGCGCTTATGGCTGGTTTTCTCTTCAACATGTCCGTCGTGACTGCCCCCGCACTCAATGCCTTATCGCCTCAGCAGGCGCTTGTCGCTTGGAAAGGGATCAACTCAACGGTACGAAATCCGCTTTTCGCAGGCACGGCGTTCGGCACGGCGGTGCTGGTTCTCGCGTGTACCGCTGTTGCATGGCGATCCCGGCTTAGACGTTGGTGTTTGAGCTTCGCGCTGCTGTACCTAATCGGGGTTATCGGCACCACATTCACCGTCGAGGTCGGCATCAATCGCGCAATCGTCTTGGCGAGCGATCCGCCTCCTGAACTACCTCACATGCTGTCCGCTTGGCTTTTCGGAAATCACATTCGTGCGATAAGCGCACTTGCCGCGTTCGTAGTGGCGTGGCTTGGGTTTCGGCAGCCCGTTGCGGACAAATAGCACATCAAGATCACAGAGGAATCTCAACTCGCACTAGGAGGCTTCGATGCTTACCCAAGCTCACGTAAGGATGATTCTCCGCTGGATTCACATTGCCGCTGGCATCTTTGTGGTTGGCTATGTGTACAAGTTCCATGCTGACCCCGGAGCGACCAGAGTCGCCCAGACAGTGGTGGTGCCCACCATTGCCGCAACCGGACTATGGCTTTGGCAGCAGGGGCGGATTGTGCGGTGGATCAGACGTGCGCCGTCGCAAACGAGGCAGCAGGAAACGTAATTTCCTTACTAGACGATTCACTGCAACCGAATGGCGAGTGTCGATTGTGGGTGGAGAGCCGCTGTTCGTATCTAGCGAACTTCTTCAATCGTGATTCGCAAGAGCAAGCCTTTCTGTAGTCCGTGATCCACAAGTCAGTGAGAATACCAGTCCGAATGCGGTGACCATCGGCTGCACGATAGGCATTGAGTCTCAGTCCATTGGTGTAGACACATCGGGCACACGCCTCCGGTGTCGAAAGTGTTCCACTCGTTGCCGCATGTGCAGAACCATTTGTCATCCTTACGGGGCGACCAGCCGCAGAGCGGGCAGCGGATGCGTGGACCCGATGGCTCCCGCGTATCAGTCTCCCGATCAGGCACGAGCATCGGAGTGATGGTCTTCGCGCTCATACGAGTTCAGGGCGACATTTCGCTGGTGCTGCATCTTCCTTGGCGCGTTGGTACTTCCAAATCTTGTTGTCGAGCGTACTCGGAACGAGCATTGGGAACTCCGGTCGCAGCACTTTGCTTGCGCTTCGCACGAGTTCCTCGGCTATGTCGGGCGCGATATTCCGCACTCCCAGAGCATCCGCGACAAAGCGGGTCACCATCCGATCCGGCTTCACGCCGTCCTGATTCCCCGCCAAAATCAAGAAGTAGGCGTAAGACAAGCCGCTTGTTTGTCCCGGAATGGTTTTGATTGCTTGTCGAAGTTCATTTCGCAGCCCAGATTTCAGAACGTCTGCGAAAGTTTCGATTCCAAACTGCTGGAGCACTTTCCCGAACCTGTACGTCGCCTCTGCCTTCAGAATGCCCGATCTCGATGATGTCCTTTGGCGATTTCGGAACACTCGGTCTGCCATTTCCTCCCACCGATTTTCGTATTGTCGCAAGATGTTTACGAACTCGGTGATCGCGTGCTCGGTGGCTCTGCCGCGCCCATCTCTCTGCCATTGGTATCGCGTGCAGAATTCGGTGACTGTCCGTTCGGTCGATTCATACCTGACCCCAATGGAAAACACGGCGTCAATCACGCATAGAGGCACAGATGCGTATTCGTAGGCGGCATCGGTGGGCGGCGAATTCAGTTCCGTGATCGTGTTGCGGATGTAGGCGACTAATTTGTCGATTTCGGGCATCGGCGCAGAGAGCAAGAGAAGCATACCGCTCGACAGCTAACAGGGAAAGAGTGTGTTCTGCACTTGAGTAATCTCCGCAGGTCGCGAGCACTCCTCGTCGTCGTTCGCGACGTGGTTGACCTTCGCGCTGATTGGGTAATAACGCATCAGCCGAGCTTCATAAGGCTTCAGGAGGTCCGAGATCGCTGCGACGTTCTGCATGCCGGGATCGAGCCACAAGTCGTAGCTCTCGCGGTCGAGAATCACTGGCATCCGGTCGTGGATCGCTGAGGTCACGGCATTGGGCGTCGTGGTCAGAATGGAGCAAGTCTTGATCCATTGCCCTTCAGCATTCTTCCAACCGTCCCATAGCCCAGCGAAGGCGAACAACTCGCCAGCGTTCACCTCCAAGCAGTAGGGCTGCTTTGATGTTCCGCTTCTTTTCCACTCGTAAAATCCGTCTGCTGGAATGAGGCACCTGCGAAACTTCAGTGGATCGCGGAATGCAGGCTTTTCGGCGGCAGTTTCCGAACGAGCGTTGATCGTGCTCGCTGCGCCCATTGAGTTCTTTGCCCAGTGAGGAACCAACCCCCAACGCATCGACGAAATCTGACGGACTGGTTCCTTCGGATGCTGGCGGATCACCGGGACGGGCTGAGTCGGGGCGATGTTATATCGAGGCGACCAGTCATGTTGCCAAGCGGCAGTCTCGAAGTGTTCGGCAATGATCTGCTTTCTTCGGGACAGCCTATAACGTCCGCACATATTGGTGAGACATTATGGCAGATCACGCCGTCGGGAAACCGAGCGCCTATGCCGCAAGCCCAAGTCCCGCGCCGTGTAGTCCGTGCGCCACAAGACGGATGGGTCATCCCCCGCAGAAACGTCTTTTGTCTTGTAGAGTTCCGTGAGCCGCAGCCGCTTCTGTTCGGTCGATGCCCGCCCTGACACGGTTACTACTGTGACGAGCTTCTGCCCTTCGCGCTCATACCGCACGACAAACGCGTTCCGTGATGCCTCTGGCTTCCTTCGGCGCTTCATGATTTTCGATAAAGCGCCGAGAGACAAAGCGAACCTGACGCGCAGGTCGCGGTAGCCAAGCTCCGGGTGCTCTGCCGCGTATGCAGCGACTCTCTCCTCCAGTGCTTGTCGCGCCTTTCTCAGTTCTCGACCGAAGTTGAACCTCTCGCCCGGAACGAAATCGGAAGGCTCGCCCATGCCACGGATTATCTGAGAGTGCGTGTGGTCGCCGCACATGCCGCAAGCGCGTGACCACAGGTAACTCAGTGGGCAGCAGTGCTGTTCACATGTGTGAACACTTTCTGCTCGTAAGCTGCTTATTTTCTGTTGGATGGCAGCTTAGCCGGGAAAGACATATTCGGTGGATACTGTGGGCACGAAGGAGGAAATGGCATGGCGGAACTAAGGGCGAAAGGCGTTTGTGACTTCTGCGGCGAGGCATGCGACGCGGATATGCGAGGAGCCAGAGCATACGACTGTGATGACTTCCCGATGCCGATGACGGGTGCTATGTCCGAAGGTGCGTGGGGTGCCTGCCCGACGTGTGCGGTACTGATCGACAGAGAAGAGTGGGGCTTGCTTGAGGAGCGGATGATGCAGATTCACAGCCGTCGCTTTGTGGTTCTTCCGCCGCCTATGATTCCGATGCTTCGCCAAATGCAGGCGCAGCAGATTCAACTGTTTCGGCGGCATCGCAAGATCGCAGCCGATCAGGAAGTAGGTCTACATGGGGAATTCAGCCAAGGGGGGATACTTTAATGTTCATTGACCAGATTCAGGCGATGCAAGAGCGCGGCGAGCAACTTCGCAAACTGCGCGACGAGGCAAACGACGAGGAATTATGGAACCTCCAGCGACAGTTGACACTCCTCGATGCCAAGTGCCCGCGCTATGACGTTCACAACGTGTTTGTGGCTTTGAATCCGACGCTTATCGTGAGCGATAGTCCCGTGGCGGCAAAGCGAAACGCCGAACTCTTGGAACGTCGCAATGCCTTACTCGATCTGGCGGGCAAAGCACCGATGGGACCGCCTTGGTTCTCCTTCACCCTTGAGCATCGCTTGAACGAGCGGCAGCGAATAGCCTACTTCGTGCGTGCGGTCGATGAGCGCGGCGAAGCAGTTGCAGACCTGAAATTCTGGCATCGCAGATTCATAGTGACTGCAATGTTCAACTCGTTGGTCGTGTCTGGGCGTATCGAATACAACCCCAACACGTTCGAAATTCTGCTCAACGACAATGACGAGTTCGCTTCCTTCCAGTTCGATGAATGGCTTTCGGGCGAGAACCTAGAAACTGCAAAGCAAGGCGCGGAGTTGGTCAGGACGTGTATCCAGTTGCTTAACTGGGACAGGGACGACGTGCCGACGCAGACGCTTGTCAACCCAAAGCAGAACAAGCAGAAGAAAGGAAACAAAGGCGCGAATCCTCGACCTAAGAAATCCGATCCGACGATCATCAAGTTCGAACCTTTCCTTAACTCCACAAGAGCGGGTACTCATCGTGGCAGCAGCCTTGGAAACCATGAATCACCGGGAGAACACTTGGTCAAAGGTCATTACATCAATGTCCAATACGCGCATCCACTGTTTGGTCACAAGCCCGTGCTTGGGAAGACCTATGGACGCATCTGGATCAAACCGCACCGACGAGGGAACCCTGAACGCGGAACGCTTAAAGCACCCAGAGGCGTGATTAGAGTCGGAAACGTCGGCAACCCCTTAGGCTCACAACCTCTCATCCCATTCCCGAAAGCGTCATAAAGGAGGACACACTCCAAAACATGAATGCTTTGTAGAAATTTGAGCACACTCAGAGTGCGAAAAACAGGAGGAAGAGCAATGACAAACCACAAGGAGCAGTTCGATCCGCCGCGCATCGTTTTAGTTAGGGAGATCAATGGCGTATTCGATTTCGACTTGCTGCCGAAAGACTTTAGGCGCTTCGAAAACTTTCACATGCTATGCGCAGGATTGGTCGTGCGTGGCGCGAAAGGTTTCGACCTTCTAACCTCGCACCGATCTATGCTTCCGCGTAACGCAGGCGCAACGGCAATGCGAGATTGGCAGGAGCGTGCAATCGGCTTTATCAACACTCAGTGGCAGGCATACGTCGCTGGCGGATTCAAGCTCCCCGACCATCCTCGACAGGAGGAGGCATTCAGCGAGATTATGAGCCACTCTGTCCGCAACCTTGGAAATGCGATTATGCCGGAGGAGGAGATTAGGGACTTGGAGAATGCTCTGCACCGCGCGTTCATGACGATGCTCGATCAGAAAATGGAATTGGCGACTGTCAAGGGGTTGACTGGTCGCTACGCGATGGGCGGCAATGCGTGACAAGTGTTTCGGGTATGGGGTAGTTGACCCCAGCAGCAGGGGCGATTTTCCCTTGCGAGTAAGACTTTCACTATTCAATGACTTCTTTCGCTCCAAATTCAGCAAGTAAATCTTGCGACGCCTCCGGCGTGAGCACCGCATTGCTGTCCTGCTCGAAGCAAGAGCACGTCTCGGTTTTGGCAAGTAGCCTGCCGCCTTTAATCAAAAACGTATAGTGGAAGTGGTTGATCCACTCGTCAGAGTAAATCGTGAATTCATGATTAGGGAAGCGCTCGGCAAGAGCTTCAAAGACCGGGACGGGCGGTTTCCAAGCCGTGTCGAAGTGAAGGGTGTTGTGCGGGGATTTGACTGAATATTCCGCGTTGGCGGAATTCCACTTTGTGCCCCAATTCTGTACTAACCACCGATACCATTCGGGCACCCTCGTAGTCGAATCAACAGGGGCGTTGTCGATCTCAATTGGCATTGGCATGAGGGTGTTGAAGTCGAACAGCGAGCTTTCCGTTCGAATGGCATCGAACACGAGTTTTGGGTCGCCGTTCGCGATGATCAAGGTGTTTCGGCACCAGTTTGGCATTTGCACTCCAAGAAATATGTAGGGCGGCATTCCTAGCCGATTGCCTGCGGTCTCGCGGAAGAGATTCCCTTCGATTGAGGTTGCGAAGCATCCACGTCCTGACCGCCCTCAGTTCTTAATACTGACGGCAGCCAAAAACATTCGACTGAGGCTCACAGTGTGGTTGACGGGGTCACGGACGCGGATATACGTGGAGGATTTCACGCAACACATCGGCAGTCGTGGCTTCGTTCCAGCCATCGCCAGAGCGCAGCTTATCAATCGCGATTTGCAAAAGGTCAGCCAATAGCTCCTCGCGCTGCATTCGCTCGATCTGGGAGTCAGTGAGTTCTGTGGCTGCGAGCACTCTTCCATCACCGTTGTGGACGAACAGCCTCCCGTCAGCCCGACACTCGAACTCCAAGCCGAGGTCAAACTCTGCGGCGGGGAACCACCACCACGTGTCGCCGACCTGAAGCATCGTCTTCACCGGGTATGCCATCTGCTGAACTCCTCGACTAAGACGATGGATATGCTGAAGCAATCCCAAGACGGAGCCTGTGGGCAAGCTCGGTGTGACGAGCGTACAAGCGACTGAAGTTGCGTCGGGCACGGGAAACTGAACTCTTCGGGTAAATGTGCGGGTTGCTTCCGATTTGCGCCCAGCGCCGGAGCTTGGCACAGAGCAGACGCTCGGAAATTTCTGGTCGTGCGTGCATTTTTCGTTTCCCTCCTGCGGAGCGTCACTTCATTTTGTCCAGCAACGTTGGAATTTCTGCCGGGTCGGCATGGTGATCATGTTTGCCGGGTGCGCGATGACACCGCTACATGAAAAGGATTTGGAAGTCGGTGAAATGGACGCGAGCGGTGCGCGAATGGCACTGATGCGATGGGAAACGTGAGAAATGGGACTCGGAGAAGAGGATTTTGCGAAGGAGACCGCGAGTTCCTGTTGCCAGTCAGCACGCGGTCTCCATATCTGAAGCGTATTTGCGAGGCTGTCGGGGTCTCCCGAATCAATCAGTCTCACCAGCGTTTAATACTGAAGGACGGCAAGGTCTGACAATTCGTCTCAGCCCAGCGCTAGAACCGCAGGGTGGGGGAGGTGGGGCAGGTGGGGCATTTTTCTATACTGTTATTTCTCTGGAAAAAATATCCTTATGTACTTGTTCAGGTGTGGAGTTTTTGACTGTAGAGACTTTATTAACACAGTGCCCCACCTGCCCCACCTCTGGCTTTAGAATCAACAAACTTGACCCACCCTTTGCTCCACCCGTTGCCTCACCTCTGCCCCACCCAGAGACCATCATTGCCATCAGGTCGCGCTTAGCAGCGCTGGCGAGAGCGAGGCTGCCCCACCCTTCGCTGCACCCATCCCCACCCTTAGTCATACACGTCCTTGGGGTCTGTTATGCCCCGCGCCTCATCCCCCAATAAGTGGTGCGGTGCTGAGTCGTTCCATGCGTCACGGCAGCGCTCCATCTGCTCAGACGAAGGGTCAAACTTATAGTGCTGGTTTCCTTGTGGCTTTTTCGTGTCGATTCCCAGCACGCGCAGGGCTGTAAGGTTTTCCCGAATTTTTCTGCCAAACACCGCACTGCTCTTCCACATCCTCGTGAATGACACGCCGTATGTTTCTTCGAGATCGGCGTAGATTTCTCCAGCCCTTGCCCAACGTCCCGCATTGGTCTTCGTGGTCATGCCGATCCACCGCCGCACGTACTCCACGAGAGGCGAGTCCTCAGTTATGCGCTCGCGGTAGTCGCCCATGTAGCCCTCCCAGATGTCCTGCATCTCGTCAGCCCAGCCCTCGTGGTCTGCGATCCGCATGGTGAAGTTCTCGAAGCTGTGCATCTGGCTCACGGCGGGATAGCTCTTCTTGTTCGCCACGAGCGCCCGGAGAACGTTCTGGAGTCGCACCAAGATTTCGAGCTTGATCTCGTCCGCGTCGTGCTCCAGCGCAGTCTTGATCTCCTCGGTCGTTCGGTACTCCAGCGGCGACGGCATGCGAACGGGGAAGAACAACGTGCGCCGGGAAAGGTCGGAGCGATGACTGGGGAACGGGTTCACCCGCGCCGTCAAAAATTGGTCGCAGCGCAGGTCGTACATTTTTTGTACGTTCGTCTTGTAAAGTTCCGCGATGGGAACCGTGCCGCCTGTCGCTGCCTTGCACATCAGGTCGATGTACTCCGGGTAGTCCGAGCGCGGGTTATCGAAGTTCACGCTGTCGATGTTGTCGAAGACGTTGATCGCGTTGTTGGTCATCGCGGCGACGAAGTCACGCCTCTTCGACGGCAGCGCAGAACTCTGGTAATCAGTGCCGTAGAGCAGCCACATGATCTTCTCCCAGAGAGTGGACTTGCCGCTGTTCTGCTCCCCCAGCGCCATCATGATCGGACGCAGGTTGAGGCTGTTGCCGATAAACAGCGTGAGGAACCGCATGATGACGAGTTGCTGGTATTGCGGCTGCAAGAGGCTGCCGCCCTCCTCGAAGTGCGCGTTGAGGTGCTGGCACAGGAGTGAGTCCGTCACCTTGCCGCCGATCCCGTTCAGCTTGTTCCTGATCTCCTCCAGCTTGGCTTCGTCCAGTCTGGGAAACGGCTTCAGGTCAGGCGCGTGCATGAGCACCCCGTCAGTTCCGTTTGCCACTTCGGAGATCGACTCCGTCGTGATCTTGAACATGCCGCCGCGACCGTTGTTCACGTAGATCGCCTCGCCCCGCATGCAGCCGAGCTTCTCGACCCGCGTCGGCTCGCCAAATTCCATAATGTGTGCGCGGAGATTCTCTCGGACTAGGTCGGTGTCATGCTGCTTTATCCTCAGCCGCATCTTTCCGAGCAGTTGGTGGGCTTCTGCATCATCCTGAAACCTAACTACCTGCCTCTCTTCCGGCAGGTAAATGTAGGGGTAAGCGTCGAAGAAAAACTTCCCCTTGCCGCGCTTTTCGAACGCATCCTTCACGAAGTGGAGTGTGCGCTCATCCGCGATGTGCCGGGGCAGGGCTTTTTCCTTGATTTCACCATCTTTGATGTGTTGTTCCTTTCCACGGCGAAGGTCATCGAGTTCGTTTGCAATCTGCGACCACGAGCCTGTAGTCTCAAGGTGCCTTTCTGCACTCTCGACAAAATCTTCTGCTTCCTGCGCACCAAACGTGTCCAACAGCAGTTCGAGGTCGTCGTACTCGTAAATGAATTCGTTCCAGGGCTCAAAATCCTCAATGAGTTCCGCCAACTTCTCTTCCAACCCTTGTTTGGTGTTGATACCGCAGGCGTGGCATACGAAACCGAAGCTGTGCCCTCCGAAGATGAACTTCGTGATCCCGGCTGCTACGGTGCTGTTCCGTGCTTCCTTGCCGCAAATCGGGCAGGATTCGACCACCACATGCAACGCACCGCCTACAACACCTGACTGGTCTTCCGTGCAGTCGTGGCGTTCGAGGAAGCGTTCCATCTCAAACAGCGGGTGGAAGTCGATTCGAGTTGCGCCTGACTTCTCATGCGGCGTGGAAAACTCTCCATTCTCTTCCAACCACGCCAACATTTCGGGGTCTATTCCCTGACGCATTCTGGCTCCGAGCGAGCGCGGTTCGTAGATGCCTGCGCACTTTTTGAGCTTGCCCTTTTCCACAACCTCGGCACGGTACGCCGTGGGCGCAGCCACGCTTTGGTTGTGCAGCTTGAGTTCGAGAATCTTGCCAGACTTGGTGTTGCCTTTCTCACGGTAGACGACGATCAAGTTGCCCAATGCCTCTGTTGTCGCGTCGTGCAGACCGTGATGGTGCTCGCCCCCGGACGGCGTGTCCACGGAGCAGTAGCCGTCCAGCCACTCGCGCTTGAATCCACGGCGTTCGCACTCGGTCGGATCATCGAGGTCGATCACGAAGGAATGTCCGCGCTTCGCCACGGTCACGAGGCTGTTCCCAGCTTCGATCCATCTGAGCAAGGTAGCCTTATCGCTGATGCCTCGGTCTTGCCATTGGAACCATCGGGAACTGCTCATTCCCATGTCGCAGCCGACGAAGAGCATGCCTTGGTCAGCCAGTTGTGATATTTCGGTGCAATCTAGTGAAGAACTGCTTACTTGTGTTGTGTCCACGTTTGACCTGTTTGCTTTCTTGACCCGCTGTTGGCAAGGTATGGGGCACGGGAAACAGGTCAGTGCAAACCGTGCCCACCTCTGATGCGATTCCGTCGAACCGCCGCCTATAGAAGAAATCCGGTAGTCACCGAATTTCGGAACTTGCGGGTAGCCAGCCTGCCGCCCCGATCCTTCTACTCTCCTATTACTCGTTTTCTGGGAATTTGCTTCTGATTCCGATTTCGTCTCCAGTACGAAAGCCAGAAACAAGACTTCCCCTCCATAAGTAGACGCCCCGGCGCGACCGAGGCTGGAGAAATCAATGTTTAAGCCTGATGCGCCCGAATGCTATTGCAACGTTCTACCCCACGACGATTGGGATCAGTGCCCAGTCCACGGGATACATGCACAGGAGGCGCAGGCAAAGGCGAAACACGAGCAAGCGGCTCGCAAGGTCTCCGTGGGGCGCACACAGCCATCATGGGAATCGCCCAGTGACAGCACAGCGATTGACGAAATCTGGGAGAAGGTCGAGGAAGCGTATTTCGAGGGAAGGATCACACGGCAGCAGCGAGGTTTGTTCCGATGGGCAGCACAGAAGGCAAAGGAATCCGAATCCCGATGTACCCAATGTGGAGCACCCATTGAGGAGTTGTGATCGAGTTGTCACGTCGCCTTCTACTAGAGTTCAATTCGAGCACTCAGTGAGACTCTCATCCCGTGCCGCGTCTACCTACTCGGCTTTCAACAATTGACGATCAAACTCCGGGTTCAGAAGCCATACAATCTCGCCATTCTCGTTGCGGCTCACAGGAAGAAGCGATCCCTTCCTCCAGAGCGCCACAATAGCTTTTATGCCTGCGGCTGTCGGCTCCGGCGTGAGGCGCTGCGCAAGCACTTCCGATATCGAGCGTCTGATTTCGTCTTCAGTCACATCGATCATAATCATCTCCCTCGTGGGTCATTCACTTACTTGGCTCTTTTCTCATGCCTGCTCTGCCGCCAAATTGCCCTTTAGGATGAGACGCCGGAGAATGCGCCAGTATTCTTCTTCCTCTTCGGTGCGGTTGGTCTTAGCGTCCAGTTCCACAAAGAACTTGACGCCTTCGGCGGTGACTTCTTCGAAGTCTTCCTGCTCACCGCAAACGCAGTTGTCGTAGGGCATGTTGTGGAAAGGGCAGATGTCAGCGATGTCCATATCCTTGACTCCTACCCGTCTAATACTGACGGCAGCCGAAATCGTGCGAATTAGGCTGGCAGTTTCACAGTGACTCGTCTACGAGTTCTGGATAAGTATGCCGAACCTGTGTCGGTGCTTTGGCAGTTTCATTTTGGTTGTTTGCGTCTCTTCTCGTTTGGCATCTCCAGCCTGACAAGCGGGGCGCTTTTTGCCTTTGCCAGCCGCGCCTCGATCTCGCTTTGGGGCAGGTCGTTGCCGTCCTCGTCCATCTCGATGATGATCTGCCACGCGGCGAACAGTTCCCTGAGTTCCACGATCCTGACGTACACGGCGTCAAGCTGATATTTGTCCCAGCCCGATCCATCCACTTCGTATTTCTGGATCAGGTCGATAGCCTTGTCGAGATGCTGCACGGTCTGCACGAACGCATCCTGCGCCGTCAGCCTCGGCTGAGCCGCTGCCGCGAAGTCCTTGAACCTCGCAAAGTGCGTCTTCCATGCGACGTCAGAAAAGCGTCCGTGAACGCGATAAAAGTCGCGATCCGGCTGCGAGCCGGGGAACACTTTGAGCACGTGTTGCAAGTCCTTGACCAGCGCCGTGCGGCTTACCAGTTTTGCGGTCTTGGCTTTCATGTCATAGCCTCTCGTCCAGTTTCATTTTGAGCACAGTGGTGTCCAGGCTCGTAAGACTCTCGGCTTCCTCGGCGTTTTTCCTACTTGTGAACACACCGAGTACGACCCCTTTGTCGTGCTCCTGCGGCTGCCCAAGGACGACGCACACCGTCGTTGCTTTTGGTTTGCTCATCGAACCACCCCCTTGACTTCCACGTCCGCGAACTCCTCGGTGTCGAAGATGAGTTTCGTGCCTTTCGGAAGAAGCGCCTCGTTCAGTGCATCGACTATCGAGTACAAGTCGCTCACCACGATCTGCCAGCGACCGTGCAGGATTTTCTTCGGGTCTGTGGACGGTATCGAGGTATGATCGCCCTGCGGATCGTTCTGCATCAATTTGAGCACCAGCAGCAGGTGCTCGACTTTTCCGACTGCAAGTTCTGTGTTGACGCGGTGAAAGTCATGATCCGGCTCCGCCGTGGGGAAAACTTTGTGAACCCGCTGAAGGTCTTTGATTAGCTGGTCGCGAGTGCCGGATGAAGGTTTCTGTCCTTTGCCTGCCCTGCGAGTGGATGTCTCTTTATTCTTTGCCATGTGATTCTTCATTCCCCGGTTCCTTTGACCCGAATTCCTCGCGCAGTTGGGCAGCAAACTCGTGATCTTTGAAGTCTTGTTGCTGCAACGTTTCAAATTCCTTGGATTCGTCTTCTGTTGCTGGACGGACTTCTCCTTCCCAAACTCGCTTTATCAGCAAGGCGAGCAATTTATCCCTAGCTTCGTCCTCGGTTTCAGCCTCAACGACAAAGATGTTTTCGCCCCACATTCCTATGGATACGACACTCATTACGTCTGTCATCCCTGTAAGGGGCTGTGGCTCTAAATAAAATCTCTTGGTTTCATCCTTGTCCGTTTGCGAAGGTCGCCTATCCTTCTCGTGCTCTTCGTCCGTGCGCCCGGAGACGTACAGAGTGCCTTCGCCGTTCGCGCCGAGATAATTGTGAAATGCGTTCATGCGGTCGGCGAAGGGAATGGGATTCTCGCCCGACTCGCTGTGGATATCGCAGTTCTCGAACACAACACCACTGATCACTACGTTTTCCAGCAGGATGCTGCCATCCCGGTTGATGGTTACGCGACCCCAAATGCCGTCGCCCTTGCCTTTGATTGTTCCCTGAGATTCGCTCATTGGTACTTTCACCTCATCTCTTAAATACCGCCGCCGTGAACAATGCCCTGAAATTTCAGGTCTGTGTGCACTTGGAAAGTGGATCGTCAGGGCACTGCTGATGTTCGGGTATGTGACCCGGCACGGGCGTCGCGTTCCTGCACTTTCGCGGGTCGGGAGTTTTAGGTATTGTTGCTCTCCCGGTTTTTGTAGACGATGGCTATGACCTCTTCGTAGCTGAGTCGCCCTCGCTCAATGAGCAACCGGGTGATCTCCTCGTGCGCACTGCGGAACGCTTGCAGTTGACCGTGAGCTTGCTTCAGAGCCTTGTCCATGTATTTGTCTTCGTCAGTGATGACCCACTTGGATAGACCCTTCTCATTGGACTCACGAATGAAATGTTGCGCCAATCGCCAGTCGCCCTCGGCACCCATTAGGATGTCCACGAAGCCCAGCTTGCCGGGATTCTTGCGGTTGATGCGCTCCCCAGCGATCCCTGCCATGCAGTTCGCCACGACTTCAAAGGTTGTGCAGTAAATCTGCTGGTTAGGTGGGCAGAACACAGCCCCACCCAGCCGTCCATCGGCACTGGTGTTGTTGACCGGGCGGTCAAGCGGCATGGGTTCATCGTCTGTTCGGCGCACCCACACGAACTCGAACTCGTGCCGAAAGTTAAGCACATGATGCAGGGCGTGACCAGCCTCGTGCTTGGCGTATCGCTTGATGTGACGCTTGGTTAGTTTCTGCTTAGCCACGGGTCGCCTCCCAGATAGCGACGCACTCCTCGTAGGTGAGCAGGCTCTTCTCCAGCAATGCTTCAACCAGCGCGGCATGCGCCTTCCGGTAGCGACGCAGCAGCTTCCAAGCCCGGTCGAACAACGGCTTCAGGCTGACTAGGTCGAGGAGGTCTGCATGAGCCTCGGCTTCAGCCATATCGCCTGAGGATCGACCTACCCAGTCGCCGCGCCCGAATACCGGGCGTTTCCAGTCGATCTGTTCACCAGCCACACCAGCCAACGACTGCATGATGCGGTCTTCGGCATTCATTTGGCAGCCGCCTACTATCCATGCCATTGTGTCCGTGCGGACGACGCCAAGGCATAGGTCGCCCCGGTCAAGGACGAACCCCATGTTAGGAGTGTCGATGGTGATCTCGCCGGGTATGATCTCGACGTTCTTGAAAGGTAAGCTGAGCGCGAGCATGGGGATTACGTGTCCGGCTTCGTGCTTGGCTGTGCTGAGTCTGCGTGCTCTGATCATTTGCGCACCGCCTTTCCGCTGCGAGACTCTGACGTTTTGCTCACGCATTTGCCGCCTCCGAACCTGCGTAGCTTGCTTGCGGTGACGATGGCGAAACTGCTTTTGCAGCCTCAATCGCATCCCACGCTTCGTCCTGACCCAGATACTTTTGCCAGCACACCGTCGAGTTGACTTCGTAGACGCCCGATCCGCCCTGCGGGTGTGGGCGCACGGTGTACTTCTTACCGGGTTCGAGCGCCCGCCATTCGGGCGACTTTTGGCGAATCGGCGCGATCTGCAACGGCTTCTTAACCGCACCGTTTGTTCCGCTACCATTCGTCTTTTGGGTTGAAACCGGAGTCAGCGCAACTTCGAAGTTGCAGGGCTTCGTGAGATCATGCACAGTCCTGACGAACTCGGCTGGGAGCGACACCTTCATGTTAGCGACGGTCTGCACGAGCTTCGTGAGAATGCCCTTGTAGTCCGGTTCCTGCTCGTGCGCCTGCATAATGTCGTCCAGCCGCTCCGCGTCCATCACCGCTTTGAACTCGGCGATCTCTTGCTTCGCGTCCCGCCCCGCTTCGAGGGCTGCCACGATCTCCACTGCGCGGTGGTTGCCCTCGATCAGCGCTTTCCGCTCCGCCTTGTTGAGGTGCGGCACTGGGTCGCGTTCGGATGAGTTCCTCGGAGCGTGCTTGGTTCCCGCATCCGTCGCGGCTTGCAAGAGCCGCTGCTGAGCGCGGGATTTCCAAGACCGCACGGTCGAGTAGTTCAGTCCGATGCTCTCGAAGTATTCCTCGACCGTGGGGCAGCCGTTCAGCCGATATTGCGCCGCACGTCCCTGCTGCTTGTAGCGATGGATGATTTGATTCAGCGCGGGAATGAGGACGTCGTAGGCGTAGTTGTCCGCTTCCTCTCGCTTCTCCTTGTAGGCAGCAAGCGCGGCTACTGTGGCATTGTGAAGCTCATCGTCGCTGTGCGCGGCGTAGTCCACGGTAGCGAACATGCCCGCAGGCGCAGGGAGGAGTCCGTCATCCTTCGACTTCTGTTGCAGTGCAACAGAAGGTTTCCGCGCTCCGCCATTCGAGCGTGCTCGGTGACGTTTCGCGGGTTGGTTGGAGTTCGCAGCGATGGACTGCGACACAGTGGTCGTTGCTTCTGCGCCTGCCGTCACCGGGACGATTCCGGCTTTGGACCCATCTGGCACTGATATGTTCTGGATTTCCTCTAGCGACACGTAGCCTCCAAGCAACCGAACATTCCTGTTCAGTTGAGGAAGCCCCTGAGGCAATGGCAGGAAACTTCAACGCTTGACTTGTGCCAAGCGGTAATTCAGCAGGTTGATACCTCCTCACGCCTCGTACACCCGAAGGTACTCTGCGGCGGTGCCAGATCAGACCTGCTCTTTAAGTTGTACCTACGAACCATTTGATGACAGCCGATCAGACAACGTTACAGAATCGGCGGACTCGATGCACCCGGATGCCGCACTGGACGCTGATGTTCGGGCGTGGCGGCTTTTTCGATGTTTTCAGCCCTCCGCAATTCGTCCAAGGCTAATAAGAAGGACGGAACGGGCTGCCGACTAACAAAATTTGTCACACTCTACATCGTCGTGCTCGAAACCGAACGCGAGGCGGCGTGCTTCGGCGGGGCGACTGCGACGTTCCCGAATTGTGCGTCATCAAAGCGATGGCGGTTGCGTTGACGCAGGTAGCCTCGGCTACGAGGCTAGTCCGGCTAGATGCAAAGGCAAACCAGCATGTCCCTAGCTCCGGTTCAAGAACGGGGCTAGACGGTGTCAGACCCCGTGGTTCCAGTGGGTGAAGCGGACGATAGCCGGGTTGGAGCGCAACGCTCCGGTCTGGAGAGGGCTTAAGCCGCCCCACTGGAGGGAGGGTGAAATGACCCTTGGAATTTGTTCCAAGGGATTACTCCGTGCATTCCAATCCATCACTGCCGGATTCCGGCACAACAGTCCCAACAACTGCGCCGCTCTGGGACGTTAAACAAGCAGCCCACTACCTACACAGGTCAGACTCATGGGTGCGGCGGCATTTGTCGGAATTACCTCACATCCGCAAGGGGCGTTCGATCCTCTTTGACCCCGCCGATCTACAGCGTAAAGTATCTAGCTGGAAGTCGCTGGAACCGAGAAAGGTGAAAACCATGAATCGGAGACAGCGAGGAGGAGCAACACTGGTGGGCAACGTCTGGTACGGAACGTGGCGGCTCGACCTTCCGAATGGGAAGCGTGAGCCAATCAAGTTCCGAATGGGAACACGCGAAGAGATCGGGTTCACCAAACAGGACGCCTACCTTGCTCTCCCAAACAAACTAAAAGAGCATTTGACGGCTATGGAGGAAGCCGAAACGAAAGCAGAGCCGAAGCAGCAACGACCCAAACCGAAGACCGATAACGTGCCAGAGACCTTTGCGGAATTGGTCGAGGAGTGGAAAGCGACAGACGGTCCGGGGATTATGAAGAAGTCTGAGACTACGTTCGAACACTACACAGAGGCTTTGTCAGCCTACTTCGGCAAATTCAATAAGAAGAAACTCTCGGACATTCAACGGAAGGATGTCATCGCTCTTCTTAACGAACAGGCTGAACGCTACTCTGAGAGCGTGTTGAAGACGATGCGAACTGTACTGCGGAAGACCCTCAATTACGCTGTGCAGAACCAATACATCGTGCGCCCATACGGATGGCTGGACAAAATCGCCCTCGCAGAAGCCCACGGACGCAGGGTAGTGAGAACGGAGCTAACGCGGGAACAGAGCCTTGGCATCATCGGCAGACTGAAAGAGCCGTGGAACACCTTCGCTCTGCTGATTGCATTACTCGGTCGCCGAAGCGAGGAGGTTGCTCCGTTGCAGCCTCGTGATCTCGATGACAACTACGTTCTGCATTTTCGACGGTTCATTTACAAACGCCGAGTGAAGGACTTGAAAGAGGATGAGCAAATCCACATGCCACTCGATCCTGATGACTATTGGCATGCGGAACTCATCCGACAATTGCGAAAGCTCGGCGAGGGAAAGAAATGGATTTTCCAGAGCCGGACGGGAACGGTTGCCGATCACAACAATGCTCGCGGACGCCTTCTCAAGCCCGCAGCAGCAGCAATCGGCGTGAAGATCGGCGGTTGGCACGATTTCAGGCACACCTTGTCGCGCACCTTGCGACGTGCTGGCGTCCACCCAGTGGTCATCAAGGACACGCTACATCACAGCAAGGTCGATCTGGCGATGAACGTATACGACAAGGCGAGTCCTGAGGACATCCGTGCGGGTCTGAAAGTGATGAGCCAGAAGTTGCTGGGCAGCGATTTGCTACCAAAGAATTTGCTACCAGCGGCTCCGAAGCCGAATGAGGGCGGTGAGGATGCGGCTTAAGTCCCGTGCTTGCAATAAAAGATGGTGAGCGCGGAAGGAATCGAATCCGCACTCAAACGTAAATTCAACAACATAAAGAGCAGCGGACGGCGATTTTAGCACTCGTAGGAGATGCAGAGCGATGGTAACAGCAGGTGAATGGCAGGTGGCTAGCTCACATTAAGGGAAACTTGTGCTTGATGTCTTGTCGCCAGTTCTTTGGCAGACTACCTTTGCCCTCAAGTTCCTCTAGCAACCAGTAGTACATTTCGGCGTAGGGAATGTAGTCGTGGATCGTAATGTCGCCGCCCATGTCTTTGCCTAGTTGGAGCGTGTAGTCCCGATTGGCTTTGGCCAGTTCGACGGCCTTCACGAAGATCAGTTCCCTTCGTCGTGCCCGGCGCTCGATAGCTTGCCCAACAAAAGCAAAGACTCCCGCTACAAACGTAGACACAGCAACAGAAGTGAGAATAGCGGCAACTGTGGGATTCATCTGTCCCAACACATCATCGCGCAATCGGAATCCGCACACCAGGTAACCATCGTGGTTCCGGGCCAATTCTGCGCTCCGACTAGGAAGCCGACGCAGCAGCCCGTGCCTGAGGCTTGCTGCTGCCCGTTCGTCCGCTCAGTTTCTTAACGCCATAAATCAGACCGTAAAGCACTAACGACGCTGCAACGCCAATGCCAGCACCCTGCTGCAATCCTTGCGAATGGGCAACCGCCTTCCCCTGCTCCGCGGCGGCAGAATCGGCCTGTGTCTGTTCTTGCATCTTCTGCTGCAAGTTCTTGATCTGTCCCTGCTGATCCCCGACTAGCTTCTGCAAGTCAGCGATTTGCTGTTGGAGTGGTGCTGTTGCCGCTGCGGACGCAAGTTCCTTCTGACGATTGACGTAAAGTTGGGCCTCTTCCCGTTCCCGTTGTGCTAGTGCCTGCCTATAGTTTTTCCAAAGGTCGGCACAGGTTCCGGTATTGAAGATTTGCGTGCATGTCGGCTTGGATGGAACTTGCGTGAGTTGAGTAGATTCTTCCGCTTGCATGTACTCCTCCGATGCTTCGTCGTTTGGTACTAACAGTACTAACAGTATCGTTGCTAGAAAAGAGTACAGAAGTAACGATAAAAGGTAGATGGAAACCAATGGCAAACGGACTGTGCAAGTGAACGTCAAGATGAGCACAGAGGACTTTGAAACCCTGAAGAAAGCAGCAGGTACTCTTTGGCCTGATGCCATCCTCAGTAATTCGGGCATCATTCTTGGACTTGCTCGGCTCTCAGCGAAAGACATCCTCAAGAAAAAGACAAGCCGTCGGCGCAAGTCAGCGTCCTAACGAAAAAGCTAGATGGCGATCATTTCCTTTTAATCAGTTCTTCGCCTTGTATTCGCCAGAGCGCCATGCTACGCTGTCAAAATATTAGGGGCATTTTCGATGCCGGACGGTAAGACTCACAAACTTGTCGGCGCGGAAACCGGCGCGTTATATGTCGCATACGGCGCGAAAGAAGAGGATGGCTCCAATTGGTGCGTCGAAGTCGCCGGAGGTATCTTTGGCGGATTCTTGGGTGGCATGTGTCCCGATCTTCTCGAACCCGCCATTTCGTCTTGGCACAGGGGAGCCGCTCATAGTTGTGCCGCTGGCAGTGGAATCGTCGCAATTGCAAGTGCGCTTGATGCGTTCGCACAAGCCTGCCGCGTAAATGCGGAGAAGTGCAAAGCTATTGAGATGATTCAAGAGAGAGAGGTATTCGTTCCGGTTGTCCCCGATCCGCTGTCGCAGCTACTTATAGGAATTTGCGAATTCATGTGGCGATTTTTAGCGGGTTTCGTAAAGGGATTCGCGGCTGGCTATGTATCCCATCTCGCACTGGATGCGACTTTTGGCAAACGTTCGATCCCGCTATTGATGAAGGGTTTTTGAAATTATTTATGGGTATAGGTTTCGTGCTTCACGGCGTGGATTGGAAATGGGCTGTTACTGCTCTTATCGCCATCTACGGAGCAGCCTTAGCAACGTATACATCCTACAAGAACAACAGAGACAACAAGCGGCAAATTGCCGTAAAACTGAGTCATGGATTTTTGACATTCGGCCCTAATCTCAGCGGCGATATGCTCATTCTTGAGGCATCCAATCCGGGCCATCGCCCTGTGACTCTAAGCGGTGTTGGCCTTCTCCTGCCTGACGACCGACAGATGGTGCTTCCAGACATGCCCGGAACGTCCGCTCTCCCGCACCAATTAAATGAAGGAACAAGTATGACGCACTGGATGGCTGTTCGAGAGACGACGGCAGAGTTAAGAAGAGTTGGGTTCTCCGGCTCGGTTAGGCTCACAGCTTTTTATCGAGACGCTACAGGAAAAGTATACAAAAGCAAACCATTTGCTATCCAAGTCTGACTTGGCAAACGACGCTTTCTTTCGTCCAGCTTGCTATGATCCCTCCCTACCACAAAATGACAATGTGTCTAGTTCATCAGTCTGTTACTGGACAATGCGGAGGTTGTGATTACTCGTCAAGTTCCCATTCGGGGTTGTCACGACCACTGGACCAGTAGTAGCTCCGGTGGGAATGACCGCAGTCATGTAGGTGTTGGAGAAAACCTTGAAGCTGGTTGCAGGTACACCATTGACGGTCACGCTTGTGGAGCCGATTAAACCTTGGCCCAGAATCGGCACGGGTTGCCCGATTCTACCCGTATAGCGGCCAAGGGCGATAAACGGGCCAAGGCCCATGTCCAGGCTATACATAGCCCCTTCCAAGTAGTGTCCGCCGTAAGTCGTAACACCATAAAACTTTCCATTCGTATGTTGCATCGGTGCGGAATCGGCGCCATGGCCAATCGGCTCGGCGAAACTGTACAACAATTTATATTGACCTGTGATCGTGATTTGATAAAGCACGCCTTGATCATTGGCTCCGCCTTTGAAGGTTCCGCCATAGAGATTTCCGTCCGTACCTTGAACCAGACCTGAGGCGGCAATACCGCCGTCGCTCGGGTAGCCAGAGAATTGATAGAGAACGGTCACCAAGCCATGGCTCAGCCTAAAAATGGTGCCGCACCCGCTCTGGCATTCTCCCTGTGAGGTCACATTACCGCCAACGGTAGTCGTTCCGTACAAATTGCCGTCCGACGCTTGGAGAAGCGGCCCGGACGGTGCGCTACCTCCGGCTCCACAAGGAAAACTATAGACTTGAAGTAACGTACCAGTGGTGGCGATTCTGAAAATGCTTCCGCATCCGTTCGCTCCTCCGAAAATCGCAGTACCGTATAAGTTTCCATCTGCTGCCTGAACAACCGGCGCGGAGATTTGCTGGCCCTGTGATCCGTCCTGACTGAGACTCAGAATCGTACTAAATGTACCTGTCAAAGGCGCATATTTGTAAACGGTGCCACTATCGAGGGTGCCGGGAAACGTCGTACCGTACAGATTACCGTCGGAAGCCTGGATCAGGGCGGCCGCTGGATGGCCGCCGTCTGCCCCCCCCGTAAACTGGTAGAGAATGTTAAAGACCCCGGTGGGGGTTATCTTGAAGAGCAGTCCCCAACCTGTGTTTCCGCCGTACTGTCCTGTTCCGTAGTAGTTGCCGTCTGTTGCTAAAAGCAGTCCGGCCGACGGATTCGCACCGTCGGTCCCAGCAAAGGCATGCAGCGAACTCCATTTTCCGGCCGTCGAAAGCCTGAAAACGGTGCCGTCGGTGACGATAGTTCGGCCAACCCCATTCGTTGTTCCATAGAGCTTGCCGTCGCGACCCTGCACCAGAGGGCCACTAGGTGTTGCTGACGAATTCGCGTTCGAGAATGCGAAAACCTCTTTAACCGTTTGGGTCAATCCGATTCGGGGCAATGTGAGCAGACAAGCCAGCGCCACGATCAGTAACAGGTTCTTCATGCGGACACCTCGATTGAAGTGGGTTCTCGCTCGGGGGAGGAAAGTGGACTACAATACCCGCTCTAGGGCCAGAGCATACTCTATTTCGCACAATGCGTCCAGACTCTTTTGCTAATGAGGCCCATGCTCTGCATTGATGGTGGTCGCATAAGATTTGTCCCCATTTTGCCCCACTTCATTGAACCAACCACATTCCGTGGTAGCTGATATGTTGTTGTTCGCCGGCACGTAGCACGTATAACCCCCGAGCGAACAGTTAGATACAGTTGGAGAACAATAGGTCGAATCGAATGCCAAGCCTAGGTCCTGATAGTACATCTCGATCACCGTAGCGTCGTTGTTTACGGCGAAAGGGAGCCATAGGCGCAAGTCACCAGACACTTTGGTGGGAGGAGGACCGCATTGGGTCGCATTGCAAGTGGAAACATCAGGATTGGAGATAGAAAGCTGTTGCAGTTCCAGCGGCATCCCATAGCGATAGTATGGTGGTAGCGGTGACGCTCCGGTAAAGAGGTTGCACCAATCTGCAACTGCATTCCCACAGCCGTTTTGTTTGTCGAAGAGGGAAAGGCCTTGGGAGCCGAACCCGTTAACGTACCCCTGCGCGTTCCCAACGTTCGTTGCGTATTGGGCCATTGTATCGGGATAAGTCGTGTCCCCTGATACTATCGTATCAATTGGCCAGTATCGATTCATTGTAGGACTTATAGACTGAATATAGTTCACCTTGGCTTGATAGTCGTTGAGCCAAGTATTGGCGATGATTGAACTGTCGATAAAGTTGTACGGTGCATTCAGTGCTTTCAGGTTTGACAGACAATACACGAAGGATTCGCCGCCTGACCATGTACCACTGCGTACATACCCTAATTGATTGGTCCCGGTCGTTCCCCCCGAGCCTACTGTTATTCCGTTAGCCTGGTAATTCGGGTTAAAGTGTGCGTTGGCTGCAGCCATGAACGCTTCCCACGCAGCCAAATACGGGCGTTCGTACGGAACTGGAGACGATTGAGCTATGCCAATGTAAGTACATTGGCCAGAGCTGCATTGATCCGGCCCCGAGCCGGAAGAGGATGAATAAGTAAAATCGTCATTATCTGTCGGTACTGCCGCGACTGCTCCGCCGGTACCAGTGTTGTACCCAGGAAGTCCAGCGTCCGCATTGTAAACCCAGACCAGATCTCCATCACGTATGGTTCCAGCTGGAATAGGAGTAGTGGCGCTCATGCTACAACATCCAGGGGAATGGACCATTACCGTCGAAGAACCAGCAGCCCTCTTAAAAGTAATAGAGGAACTTGCAACTGTTCCGATCCAAGGAATATTCGAACAAGCGTTCGCAGCATTTACTACATCTTGACGATTATAGGTTGGCGGAAAGTTGGCTACGTAATTGCTGGACGTGACATACCAAGGGCTAGCAGAATCTATCCCAGCTCCGGCGCGATCGATACCTGACAAAATGAGGTTAACCTTTTTCAAGCCTCCAAACGAATTGAACCATGACGATATTCCGAGCGGATGCATGGCATCAGCTGCATGATCGTAGGCAGACCAGTCGTAGCTATGGTACTGGCCAGCGAAATCCAGTTGGCATGTGTCACTGCCCACCGAGGGACACGCTGTCGCAGAGGGATTCGAGCCACTCGAACTTTCTACCTGGGACCAAACGATGTTCAATGTTACCCCGTCAACACTCGACTGGTTCATGACATTGCTACGAAAAGTCGTGTAGTCTGGAGTTCCAAAAGCTGGGGGGAAAACCGCCATGATCTGCACGTTCCGTGTAAAGGGTGAATTAACCTGTATTCCTCCCGAAACCTGATTTTTTCCTTGAATCGTGATCTGTGCGAACGTTACCAGCGATAACAAGGGAAATATCAAGACTGCACATCTCGTCTCCATATCACTCCTTATTGCACGTTGAATGTGGCACCTCGTGACCACAGCTTAGCGCAGGAGGAATGTTGGCATAAGTCCGACAGTCCATGAGTCTCCTGGCATTGTTCCATTGACAAGGGCACCAGAACTTGGAGCAGGCCCGGTCCCACCCGAATTGAAGGTTCCAAAATTAGCTCCGCCAAATACGGCGCAAGCTGAAGAGCAGTTCGTCGTCCAAGCAAGATAATACCGACCAGGAACCAAAAGAACATTACTGCTGGACCAAGCTACATTTTTCCCGCCCGTCCCGGCCCCAAAAAGACTTGAGCCCGCAGTTGCACCCGTATGAACCTTTACGGTCCCAGAGTTGTCGTAGACTCCAATGTCATATGTGTTGGCTGTATTGTCGGTCGTGTTGAGGTTAAAAGTGAGGTTTGAAGTGCTCACCGCACAGGGCAAGTAAAAGCCATAGACCTTGGTCGTGCCAGACGAAGGAGCACTGATGGTACTGGCGGTGCCGGAGTTTATATTAATTACAGCGCAGGTTGACACCATGTTCGCAGCAACAAGTCCCGAATCTTTGGCATTGCCACTCCCGTCCCATGACGCCAAATTGCCACTTGTCAATGTTCCAGTAGTTGTCGCAAAGGTCGTTGTGTTGCCACTAGCTGACCCTGAAGAGAGGCCTCTGGAGCCATTCCCAATAACTGGTAAATTGTTGGTCAGAGTTGAGCTTGCGGTCGTCACATTGGCGGAAATCACACCAGAATCCTTTGCATTCCCACTGGCATCCCACGATGCCAAGTGACCTGACACCAAGGTGCCAGTTGCCGTCGCTAGCTCAGTGCCACTGGCGTTGCTGAGATCGGTTGAGAAAATGGTTCGATAACCCGAACGCGAGAGCACAAGAGCGGCCTGTCCTGCTACGGTGCTGCCTGAGATAACCTGCCCTATGACCCACGTCCCAAAAGCGACGCTGGCCAGCGACGACACGGGAGAGCACTCCCCTCCAGACGAGTTAGACGCTATAACGTAGTATCCCTCTGCATTGCTGGCTATGCTTGTGTCCATAACACAATACCCGATCCCATCCTGCACTAACTGAGAGGTTGTGCCTGTTCCCCCGTTCCCTGCGACGACAATATACGATGGACTGGTAGTATCACTTGTACTTGTTCCCAATATCTGCGCGCCAGTACTCGTTATTTTCGCTAGCTTGTTGATCGACGTGCCGGTTGAGTTGTTAGAAACCTCGCTGACGCTCGCCCAATTCTGGAGGTCCAGGCTGATAGCGTTCGATCCATTCGCATTTGCGCCGCCCCATTGCGGAATCGAGGTCCCCTGAAGAATCGGCAGCCCTGGTATGCCTGTGAAAACAAGCTGCTGCTCGGTGTAAATCGTGCCAATTTGAGTTGTGCCTGAGATGGGGATACATCCTGCTGCCGTACAGGGCCAAGCGGCGACCGGAAGGTTACCGTGATTATTATTATTCAAAAGCCACCGATGTTGCGTACTGTCGGCCCACAAATTGTCGTCGTTGGCATTACCGCCCATAGTCCCGCTTTCGCTAGCATTGAATCCGCTGTTTTGAGCTAGTGCGGTGGTCCAACGCCCGATCAAAGCTACGAACACAATGGCGACACACGTCAAACGTCGGCAAGAGTACAACCGCCGTGGCCAATTCATTGGTATTGATCTCCCTCTTAAAAGGTGCCAACTGCTGTCTCGGAATAGTGCGGGAAGAATTATTCGGACGCTACACCGACTGTCAAGACAGGTCAATACAAAACACTAATCCTTGCACCAAACGAGGCAACTGCCTATTAGTGTGTTCGGCAAGATGTCGAATCGCCTATTGGCGCTAGCACCGTCTTGAAAGGCCCTGTTACAGAGGGTGTAGCTGGACAATAACGGGTCTTGTTAGCGGAAGATATTACAAACAACTGGACAGCAATCAAGTCACCAAGTCTCGATTCGGGGGTAGGACTTCTTTTACTCCCGACTAGAGTCCGCTATCGGTGACATCGAAGCCTAATGTGCTTCATCTTTGTGAATTTCGAAGATCGTTTGCAAGTACGCTACAGTGTTGTGGCCGACTCGGTTAGAGCACGGATTCTTTCCGCATTTGTCCAGTGATGTACGCCACTTTAGTTTTGGCACTCCCGCCATTGCATTTGCAATCTGACGTGTGGGGAGTCGGTTAGCAGCGTGCTCTCTCTTCTCGGAATGGAGTGTGTCGAGCGCGTCCACAACCGTTTTCTTCGGCGGCTTTCTGCTGAATCTCTTACTCCGCAAGAATGCCAGCAGTTCGGCAGGATGACCCATGACTCCCCTCTGCCACGTAGGGCGGATGTCCGGTGGTGCAGCCACGGGTGTTAACACGGCAGCAATTTCAACCGGAGTTCTGGCGGTCAGAAGGGGTTTGGTGATCTGCGGCCAATGTTGTTCGAGCCACTGCACGAGGTTATTCCGGTTCAACAAAAGCTCGGTGTCGTCAATCTTCTTTTGCGGGCCGCGATGCTTTTTACCAATGCTGTCTATTGCCTCCCGAATATGTGTGGGCACTCCGCCTAATGCTTGATTAAGCCCTTCTTCCATCTGTTCGACTCTGGCTTCTAGCTTCGCTACCCTACTTTCCAGCGATTTTCCCGGCTTTTCCGAAATCCTTGTCAAGCGGAAACTGCGCTTTTCGCTCCGTGGATTGACGCTAGCTTTCGTGGTTCTGCCGTGTGTCATTTCCTACCTTCTTTGAAATTCCGCGAGTTCATTTTTCCGCCTTGTTCTCCAAATGCTGATTTCTAAAAACGGGCCTTATTCTGACCTCTCCTTTAGAGATGTATCTCTAAAGCGCGAGACGATTCGCGAATCCAGGGAACGAGGACCATTTGAGACATGGACAACGATAAACCAAGACCAAACCTACTACGAAGCTTGGGACGAAGAATCATCGAGGCAGAAAAGAGCGACCCAGAGAAAGAACCATTGGAACTCAAGCCTGCCATGCCCGAGCTAGGGACAGCTCCTTGCCCTGTCTGTGGGCATCGGGTTGCCGTATTCGTCACGCGCACGAAGCGGCCCTTCATCAACTGCGGCTTCTGCTCGGCCCGCATCTTCTACAACGGCTCCCGGTCAATGCAACTGCTGAAAGACCAGATTAAGGCACCGAAAAAGGGAGCGTGGCTCAAATGAGTGGCGACGGGCTAATCAGCGTGCGCCTGCCTCGTTCCCTCATGGCCGCATTTGAGGCAAGTGCGTCACGGGCAGGCATGGACGTGCATGGGGCGGCACGGCAACTGATTCGCCATCTTGGAGAACAATCCGACGATGAGCTGACTTCTCTGCCTGACCCACAGAAAGAAACTGACAACCCACGGATTTCGCTCTATGTCGGGAGGCCGCAGATCGAAATTCTTGCAGCCGCTTCGAAGCGGACTCAGCTTTCCATGTCTCACATTCTCAGGCGGCTTGTTTACGGTCAAGTCGTAGCAGGTTCCTTTTGGCTTGGTGAGGCTCAGACGATCCAACGGGGACCGCAAGCCGTCGGGGATTCCGAATTGATTGCAGTCGTATTCGTCATGTTGGCCATTGCTGCCATCGGCGCTCTGATTCTTTATCGGTGGGGCAGGAATCGCAAACGAAAGCAGCTAATCCGAGGACAGAAGCCAAAGGCAGACAGAACAGAAACGCAAAGGGAGGAGAACCCGCAATGAGCACGAGTTGCACAGAATGGCTCACAGCAGAAGAAGCCGCTAGATATTTGAAGATTGAGCGCCGCACGCTGCTCTTGTGGGTGAGGCAGGGAAAGGTGAAAGGCTATTCGCTCTCAGGCGCGAAGCGCCGTGTCTGGCGATTTCAGTACGGCGACTTGGATGCTATGCTTACCGGGCCGTCCGCTGCTCTCGAATCGAAAAGGAGGATTCAATGAGAGCACGGAATCAAGAAGGAAGTGTAGTGCTGGACAAGAGAATCAGAACTTGGAATTTCTTCTGGTGGGATAGCGGCAAACGACGTTCCAAGAAAATTGGCACCGTTGCCGAGTATCCGACTAAAGCGAGTGCGTGGCGGGCAGCAAGAATGCTCCGAAATGCAGTGGAAAACCAAGTCAAGATCAGCGACGTTAGCACCTCAACGGTGAGAACACTTGTTGAGGAATATCGGCGAGAGAAAATGCCAAAGCGTGTTGACACTCGACGCTCGTATGAAGTGTGGTTAAGACACTACATCTTGGCAAAATGGGGCGACTGCGATCTTACAGCTATGCAGGCCCGTCCCATTGAACTCTGGCTGCAATCGCTGGAACTCTCGGCTAAGAGCAAAGTCCACATACGCGGACTCGTTCGCATTTTGTGGGATTTTTCTATGTGGAGGGGCGAAACGCCGACTCAGCGCAATCCGATGGAGCTAGTAAAAATCAAGGGTGCGACAAAACGTACTTGCAAACCTCGTAGTCTGACTGTGGAAGAGTTCCAGAAATTCATTCAACATCTGAACGAACCTTTCCGCACAATTGCGCTGATATGCGTGTGCTTTGGCTTGCGAATCAGCGAATGCCTCGCCTTACGATGGTCGGACGTTGATTGGCTGGATCGAACTCTGCGGCTGGAACGCGGTATCGTCTGTCAAAACGTCGATGACGTGAAAACGGAAGAATCGAACAGGAAACTGCCCATAGACGAAGAAATGCTTGCCGTGTTCAGGTCGTGGAAGATGGCAAGCCAGTTCAGCGCTCAAAGGGATTGGATGTTTGCTTCTCCTGTACAGCTTGGCAAGCTGCCTTGGTCATACGATCAAGTTTGGCGTGTGTATCAAAAAGCGGCGACGGCAGGCGGTATCGGGCGACTCGGAACACATACGATGCGCCATAGCTACCGCTCTTGGCTGGACGCCGTTGGAACGCCTTTGGCAATCCAGCAGAAGCTAATGCGTCACGCCGACATTCGCACAACGATGAACGTGTATGGCGACGTAGTGACGGATGAGATGGCACGGGCGCACTCGAAAGTCGTGGGCTTGGCGCTGAATGGCAGGTGAAAGAGCAGGTGAACACTGTAAGTTGCTGAAAAGGTGGTGAGCGCGGAAGGAATCGAACCTTCAACCTACTGATTAAGAGTAGGCGAGTCTGGTAGGGTCTTCCGCGTCTGAGCACCATTAAATATCAATAACTTGCCGACAATCAGGCCCGCACGGAAGCGATCTAGTTCGGTATTGAAAGGACGCGAGTTAGCGCACATGGGCTCAAAGGGCACGGCACACTTATGGCACACCTGTTTGGATAATTCCCTCTCGATGGCTGGAGGGGCTGGAGAGAAAACGCGAAAGAGAAAAGGCCCATCGGAGAGCACCGATGAGCCAAAGTAAGCGAAACAAATACCATTCGTCGCTAAAATCCGATCATTGAACAATCCTGAGCGCGTGATTGCTCGTTAAATTCCCAGTTGGGGTGGTCACCACGACGGGGCCGGTACTGGCACCAGTGGGTATGACTGCTGTCATATAAGTATTGGACACCACCTTGAAGCTGGTAGCGGCTACGCCATTGATGGTCACGGCGGTGGACCCCTTCAAGCCTTGTCCAAGGATTTGTACGGGTTGCCCGACTCTGCCAGTGTAGCGAACCAGGGCGATGAACGGACCGAGACCCATGTCTAGGCTGTAGAGTGACCCCTCATAGTACCGGCCATCGAAGCTTGCATTGCCAAAGAAGATGCCGGTTGTGCTTTGAAGCAAGGCTGCATTAGCACTCGCGCCAATCTGGCCTTGAAGGCTATAGAGTAGCTTGTACTGGCCGTTGAGCGTAATTTGGTAAAGCGCACCTCGATCATGGGTGCCACCTACACTTGTTCCGCCATAAAGATTGCCATCTGAGCCTTCTGTCAGCCCTGCAACGGCAGTACCGCCGTCGGCCGGGAAGCCCGAGAAACGATACAAGACCGAAGCTATGCCGTGACTATACCTAAAGATGGTGCCGCAACCCTGAACGCATTCGCCTTTGGAAACTGTACCGCCAGCAGCGGTCGTTCCGTAAAGGTTACCGTCTGAGGCCTGTATCAGCGGGCCCGTCGGGAGGTAACCGCCCGCCCCACAGGGAAAACTGAATATGTGTACCATAGTTCCGGACGTTGTTAACTCGAAGACCGTTCCACATCCATTCGCTCCTCCCAGCGGCGCAGTCCCGTACAGGTGCCCATTCTCGCCTTGGAGCAATTGAGCACTGAGCTGCTTCCCTTGAGATCCATTCGTGTTGAAACTTAGAATCGTACTGAATGTTCCGGTCGAAGGACTGTATCGGTATACGGTTCCGTCATCCACCGTTCCGTTGCCAGTAACACCGTACAGATTCCCGTCCGATGCCAGTATTGGTGGAGCGGGTGGGCTCCAACCATCAGACCCGCCGCTAAAATCGTGCAGTATGCTGAAGTCACCGGACGAAGTTACCTTGAAGAGGACCCCAGCGCCAACGCTTCCGCCTTGATTTGTGGTCCCGTAGAGGTTGCCGTCAGTGGATAGAGTAACTCCAGTAGGAAACTGCCCATCCGTTCCCACAAAACTATGCAAGGAAAGTAGCCCCCCAAAGGGCGAAATGACTACGACCGCTCCATTAGTGGCCGCGACCTTAATAGAAAAACCGGATGCGGTTCCATACAACCTGCCGTCACGCCCCTGAACGGGAGTCATGCTGCCGCCATACGAGGGCATAGAATCAGGGAATCCGACGACTTCTTTTACGGTTTGCCCGAACACAGTTGCGGCCAGGGAAACGAACGCAAATAGTGCGACCCAACGAGCGCTTCTCATGATGGAACCTCGCGTGTCCAGAGTTTTCAGGGGGAAGGGGTTGAATCAGGAACCTTATGGTAAAGGGCCATCCTAACACCAACAATGAGGGCTCCCAAGACTTTATTTTCCAGCTAGTTATTTTCCAGCTAGTGTAGGCTGTGGACGCTATCGATTGTTGCCGCGTAGGAGCAATCCCCAGAGCCAATAGTTGAGCCAGACCCAAATGGCGTGCAGCTCATGCCCTGGCCAACGCCGGTGAACCCAGTAGCTCCTGAGAAGAACGTCCATTGTTGCGTTTTCGTAATAAACTGAGGGAAATAACCTGCCGCGCAGTCCCCCGGAGGAGATTGGCTTGTGCAATATTTGGGGTCATAAGCCAAACCGAGGTCGCCGGAATAAAGCTCAAACACATTGGCGTTGTGAGCGGCAGCGAACGGCAACCAGAGCCTTAAGTCTCCCGCGACTCCATTTGGAGGAAGGCCACAAGTGCTACCCGGGCATGTTGTGTTTGTGGGGTCAGAAATGGAAATCTGCTGTAGCTCGAGCGGCGAACCGTGCGCGGCTTGGGCCGCGAATAAGTTGCACCAGTCGGCGATGGCGCCACTACAACCCGGCGGCAGAGCGTCAAGAAGTGACAGCCCTTGTGAGCCGAACCCGTTCACGTAGCCTCTCGAGTCGGTGACGGACACTGCGACAGGTGCCATGGCCTGAGCGTAAGTA
>Ga0335077_10000189_pt1 | contig 64693 bp, 50 predicted proteins | sample Lox_Sample_31_FD_207151 | JGI IMG/M metagenome (GOLD analysis project Ga0335077, IMG submission 207151) | Soil microbial communities from Loxahatchee National Wildlife Refuge, Florida, United States - Lox_Sample_3.1 | ecosystem: Environmental > Terrestrial > Soil > Wetlands | place: USA... | reverse complement strand
GCCCATTTGGGCTACGTTTAAATACTTGGCGATGGCTGCGCCCATGCTTTCGTCAACAAGAAGCCGCGCTTTACCTCTGTATTCTTCATCGAGTTTGCGTCATTTGTCCGCGCTCGGTAGTTCAAGTTTCTTCCAAGGCATAGGCTGTCCCCAATTCTGCCTCCGATGCTCGGAAAATCGAGGCGTTGTTGGCAGAGCGCGACATGGAACTTATGGTAGCCTATGGCTGCGGGGCTGTAGCTCAGATGGATAGAGCGTCGGTTTCCTAAACCGTAGGTCGGGAGTTCGAACCTCCCCAGCCCCACCAGCTATACCCAGATTTATACCCAGACCTATACCCAACACGCACCGAAAAACCCCAAATACCGCGAATCATGCCGAATGATGACGAACTTGAGTGCTTTTATCACCAGCGAAGACGATTCAACGACCACTTTAGGAAACTGCTGCTCGATCCATCTGAGCTACATGCCCGCATCTCCAAACTACTACTAGGTTGTTACGCCGGTAAGGGTGGACAGCCCGGGAATTCTGCCAGCGCGGTGTTCCCGATGTACTTCAAATCCTCAATCCCGATTTTGCTGGTGTAAAACCCGTCGCAGGTCATGTTCCTGAGTTTCGCGAAGAACACAATTCCCTGGCTCAATTCAGGATTCGTTTTCGCGTTCTTCTGATACGCAATCAGGTCCAGCACTTCTTTCTGCTGCACCACGCTGCACTCCAGAAACACGCGCTCGTAGCGATCGCTGCAGAAATTGTCCAGCCACATCAGCCCGCCGCCGAACACGCCCTGATATTGCTCGTTTTCGCTGGTCAACAAGTCGATAAACTCCGGCGCGCCCGCCTCCACCGCTCCCCCCGAGGTTTCGTCCTTGGGAATGATCGCATCGCAGAGCAGCAGCAACATCTGGTACTGGTGAGCAGGAAAATATTTTGGCGTGTATTTCCCTGCCGGTGAACTTGCCCGCTCCTTCTCGATCATCGCATGGGCCAGTTCCGCAGCTTGAGCCGGAATCATTTGCAGCACAGAGCCGCCCGCCGCGCCTACCGCGAGGTTTCGCAAAATGTCGCGCCGCGAAATTCCGTTCATCCCAAATTTCCCTTCTTCGCTTCATCCAGCACATACTCCGAAGCTCGCCAGGATAACGCCATGATCGTCAAAGTCGGGTTCTTGTCCGGGTTTGTCACCAGCGGCGCCCCATCCGTCACGAACAGGTTCTTTACCTCGTGTGCCTGGCAGTAGCCATTCAAGACGGAAGTTCGCGGATCGATTCCCATCCGCGCGGTCCCCACCTCATGAATAATTTTCCCGCCCGGCTGGATTCCATACGGAGATGGCCCGTCAGTCTGCGTCCGTGTGCGGTAAACTCCGCCAGCCGCCTCGACAATCGCGCGAAACGTCTCCTGCATATCGCGCGCCTGAAGCAGTTCATACTCGCTCCACTTGAAATGGAACCGCAGAACCGGGATGCCAAATTGATCCACCGTGTCAGGATCGATCTCGCAATAGGTGTCCGGGTTGGGAATCATCTCCCCACGTCCCGAAAATCCAATCGTAGTGCCGTAGCGTTTCCGCAGAGCGGATTTCAGTCCCGCGCCGTATCCTTCGAGCTCCTCGCAATCGTCGTCGAACATCCCGGCGCTCGGCATCGCGCGACCGCCGCCCAACTCGATGTGATATCCGCGCGGAAATTCGCTCTTCCGGTCGAACTTCCACCAGGGAATGTAGAGGTGCATCCCGCCGGTGCCATCATGGTTGTGCGGCGGCATCTTTTCCATCGCCGGAAAATAACCTTGGCCGTCGCTCCCTACAGAATCCGTCAAATTCCGCCCGACTTGCCCTGACGAGTTCGCCAGCCCATTCGGAAACAACCTCGATTTGGAGTTCAGCAGCAAGCGCGCCGATTCGCAAGCGCTCGCCGCCAGCACTACGGCTCGTGCGTTAATGCGCTTTTCTGTCTTCGTGGCCTTATCGATATACGAAACCCCGGCGGCCTTGCCATCCGCGCCGACCAGAATCTCGCGAGCCATCGCGTTCGTGATCAGCGTGAGTTTCCCTGTTTCAAACGCCGGCGGAATCAGCACCTGGCTGGAGCTGAAGTTCGACGCCGTGCTGCACCCGCGCCCGCACTGCGCGCAGTAATGGCACGCTGGCCTTCCATTCAGGGGCTTCGTCAGAATCGCCAGTCGCGACGGGATGCACGTGATGTTCAGCTTGTCGCATGCTTTCTTGATGACCAGCTCGGTGCAGCGCGGCTTCGGCGGCGGCAGGAACATTCCGTCCGGCGCGCTCGGCACATTTTCCTTCGTGCCAAATACGCCGATATACGATTCCACTTTGTCGTAATACGGCGAAAGGTCGTCGTAGCTGATCGGCCAGTCCTCGCCGAGCCCGTCGCGCGTCTTCGACTTGAAATCCACTGGCGCGAATCGCAGCGCGATCCGGCCCCAGTGATTCGTCCGCCCTCCTACGATCCGCGAGCGAAACCACTGAAAATTTGCCCCCGGCGCCGACGTGTACGGCTCGCCATCAATCTTCCACGCTCCGTTTGGCGCAAGGAATTCCCCGAAATTGTCTGCCGCCTTTCCGCCCACACCGACGCCGCGGTGCGGCACTTCGTACGGCCAGACAAACATCTTGTAGTCTTTTCCGGGATTCAGCGGCCCGCCGGCTTCCAGCAGCGCCACGGTCAGGCCGCCTTCCGTCAGGATCTTCGCGGCCATTCCGCCGCCTGCGCCGGAGCCGATCACACACACGTCGAACCTCTTTGGGGAGCGAACCACTTGGCTCATGCCAGTCGCATCTCAGGAATTGAGAATTTCGTTTCGGACGTTCTTCAACACGTAAGCGGCTCGTTCCACGCCCACTTCGCCGGAAAGAATCGGATCTTCGTTCTCGATACTCAATATTCCCTCGTAATTGATATCCATGTACGCCTGCAGAATCGCTTTCCACGTTGACGCGCCGTGCCCGTAGCCGACGGCACGGAACGCGTCCGACGCCATCGGCAGGTCCGCTTTTTCGAACACAAAGTTCAGCACGCCATATTTCGCCACGTTTTCCGGATACAAGACCGTATCCTTCATGTGCGCGTGATAAATCATTCCCTGTTTCCCGAGGAAATGGATCACTTCCACCGGGTCGCAGCCCTGCCAGAAAAGATGGCTCAAATCGCAATTCGCGCCGATTTCTTCCCCTACCGCTTCGCGTAGCCGCAAAAGTGTGCGGGGATTGTAGACCACGAAGTTAGGATGCATCTCGAATGCCAGGCGATGGATGCCATGCTCACGCGCGAATTTGGCCGCTTCCCTCCAGTAAGGTACGACCTTTTCTTTCCACTGCCATTGCAGCATCTGGTCGTACTCCTCCGGCCAGCGATACGTAATCCAATTCGGCTGCGTGTCCGTCGGAGAACCGCCCGGGCAGCCCGAAAAGCCCACAATCACCTTGACATCGATCTTTTCCGCCAGTTGTACCGTCTTCCGAAATGTTTCCGCGTCGCGCGCCGCGTGCTTGGGGTCCGGGTGAACGGGATTGCCATGGCAGCTCAATGTCGCCACGCGAATGCCGCGGTCTTCAAACTTTTTCACCCACGCTTTTGCCTTCGCCGAATCGTTATAAATTTCATCGATCGGGCAGTGCTTCGAGCCGGGATAGCCCCCCGTGCCAATTTCCATCGCTTCCAACCCCAGCGCGCTCACCTTGTCCAGCATCGCTTCCAGCGACAGGTCCGCATACACAGGATCAAACACGCCGATCGGAATCTTTTTCTTGTTTCCCGTCCGCGCCTGCGACGCGTTCTTCGCCAGGTCTTCCACGGTTATGGAGGAGGTCGCGCCTGCAAGTTGCGTGGCTCCGGGAATGGCGGCCGCCAGTAGACCAGTCCCACCCGCGGCGAGAAATTCTCTGCGATTCAAACCGATACCTTCATCCGGACGATTCGGACGACGTGCACTCATGCGAGGGCCTCCCAGAAAAATTAGAAAAAGTGGAGCGAGATGTCGCTGAAATTATACGCCTGGAGCCGCAACGCGGGCAGCAAAAGTCAGCTCTACTTGCGCGGCCGCAGCGCTTCCAGCACTGGCACGGAAACCGCCGAGGTCAATGCGCGCTCCGGCGGTGTTTTCCCGCTTTGAAGCGCATCCACAAGCATCTCGATTGCCTGTCCCGTATTCGGCGGGATATAAATTGTCGCCGTCAGCAAGCCGCTGCGCACCCAGGCCTGGCCGGTATTGGGTAGTCCGTCGCAACCGAGGAATGGCAAATCCAGCCAGCGTTCTCGCTCGACTTCGCTCGGCAGTTCCTGAAATGCTTTCCGTGCGCCCACTGCCATGGAGTCATCCTGCCCGGCGATCAGGTCAATATTGGCCTTCTGGGAAGTTGTCAGCTTCAACCACGAACGCACAGCCCGCTGCGCGCTTTCTTCCGTCCACTGCCCCTTGAGCATGATCAAATGAATGTTCGCAGGCTTGGCTTCCTGCATTCCCAACGTGCGTTCCTTTGCCGCCGAGTTTTCCGACGGCCCTTGAATGTAAAGCACCGATCCACCCGTCGGCAAAAGCGCCGCGCACTGTCTTCCCTGGATCCGTCCGATTTCCACGTGATCAGAACTCACTCCAAACACCGGGGCTTTGCCCGTCTGGCGAAGCTCGGGAATATAGTTGGCGTCGCGATTCAATACCGCCCATCCGATTCCCGCGCTCACCGCGGCTCGCGCCACTTGCGGCAGTGCCGTGCCTCCGACAGGTTCAAACACAATGGCGCTCGGCCGTTCTTCTGGCGCGGCCTGGATCGCTTTCAGGATCTGGGTACTTTGATTAATCGCATCGTTGTCGGCATAGAGAATCTGCAGCTCAACACCGCACTTCTTGCTCGTCGATTCCGCCGATCTCGCCTGCTCAATCTGATAATCGTTGTCGTTCGTCGTCAATGAGACCAGTATCTTTAACTTTCGCATGAGCCCACCACGCATCCCCTATACCTATTTACCATACACTCTTGCCTTCGTCCGCGGAGACAATCCTTCGCCGCGGTTTCTCACTAGAAAACCGTTTTTGGACTCGACCGGTCATCTTCAAATTCGCCGAATCTCAGAATCGACCCGGTCCTCGCAGCCTGGGTAATGCAGCGCAGCACCGCCACGACATTGAGTCAAATCACCCATCGTGGACTATAAGCAAAACTTGCTTCGCCCATAAGTCATTGTTCTACAATCAATTCGCACCGGTTCAGCCGTCCCGCCTTGGTATCCGGCTTGCACTCCTCTCCAGGGAGGCAGCGTCTGTGGAGATGCTGACTGGAGTCTGTGACTCGCCTACCGGGCCACCCCGGGCAACTTTCCTTCCGTCTCTCGATCAGCTCCATCTCTGGCTCCAAAGTCCATTGTCGCCCAACCTACTGCATTTGCGGGAGTTGCTATGAACTGGCGTGAAGAGTATCGACGCAAGACCGTCACTGCCACCGAGGCTATGCAGTTCATCCACTCTAACACGCGCGTTTACATTCACCCGGGCTGTGCTGAACCTGAGGCGCTGGTGGAAGCTCTCATGGCTCGTGGCTCCTTTGTCAAGAACGTCGAAATCGTTCACCTCATGACCGCCGGCCGCGCCGACTATGTCGCCCCTCAAATGGAAGGGCACTTCCGCCATAACGCCATGTTCATGGGCGGCAATGTCCGTCAAGCCGTCAATGAAGGCCGCGCCGACTACACGCCGATTTTTCTCAGTCAGGTCGAAGAACTTTTCGAAAGCGGCCAGATGCCCATCGATGTGGCGCTGATTCAAGTTTCGCCGCCCGATGCCCACGGCTATTGCAGTTTCGGCGTAGGAGTCGACGCCACATTAACAGCGGCGCGCTGCGCCAAGTTCGTCATCGCCCAGGTCAACGACCAGATGCCCCGCACTTTCGGCGACTGCTTCCTGCACATCAGCGAAATCGATGCCGCCGTCGAAGTCTCGCGCCCGCTCTGCGAACTCAAGCCCATTCAGATTACCGACGTCCATCACAAAATTGGAAAGCACATCTCGGGACTCATCGAAGACGGCAGCACGTTGCAGCTCGGTATTGGCGGAATCCCGGATGCCGTGCTCCTCGAACTCACGAACCATCGCGATCTCGGAGTGCAGACCGAGATGCTTAGCGACAGCGCCATCCCGCTGATCGAATCCGGCGTGATCAATGGCAGCCGCAAGTCCATTCATCGCGGCAAGATCGTTTTGTCCTTCGTGCTCGGCAGCAAGAAGCTATTCGATTTTGTCGATAACAACCCGATCTTCGAATTTCTACCCAACAAGTACACCAACGATCCGTGGATCATTTCCCGGAACTACAAAATGGTGGCCATCAATTCCGCCCTTCAGGTCGATATCACCGGCCAGGTTTGCGCAGACTCCATCGGCAACATGTTCTACAGCGGCATCGGCGGCCAGGTCGACTTCATCCGCGGCGCTTCTCAGTGCAAGGGCGGTAAACCCATCATCGCGATTCCGGCAACCGCGAAGAACGACACCATCTCCCGGATCGTGCCGATGCTCGACCCCGGCGCGGGCGTGGTCACCTCGCGCGGCGCGGTGCATTACGTGGTCACGGAATTCGGCGTTGCTTATCTCCATGGCAAGACCATTCGCCAACGCGCCGAAGCGCTCATCGAAATCGCTCACCCCAAGTTCCGCGAGGGATTGTATTCGTATTGTGAAAAAACGCGCTGGCTGCAACGGCCGGCGCTTCAGGAAAGGTGAACCATGGCCATACCAAGAGGCAAAGTCACCATCGATACGGAAGAATGCAAGGGCTGCGGCGTCTGCGTCGACGCCTGCCCGCCCAAATGCCTGGAATTGTTGCCGGGCCTGAATGCCTACGGCGTTCACCCGGCGCGCTACACCGGCGAAAATTGCTCCGGCTGCGGCATCTGCTTCTACGTTTGCCCCGAGCCCGGCGCTATCACCGTCTATCGAATGACGATTCCAAAACCGGCCAACATTCCTGCGGAGGTCAGCCATGCGACATCTTTGTAAGGGCAACGTCGCCGTCGTGAAAGGCGCAGTTCTTGCGGGATGCCGATCTTATTACGGCTATCCCATTACCCCGGCTAGCGAAATCGCCGAGGCCGCCGCGGAATATATGCCGCAAGTCGGCGGCACTTTCCTCCAGGCGGAAAGCGAAGTTGCTGCCATCAATATGGTCTACGGCGCCGCATCAGCTGGCCAGCGCGTCATGACCGCGTCCTCCGGTCCGGGTCTGAGCCTGATGCAGGAGGGCATGTCCTACCTCGCCGGCTCCGAGCTTCCCTGCGTCGTGGTCGACGTTGTTCGCGGCGGTCCGGGCCTCGGCAATATCGCGCCCGAGCAGAGCGACTACTTCGCGGTCGTCAAGGGCGGCGGCCACGGCAACTACAAAAACCTCGTTCTCGCCCCCGCTTCCGTGCAGGAGATGGCCGACCTCACCATGCTGGCCTTCGAACTCGCCGACCGCTATCGCAATCCCGCTGTCGTTCTCACCGACGGCTTCATCGGCCAGATGATGGAGCCGCTCGAGCTGAAAGCGCAGGATATCCCGCAACCCGAAAAGCCCTGGGCCGTCAAAGGTAACGCAGAGACCCGCAAGAACCTGATCTCCTCGATTTACCTGGAACCCGACGAACTTGAAGCCCATGTGATGAAGCTCGATGCCAAATACAAAGTCGCTGCTGAAAAAGAGACGCGCTACGAACTCTACCGCGCCGAAGATCCCGAGGTTCTCCTCGTCGGCTACGGAATTACTTCTCGCGTTCTCCGCAGCGTTGTGGACATGGTCCGCAAGGAAGGCGTGCGCGCCGGGCTGTTCCGCCCCATCACGCTCTGGCCCTATCCCTCCGAAGCGCTCCGCTTTGCGGCTCGCCGTGCGCAAATGGTGCTGGTCGTCGAGATGAGCACCGGCCAGATGGTGGAAGACGTTCGCCTGGCCCTGGATGGCCGCGTGGAAGTCGAATTCTATGGCCGCAATGGCGGCAACGTGCCGCTGGCGGATGAAGTTTGCAAGGAGCTGTCTGAACGCATGGGCATGGTCGCCGAGTGGGGCGTCTGAGCTGCGCAAAATCGAAAAAGAGGTGGCACCGTGGACGAATATCAAGTGATCGAATCGAAGTCACCCGCTTTTTACAGCAGGTACGAGCGTAAATCCGAACTGCAAAACCAGACGCACTATTGCCCCGGCTGCGGCCATGGCGTTGTGCACAAGCTCATCGCCGAAGCCATCACCGATATGGGCCTGCAGGACCGCTCCGTTTTCGTGAGCCCGGTCGGCTGTTCGGTTTTCGCTTACTACTATTTCGATATGGGCAACGTGCAAGCGGCACACGGACGCGCGTCAGCCGTCGCCACTGCCGTCAAGCGCGCCAATCCCGGCAGCATTGTGATTTCCTATCAGGGCGACGGCGACCTGGCCGCCATCGGCACCGCCGAAATCATCCACGCGGCCAATCGCGGCGAAAAAATCTCCGTATTCTTCGTCAACAACGCCATCTATGGCATGACCGGCGGCCAGATGGCCCCCACCACACTTGTCGGCCAGCAGAGCACCACGTCTCCCTGGGGCCGCCGTCCTTCCAACGAAGGGTATCCGCTGCACATGTCCGAACTGCTCTCCACTCTCGAAGCGCCGACCTACATCGAACGCGTCTCGCTGCACGACAACAAGAACATCATGAAGTCCCGCAGAGCCGTGCGCAAAGCGCTCGAACTCCAGCGCGATGGCGCGGGCTTCACCTTTGTCGAATTGCTCTCGCCCTGCCCCACCATCTGGAAGATGACCCCGCAGGAAGCCCGTAAGTGGATCGAAGAGAAAATGCTCGCCGTTTTCCCGCTTGGCGTGTATCGCGACCGCAAGCTAGCTGCGGTGAATGACGCAGTTCCGCAGATCTCCGTCAACAAGCTCTTCAAACTGGACGAGCCCGAAGTCGCGCCCGCAGAACCGCTGCCCTCCGACGAGCCGCATCCCGATCTCCGCATCAACATCGCCGGCTTTGGCGGCCAAGGCGTTCTCCTTCTCGGCCAAATCCTCGCGGAAATGGGCATGCGCGCCGGACGCGAAGTCAGCTGGCTGCCCTCCTATGGACCCGAGATGCGCAGCGGCAGCGCGCACTGCTACGTCTGCCTCGCCAACGAGCGCGTCGGCTCACCGCTCGCAGAGCATCCCGATGTGCTGATCGCCATGAACGAAATCTCATTGCACAAGTTCGCCAAACAGGTCGGCTCGCACGGTACGATTCTCTACAACAGTGCTCACCTCCCGGCCAATTTCCCCGCGCAGCAAGCTATGATCTACTGCGTTCCCGCCGCCGAAATCGCCGATAAACTCGGCACCACCAAGGCCACCAACATGGTTATGCTCGGTGCCTTGCTCGAGCTGACGCACACTTTGCCCAAGGAAAGCGCCGTCACCCTTCTGAAAGCGAAAGTGAAGAACGCCAAGCTCCTGGAAGTGGATTGCCAGGCCATCGACGCCGGCACGGAATGCTTGCGCCAGCAGCGCGAAGCCCACGCCTCGCCCCTCCACTCTACCGAAAACGAACTGACGCACACTCGCTGAGTGTCCTAGGACGACAAACTGCTCTCGCATGTCGCCGCCGGGAGCGCACAGCTCCACAACTTCAGGAAAGACATAGAGTTCGTCATTCCGAGCGGAGTCCGCGGAGTAAGGAATCTCTCTTTTCCTCGTTTTTTCCGCAACGAGGGGTTCTTTGCCGTTTCACGCAAAGCGAGGAATCAGCTTTTTCGGTTCTTATTGATTTGCTGGTCTTCCCGCCGCCGGCTTGGCTTCGGTCAGCTGCCTGTGAATTGCAAATTCCTTATCCGCTTCTTCTTTCTGCCCAAGACGACTATACGCTGTGGCCAAACCATAATGAAGAGAGGGATTCCCGGGGGTGAGCGCCTCTGCCCTTTTCAACGGAGCGATCGCGTCTTCGTACCACTTCACACTAATCAAAGCCAGTCCTAGCCCGACATACGCTTCCGCAAAATTAGGGTCGAGTTTCGTTGCCGCTGTGAATTGGGTGATCGCTTCATCCCAATTGCTCGCCCTGCCCGCCAATTCTCCCAAAATGTAGTGGGCCGGCCCGTTTTTCGGATCAATGGCAATCTCTTTTTGAAACTCCTCTTTCGCCTGTTGCGTCAATTTACCGTCAGGATCTGGCCGCGAAAGATACAATCTGCCCAGCAAAAAATGAAATCCGGGTGCGTTCGGGTACTTCTTGATGATGGTCTGGTATTCCTGCTCGGCCTCGTCCCACTTCCCCTGCATTTCCAGCGCTTCTGCATTCAGCTTGTGCGCTGCAAGTGACTGAGGAGCTTTGCGGCCCAGATCTTGCGCGGCGCGCGTGGAAAGGTCCGAGTACGCGTGGACCAGCATGAACAAAACATCCGGGTCGTCATTGAACTGCTTGTACATCAGGCGCGCCATCTCGGCGACCGAGTCACGATCGTCAATCTCCAGCGCGCAACGGATCCCTGCCCCTCCGGCGTTTTTCCGTACATCCGCCGCCGCTTGGGAATTCAATACGTGGCGCAGCGCCGGTATTGCCTCCTTGCAGCGTCCTTCCTGCGCCAACTCCAGCGCTTTTCCCGCTGAGACTGCACTGGTTGGACTGGTGGAGTTCTGTTTGGCAAGAGTCTGCGCCCTCACGCCTGCTTGGGCGAACAACAGGAGCAAAACTGCGAGAAACTGAATCGTGGCGTGTGGCGAGACCAACCGCCGCATTTTGTTGTGATTTTTCAATTCACTCAGCTCGACAAAGTCTTCCTAAAATGAAAATGAGGCAGGCGGGGGTGATCGCCTGCCTCATTATAGTGGACTGCGGTCTAATAGTAGAGCTTCAGCGCGAACTGAATGTTCCTTGGTGGCTGGGCGCTGTTGACCTGTCCCATGTTCTTACCAAGGCTCATATTCGGTGCGTTGAGTTGGACGTGATTAAACGCGTTAATGAAGTCGGTTCGGAACTGCAGCTTGAACCGTTCCGTCAATTGGAAGTCCTTATGCAGGCTCAAGTCCACGTCCGTGTAGTGAGGCCCTCGGATCCCCGAGAGTTGCGGAGCGCAGGTCCCAAACGACCCTGTCGCCGGATTGGTGAAGTTGCCATTGTTGGTGAACCACTGGAACCCAGGCGTATTCGGGAATAACGTCTGGTTGATTGGGGCTTCTCCCGTGACTGTCGGGAGGCTATTGCAGTCGGCACGCGGACCGCGGGAGTTCGTCCCAGTGGCATCGGCTGCTCCATAGACCGGCATCGGGAAGCCGGTGCGGAAGGTTACGATAGGGCTAACCGACCAGCCTCCGACCACTGCATCCACCGCTTTATTCGCGTCACCCGCGAAGTGCTTCCCCTTACCAAATGGAAGTTCGTAGTAGGCATAACCAGAAATGATGTTTGTTGCGTCATAGTAGCACGGCGCCCATTCCGCCTTTGGATCATAGATATTCTGCCAATAAGCCGAGGCGCTTAGGGCGTTGTTCCACGCGCCGTAATACCCAGTGCTGTCCGACATGCACTTGGAATAGGTGTAGGACACCTGATATTGCAAGCCGTGGCTCAATTCCTTTTGCAGGATGGCCTGTAGCGAGTTGTATCCCATGGTCCCATTCGACTGCGTTCCGCCAGTCACCGTGGCAATGGTGTTGTAGAACGTTGGATTTTGGGAGAAGAACGGACTGGGAGCGGTGCACGGCGCTTTCGCGCAGTCTGAATTAGGAAGCGACACTCTCTGAGTGTAAGAGAATGGCACCATCAGGTGCGTGCCCCGCTGGCCAACGTATCCAATCTGGAAGGTGGTATCCCCCCAGAACTGGTGCTGGATGGCCAGGTTCCACTGGTCGTCGAGTGCTGGTTGAACGTTCGGATCCCATAGATCCATAATGGCGTTCGCGAAGCACGAATAATTCGCACAACTGCTGGTTGGCGGCGTGACCGGAATACCGTCCGTGGTCGTCGAGCCCGGCAATGGCGTGCCGTTGTAGAGGGAATTGATCTGCGCTGGCGTAAAGGGTGGATTTTGCGGCAGACGCAGGTTCGTTCCGGTGCCTTCGAGATAAGAGGAGATGGTGAAGGCGCCGCGGATTACTGTGTGGTTGCCCAGCATCTCCGGCGTCCAGGCAAAACCAATGCGCGGCTCGAAGTTCTTGCCGCCATAAGTGCCATTATAGAGAGCCCGGCTGGCCCCGCCCTGGTTAGCCAGTTCGAGGGCTCCAGTTGCAAAATTGTAATTGGACTGCTGGTCGTTTACTTCCACCCAGGGAGTAAACAACTGGTAGCGCAGACCAAGATTCAAGGTCAAACGCTCCGTGACCTTCCACGTGTCGGAAGCATAGATTCCTATAACGTTATCGGTCTGGGTCCAGGTTTTGCCGGTGCTTACGCCTCGACCAATCTGGTAGGGGAGCCCGAGGAAGAAGTCCGCCGCACCGTATCCCGCGCCCGTGGCAGAGGCACCGATGGTGTTACTGGTGAATCGGCCATCAAAGTCCATTAGACCGAGTTCACCGTTGTTGCCGGGATAGAAGGTCTTGATGATCTCGTGGTTGAGTTGACCGCCAAATTTGAAGGTATGCCGACCATGCGTCCAGGTAACCGCATCTTCGGCCTGCCAGACCTGGTCATTAAAACTTTCGCCGGTTTCTGCGTTCCCCAAGTTGAGCGCACCATTGTCGGTGAAATTGAGGGCCAACAACCCGTCCAAGTCACCAGGGTTGCCATTGCCAATTCCAATCGAATTGCCAAATTGACCAACGCCCGTAGCCCAACTAGTGCCGTTGTTCAGCGTGATATGGCTCCAGCCGAAGCGCGCGTCGTTCACGAGGGTGCTGCTGATCATGCGCGTCCAATCCCCCACTGTGTTGTAGATCGGGGTTGTCGAAAATCCGTTCCCGATCAAAGCGTACGAATTCGATGAAGGGTTGTTCTGGAACGCACGGGTATACCGGCCGGAAAGGGTGTCCTTGTCATTGATCTTGTAATCTATTTTGATGTCGCCCTGATCCACGTTTTGTTGTGCGTTTTGAATGTAGCTGGCGTTGTTCGACAGGCCCGTGCCCGGGTTTTGCGCCAAATAGAGCGAAGAGGCGAACAGGTTCTGCGCTACAGGGCTCCACATAGGCTGCGGAATTCTGTTAAACGGGAATGGCTGCCGGGTCGTCGCTGACGCAGAGGACGCGGTGCAAAGGGCCGTAAAGGATACACACGGGTTGTACAACTGGGTATTTCCGCCCGAAGTCGATGTGCAAACTCCATTGGTGTCAAAACCCGCGGGGCAGAGTGCGCCGAAGTCGCCTTGGCGCTCGGCGTTTGTGAAGACGGTCGTCGTTTTTCCCGACGTCGGAGTGTCGAAACGCTGGCCTTGGTAGTCCACGAAGAAGAACAGTTTGTTCTTGATAATCGGGCCGCCCAGAGTGCCGCCAAACATGTTCCAGCGGACCGGGGCTCTCTCCAGGCCGTTGAAATTATTTGACCAGCTATTCGCGTTCAGAACGTTATTCCGGAAAAACTCCCAAATGTCGCCATGGAAGTTGTTCGTACCGGACTTGATTGTTGCGTTGACGATCCCGCCCATAAAGCTGCCGAATTCTGCCGGGGCGTTATTGGTAATCAGGTTGAATTCTTGTATAGCGTCCGGCGCTGGCGTATAGCCGAGCAGGTTGTCGGACACCTGGTTATTGTCCATGCCGTCAAGCAAGAAGCTGTTGGCCTGCTCACGATTGCCGTTGATCAAAGGACGACCACCGTATCCGCCAGTGTTGTTACCGTTATTGAAGCTGCTGGGATCGGTAGACACAGAACCGGGCGCGAGAAGCGTCAGCTGAACATAGTTACGAGAGGCAAGAGGCAGGTTGTCGTTGGTGGTCGCGTTGATGACTGTATCTACTTGGGTCGACTCTGTCTTCAACACGGGAGCAGCCTCCGTCACTTCGACGGTCTGGCTGACCTGACCAACTTTCATCTCAATATCGATACGTGCAACTTGGTTCACACTAAGCACCAACGCCGCACGCAGTAACGTCTGGAATCCCGTTTTCTCGACTCTCAAATCGTAAGTACCAACAGGCAATTGCGAAATCCGGTAGATACCTGCCTCATTGGTCTGGGCAGTAAAAGTCGTCCCGCGCTCCACGGACTTCGCGGTAACGGCGGCATCAGAAATCGCCGCACCGCTTTGGTCCGTGACCGTTCCCGTAATTGTGGCTGTCACCTCTTGCGCGAACGCCACATTTGCTCCACTAATAAGCAGAGCCAGCGTCAGGCAACAAAGTGCCAACGCCACCGACTGCCAATTTTTCATAAGGATCCTCCCGTGCTGGCCCGCGCAGAACGAGCCATTTCTCCCCGGCTAGATACGAACAGCACCCAAACAACAGCACCCAAAATCAGCAAATGGCTGATCCGTTAGTGAATAAGCTATATAGCACCAAGAAATGCTTGTCAAGCAGAAAATCTTAATTTATAAAAGAAACAAGTCAGTGCACTATAGCAGCTTTTCATTACTGCTCTATATCACGTCGACGCCCCGCGCGAGGGTGCACCCGCCCGGTTTTGGCGAGACGCAGGCAGTCCGCGGAGCAGGTGTTGGCTGCCACCCAGAAGGGTCGCCATGGTGTTGCAAACAAACCGACATCCCTCGCAGAAAACCAATTTAGCGTCGATCGTCGGCCAGCATCTTGTTCATCGAGGAAAACCTTATGCCGGCCAATGAACGCATATCCGTCCCCGCCTACCAGCGGATCCAGATCACCATCCGCAAAACCATTGAAGACGGCGCTCTTCGCCCTGGGGATGCGGTCCCTTCCGAACGCGAATTGGCAAAAATTCACGAAGTCAGTTTGATGACAGCCCGCCACGCGCTCGCCACTCTCGAACACGAAGGCATCGTGGAACGCAGGCGAGGCGTCGGCACATTTGTTTCCGCTCCGAAAATTCATTTCAACAAGTTAATGAGCTACACCGAGCAGATGAGCTCGCGCAGCATGAAAGCCGGCTCGAAAGTTTTATTTGCACGCCTGGTCGACGACGAACCGGAAGCGGCCGCTCGCCTCGCACTGTCTCCCAAAAGTCCGCTCATCAAAATCGAACGCGTGCGCCACGCTGCCGGCGAACCTTTCGCGCTCGAGACTTGCTACTTCTCCGCAAAACAATTTGCGGGCTTGATTTCGGAGCCGCTTGAGCGCGATTCGTTGTTTGGCATCCTCGAACGCCACTACGGCGTGGAGCTCGGCTACGCCGACGAAGAAGTGGACGCTACCGCCGCCGACGCGCGCACTGCCGAACTTCTCAGCGTTCCGAAACGCGAGCCGCTCTTGCGCATCCGCCAGGTTATCTATTCCAGCAAAGGCACAGTCATTACTTACGTGCTCGGCCTCTATCGTTCCGATCGGCACAATTTGGTGATCCGCCGCTTCCGCTGATCTGCGCAGATTGGCGGCCTCGGTGTCGCCACCTTTGTCATTCTCCTCCTCGGTCCGTGCTTTATTCCATTTTTCTCCTCGATCTGAAGATCGTAAAATGGGCGGGCCCCGCTATGGCAGGGCATTCGGCGGAAAATCCTCCGCCACAAGGTGGATCGCATTGAGAAGTGGAAATTTGCTTTTGTTTTCGGCCCACTCCCTGGCTTTGAGTGTGACTGGCCTGCTTGTAGGCACACTGTTCCTTCCGGCTTCGGCTCGCTCTCAAGCCCCGCCGGCCCGCCATACCTCCGACGCCATGCACGAAATGAGCGCGTCGTTTGAAGCGTTGGTCCGCCACGTCTCCCCCGCCGTGGTCCAGGTTCTGGTCACAGGCTTTGCCACCGACGAAGAGGATGACGACGACAAGAGCGCCAGTTCCGTCGGGCGCGAGCGTAGCCTCGGCTCGGGCGTCATTATCGATTCCGACGGCTACATCATCACCAACAACCACGTCGTCAAAGGGGCTGACCGCGTCCGCGTGGTTCTCACTCCACTTGCCGCCGATGAATCTCAGCCTTCTGAGATTTTGCACGCGAAGCGCCGTATTTTGCCGGCACGCATCGTCGGTGTCAGCAAGACCATCGATCTCGCTGTCCTCAAAGTCGAAGCCACCGGCCTTCCCACTTTGCCTCTCGCCCGTTACGACCGCCTCCACAAAGGTCAGATCGTGCTCGCCTTCGGCAGTCCTGAAGGTCTGGAAAATTCCGTCACCTTCGGCGTCATCAGTTCGGTTCTCCGCCAACCCGATCCCGATGACCCGATGGTCTACATCCAGACCGACGCCGCCATTAACCCCGGCAACAGCGGTGGTCCGCTCGTCGACGCCGATGGCAACGTCGTTGGCATCGACACCTTTATCTATACCAAGTCCGGTGGCAATGAAGGCATCGGCTTCGCGATTCCCAGCGGCATCGTTCGCTATGCGTACGAACAAATCCGAGCGTATGGCCGCGTGCGCCGTCGCACCATTGGCGCCGATCTGCAGACTTTGACGCCCGATCTGGCCGGCGGCCTGGGCCTCGGCGATCTCACCGGCGTAATGGTTTCGGACCTGGACCCGGAAGGCCCGGCCGAACGCGCCGGCTTGCACATCGGCGACGTGATTCAAACCATCGACGGCATGCCGGTCGACAACGTCTCGCTTTTCACGTTGAGCCTGTATCTACGGACCACCAACGACAAAGTGAATCTTCAGTTGATGCGCGGCAACAAGCAGATGAACCTGGCGATTCCCGTGATCGAGCCTCGCCACGATGTCAGCCGTCTCGCTGAGCTGTCCGATCCGTCCAAGGATCTCATCCCAAAGCTCGGCATCATCGGCGCCACTGTCACTACGGAAGTCGCGGAAATTGTGGGCGGCACGCGGCGCGTCTCCGGCGTGCTGGTCACCGCCACTGTCGCCAATCGCCTGGCCGTCGATTCCGGCTTGCAGGAAGGCGACATCATTCATTCCCTCAACCGCACTCCTATCAAATCCATGGACGACCTGCGCTCCGCCTTCAATCAACTCAAGCCCGGCGATCCCGTCGCCATGCAGGTGGAGCGCAACGAACATCTCACTTTCCTGACGTTCGAGATGGAATAAAAAAGGGAGGCGCAACTGGCGCCTCCCGTGTTGAACGTAGTCCTGCCGCGTTCGTTAGAACACGAACTTCAACCCCAGCGTCATCGTCCGGCTTCCTCCGCTGAAAAACGAGGAAGCGTGCAGGAAGTTCGGGTCGAACGGCAGCACGTATCCCTGTGTCGTGGTCGCTGTCGTGATGCCCGCCGCGTTGAACACGTTGCCGTTGCTCAATGCGTAGCTCGGGTGGTTCAGAATATTGAACACATCCGCGCGCGCTTGCAGGTATCTGGATTCGCCGAAGTATATCCGCTTAACGACACCGAGGTTCCACGTGCTGAAACCCGGTGAGATGAACGTGTTGCGTCCCACGTTGGTCACCGTCCCCGGGCCGCCCACCACGTATTTCGCTCGCGGATTCACCGGCGTGTAGCCAATCGCGGGGAAGAACGAATTCCCCGTGGGATCGGCTGGATTGAAACAGGCCCCGCCATTCCCAACTCCCGTCGGCACATTGAACGCCCCCGGCCCTCCGTTGGAGAAGCCGGTCACGCCTCCCGGCAGCTCGCAGACCGCATACACGTCCGAGCCCGTTAATCCGCTACCGCCAGGATTGATGATCACGCGGTCTCCCGCCGTGTCGCCGTTGCCGTTGGAATCGACTCCGGATTGCAGAGTGACTGGCTGGCCCGTCTGTACCAGGAAGATGGAGCTCACCTGGAAGCCGTTCGCCGCTGCTTTCACGAATTTGTTGTCGCTCTTCACGTTCGGAACATCGTAGGTCAATGACATCGCGAACTTGTGCCTCACGTCCAGGTCGGAATTTCCCCAGTCCTGGCCGATGTGGTTGGTGTCTTGCCCGCGCCGCGGATTCAGCAAGCTGGTGAAGAACTCGTTGGTCGCATCATCCAGCGTGTGCGAATACGTGTAGTTGGCGTTCCACGTTAACCCGTGAAACGCGCGCTGCGTAAAGTTCACCGAACCGGCGTTGTAGGTGCTGCTGCCGAATGGCGGATCGGAGGTGACGATTCCGTTGAACCCGTACTGCGAGTACGTGTTCGGATTGAAACTGTTCAACGCTGCATCTGTCGGCGTCGATGCATCCCAATTCGTCGGAACCGATGCCGGCGTGAAGAACGTCGGCAGCGGCTGGCCCCCCGCATCGAAGAAGCTCTCGAAGTTGCGCCGGTATTGCACCGGCAGTGACAGTCCGCGTGTGCCGAGATACCGCACTTCGATCGTTGTATTGCGATACAGCTCGTGCTGCACCCCGAGCGACCATGTCAGAATCTTCGGCATTACCGTATCGTCGATGTACGACGTTGTGAGTGACCGCGCGTCCGCCTGGTTGGCGGGCGGTACATACGTCGCCGGTAAACCGCCGCTTGCCAGGAACGTTGCTCCGCTGGGTTGCGTGCACCACGCCGGCTGCGGCGTTAACGTGCAGGCGGAGGTTGGGTTGAGTTCCGATTGCAACTGCGGCGGCAGCGTAATCGACGCAAAGTTCTGGAACTTCACGTCATACGCGATGCCGAATCCTCCTCGAATTGCTGTTTTTCCGTTTCCGAGTGGGTCGTAGGCAAACCCGATGCGCGGCGCGATGTTGTTCTTATCCGTCTTCGGCACGCCGAACGTAATCACGCCCGGCACGCTTGAGATCGCATTGAGCGATTGCGTTTCGCTCCCTACCGGATTCGTCCAATACTCATACCGCAATCCCAGGTTCAGCGTCAATTTCGGCGTCACCTTGAAGTCGTCCTGCGCAAAGTAATAAAACGCGCTTTGCGTTCCCAGGAAGCTCCCCGTTCCCGCGCCGCGCAAAGTGCGCCCCGGCTGGCTCGGCAGCTGGTCGTTAATGAACTCCTGCAGGCTCGAATACCAGTAGTCGCCGTAGCTCCGCGACAGGAAAAACTGCGGATAGATGAAGTGGTTGTATTGCGCCCCGAATTTGAAACTGTGTTTGCCCTTGGACCAGGAGAACGTGTCCGCAATCTGATAGGTGTTCTGCTTCTGATACTGAATGTCGGCGGGCCCGATCGTATTGAATCCAAGTTCTGGAATCGTCACGTCCGCCGGGCAGGCCGAACACGGATTCAGGAACGCGTTGTAGAAGAACGAGTATTGCAGGCGCAGATCGTTTAACATCGTGCTGTTTATTGTCCACGCATCCGTTACCGCGATCTTCCGGTTGTGCAGCGGCGAATTTTGGTTGAACTGCGGTATCGTCGAGTTCACCGGAATGATGAAGTTCGCCTGGTTGTACAAAAACCGCCCGCCCAGTTGGTGTTTGCCAAACGTGTAGTCAACGTTCACCTGGGCGTCGTGCTCTCGTTGATACAGAGGACTCGTAATGATCAGGTTGCCCAACGGGATCAGCGTGCCGTTCACCGTCGGCCACTGGCTCTGCGCGATGTCGGCGCTCGGCGCCACAGGAAAATTCTGCAGAATATCAAGGACCTGCTGGTCCGCGGCCATCGACTGCAACGACGCCAGCCCATCCGCCGTGGGCTGAATCAACGGCGTGGGCGCGCCTTGGCCATGCAGCGTGGTGTACTCGTACGCGCCGAAAATGAATAGCTTGTTTTTGATGATGGGCCCGCCAATCGTTCCGCCAAATCGGTTGTTGTCGTAAGCAGGCTTGCCTGGAATCGTGCCAGATTCAATCGCCGCGGCTGTCAGGTTGTCGAGCGCATTAAAATTGCGGTTCTGAACGTACCATTCGCCCGATCCGTGCCAATTGTTCGTGCCCGTCTTCGTCACCAGGCTGAACTGTCCGCCGGCGGAGTGCCCATATTCCGCGCTGAACTGGTTTGTGGTCACGTTGAATTCCGCCACCGCGTCCGGAATCACCGTCGAATTGTTTCCGGTCACGCCGAGGTTATTGTCGTCGACTCCATCCACATTGAAGTTGTTGTCGCGTGGCCGCGTGCCTCCGACGCTCCCGCCTACGCCCTGTGTGCCTCCTGGCGTCGCAATCACGTTTGGCGCCAGCACCGCCAGGTTCAACGGGCTTCCGTTCAGCGTTCCCGCTGCCGACGGCAACTGCACGTCTTTGGCGTCGTAGGTATTGTTCAGCGACGATGAAGATGTCTGCACTTCCACGGCCCCGCTCGAAACCTCAATCGTGTCCGACGCTATCCCCAACTCGAGTTTCGCGTCCGCTACATTGTCTTGGTTCGCAATCACATTGATGTCGTGCTTCACGAAGCCCTTGAACCCTTTCGCTTCGATCGAAACGCGATACAGTCCCGGCAACAAACTCGGCAGTGTATATGTTCCGGCAGAAGTCGTGTTCACTTTTACCGACACTCCGGTGCCCTGGTTTGTGACCGTCACTTCCGCATCCGGCACCACCGCGTCCTGCGGATCCAACACTTGTCCGCGCAAGGTGCCTGTCGTTTTCTGCGCGTTCGCAGGGATCGCCGCGACACATAGCAGGCAGAGAATCGATAGAAGGGCTCTCGCCACCAGCCCATTTTTCCGCCATTCAGATACCCGTGAACCTCGTTGTTTGGAGCTCTTCATTCCTTCATCCTTTCGAATCGACGTCAGAAACTTCTTCCTCTGATTCTTCAGCTCGTGTCCGTTTGTGGGACACCTTCCCGGAATCGAGCGCATCCACCAGTGCCTGCATTTATGCACTTGGGCAGCCACTTCTACCGCCGACGCCATCCCATGCTCTTTCTTTAATTTGCGGATTGACTATTCGCTGGTGGAAAATCAAGACTCGATATTTCCGGAGTTTTTACATCAATTGAATTCGAGTTTCTGTAGCCGTTTGTCTCAGAGATGTCACGGACCTTATTTCCCCGCAAATTTCTTGAATCTTTTTGACGACCTTTTCCGTACTTTATCGTCTATAGGGGACTAGCGGGGTGAGAAGTGATGGCAGGTGTGTATCTGAGTTTCGTTCAACGGACGTGCGTCGGCGGCGCGTCGCGGCACGCTTGCGCGGTTCGCTTCGCTAACCGGAGTTTCCGGCTGTGGCACTCGCGGCCTCTTCCGCTTCACCCAGCGTTTCCGCCAACGCGGAAAGTTCACCGAGTTGGTCGCGCAATTCCGCCCAGTGTTTCGTTCCCACTTGCTCCACAAAACGATCCTGAATGTTCCGCCATAAAGGTACAGCCCGCGCCAATGCCCGCCCTCCTTTCGGAGCCAGCGCCACAAACCGTTGGCGCATCGTCGAGCGCTCGGAAATCACCAAGAAACCTTCCTTGCGCATCAACTTCAAACTGCGTGTCAGAGTGGTCTGATCGATGAAAAGAATTTCCGAAAGTTCGCGGATCGGAACCGGCTGCTTCTTCGCCACAGCCACCAGAATCGCAAACTGCGTGGAGCGGATTCCGGATTCCTGCAGCGCGGCGTCGTACAGGCGAGTCACGGCGCGCGCAGCCATCCGGAACCGGAAAGCGGCGCAGTATGCGGTGCCGTTCAGGTCCATGTCGCGGAGCAAGAGTGGCATAAAGGCCTCGAAAGCACTTGACTTGTATATGCATGTCAAGATATAACTTCTTTCAACGGCAGTCAAGTCTTCGGACTTTTCTCGCGGCGGGGGCCTTTGGCGAGTGGTACACCGCTGGTGCATTACTTCCGGTCGGTTGGTCAAAGGTGAGAATGATGAACACTCGTCCTATTGCATTTGAGAATTTCGAACAACAATCTTCGCCGGTTCCGCCTGCCGCTCCTTCTTCCCGCTATATCTGTTTCGCGTCGTTCACCTATGATCTTCGGCGTCAGGCTCTCTATCGTGACGGCGTGTGTGTCAAGCTGCCCACAAAAGTCCACGAGATTCTGCTGGTCCTGATCGAAAAATCCGGCGAAGTGGTCACGCGCGAAGCGCTGCGAGAGCGGCTCTGGCCTGCGGACGTCCACGTCAATTTCGACGCCAACGTCAACACCACAGTCAACAAATTACGCCAGCTCCTCGGTGATTCTCCCGATGAGCCGATGTTCATTGAAACCATTCCGCGCCAGGGCTATTCCTTCATCGCTAAAGTTGAGTACACCGATATGCCGCCTCCGAGTTCGATACGGCCCAAACCGCTTTCCGGCGCTCCCCTGGCAAGCGCCGCGCCAGCGGAAACCGGTGATTCATTTCTTGGTTCCTTGCGCCGCTCGAAGTGGTTTACTGCCGGCGTAATCACTCTATTCGTACTCGGCATGCTCGTCGGTGCCACCGTGGTGTATTTCGCGCTCCGTTAGTTGGCGCGCGCGCACCGGCCTGCTGGTCGCTATCACGGAACCGCGCTACTAAATCTCGCTGAATCTCGGCTGAGCCTGTGCGATGCTAGAGTGGGCGCTTTGTATGTGGCTAGCGGTTTCCCTCTCATTCTTGCTCACGGCTCTGGTCTGCCCTTCCGTCCCTCAGGACACCGATCCCGCCCCCATCCTATTGCCCGTCGAAATCTTGGGCAGCGATGGAACCGTCGCAACCCGCACCTTCACGCTCGATTCTCGGCAAAGTGCCGCCGCACTTTCCCTCTACCTCAACGTGCATGGTCTGCGTTACGCGCAACAGGCTAGCCTCCAATGGAACGACGGCCCGTGCGTACCGCTCAACCAATCTCAGTATCGTCGCCCGTTCACGGTTCCACGGCCTGACCACGCTCCAAGGGGAACAGATCGCCAGTTACGTTCGCGTCCTGCCGGTTCCGAATCCCGGCCGCCCTTGGAATCCTCCCTACCAGCCGGGACCAGGCCTTGATGCCCAACCCGTCTCGCACTGGGCTGCCGGCGCAGGTCTCACTTGGGTACTCCAAAATGATTCGGATTCGCTTTCCTACCTCACCGCGCGACAACAGCCGAATCGACCCGCTCCTCCTGACAACCTTGCGCCTTCCATCACGCCGGACCTCTTTCGTCCTGACGGCAACCTCAACGCTCGCGAAATTCCCATTGCCTTCCCACTTCCCGATTGGAATCAGTGGTTGCCCCGCATCCATCCGAAAGACGCCTGGGGCAGCGCGTTCAGCGATAGCAGATTTGCGACACTCTTCGATGGCGTACCCGCAGCCGCAAATGAGTCCAAGGCCAATCGCTCCTCGCCCCGCTCGCTCCGCCTCGCTTTGCGGACCTCCGGCACGAATCTCCGCTCGGTGCTTCCGCTATTCGACCAGTGGTCTCAGGCGCGGCGATCGTTCCTATCTCAGCGCATCAATGCAAACACGCCTTGGTCCGCCGAAAAGGCCAACAAAATCTATTCCACGCAACTCTGGCAACTCGTCAAAACGTGGGAACTGATGCAGGAGTTCTCTTTGGAAGACCGCGGCGAGGAAATCTTCGGCCCGACCGCGGATTCACACACGTGGTGGAGCAGCGTTCCAGCGCAAGCCGCCCCCGCTTCGACACATATTCCGAACGGCCCCTTCGGTGTGAACGGCAGCGCCTTGAATAATGAGTATCTGACTGCCGCCTGGTATGAATTACAAATCGTTCTGAACAGTGGCACGCACCGCCGCAAGGATCGCCAGCCCGTGGACTGGGTTTACACCATCTCCGAATTCCGCGATCTCTACAGTCTCAGTCGCGTATCTCAGCCCTCCCGCCTGCTCGTCGCAGTCATTAAGGCAATGCAATCCTCCAACCCCCAAATTGGCCCGCGCGATTACGGCCAGGGCTGGCGGCCGGAACAAAATGTCGACCCGCGCATCCTCGTTGCTCCAGACTGGGCACCGATGTTCAAGCCCCTGCCGCCGAATCTTCGGCGCGCTGTCACCGAGTGTTTGTTACAGGCGTGGCTTGACAAGAACATGCAGTATCCACTGGCGCAGTATCTCTTGCTGCCCGTACCTCCGCGTGGCTCGCGCACGCTTTACGGTGATGACCAGGAGATCAGTGGAGGAAAAGCCTGGCTCGCCATCGGTCAGTTTCGCGCAGCCGGTGTCTCTCCGGACTTGCTTCAGCGATTGCAGGAATGGGGCTCGGCCTACACCGACCGCGCCGCCCGTTTGCAATATTGACCGCCTCTCATTGCCTTCATGCAGCCGTCCTCCTTCCCCCGGTCTGGGCCAAGCCGGGAGCAGCGTTTTTTCACCAAAATGGCCACCCGCATCGCCCTATTGTTTCCCTGCAATATTCTTGCCCCTCATTCGTCTTCCTTATATAGATGAATCAGGCCCTCACTATCAGCTACATGGCAGACGACCCGGATCAACAAATCTCTGCTGCAGTCGCACGGGAACAGACACGGCTGCGCAACTTCATTCGCAGGCGCGTCCCCGATCCGCTCGACGCCGAAGACATTCTCCAGGATGTCTTTTCCGAGCTTGTCGAGGCCTACCGCCTGATGATGCCCATCGAGCAGGTCGGCGCCTGGCTCTTCCGCGTGGCGCGCAATCGCATCACCGACCTCTTCCGCAAGAAGAAGCCGGAAGCCTTGGCCGACCAGCACGCCGTCACCGCGGAGGGCGAAACGCTGCTCCTCGAAGACTTGCTCCCTTCGAGAGAAGCGGGGCCCGAGGATGTCTACGCTCGGGCCGTGCTGCTCGAGGAATTCGAAGACGCTTTGGGCGAACTTCCCGCCGACCAGCGCGAAGTCTTCGTCGCCCACGAAATCGAGGGCCGCAGCTTCAAGGAATTAGCCGCGCAGACCGGCCTTCCCGTAAACACGCTGCTTTCACGCAAGCATTACGCGGTGCTTCATCTGCGCCGCCGGCTACAAGCCATTCACAAGGAATTCATCACGCAAAAAGGAAGGTGAACCATGACATTCGAAAAGGATTCCGCCGAACGCAAGACTCGCAAGATCGCCAAGGTCGTTACGTTATTCGTGATCTTTGCCCCGCTGATTGTCTTTCTCTTCGGCGAGATCGTCCTGCACCTCTGGAACTGGCTCATGCCCGCGCTCTTCCACTTGCCGGCCATCACCTTCTGGCAGGGACTCGGCCTCCTCGTCCTCAGCTGGCTCTTCTTTGGCGGGCTGCGCGGCAGCGGCCCCCGTTCCGGATATCGCCATCACTGGCGCCGCCGCATGCAGGACCGCTGGGAACACATGACCCCGGAAGAACGCGAGAAATTCCGCGAATGGATCCAGTCCCACAGCCAGGCGTGACCTGGCAAGACCGGGCGATTTCCAGGCTTCGGCCAGGTAAACGGGTCCCTCACCCCGGTCACCGTTCCTTCAAGCGGGAATGCAAGAAAAAACCCCTTCCTGGGCCCGTTTGTGTGCATACTGGTTGCCGGCTGGGAAGGGCAATTGGGTATTCAAGTTCAGAAACTTCCTTATTCGAGCGGGCTGTTTTTCCGTGTCTCGATCCGTCAGGAAGGAGTCACACCCTACCCCCTGTTGTTCCTTACGATCAGTGTCCCAGCCTCGGAAGTATCGTAACGACCGGTACTTCTCGGCGACCAGAGTCGGTGACCTGAAGTTGTTCCCGTTGGGCCGGAAATCACATCTAAGATTTGTAGGCCGCGCATTTTTGCCGCGGCCAGAAAAGGGCCTTCTCCAGTGCGCGCACCTCTGATTCTCGAAGCATGGGGCAAGATCCTGAAGGGAGAACAGCCCTCCCTTTCGATCGAAATAACGAAGGAGTGCCCTTTGAAATGCCCCGGCTGCTACGCGTATGACGCGGCACACCTGGGGGGCGGACAGACGTTGCGCGACCTGCACGATCGACGGGGCCAGGCCCTCGTTGATGGAGTGCTTGAGGTTGTCGATCGCCTTAGACCTATGCACTTGTCGATCGTCGGTGGCGACCCGATGGTCCGCTATCGTGAATTGGAGTTGATGATTCCACCGCTCTTGGCGCGCGGAGTCCACGTGCAGGTTGTCACCAGCGCGTTCCGAACCATGGGACCCACATGGCCGAAGCTGGAGCGGTTGAACGTCGTCGTGTCCATCGACGGTCTGCAAGCGGAGCACGACGCCAGGCGCGCCCCTGCTACCTACGACCGAATTCTCCGAAATATCACGGGACAGAGAATCACCATCCACTGCACCATCACCGGTCAAATGATGAAGCGGCCCGGCTACCTTGGCGAATTCCTGGAATTCTGGACACCCCGTCCCGAGATCAAGAAAGTATGGTTCAGCTTGTTCACACCTCAAGTCGGCGATCAAATGCCGGAAATCCTGACTTCCGGCGAGCGGCAGCGGGCTATTGCGGAGATGATACAGTTGCGCAGTGAATATCCAAAGTTGGACATGCCGGAGGCGGTGATTCGCCAATTCGCTACTCCGCCGCAGAGTCCCCGGGATTGCGTATTTGCACGCACCACCCAGACGTTATCGGCAGACCTGAAAACGAAAATCACTCCATGCCAGTTCGGTGGAAATCCGGACTGCTCGTCCTGCGGGTGCATTGCATCGATGGGCCTGGCATCCGTGGCCGCCCATAAACTGGGAGGAATACTCTCTCTGGGCGCAATATTCAAAACCTCCATCAGGATCGGCGAGACCCGCGCAAGATACAAACAAAAGTCTGGGCGGAAATTTCAAACCAAGGACCCGTTGCCAATATTGCGGATCGAACAATCAAGTTGCGTGAGCCTGGCATCCGCCGAGGAACACGAAGCGGACCAAAACTCATGCGCTTCATAATGCTGAACCGGCGACACACAGAACCTCTTCCATTCAACCATCACCCTGATTGGCGACTTCCTCGCGAGCGCCTACTGGCCAGGATACTTTCCCATCACTTTGGTCCCTGAAAGGGCACGGTAGGTTTTGCTGTCCTGAGTGGCGATGTGGTAAGAGCGGTGTGACAAATTGCGCATCACAATCCGTTGTGACGCGTACCATAATCTCACGTTACTCTCAACTTGATCACTTTGTGACAAACTACTAACCTTTATCGACAAGGGTGCATTGATATGCGCATCGAATTTCCAAGCTTGCGGAAGCTGCTGTATTTCGCGTTTGCGCTGCTGATGTCGCCGTCTCTAATGCTCGCGCAGCACCCCGCTGCGTCTGGTCCTGCGTCGTCGGCTGGGATGATCGGGGCTAATCCGATTGACTTGGACATTTCGGTCCGGGACGCCCATGGAAACATCATCGAGGTACCTGCCGTTGTTCGCCTGACCTCCATGGGCACGAAGTACAACGGGATATCCTCATCGCAGAATCTAACGCCGGCGCGTTTTCACCAAGTCACGATGGGCGAGTACCAGATCGAGGTGACCTGTCCTGGTTTCCAGAAAAGCAAGCAGCTCTTTCTACTGGACATTACCTACGGTGGGATGCCGATTTACGTTTACCTTGTTCCGGAGTCGAACTCGACCAAGGCGGCCAGTGCCGCTCCAGCCGTTATGTTGCCGCCACAATTCCGTTCCGACCTGGAGCGCGGCGTAGAAGCCCTGAGGAAGGGGCACTATAGCTCCGCGCAAAAAACCCTCACAAAGCTCCTGCCGAAAACAAATGACAATCCCGACGTCCTGTATAACCTTGGGCTCGCCGAACTCGGTCTGCAACACGATGATCAGGCTCGCAGTGATTTTCAACGTGCCCTGGCCACTGATCCCAACCACGAACCAGCTCTGGTTGCTCTAGCCCAGATGGAAATGCGCACTGGTTCGTCGGCGGCGGCGGTTCCGTTCCTGGAGAAAGCCGCCTCCTCTGGGGCTACAAGCTGGCGCACTGACTTCGAGTTGGCCACCGCTGACTTCAAACTCAATCGCTTGAGCGAGGCGGAATCCGCGGCCTCTCGCGCGGTGCGGCTCGCCAGGAATCAAAACGCCGCCCCTGCGTATCTGTTGGGCCAAATTCAATACGCGGCGGGCAAGCAATCGTATGCCAGGCTGACCTGGGAATCGATGCTGAAGAACTTTCCCGCGGATCCGCTCACCGAGCAGGCCAGGAAGAACCTGGCTCAACTGGATTTCACGAAGGACTCGGTTCCTCCTTCTTCAGCCGCAAGCGTTCCGGGTCTGGCCGTGGCGAAGCCGGCTCGCGTCGTGGTCGCGGAACATCCATGGGCACCGCCGGATATTGACGACGTTGCTCCCGATGTTGCGCCGGATGTGCGTTGCAACACCGAAACGGTCCTCGATCAAGCTCTCAATCGCATGAAGTCGCAATTACGGGATTTGGAGAAGTTCACGGCTACGGAGCATATCGAACAGCAGGAAATTGACCGATACGGTTGGCCGGGACCGCTGAAATCCCGCGAGTTCTCCTACATTGTTCTCCTCTATCCCATGAAACAAGACTCCGTGTATCTCGAAGAGTCGCGCAATGGCAGCACGGGAACCTCTGGCTTTGACGACGCCATCGTCACCACCAGCCTGAACGCTTTAGGCGTGAATGTGCTGCAGCCCTATTATCGCGATCGCTTCAACTATTCCTGCGAAGGTTTGGCGCACGTGCGCGGGATCGCTGCCTGGCAGGTTCATTTTGTGCAGAAGCCTGACGTCCACGATGGCGTCCGCTCTTGGAAGACCAACCGCAAAACCTACGATATCCCGATCAAGGGGCGCATCTGGATTTCCAGCCTCAACTTCTCTGTCCTTCGCGTGGAGACCGACCTTCGCGAGCCCGTGAAAGATCTGCAACTTACCAGGGATCATCTTCTCGTGGATTACGGTCCCGTCGATTTTGCTTCCCAGTCGACCCAACTGTGGCTTCCGTGGAGCGCGGACATGTTCACCGAACTCCAGGGCAAGCGTTACCACGACAAGCATTCCCTGACCGACTATCTCCTGTTTGCGATTGATACTTCGCAGAAGGTGGGAAAGCCGCCGGAAGACCCGCCGCACTGATCGAAACTCATCAATCGCCGCAGTTGGAGTCACTACGCGAAGAGGGGACGAGAACTGATTGAGATTGATTCGTTGAGGGAGAAGAGAAACTCAAGAAAAACCTCTACCCTTATTCTGACGTTCGTGCATCCGAACCTATCGTATCGCAATCAGGAGGCCGACACTGATGCCAAGCGATTGCTCGTGCCCGCGCCCGAAGTTGTACTCGTAGCTTGGTTCGAGGTACCAACCAAATCTGCGCTTGGCCGAAGGCCAGAACATAAAGTCCAGAACCGCTTCGCCACTAACGGAGTTCGGTGTACGCCCGTATTCGTTGGTATGGACCCACTCGGGACCAACGCCAACCATGAACTCTGCTTTTTTGGACAGGGTCCAAGGTTTCTTGAATAGAAGGTCGGTGCCCCATTCCGTGGAGCGACGGTTGAAGAGCGGCGTAACACCGGCCTCAAGTTCCAGCCAATTCTCTATCGGTGTGACTTCGATCGCCAAAGTCGGTCCTGCACTTGGCGTAGCGTTTTTGACGTTCACAGCGGTGGCGCCGCCCAGCTCGATGATTGCAGCAGGCTCCTTATCCGAGGATTGCGCCAGAGCATTCCAGGAGCAGAACAGCAACGCGGTCAACAAGAGGGTAAACTTGTGGCTCACAGTACCAGCGTTTCTGAATCTTCAGCGTCAATTATCATGTCCGCTATCGCTATGGAGGATAAACGCGAATCTCCCTCTCGGCCTGCTACCGCGCCCTTTTCTATGCCCCCTCTGTAGCATAACAATCCTCGACGCCCGGGGGCGCGCAGCCTTCTTCGGGATTCCTGGATAAACCCGCGCATGGATAATGTGAGGATATCACTGCCGGACTTGACCGCGGAGTGATAGACGCGCAGGTGTGCGTGCCGCACCCTTTGGATTGCGAATTTGACTTGATTCCTAATCCCAGACTGACACGGATCCACAAATGTTTGCTTTGCTGCTGGGACCATCCGAAATATGGCGCGCCCGCGGAGATTCGAACTCCGGACCTTGTGCTCCGGAGGCACACGCTCTAATCCGCTGAGCTACGGGCGCGCCGTCGAACTGCAGACCTTTAGTTTAGCCTTTCTCCGCCCCCGCCGCCACTGTCCGCACCCCGCCTCTCTCAGCGCCTCGCTGGGTCCAATCCTCATCCCTTCCCCTTGTTCTTGATCTCCCGCGCCAGCTTCTCGATCTCTTCCGCCTTCTTCACCAGGTTCAGGCTCAACACCTTGCTCGAATCCGTCTTATCCACTTCCGCTTTCAGCTCCGTTGCCAGTGCGAACAGGCGGTCCACCTTCTTCTTCATGTCTTTGTCGTTCTCGGTCAGCGCTTTTTTCTCCGCATTCGGAAATCCCGGCGCCTCCGTTTCCGGTTCTTGCCGCGGATTCTGCTGCGTCCGGCGCACGGGATCGCTCAAATCCGGTGTCTGCCCCTTCATCGCATTCGCGCCAAGCCATCCGCAAGCGCTCAAGAGAATCAATCCTGCCAGATGAACACCGCCTGATTTCATGGAACCCTCTCCGTATCTCGCCTGCCGCTCTCCTTACGGCAACTCCGTGCCTTCCCTCGCTGCAAGCCTTCCCTTCCAATGCTATACTCGCCCCCCGATAAGACTATGTCCAGTTTTCTATCCGATATCTCCGCTCATTCCTTCACCATCGTTCTCCATCTCGCCGGCATCCTTGTTGCCGTCCTCCTCGTCAACCATCTGCTCAAGCTGGTCACCAAGCTGATGGTCAAGCCCGCCAGTTCTCAAAGCAAATCCGCCCAGGCCCGCGAGCAGCAAACCCGCACCCTGGCCGCCGTGGTCTACAGCGCCGGCAGCAAAGTCGTCTGGGCGCTCGCGTTCCTCGTGGCGGCCCAGGAATTTGGCGTCAACGTTACACCCATCGCCGCCGTCGTCGGACTCGCCAGCCTGGCCCTCGGCTTCGGTGCGCAGAACCTCGTCCGCGACATCATTTCCGGTTTCTACATCATCCTCGAAGACCAGTACGCCATCGGCGACACCATCCAGGTTGCCGACACTATTGGCCGGGTCGAGCATCTAACCTTACGGCGCACGGTGGTGCGCGATCCGCGAGGCGCATTGGTCACCCTCTCCAACGGCGATATTCGCACCGTCGGCAATCTCAGCCGCGATTGGTCGCAAACCTTTGTCGACGTCGCCGTCTCTCCCGAGGTTCCGCAGGACCACGCGCTCCAGGCCCTCGATGCCGCTGCCGTCGACCTGCGCAATGACCCCGCGTGGTCGCAAGCTCTCGTCGATGGCCCGCGCATCCTCGGCCTCCAATCCTTCGACCAGAATTCTTCCGTGATCCGGCTGCAAGTTCGCACCGCGCCGGCGCGTCATGACGACGTGGCCCGCGAATTGCGCCGCCGTATCCAGCTTCAATTCCAGCGGCAGGGCATCGCCTTGTCCAACGTTCGGCGAATCGAACTGGTGAAGCCTTCAGGCTCGCCACAGGCGGATTCGCCCGCCGCCCCGCCCGCCTGATCCCAGGAGGATCCGCCATGTCTCAAGTCAACTACGAAGAAGTCAATCTCATGCTCCGGCTCTACGACCTTCGCCGCGAGCCCCGCCTCCGGGAGGCGCGCGCCTGGTTCGTCGAACATTTCCATGCGGGGACCCCGGAAGAAGTGATGCAAAAATATCCGCAGGGCAGCCAGGAAAACACTTACATCCGCATGGTCATCAGCTATTGGGAAATGGTGGCCAGCATTGTGAATCGCGGCCTGATCAATGACGAGCTTTTCTTCGAAAGCAACGGCGAAATCTGGGTGGTGTGGGACCGCATGCGCGTCATCGTGCCCACCTGGCGCGCCGCCTTCAAGAATCCGTACCTGTTTTCCGGAATTGAAGAAACCTGCAAGCGCCTGGAATCCTGGCGCGAAAAGCGTGCCCCCGGCTCGACCGCCGCGATGCGCTCGATGATGGAACAGAGCCGCGGCAAGTTCAAATAGTAGTTATTTCCTCCGCAGTGTGACTTCCGCCTGAACCTGCCCGCCCGCGTCTCTCGCCGGTTCGCACTCACTGCGCCGCGCCACCTGCACACGGTTTCGCCCGGCATGTTTTGCCGCATAAAGCGCCCCATCCGCTTCCTGAATAATCTCGTCTACGTCTCCACCCGCGAAATCCGTCGATAATGCCAATCCGATGCTCATGGTTACAGGTACGGACGTTCCCCGGGCTGCAATCGGCTTTCGCTCAATTACCTGGCGCAAATTCTCAGCGCGTGCCGCGGCGCTTTCCGGCTCGCAGCGGTTTAGCACCACCAGAAACTCTTCTCCTCCGTACCTTCCCACCATGTCGTACGAGCGCACCGACTGCTGCAGCCGCCGCGCCACTTCGCGCAGCACGTCATCTCCCGTGCCGTGCCCATACTCGTCGTTGACACGCTTGAAATGGTCGATGTCGCACATCATCACCGCCGTGCAATTCTGCTCGCCTTGTGACCGCCGCACCTCTCGCGCCACCAGCTCCATGATCACCCCGCGGTTCCACAGCGATGTCAACAGGTCGTGTGTCGCCTGGAACCTCATGCTCTCCCGCGCCTCCACCAGCCGGTCCTCCAGTTCCAGAATGCGTTCTCCGGCGCGCAGCCGTGCCTTCAGTTCTTCCACGTCGAACGGTTTCGTCAGGTAGTCGTCCGCGCCCGCTTCCAGTCCCTGCACAATGTCCTGCTTGGACTCTTTCGAAGAAAGCAGAATCAGGTAGGTATAGGCTTTGTCTTTCTTCCGCCGGACGTCCGCGCACACCTCGATCCCGGTCTTGTGTGGCATTAGCCAATCGAGCAGCGCCAGCCGGGGTGGATCGGTGCTCGCCAGATGCCCCAGCGCCAGGTCGCCGTCCTCCACGGCAATCACGTCATATCCGCCGCGCCGCAATGCCCGCTCCAGCATTGACCGCGACATTGGGTCGTCTTCGGCAATCAGAATTCTCATGACTTCACCTCGGCGAGCTGCGGCTCGATCTCCGGCCCCAGCTCCCGCAAGCCACGTTCCAGCTGTTCCAGTAGCTCCCCGGACTCCCGTAGCTTCGCTTCCCGCGCCGCGCTTTCTAGTTGCTTCGCGATTTCCGCGTCTCTGCACATCGAGAGGTTCCGCAGCATTCCTTTCAGTGTGTGCGCCGTGCGCGAAAGTGCGGCCAGGTCCTGATTCGCCAGTTCTTGCTTCGCCTTCTCCAGATTGCGCAAGCTGTCTTGTTGAAAAACTGCCAGCAGTTCCCGCAGAAACTCCTGATCGCCCTCCACCCGCTCTATCAGTTCGTTCAGGTTCCAGGTCTCTGCGGCTGGAGAGGACTTGCGCTCATCAAGCACCTCGCTCTCAGCTTTGCCCGCCTCGCCCTCGGTCACCCGCTCGATCTCCTTTTGCAAGTCCTCACGCCGCACAGGCTTCGTCAGGTAACCGTCCATGCCAACCTCCAGGCAACGGCGTTCATCGCGCGCCGCTGCATGAGCGGTCATCGCCACGATCGGCGTGCGCCGCCCCAATCCCATTTCGTATTCCCGTATCAATAGCGCCGCTTGCAACCCGCCCATCACTGGCATCTGCAAATCCATCAGCACAAGGTCGAACGCGCCCCTCTTCGCCGCTTCGCACGCCTTCGCCCCGTTGCTGGCCAGCACAACGCTATGCCCCATCCGTCTCAAAACGTGCACCGCCAGTTTCTGATTCACCTCGTTGTCTTCCACCACCAGGATCCTCAGTCTCCTGTCGCTCACTCTTGCAACCACCGCAAGCGACTCCCGATGCGGTTTCCTTGCAGTCATCGCGTCGCGCAGGCTGCTGTATAACGACCCGCAGAGCAGCACCTGGCTCAATCGCCGGAACACTCGATCATCGCCTTTGGCAAGCACTCCCCGCTTCGCCGCCGGTGAGCACAGAAAGAGCAACGGGCAGCTTGGGTTTGATCCCTTATCCCACAGGCGCTCGATCACTTCGGAATCCCGGCATCCTTCGGCGTTCTGGTCCACGATCGCCGCAACGTACCCGGCGCCCTTGGCTGCCTTTTGCAACAACTCTCGCGCCGTCTCGATGCTTGCCACGCACTCAGTTTCGAGTCCCCATCTCCGCAACAGCCAGCACAGCAGCTCCCTCCTGCGTTCCTGATCCTCCAGCACCAACACTTTCCCTTTGCCAAATGCGGCGAAGTGCGGCAGCAAACAGATTTTTTCCGCGTCCGGTATCGCGAAGCTCAGCGTGAATTGAAAACAGCTCCCCTTGTTCAATTCACTGTCGGCGGAGATTTCGCCTCCCATGCTGCCCGCCAGTCGCTGCGAAATGGAAAGCCCCAATCCAGTCCCTCCAAATTCCCGCGTCACGGAACTGTCTGACTGTTGAAACGCTTCAAAAATTCTTCGCTGGTTTTCCGCCGTGATGCCGATTCCTGTATCGCGCACAAGAAACTGCACCTCAACTCTTCCGCCTTCGCCTTCCCGGCAGTTCAGCTCTAGCGACACGCTGCCCCGGCGCGTAAATTTCACAGCGTTGCCCAGAAGATTGATTAACACCTGCCGCAGTCGCGTTGGATCGCCGACTAGCTGTTCGGGAAGGTCCCCTCTCACCAGCCAGCCCAGTTCAATCCCCTTCTGCTGAGCCCGTAAGATCATGGGATGGAGCGCCGAATCGACCACCTCCAACAGTGAAAATGGAATCGCTTCCAGCTCCAACCTTCCACTCTCGATTTTCGAAAAATCCAAAATGTCGTTGATGATGTCCATCAGCGATTCGGCGCAGCCCTTCACCAGGTTCAGTTGTTCTCTCTGTTGTGAGTTCAGCTTCGTTTCCAGAACCACTTCCGTCATGCCCAGGATCCCGTTCATCGGCGTGCGGATCTCGTGGCTCACGTTTGCCAGGAACTGGCTCTTCGCCTCGTTCGCTGCCTCCGCGGCGCGCTTGGCTTCCACGATTCGCTGCTCCGCCGCCCGGCGCTTGGTCACGTCTTCCACAACCGCGATGAACCCCCGCAACTCGTCGTTGGGTCCGTGCAAGGGTCGCGAGCGCCAGTAGATCCAGTTGACATTCCCATCCGGTAGCTGCACACGGCTCTCGTCCGCCAGCTCCACTTCCATCGCCACGCCCGCTTTCCACAAGCGAAGGAAATGCTCCCGATCGTCAGGATGAATCGCCGCCGCCCATCCCGGTCCCATCGCGCTTTGCGCCGTTAGCCCGATCATTTCGCACAGCCGCTGATTCAGGTACACGCAGTTCCCTTTGTTATCGGTCCTCAGAATTCCGATCGGCGCGGCCAGGCTCAGCGTCCGGAATAGTTCCTCGCTTTCCCGGATCGCCTGTTCGTTCTCGACACGCTTGGAGATGTCGAGATAAATTCCCAACAACCCCACGGCTTCACCTCCCAGTAATAGCGGGGCGCCAAAGAACTCCACGTCGATCTGCGATCCGTCTTTCTTCCTCCGTTTTAGAACTCTTCGAATGGTCCGGCCTCCAGCATCTGTTGGCGCATCTCGTCCGACTCTGCCGAAAGTTCGTCGGACGCCACCAACTCGGTGATGTGCCTTCCTGTCATCTCCTCGGCCGTGTACCCGAACATTTGGCGGAACGCGGGGTTGCACTGCCGCACAGAGCCATCCTTCGATACCGAAGCAATTCCAACCGGCGATGCCTCATTCAACGCCCGAAACAATTCCTCGCTTTCTTTCAGCAGCGCTTCGGCTCTTTGCCGCTCCCCGATCTCCTGTTCCAGCGCCATGGTCCGTTCCGAGACGCGCTGTTCCAGCAGTTCCCGGGCTTCCCGCAGTTCCTTGTCCCTCTTCTCAATCGCTTGCAACATGTGGTTGAAGTCATTCCCGAGGTTCCTCAGTTCCGTTCCCCGCATCGGCGGAGCCCGCAGCGAATACACCTCCTCGTTCGTCATTTTCCGCGCCAATCCCGCAAGCTCTTGAATCGGCGCGGTGATCGATCGCTGCAGCAACATCGTTAGAATCGCGATCAGCCCTAGAGCTCCAAGAAACAGCGGGAGAATCAGTTTGGCCAATTCCCGCCGTGCTTCCCGGATGTCTCCCATCTCGGATTCCATGCAGAGTTCGCCGATTTGCCGGCCCTGGAAGCGAATGGCACGCGCAAGCTGCAGGTGCTCACCATTCCAGATCACCTTTTCGCCCTCGATCCGTCCGATGTCGGCGATCTCATTCCTGAATCCGTCGCGCAGATATTCCGCCAACACCGTCCCGTCGGCCCGGTGTAGCACTCCCTGCCCGATGTGGACTCGCGACTGCAATCCGTTCAGCAGCCTGGCGCCTTCTTCCTGATCATCAAAGACCAACGCGGCGGTGCTGCTGCTGCCAATCAGGTCGGCTGCCGACCGCAACTCTTCCACTTTGTGCTCGCGCAACAGACGGTCGTCGCAGATCGCAAACAGCGCGAACGCCAGCGACAGCCCGGCGCTGCTGCTGGCCAGCGTCACCAGCACCAACCGCACCTTCAGCGATGTGTCGCGCAAGCTTCTCATCTCAGTCGCTCGACGGTCTCCCGGTTTTCGTCACTCCCTTCGCCAACGCCAGCAATCGCGCGTTGATCTTCAGCCCCGCGTTCCTTATGCACTCGAGATTCACCTCGAACTGCACCTCGTCGCTTTGACACAAGATCCGAACCATTGCCCCGTCATCCAGGAAGCTCTTCTCTTCCCCAAACGTAAGCGCGCTCGTGCCTTTCAGTTTCTGCAGCCATTTCTCGTTCGCCGCTTTCCTTGAACCCGCAAAATACATCGCCTCGCACCCCCGCAGGTCGGCTTCCTTCTGCACCGATCGCACCTCCACGTCATGGCCCTGAATCTTTGTCCCGTGCAGTTCTTGTGACAACGCAAAGCTGAGAAACGGGTCGCCCGCAAACAGAATGGAAACGATGTTCTTCGCGTCCCGTTCACTCCCACAGGCCAATCCACGAATTCCAGCATCTTCCCGACGAACGCCGCCTTGCGCCTCACTTCCGTGCCGGCCAGACCCTGGCCGAAACCGGAAAGCGAGTAAAGGAGGAATGGCAGCGCCAGGGCAACCGCCCCTACTCGCCGCGCTACCCACCTCCTGGCCTCTCCCCCACACTTGCCCGGTCTCGTCGAGCTGCCTCTCATCGACACGCCCGCCCCTCGTCCGGGAACCCACCTTGGTCCCCTGCTCCCTGAACCTGCACGGACGGCACCAACGGCGCGGTTCCCTTGTCTGTAGGCACCAGGAAAATCAGTACTTGGAGAATTTGTTTCTGCCGCTAACGAAGGCCTGTTTCGATTGGGAACGTGCTGCCCCGCTCAGATTCATTCCTGCTCGCGCCTAGCACGAAGGTTCGGACTTCAGTGGGGGTGACGCGGCAGACTCCAGCACCGGGACTTGACCTGACAGACGCTGGGCTTTGTGAGACCATTCGACCAACACGGCGGGAGGTGCAACTTGAAATATCGAATCGCGAAATGGGCAGCGGCGGGCTTCTTCGTTGCCTGTGGCTGGGCGGTTTACTTCTTTCTGGCCGACAAGGACCTTCCGATACAACCGGCGGTCTCCACTCTTATTCGGCTAACCTGCCCCATCGCGATTGTCGGCGCTCATCACCCCGTGAGCATCTACTCTGCTCTTGCGGCAAATGTCGCCACATATGCTCTTGTTGGCTTGGTGGTGGAAATACTGCGGCGGCAGTTTAGCCACTCAAGTTAAACAATGCTCAGTTTCAAATCTACAGCAGCGGCTGTGCTCGCAATCGCGCTATTTGTTGTTCTGGCTATCATTCTGCTGGCGGCGCTTTGGCCGTTTGATTTCTTCCCACACAACGATGTGGCCTGGCTTAAGGGCCGCAATGGACTCGACTTCGGCAGAAATCCTGTGGTGCTGAGCCGTGCCCCTTTTCATTTTGCAGATCCAAGCTGGTCTTCCATCAGTCTGGAAATCTGGACGCAACCCACCGGTCATTGGCGCGAGAGCACGTTTTTGTCGTTTTACACACCCGAGAATCCCCAACAATTCAGGATGATGTATTTCAACAACGTATTTCTCATCAGACGGGCCAGAATGGACGCCAAAGGGCAATGGCACGACAACGCCATCGGAGTGGACAATGCAGCTTTTCCGGGTACGCCGCTTTTCATTACCATTACCGCAGGCCCACAGGGCACTTCCATTTATTTGAACGGCAAACTGGCGGAACGGTCGTCCAACTACATTCTCACTGGGCGTGACTTTTCAGGCCAACTCATCTTCGGGACTTCCCCGTTCGAGAAACAAACCTGGCATGGAGCGTGGAGAGGGTTGGCAATTTGCGGTGCGGAACTATCGCAGTCGGATGTTGCCGCGCATTTCCAGAAGTGGACCGGCGGCCGGCAGAAGGAATTGCTGCACGAATCGGTTCCGACGGCGCTCTACGACTTCCATGAAGGGACTGGAGACACCGCCCATGATTTGGCAGGAGTCGCCCCTGACCTCTTCATTCCCAAGCACTACTCAGTGCCACACAAGGCAATCCTGGAGTGGCCCTGGAAGGAGTTTCACCCTACCCGGTCCTACGCGGTGGATGTAGCCGTGAACATTGCCGGGTTTATACCATTCGGATTTCTACTCACCGCATTGTTATGGTCGACCACCCGAAATCACAGACCAGTTCTTACCGCAATTCTCGCCGGGGCGTTCCTGAGTTTGACGATCGAACTCTTGCAGGGCTACATTCCGCAACGCGCCTCGGGAATGACCGACGTCATAACCAATACTCTGGGAACGGCAACCGGCGCAATAATCTGCGGCCAGCGCAACGTACTACTGCTGTTCGCCAAGTGGTTCGGGCTAACGAGGCCTGATTGACGCAACCTGCCAGCACTTCAGATGTGACCGGACGCGCGTCCTGAGTTCAGGTGGTCAGTAGGCGACAGGAGTCAGACTCTTCGTCGAATGGTAGATCTGGCTCCGGGCGATCGCTTTCACGGATCGTCGCCTTAGGCCGCTCCGCCGCGGCTGGCTCGGGCGCCGTCGGCTCTGGTATCTCTGGTACAGCCGGACTTCTTTCATTGATGAGCGGCGTGAGCCACGGACTCTGCAGCGCGGCTAGGGCCAGCTCTTCCTCGAGGCCGTTGTAGAGCGAATCCGCCAGCTCCTCTCGTGCCTTCTCCACGCAGTTTTCCCCGTGCGTTCTTCGCAGTGACTCAAAAATGTACCGTGCTGTCGTTGCGCCCACCTTCACTTCGATGAGGTTTCGGGATTTGCCGGACTTGTAGGTCCTCAGTGCATTCCGAAACGCAAGCAGCGAATCGCCTTGACTCTCATCGAGGTCTTCGGCAAATGCCTGCACAAACTGCATCTGAAAATTCGATCGATCTTTGAGGTTCTGCTCCAGTTCCGCGAACTGTGCCGTCAGCGTTTCTTTCAGCTTCTTGACATCGGCCGCATTGGAATCCCACAGTTTCTGTACTTCCTTGGCTAGCGCGCGCGCGTATTCGTTGCGCATCTGAACTGTGGCTCCGGCCGTAGCCGTTTTTGTCTGTTCCTCGATCATTTTCAGGCTGAATCTGGCCACCAGCACAAACACGCCGGTCAAAATCACTCCCATGATTCCCAGTGTCCACATCTGCGTGTTGAGCACTCTTTGGTAGTAAGACTCATACTGCTTCTGCGTGCGCGTGATGTAGTCCTTTTCCATCGCTGCGCTGTTTGCCGTTCTTTCGACAACATCGGCGCGCTCCTCGAGCTTCTTGAGGCGGTCTTCCTGCGTGGCGTGCGAGGCTTTTTGTGGCTGCTCCGACCGAAGGGCTGGGCTGAAAAACGCGAAAGCCGCAACCAGAATCAGCATGTGTTGGCGTATGGTAGTCACGGGTCCGACTCCTGGCTGGGCTTCCCAATCTAGTGGCTGGGGCGTGTGGTGTCACGGTTGGCAGCCGGAAACGGTGTCCGAAGCGATACCGGCCGAAAGGACTGGGTATTTCGGTTGGCCATCACCTCGAACGTCCTCCATTTCCGTTTAAGGCACTGGAGCGACATGTTCGGTAACACGACCAATTGGGCTCATACCTAGGCACGCTTCGAAACCTTCTCGGAAATCCGCTGCGTTTCTGGATAATAGTGTGACTATGAGCGATATGCTGCGAAGATTCCTTGCCGTCCTTGCCGGGATGGGGCTCGCCACGAGCCTCCTGATTTACCTTGGCACTCTTCGAGGAACAACACTAGACAGCTTCACGCCGTGGTGGTTGATGCTCTTTGCCGGAACGTTCTTGCTCAATTTACCGATGCTAGTGCTTGAATCTTCGTCTTTTTATTTCAAAACGCCCGCGTGGATTTGGTTCTCTGGTGGCAGGCCAATTGAGCGAGGTTCTTTTCCCTTGAAGGGTTATGCAAAGGGAGCGCCATCATTTGAAGAGTCTTTTTTCTGGAAAGAATTTTCTCGCGGAATGCCGAACTGGATAGTTCCAACTATCAAATTGCTGGGTTTTCTCGTCTTAGTTCACTTCATTCTCTTTGTGGTTCAAACTCACGCAGCGGTGACGCAAATCGAGGACCGCGAGCGCATTCTCAGTAATCATGCTAAGGCGGCGGAACTGAGAATGTTTGCAGCTGGTTGGGTGTTCTTTTACTTTGTTCCGGCGGTGTATTGGTGGTTCCCCAGAAGTCGCAACATATCGACGCTCACACGCGCTCAGTGAACGATTACTGGGGCCCGGTACCCAAATTAGAGCCACCGCGACTATACTAAGCCACTGGACAGCCACGCGAACTGCATGGGGAGAACAGAATTGAAGATCGAAATTGTATGCTGCCCGACGTGACAGAACAACAAGGCCAAAGTCACGAGTCTCGTGACCCTCATCAAAAACCGCCTGGACATTGACGCCGTCACCACCCCGGGTGAGACCGGACAGTTCGATGTGATCGCGGATGGCGCAAGGATTGCCCGGCGCGGCGGCAACTGGCTCACCAGGAGCTTTGGCGCCGGCTATCCCGATTTAGATCGCGTGGTCGAACAACTCGAGAAAATCCGTGCCAGTCGCTCCGCGCGTTGAACGATAACCCTCTAGCTCTCCAGATCGGCAAGGCGATCATCCCAAGCGTACGGCAGCAGCCGACTCGACACGGACAAATCTGGACACGGCCCATGTTCCGGGACACTTCCACCCAGGGGCTGCGGAAACCCGCCTCTCCAGCACCTCGAAAAACCTTCATTTTTACTTGGGATTTTGTTGGAGGCGCGGGTGAGAATCGAACTCACGCATAAAGGTTTTGCAGACCTCTCCCTTACCACTTGGGTACCGCGCCTCAACCTTTCTAGTATAACGAAACTTGCCAACACCTGTCAGCGCGTCACGCCGCATTTGCACTTGTGCTGTTCCAAAAGTTTCCCATCCCCAAACGCATCTACGGCCACCTCTCGGTGGCCGCTTGCAAGACCGCATCATTGCCGTCGATCTACTTCTTGGCCGGCTCTTCAATCTGCGCTTCCCGCAAAAACCGCGCCGATTCTTCCGGCGGCGTCGGGTTGATGTAAAACCCGGTTCCCCACTCGAATCCCGCCACCTTCGTCAGCTTGGGAATGATTTCGATGTGCCAGTGATAATGGTCGTTGATCTCTTCGCCGATCGGCGAAGTGTGGATCATAAAGTTATACGCCGGGCGGTCCAGCACCGCATCCATGCGCATTAACGTATCCTTCAGCATCTGTGCCAGGCTTGCATACAGCGAACTCTGGTTGTTCTCATACGCCGATCCGTGCGTCTTCGGCAGCAGCCACATTTCGAATGGGAACCGCGGCGCATACGGCGCTAGCGTGATGAAGTGATCGTTTTCGCCGATCACGCGCTCGCCGGTGTCGCGATCCTGCCGGATAATGTCGCAGAAAATGCAGCGCTCTTTTTCGTCGTAATAGTGCCAGCAGTTATCCACTTCTTCGCGCACGCGCCGGGGCACAATCGGCAGCGCAATCAACTGCGAATGCGGGTGCTCCATCGATGCCCCAGCCGCTTCGCCGTGATTTTTGAAAATCAGCACATACCGGAATCGCTTGTCATTCTTCAGGTCCAGCATCCGGTCGCGATACGCCCATAGCACGTCTTCCACCGACTTCTGCGGCAACTGCGCCAGCGTCGTCTGGTGCTGCGGCGTCTCCACAATCACTTCATGCGCGCCGATGCCGTTCATTTTGTCGAACAGCCCTTCCCCCTCGCGGTCCAGCTCGCCTTCAATTCCCAGTGCTGGGAAGCGGTTCGGCACCACGCGCACGTTCCAGCCGGCCGTATTCGCACCCGTTCCATTCCGCCCGTACGCCAGAATCTCCGGCGGCGTCTTCATCTCGTTTCCAGGACAAAACGGGCAATTCCGCGGTGGACCCGGGAAAACGCTCTCCCGCAGGAAATCCATCGGCCGCTTTCCGCGGTCCGTCGAAATAATCACCCATCGTCCCGTGATCGGATCTTTACGTAACTCCGGCAACGCGCACCCTCCAAACCGATGTATTCACTCTACCCTGTCGCAAGGTCTCGTTCAAATTGTGTATTGTACGCCTTTCGCCCGCCAAGAAAAACACGCATGGACAGAGGCTTTCCCTGATTTGTACTACCCGTGCCCTGACTGCGCGGGCAGCTCCCCGGTTTTCTAACGGAATTGCGGTGTGAGTTCGGGACTGAGGGCTGCTCGATGGAGCCGCACCTCAGGCGCTTCCCCCGGCGTGTTTTCAATCGCCACAACGTCGAACCGCAGCGGGCAATCCTTCAAGTGATACTCGCGAACGAAATAGTGCGCCGTGCGCAGCAGCACCTCGTGCTTCTCACGGCCGATACTCAGTTCCGGCAACGCCGGCCTCTTCGTATCCGCAAGACGCGTCCGCACTTCCACAACCACCAGAGTGTCCCCGTCGAACCCGATCAAATCCAGCTCGCCCTTCGTCCGCGACGGCGTGTAATTCCGCGCGATGAAAATATAGCCGAGGCGCCGCAGGTACCAGTAAGCATACGATTCCCCACGCACGCCAATCTGCAGCGCCTCCAGCTTTTTCGCTTGGGGGGTGGCTTCGTCCGTGCCACGTAATCCGTGCCGCGACTTCCACTTCACCCACGCAAATCCGATCCACGCAATCGCCTGGTGCAGCATATTACTGTTTTACCGCTATATCTCACAGCATAAAGAAAAATCCCGCGGCCGCCATCCACTTCGTCGGCCACGGGATTTCTGGATATTTGACTGTTTGCCATCCTGAGCGAAGCGAACGATCTTCTCGACTTCCACTCAGACTGGATTGCTAAATCGTTTTCTCCACTTCCCGGATCGACTCCTCCATGATCCCGATCGCGCAATCTGCCTGCTCTTCGTCAATAATCAGCGGCGGCGACATGCGAATCGAGTTTTCGCCCGACCCCAGCGTCAGCAAGCCTTTCCGGAAGGCCTGCTGCACCACTTGATCGCGCAGATCCTGGCCCTTCTCCTTCGTCTTTTGATCGCGCACAAATTCCACGCCAATCATCAGACCCTTGCCACGCACATCTCCCACAATCTTGAAGCGCTTCGGCCAATCGCCAATCTTTCCAAAGATGTAATCGCCCACCTTCTTCGCGTTGGCCATCAACCCACCTTCCACCAAATCCAGCGTCGCCAGTGCCGACGCCACGCACACCGGATTTCCGCCATACGTCGTTCCGTGCGACCCCGGCTTCCAGCGCATCACTTCTTCCTTCGTGATGAACGCGCTGATCGGCATCCCGCTACCGATCCCTTTCGCGGTCAGCACGATGTCCGGCGTAATTCCGGCATGATCGAAAGCCCACATCTTTCCCGTGCGCCCCACCCCCGCCTGCACCTCATCCAGGATCAACATAATCCCGTTCTTGTTGCAGATGCGCTGCAGTTCCTGCAGGAACGTCACCGGGGCAGGAATGAACCCGCCTTCGCCCTGTATCGGTTCCACGATAATCGCCGCCACTTCTTCGGGCGCAAACAGCCGCTTGAAGATCTGGTTCTCCAGCAGTTCAATGATCTCGCTGCCGCAATTTTCCTTCGTATGTCCCAGCGCGCAGCGGTACGCATACGGATACGGGATATGTTCCACGCCGCCCAGCAGCGTCCCGAAATATTTTCTTTGCGTGCTCTTCGACGCCGTCAGCGAGAGCGACCCCAGCGTGCGCCCGTGAAAGCAGCCGTAAAACGCAATCAGCTTGTCGCGCTTCGTTGCGTACCGCGCCAGTTTGATCGCGCCCTCCACCGCCTCCGTCCCCGAATTTCCAAAGAACACTTTCCACTGGTGCGATTGCGGCATCGTCGCCACCAGCCGTTCCGCCAACTGCGGCATGTGCCGATGATAAAAATCCGTTCCCGCGATATGAATCAGCTCCGCCGCCTGCTTCTGGATCGCCGCCACCACTTTGGGATGGCAGTGCCCCGTCGAGCACACCGCAATCCCCGCCGCGAAATCCAGAAACGAATTCCCGTCCGGATCTTCCACGATCGCGCCGCTCGCCCGCTCCGCCACCAGCGGATAGTCGCGCGAAAGCGACGGCGAAATGTACTTCGCGTCGTACGCAATCACTTGCTGTCCCTTTGGGCCGGGCAGCGCCGTCTTAATCTGGGGAAACTTGTTCATCGTGGCCGTAGTCATAATTCCTCCAACAATCTCGAGACAATTTTGTGTGATTACTGCGGTAAGTAGAGAACAGGCCAACAGCCGCTCGCTGCTATAACCTGCTAAAAATGAGGGACTTAATCTACGCTGAAGAGACTGGGACGCAAGGTGCACGGCCGGAACTTCCGCGGCACCCGCGGCCCGACCGCCACGCGATCATGCTTCAAAAAGTGAAAGTACTTCATTTGCGTTTCCAGCGAACACTGCCGTCTTTCGTATCTTCCAGAATTATACCACGCTCATCCAGTTCCTTACGCACGCGATCTGCCGTCGCAAAATCCCGCCGCTTCCGCGCCGCTTGCCGTTCCGCCACCAGTTTCTCGATCTCCGCGTCGTCGGGCCCGCCCTCGCCCGCGCCAAATCCCAGCGCCTTCAGCTTCTCCGCGTCATTATCCTCGATCACCGCAAAAACTTGGTCGAACGACTCCAGGAAATCCAGCGCCGCCTTGACTTCTCCCGCACGAAACTCGCCCCTATCCATCGCGATGTTCGCTTCCCTGACAAAATCGAACATTGCCGCCAACGCTTGCGCAGTATTCAAATCGTCCGAAAGCCCCGCATCAAAATCGTCTGCGGCCCTGGCGATCCGCGTCGCCATCTCTTCATTCTTTCCGGCCCGAAACTTTTCATTCTTCAGCCGCGCCGCGAAGTTCCGCAGCCGTTCCACCGAACTCGTCGCCTGCTGCAATCCATCAAACGTGAAATTCAGCTGACGCCGATACGGCACGCTGGCCAGCGCAAACCGCAGCGCCGACGGCTTGTAGCCCTTCGCAAACAAGTCGCGCAACGTATAAAAATTGCCGAGCGACTTCGACATCTTCTCGCCTTCCACCAGCAAATGCTCCGCGTGCAGCCAGTAGCGCACGAACTTCTTCCCCGTGGCCGCTTCGCTTTGCGCAATCTCGTTCTCGTGGTGCGGAAACGCCAGATCGATTCCGCCCGTGTGAATGTCGATGGTCTCGCCCAGGTACTTCATCGCCATCGCCGAGCACTCAATGTGCCAGCCCGGCCGCCCCGGCCCGATGGCCGTCTCCCAGAAATGCTCGCCCGGCTTCGGCGCTTTCCACAACGCGAAGTCCCGCGCGCTCTCTTTCTCGTAGCGGTCGTTATCCACGCGCGCACCCGCTTTAATCCCGCTCAAGTCGATCTTCGACAGCTTCCCGTAATCCTTGAACTTCGTAATCCGGTAATAAATTGACCCTTCCGAATCATACGTGTACGTATTCTTCTGCAGCTTCTCGATCAGCTCCACCATCGGCTCAATATTGTCCGTCGCGCGAATCCAGTGCTCCGGCGCCTCCATGCTCAATGTCCGACAATCCGCGAAAAACGCTTGCACAAATTTCTCGGTATAGTCGCGAATCCCCACTCCCGCCGCTGCCGCGTTCGCAATGATCCGGTCGTCCACATCGGTCAGGTTCATCACGTGCGTCAGCTTCAATCCGCGCAGCTTCAAAAACCGCCGCAAAATATCTTGGAACACAAACGTCCGGAAATTCCCGATGTGCGCGTAGTCGTACACCGTCGGTCCGCACGTGTACATGCGCACTTCCCCCGCCTTCAGCGGCACAAACGGTTCGACTTTTCCCGAATAGGTGTTGTGGACCTGGATTTCGTGCATCGACCGTCAGTTGTCCCTTTCCACTGCCCTGCAAACAAATGATTGTAGCCGAGCCCTCACGCCACTCGCAATGCGCCGTTGTGCCGCGCTGCACCGCCCTTAGCTGGACATCTGATGCCAGCCGGGTGCTATCCCGGCCAGTTTGTGATCGAATCGGCGAGCGGTTTGATGTGCGGCGCCAACACCTCCGGCAGGACCGCTGAAGAGATTGTTGTGCAAATCCCTAACTCGAGCGCAGCGCGTCCATGGGATGGGCGGAAGCGGCACGGGCTGCCGGAAGCATCGATGCGAGCAGCGCCATACTCGTCATGATCAGAACGCAAGTCATATAAATGAGAGGGTCCGTCGCGCTCACGCCGAAAAGAAACGAATTGATCAGTCTCGAGACGGCCAAAGAGCCGAGAATACCAAAACCACATCCGAGCAGCGCGAGCTTCGCACCCGACACAAGAACGAGCGTGGCAATGCCGGTACGCTGCGCGCCCAGGGTGATACGAATCGCGATCTCCTGCGTGCGCTGAGACACCGAGAAGGCCATCACCGCATAAATTCCCGTGATGGCCAGCAGAAGTGCGATCGCTGCAAACACCGTGATCAAGTCTGTGTTGAAGTGCCGCGGCGCCTCAATGGTCGACACCGCCTCCGTGACCGGCTGCACGTCCTGCAAGGCCAGCAGTGGATCGATCTCCGCGACCGCTGAGCGCAGCGTCTGGATCATGTCTTGAGGCTCCAGCACGGACCGCATGGTGATGTATCCGCTTGGCGGGCCGATGAGGTTTCCCGGAGTCCCCGTACCATAAAGAGTCGCGGGCTGATCCATCGGCGTGTACCACTGATCGACGCTGGGCACGTCGCGGGGCACTTTTGTATCTGCGACAACTCCGATGACCGTCGCCCACGGCAGCGGCTTCTGCGGGTTGCCGACGTGCATGCGCTTTCCGATGGCGCTCTGCCCTGGCCAGCAATCTCTTGCCATCGATTGGCTGACAATGATCACCAGCGGTGCGCTGGAGTTGTCGTGTATTGTGAAGCTTCGACCCTCCAGTAGCCGGATCCCCAAAGCGCCGAAGTAGTCCCCGTAGACGCTGGTGAACGCCGCGAATTTCAACTTCCAGTTTTCTGAGGACACGCCCTCGACCGTGAACGCGGATTGCGGGGCAATATCGGAGGCGGCGACCGCGTTGCTGATCGCTACGGCAGTTACTCCCGGCTCGCTTGATAGCTTGTCAACCACCGCCCGGTTGAACACGCTGACGGATGCATTGGTGGGATATTGCGCCAGCGGAAGTTCATACCCCGCAATCACGGCGTGGTCTGCACGGAAGCCGGGATCGACCTCCTGCATCTTCTGGAGGCTGCGCAGGAAAACGCCGGAAACCGTGAGTAACACCAGCGCGATGGCGACTTCAGAGACGACCAGGGCGGAACGTAAACGCGCATGGCTTGTGCTCCCGCTGCTGGTTTGCGCGCCCTCTTTAAGGCTTTCTATCGAATTGGTCCGCAATGCTGCGAAGGCCGGAGCAAGACTGCACAATACGCCGCTCGCAACCGCAACGGCCAGAGCAAATCCAGCGACAATTGGGTTGATGGACACGGAATCAATGCGCGGCATGGAGTCGGGCATCAGATGCAAGGTGGTGCGGATCGCAATTGCGGCAAGAGCCAGACCGAGCGAGCCGCCAATCATGCTCAACAATAGTCCTTGCACAGCAGATTCACGGATGATTCGAGCGCGACTGGCGCCCAGCGCGACACGAACTGCATATTCGCGGCGCTGGCGGATGGCCCGGACCAACAGCAGGCTTGACACGTTCACGCAAGCGATCAACAGCACCACGGCCACAGCCAAAAACAGCGCTTGCAGCACCGGGCGAACTTCTGCAACTACGGTCTCGCGCAGCGGCTCTACGTCGCCTTGGATGTGAATCGCCGACATGCTCGCCGGAGAATCGTGCATGATTTGCCGCGCCACTCGATCGACATCCTGAGCGGCTTGCGGCTGGGACACTCCGTCTCTCAGGCGAGCGATCATTTGGTAGCCCCAGAACCCGGAGTGCTGATCGGAAAGCTCGTCGGCAGTCAGGCTCAAAGGAACCCAAAGTTGTGCTCGATACTCGCGGCCGAACCCCAGCGGGAATTCAAAGTTCCGCGGCATCACGCCAATCACAGAATAGGCCTTGCGATCGAGCACGATCGAGCTGCCGAGGACGCGGGGATCGCGATGAAAGCGGTCGCTCCACAGCGCGTAGCTGATCACCGCCACCGGTTGACGAGCGTCATCTTCCTGCTGAGTAAAAACTCGGCCGAGGACCGGCTCAACGCCGAGCGTCGGGAACATTCCAGAATTCAAGCGTGCCGCATCGATTTGTTCCGGCTGTGCGCCTCCCGAAAGCTCAAAGGAGGTCGCGATATAGCCGCCCAGACTGGAAAATGTCTGGGCTGCGCTTGTATACGTTGCAATCTCGCGAGCCGTAACGGACATCCCTGGGCGACCTCCCAGGTGATCTCCTAACAAAACGAGCCGGTCGGCGTCCCGCAACGGAAGAGGGCGCAGCAGCACGCCTTCGACGAGTGAGAAGATCGCAGTGGTGGCGCCAATGCCCAGCGCCAGGGTCAGAACGGCAACGGCGGCGAACCCGGGATTCTTGCGGAGCGTGCGAACACCAAAGCGCAAATCCTGCCAACACGTCTCCAACACAGATTCCCAGCCCGCATCGCGGACGACTTCCTTTGAAACTTCCAGGCTTCCTCGCTCCAAGCGCACCGCACGAAGCGCATCCTTGCGGCTCAAGCCCTGCTTCATCTTTTCTTCAGCTGCCATTTCCAAAAAGCCGTTTAGTTCTTCGTCCAACTCCGCGCTGACCCGTTCCTTGCGGAACAGTGATCGGAGTCCGTCGAATAGATTTCGCCGCAGTGACATGGTTCGCTTACGACGCCTCCAAGATTCTGGCGATCGCTGCCACTTGCCTGCCCCATTCTCGCGTTTCGCTGCTGAGCTTCTTCCGTCCTTGCTCGGTCAGCACGTAATACTTTGCCCGCCGGTTATTCTCGCTCGCTTTCCATTCGCTTCGGATCAGCCCCTCTCGCTGCAACCGTTGAGAGGCCACAAACAGCGAACCCGCATTCACGTGAAATACGCCTTTGCTGATCTGTTCGATCCGCACAGCGATCCCGTACCCGTGCATGGGTTCGAGCGCCAGCGTCTTCAGGATCAGCATGTCCAGAGTGCCTTGCACGAGATCGCTGGGCTTATCCGCCATCGCCGCCTTCCTGCTTAGAATCAAGAGGAAGAATATCCTTCTCCTCTTGAGTGTCAAGAGGAGAACCGCGGCTACACCTCACCCTTGTGGCACAGACGATGCATGTGCCCTATTCATTTGATCGATCACTACCGCTGTTTTCCACCCAGCAACGACCCCAGCACCCCGCGCACAATCTGCCGCCCCAGCGAGCTCCCCATCGCCCGCACTGCGCTCTTCGCCATCGCTTCGGGCAAACTGTCCCCGCGTCTGCCCCCGCCGCTCATCCCGGGAATGTTCGTGTACCAGGGTGGCGAAACCGGCCCCGCCCCCTGACCCCCACTACCCGCAGCGGCCGTAGCTGCTACTCCCGCTCGGCTCTTCAACACCTCGTACGCCGACTCCCTGTCCACCGCGTTCTCGTACACACCCGCCACCACCGAGTTCGCCATCAACTGTTTTCTCTGTTCCGCCGTAATCGGCCCGATCTGGCTGTGTGGCGGCAACACCATCGCACGCTCTACGATCCCTGGCGTCCCGTTCTCATCCAGAAACGACACCAGCGCCTCGCCCACTTCCAGTTCCGTGATTGCTTTTGCCACATCGAGTTTCGGATTCGTCCGAAACGTATCTGCGGCGGCCTTCACCGCCTTCTGGTCTTGCGGTGTAAACGCGCGCAACGCATGCTGCACCCGGTTTCCTAGCTGTCCCAGCACCGTCTCCGGAATATCCAGCGGGTTCTGTGTCACAAAATACACGCCGACGCCCTTTGACCGGATCAGCCGCACCACCTGCACTACTTTGTCCTCGATCATCTTCGGCAAATCCGCAAACAGCAGGTGCGCCTCATCGAAAAAGAAAACCAGTTTCGGTTTCTCCGGATCGCCCACTTCCGGCAAATGCTCAAACAATGAAGTCAGCAACCACAGCAGAAACGTCGCATACACTTTCGGCGATTGATACAACTTGTCCGCCGCCAGAACATTCACCACGCCGTGCCCTTGCGTGTCCGTCTGCATCAGATCATCCAGGTTCAACGCCGGCTCTCCGAAAAACTTGTCTCCGCCCTGCTGCTGCACCGCCAGCAACCCGCGCTGAATTGCTCCAATGCTCGCCGCCGAAATATTTCCATATTGCGTCTGAAATTCCTTCGCGTGATCGCCCACATACTGCAGCATGGCCTGCAAATCTTTCAGGTCCAACAGCAGCAATTGATTGTCATCGGCAATCTTGAACACCAGGTTCAACACGCCTTCCTGCGTATCATTCAAATTCAGCAACCGCCCCAGCAGCAACGGCCCCATCTCCGAAATCGTCGCCCGCATCGGATGCCCTTCCAGTCCGAACACATCCCAGAACGTCGCCAGGCATCCCGCGAACGCAAAATCCCCCAACTTCAACTTCTTCACGCGATCCGCAATCTTCGGGTTGCTCGCCCCCGCCTGGCTGATCCCCGACAGATCACCCTTGATATCCGCGGCAAACACCGGCACGCCAATCCGGCTGAACGCTTCCGCCATCACCTGCAGCGTCACTGTTTTCCCCGTGCCCGTTGCCCCCGCCACCAATCCATGCCGGTTCGCCATTTGCGGCAACAAGTTCAGCTGCGATGTCCCCTGCGCAATCCAAAGTGGCTCAACCATGTCCTTGCATTCTCCGCGTTCTCGGCGATCAGGGTTGGCGTGGCCCTGTTTGTTTCCGCTCGATTCTAATACTTCCCCACCGTTTCTGCGCGCTCGTGAGTTCCGCTCCGATTGACAATCGCGCCCCGCGCCAAATACAGTGCCCCTGTTTCCTGTATTCGCCATTTACCCGGAGAGATTTCTCGATGCGCCTTCGCCTGGCACTGCTTCTGATTTGTGTCTCCCCTGCCTTCTTTCCTTCGCATGCTCAGGAAAAGCCAGACTCGCCAGCTTCGCCCACCGCTCCTGCCAAGAAATCCCTCAGCCCGGAAAGTTTTCTGGAACTCCGCATGTTCCAGGACCCGCAGTTTTCTCCCGACGGCACACGCATCGTCTTCGTGGTCACCGACCCGCTCAAGGGTGAAAAACGCACCAGCCATCTCTGGATTTACGATCGCAACTCATCCAACACGCGCCAACTCTCCTTCTCCGCTAAATCCGAATCCTTCCCGCGCTGGTCTCCCGACGGCAAGACTCTCGCTTTTCTCTCCAACCGCGGTGGCGACCAGCAGCAAATCTACCTGCTCCGCATGGAGGGTGGCGAAGCCTACGCCGTCACAAAGGACAAGGCCAGTGTCAGTGCCCTCGCCTGGTCCCCCGACGGCCGCTCCCTCGCCTATCTCGCGCCCGAACCCAAATCCGAAGCCGAAGAAAAGAAGCAGCAGGCCAAAGACGACGCGCACGTCGTCGACAAAGACGACAAGCAGCCGCGCCTCCGCGTGCTCGACATCGCCAAAAACGAATCCCGCGCCCTCACTCCCGCCGACTGGAAGATCGAGCAACTTGACTGGATGCCCGACGGCCAAAGCATCGTCATCAAAGCCACCGGCCGCCCCGCGTCCGATCAGTTCTCCGACGGCATTTACCTCGTTCCTCTCAACGGCGCGCCAAAGGAACTGCGCGCGCCACACGGCCCGCTCGGCAGAGTCCGCGTTGCTCCCTCCGGAAAATGGATCAGCTTCACTGCTTCTCGCGAAGATGGTCCGGACCCCCACGACCTCTGGGCCATGCCCGCCGACGGCGGCCCCGCGCGCAATCTCACCGGCAACGGACTCGATCGCGCCATCGAAGACTACCACTGGACCGGTGACAATTCCCTTGCGCTTCTCTACGCCCACGGTTTCCGCAACAAGATCGCGCTCTATTCGGCGGATGGCGACCTGAAATCTTCTTTCGATCTACCCGTCAACGCCGGCCCTTTTGCCGTCGCTCCTTCGGGTGAACTCGCCTTCGTCGGCCAATCCAGCATCTCCCCGCAAGAACTCTGGCTTCGCGATACAAAGGGCCAAGCGCAACGACTCACGCATTTGAATTCCGGCTGGGAGGATTTCGGCCTGGTTGCTCCCGAGTTCCTCGAGTACAAATCCTTCGATGGCCTCGAGATTGAAGCGGCACTTCTCAAGCCCGCTGCCTACGACGGCAAATCCAGACTTCCCACCATCGTCTTGGTTCACGGCGGTCCCACCGGCAACTGGCAGGAATCCATCGAGCCGTGGGGCCAGCTCCTGGTCGCGCGTGGCTACGCCGTTTTCTATCCCAACATCCGCGGCTCCATCGGTTATGGCGACAATTTCGTCAGAATGAATCGCGCTGATTGGGGCGGCGCCGATTTCAAAGACGTCATCACTGGCGTCAACTACCTCGTCGCGAAGGGTATCGCCGATCCCGCTCGCCTCGGCATTGGCGGTTGGTCCTACGGCGGCTACATGGCCGAATGGGCCGTCACCCAAACGAACATATTCCGCGCCGCAGTCTCAGGCGCCGGTATGGCGAATCTCATCTCCGAATATGGCACCGAAGAAAATCCTGCTTACGACGAGTGGTTCTTAGGCACGCCCTACGAAAACGCCGATCGCTTCCTCAATAGCTCGCCGGTCCTCCAGGTCAAACACGCCAAGACGCCCACTCTGATCTTCCAGGGCGACGCCGACCCCATCGACCCGCTCGGCCAGAGCCAGGAACTCTATCGCGGCTTGAAACGCTATGGCGTGGAAACCGAACTCGTCACCTATCCTCGCGAGCCCCACGGCTTTCAGGAAGCCAAACATCGCGTCGATGTCCTTCAGCGCATGCTCGCCTGGTTCGAAAAGTACCTGCCGCCTGCGTAGCGGCGGGTCTTTTAGACCCGTCCCCCCGCGAGTCTTCGAGTGGGTTCTGGCGCCAAGGAACCGCCGTCTTCTCCAAGTAGCGCTGGCTGCTTGCCCTGAGCTTCGAAGGGTCATGCCAGCGCCGTTTTGTACCGCCCCTGCTCTATACTGAATTCGATGCCGAATCCTCAAACACTCAACGCCGTTTATTCCTCCCGTACCATGAAGCGCCGCTACGAGGTCTGGTTCCTTCGCTGCGGCCTCGCCGACGGCAGCGGCGCCTGGTGGTTTCGTTACCTCCTCACCAATCTTGGCCGCGGCGGCTGCAACGCTCAGTCATCCGGCATGCCCGTCCAGGTCTGGGCCACCTGGTTCCCTTCAAACGGCAAGCCACAGACTTTCATCCAGGGCTTTCCCCTCGACCAACTTGATCTCACCGGCCGGTTCCAGCTTCCCTTCCACTGCCGTGTCGCCGACAATGGCATCGACGAAAACTCCTGCTGCGGCAATCTCATTGTCGATGGCCATTCGATTTCCTGGAAACTCCGCAATCGCTCGAACTTCGGCATCAGCTTGAGCGACAAAGGCTGGATCGGCTTCACCAAATCGCCGCACTCCGATGCCGTCTTCTCCGGCGAAATCACCTTCGATGGCCGGCGCTTCTCCGGCGATCCCCTCGGTTTCGGCGTTCAGGGACACAACTGCGGCTACCGCCATCGCACCTTCTGGCGCTGGGCACACGCTTATTTTCCGCACACGGATGGCTCCGCCAGTACCCTCGAAGCGGTCGTCTACGACATGCCCTTCGGTCTGCTCTTCCGCAAAGCCGTTCTTTGGCACAAAGGGCACGCAAACATTCTAAAGAGTCTCCGCGAGAAGGAAATCGTCCGCGAGCCGGACCTATTGAAATGGAGCTTCGCAGCCAGTCAACGTGGCCTCTCCATCGAAACCAGCATCGAAGCCACGGCACCCGGAATTCACCAGCTCCCTTACGTGAAAACCGATTGCTCCGGGACTTTCCCCGTGTCCAACGCCAGTCTCGCACGCGCTACTTTGCGTCTTCGCGGGAATCTCGAGCAAACTTTGGAAACGCCATTTGGCGCCGTTTTGGAAATGGGAGGCAACGAACCGTGACTCAAAACGCAAAGTGGGATGCCAACCTCTACGACGAGAAGCACTCCTTCGTCTGGAAAATGGCGGCTGGCCTTCTCGATCTCCTCGAAGCCAAGCCCGGCGAGCGCATCCTCGACATCGGCTGTGGCACCGGCCATCTCACCTACCAGATCGCCACCACCGGCGCTATCGTCACCGGCATCGACCGCTCCCCCGACATGATTCAGCAAGCCCGCGCCGCCCACCCCTCCATCCCCTTCCAGGTCATGGACGCGCGCGAACTTTCTTTCCCCGATAAATTCGACGCCGTCTTTTCGAACGCCACCCTGCACTGGATCACCGAACCCGAGCGCGTCGTCACTTCCATCTCTGCGATCCTCCGCCCCGGTGGCCGCTTCGTCTCCGAATTCGGCGGCAGCCGCAACGTCGCAGGGGTCGTCTCCGCTTTCGCCTGCGCTTGGAAAAATCTCCATCTTCCCGGCGAGTTCCCCAATCCCTGGTATTACCCCAGCATTGCCGAATACACTTCCCTGCTCGAACGCCACTCTCTCGAAGTCACTTACGCTCTTCTCTTCGATCGTCCCACCCCTCTCGAAGACGGTGAGCGCGGCCTCCGCCACTGGCTCAACATGTTCGGCGGCTCCATCGCCTCCATTCTCGCCGCCGACCTCCAGGAAAAACTCAAAGCCGAAGTCGAACGCCAAGCCCGCCCCACCCTCTTCCACGACGGCCGCTGGGTCATGGATTACCGCCGCCTCCGTATCGCCGCCCGTAAACTCTAGCTGCGACACCCTCCGGCCGGCGTCGTGGTTCTGCCTTTGCAGGGACGGCCTTCTGCTTGCGCTGAGCCGCGAAGCGAGGCCGTCCGCCATCGTAGAAGACCAGCGGCACTGAATGCTCTTGTGGCATGTGGAAATTCGCCACTATATCTTGCGGCGTGCTTTACAGCTCGATTGGCCTCATGCTACGCTTCTACCCGTACCGCCATCTTAGCGCCAGGCGGCTGGGCTCTGACTGAGAACCTGCCAAACGTGTGTGGTTTCTGTCTGTTACAGACGGAACCGTTGCGGCGAAGACCCTCGTCCTCGAGGAAAGGTAAGTCGTCTCTCTTCGCGTGCTTTAACCCAGGCCCCCCTGCTCCCGCAGCTGGCGTATTCTGTGCGGAGGTTGAACGCGAAGTGCAGTTTTACGACACAAAGGGGATACCTTGCTGAAGCTCCGTAAAGTCGAAATTGTTGGCTTTAAGTCCTTTTGCGAACGTACCGTCGTCACGTTCAGCGGTATTGGCACCACCTGCATCGTCGGCCCCAACGGCTGCGGCAAGTCCAATGTCGTCGATGCCATCAGTTGGGTTCTCGGTGAACAAAGCCACAAGTCTCTCCGCGCGGAGCGCATGGCCGACTGCATCTTTAACGGCACCGCCAAGCGCCCTCCCATGGGCCTCGCGGAAGTCACCATCACCATGGAAGATCCTGAACTCGCCGAAGCTGCTCGTTTCGTTCTCGAAAGTGCTTCCTCCACCGAATCCACCGCGCCCGCTACCGAATCCGAAGCAACCGGCGATCCGGTCGATGCGCCGCCAGGAGAAGTCGCCGCTGCAGCTGTCGCCTCTCCCGAATCCTCTGACGCAACTCCCGAATCTCCCGAAGCTACCCCCGCGAACGAACCCGCCTTCCTTGCTAGGAAAAAGAAGCGGGCGGAAAAGCCCGCCATGGTCACCAAGCCCGGCGAAGTCGTGGTCAGCCGCCGCCTCTATCGCAGTGGCCAGAGCGAATACCTCATCAATGGACGCGTCGCCCGCCTCCGCGACATTCAGGAAATGTTTATGGGTGTCGGCCTCGGCCCCGATTCCTACGCCATCATCGAGCAGGGCCGCATCGGCCAGATTCTCGCCACCAAGCCCATGGAACGCCGCGCCATCATCGAAGAAGCCGCCGGCGTCACCAAATTCAAAACCAAAAAGCGCCTGAGCGAAACCAAGCTCGAATCTTCCAAAGTCAATCTCTCGCGCGTCAACGACATCGTCGTCGAAGTCGAAAAGCAACTTGGCTCCCTGAAGCGCCAGGCCGCCAAGGCCCGCCGCTATTCCGAAATTCGTGAACAGATGCGTGGCATCGTCCGCCAGATGCTCGCCGGAAAAGCCCGTGAACTCGACGCCGAAGCCGAGCGCGTCAACGCCCGCCTCGCCGAGCTCACCGCCTCGGAAACTCAGCATGCGCAGGCCATCCACGAACAGGAAGCCGAGCAGGATCGCCTCAGCCAGCGCATCTACTCTCTCGATGGCGAGATGCGCCAGAACCAGAACGTTTTGAACCAGACCGCCCTCGAAGTCGATCGCTGCGAAAATCGCATCGCCTTCAACCGCTCGCGCAGCGAAGAGCTCGCCGGACGCAACACGCAACTTTCCTCCGAGCGTCAGGCTATTCAGGCGCAGCGCCTCGAATGGGAGTTCCGCAATGGCGCACAGCAGCAAGCCGTTGACGCCGCGCGCACCGAATCCGTCACCGTCAACACCCGCGTCGAGGAACTGAATCAGCGCGCCACTTTCCGTTCCTCGCAGATTTCCGAAGCGGAAGCTCGCATGGATGCCCTCCGCCGCGCCGCTGCCGAAGCCGGCGAGAGCCTGCTCCGCCTCCATGGCGAGCAGAAGCAAGCCGAAGAAGCGCTCGTCCACCAGAACGAGTCGCTGCAAAAGCTTGAAGTCCGCGAATCGGGACTTCTCGAGTCTTCCATTCGTGTTCGCGAAGATGCGGAACAGGCCGCCAACGCCTTCCAGGGCGCCACCAATCAGGTCGAATCCCTCCAACAGCAGTCCGCCGCGCTGCAGTCCCGCCTCGCCGAACTGCGCCACACCCGCGAACGCACCACCCAAGAAGCCGATTCCCTGCGCGACTCCCTGGCCGGTATCCGCGCGCGTCATTCCACGCTGACGCGCATCCTGAACGATCATTCCTACACGGGCGAAGCCGTCCAAAAACTTTTTGCCGCCAACGAGCGTCATGGCGGGCAGGATTTTCGCGCCGTGGGCGTTCTCGCCGATTACGCCGAAGTCCAGGAGCAGCACGAAGCCGCCATCGAACAATATCTCCGCGAGGAACTTGAGTACGTCGTCGTCGAAACCTACGAGCACGCGCGCGCCGGCGTTCACATGCTTCGCGAAGAAGTCGGCGGCCGCGCCACGTTCTTCGTCGATTCCCTGCGCCATCTCAAACTCGATGAATACGAGCCCATTGTCCATTTCCGCTCCGAAGACGGCGTCATCTCCCGCCTCGACAAGCTCGTCGAATTCCGCGATCCTCTCGGCCCCGCCGCCAAGCAGTTTCTCCCGCGCCTCCGCTACGGCTATCTGACCGAGAGCGCCGCCGCCGAGAAACTGGCCCGCGAATATCCGCAGTACGCTTTTGTCACTCCCGAAGGCACCTGCTACCAAGGCCGCATGGTCACCGGCGGACGTCCCGATGAAGCCGGCCCGCTCGGCATGAAGCGTGAACTGCGCGCCGTCAGCGCCGAACTCTTTCACTTGGAAGAGCGCAGTGCTGCGGCCCAGGCCGAACTCGAAATCATCAACGCTGAAGTGCGCTCCATCGAATCTTCCCAGGAAGAGCTTGTTGCGCAACTCCGCGAAGCCGAACGCAACCTCTTCGCCACCAAACATCGCCACGAGCAGACGCAATCCGATCTCGCGCGCCTTGGCCTCGATCTCACCGTCTGCCAGAACGAACTCACCCGCATTCGCCGCGAAATCGATTCCGTTCAGCAGCGTGCTCAGAACGCGCAACTCCAGCACCACGCCGCGGCCACCAGCCGCGCCGAAGCGGAAGCCGAAAGCCTTCGCCTTACCGAAGAAGTTGCGCAGCTCCGCACCTTCGTGGAAGCCGAGCGCAACGAACTCGCCACCGCCAGGGCCGAGCTTGCCACCATGAACGAGCGCCTCGCTTCCGCCGAAGCCATCTCACGTCGGCTCCAGGAAGAGTCCGCCGACCTCGATCGCCGCGAAGCCGCCCTCCATCAGCAGGAAACTTCCATCAACGAAGAAACCGCCGCGATGGCTCGCCAGACGAAAGAATTGACCCAGCAGCTCGAAGTCCTGCGCGTTGAAAAAGTCCGCCTCGAAGATCGCCAGAAAGAACTCGAGCAGGAATGGGAGACCGCTCGCAACCGCGTCACTGCCGCCGAAGATCATCTTCGCGCGGCTCGCCAGACGCTCCAGGAAATGCGCGACGAACGCGGCAAATTCGAAATCGAGAAGGCTCGCAACGATTCTGACCGCCAGCACCTCCGCGAGACCTGCCTCGCCGAAGTCAACGCGCAGCCCGAGGACCTCATCGCCTCCGAAGCCGTCTTCATGTCCGGCGAAGAACTCGCCATCGCCGAGGCCAATTACCGCGAAATGAAGCAGCGCATCGAAAACATGGGCGCGGTCAACATGATGGCTCTCGAGGAATACAACGAGTGCGAGCAGCGCTTCACCTTCCTCACTCGCGAACGCGACGACCTTCTCCAGTCCATCGCCGATACCCAACAGGCCATTAAGGAACTCGACCTCATCACCAGGGAAAAATTCGAGCAGGCCTTCGCTTCCATCAACGCCAACTTCACTTCCGCCTTCCACACCATCTTTGGTGGTGGCACCGCGGAAATGCGCCTCACCGAGCCCGACAGCTCCGGCGAAGCAGGCATCGACATCGTCGCTTCACCTCCGGGCAAGCGCCTCCAGAACGTTCTCCTGCTCTCCGGCGGTGAAAAGGCCATGACCGCTCTCGCACTGCTCATCGCCATCTTCCGCTATCAGCCGAGCCCCTTCTGCATCCTCGACGAAGTCGACGCGCCTCTCGACGAAGCCAACGTAGGCCGCTTCACTCGTCTCATCGGCGACATGAGCTCCAACACGCAATTCATCGTTGTCACCCATAATCGCAAAACCATGGAAACCGGCAGCGTCCTCTACGGCGTCACCATGCAGGAGCCCGGCGTCTCCAAACTCGTCAGCGTCCGCTGGGAAGGCGATGAAGCTCCTGCGCCCAAGCAACGCGCCGCTTCTGCCGCCTGACGCGCACGCTCTTTGTTCTTCCATGTAGCGCTGGCTTTCATGCCAGCTCTTTTGCCATGTTGTAAACAACGGCGCCAAGAATCTTTGTTCCTCACTCACTTCTTTTTGTTCCCCGCAAGCGAAAACTTTGCGTAAGTCTATTTTCCACCGCTCGCGCATTTGCATGACCGTCATCACATTGACATCACCGCTCGATACGCTAGAATGCTGGACACTTTCTCAGAGGAAAGTTTCCCGTGACCGCCACTTCCGCAACTCGTGTCCTTCGTGAAACGCATTTTGCCGGACTCTCGCCTTCCGCTCGCGGCAAGGTGCGCGACATCTTCGATCTCGGCGACCGCCTGCTCCTCGTCGCCACCGATCGCCTCTCGGCGTTCGATGTCGTCATGCCCACGCCGATTCCCGACAAGGGCCGCGTCCTTACGCAACTCTCTCTTTTTTGGTTTGGTCTTCTTCACGACGTGATTCCCAATCACGTGCTCAGCTCCACCGAATTCCCGCCCCCCTACGACAAGTTCGCCGCCGACCTCGCCGGCCGCTCCATGGTCGTTCGCAAAACCCATCCGCTTCCCATCGAATGCGTCGCTCGCGGCTACCTCTCCGGCTCCGGCTGGAAAGAATACAAAGCCAACGGCACCGTTTGCGGCATCCAGCTCCCCCCGGGCCTGTGCGAATCCGACAAACTCCCCGAGCCTATCTTTACTCCCGCGACCAAAGCGGTCAGCGGCCACGACGAAAACATCTCTTTCGAACGCGCCGCCGAAATCATTGGCAAGCCCCTCGCCGAGCAGGTCCGCGCCACCACCCTCGAAATCTATCGCCGTGCCTCCGCTCACGCCGAACCTCGCGGCATCCTCCTTGCGGACACCAAATTCGAATTCGGCCTGCTCGACGGCAAGTTGATGTGGATCGACGAAGCGCTCACCCCCGACTCTTCGCGCTTCTGGCCCGCCTCCCAATACGCACCCGGCGGCCCCCAGCCCTCTTTCGACAAACAGTTTGTTCGCGATTATCTCGAACGCATCCAGTGGCCCAAGACCCCCCCTGGCCCCGAGCTGCCACTCGATGTCGTCGAAGGTACTCGCGCCAAGTACCGCGAGGCATACTGCATCCTGGTCGGCCACGAATTAGATTAGTCCAGCTCGATCACAACGTTCCCACTCCGAAGGGGAGACTGAAGCTGTGAGAGATCAACTAGAAGGTCTGATACTGCAGATGGTCGAGCGCGGCATCCTCTTCGATGAGGCCGTTGGTGAATTTGAAAAACGCTTCATCAAACGCGTCCTCGACCGCACCAATGGCAATCAGTCCCGCGCCGCCGAACTCCTCGGCATTCATCGCAACACGCTTAGCCGCAAGATGGTCGAATACAAGCTCGACCATCGTCGCGGCCGTTCCCGCTAACACGCCACCTATCCTGAGGAGCGTCCTTCGCGACGAAGGATCTCAACCGCGCTCTCTTCTCCACTCCACCGCTAAGCTCCCATCCGCCATCCCGACCGAAGCAAGGGCTCTCTTCCGCCTTTGGCCCCGCACTAAAAACAAAAACGGCCCCGGTTTCCCGAGGCCGTTTCCCACTCGAATTGTTCTCTGCTTACGGTTTCTTCGCCGCTGGCTTCTTGCCTGCCGGCTTCTTGCCTTCCTTCGGCAAGTCGTCGGGGTTCACTTTAGCCTTGTCCCAGTGCAGCATGAACGCGGGATCTGGATCATACGATTCCAGTGTCCCCGTGAACCGAGGCGCTGAATCCTTCTCCAGCTTCGCCGCATCCGGCTGATCTGCCGTTTTGATCTTTACTTCCATGTCCGCCGTGTTCTTCGCGTCGAATTCGGCTTCGCTCGTCACGAACGCCAGCTTCAGAACGATCACGTCCGCTCCCGGCGTAATCTCAATCAGCTTGCCCGGCACGTCCGGAAATTCAAGTCCGCACGCCGCCGTCCACGTCAGTTTGGCTTTGTCGCCGCCGGCCTTCAGGTCCGTAAACACCGACGCGATCGTCATATCTTTCCGTGCCGCATCCAGATCAGCTGCGCTCACCAGCTTGTAGCTCGCCGGACGGTCCACCGAAGTCGATGCCAGTTGCAGCAGTTCGTTCAGTTCCGCGTCGGTCAGCGCATCGCACACCGTTCCGCCCTGATACCGCGGCAGTGCTGTACCACGCAAATAATCCTTTACCTGCTTTGACTGCTTCTCGTTCGCGGTCTTCACCGTCGCCGCGCGCGCGAACGACCAGATCGCGTCCAGTTGCTGCGGCGGGGTCATCGCCGAATACGCCCGGCCTTTGTAGTAGTTGGCGACGAAGTCGTCTGGCGTCGCTGCCAGCACCGCATTGTATGCCTCTACCGCAGCCGCATAGTCCTTCATCGCCATCGCTGCCGCGGCTTTGGTGGCCAGGAAGGCCAACACCGCCTTCTTCTTGGCGTCCGACCACGCGGCGTCATCCATATTCTCCGGCTTCGGCAACGCATCTACGCTCTTCACCCCGTCTGTCGCTGCCTGGTACGCCCTCTTGGCGGTGGCGGCATCGGGATTCTGTGTATTGTTGAAGGCATACACGATCGCCTGATACGCCTGGTAACGCTCCGACGCGGAAATCCTGCTGTCGCCTAGCGCGAGCTCCTTGTCCGCATAGTCCATCACCTTCGGAAAACTCTTCTGCGCGGCGTAATTCTGGTAGTACAGCGGGTAGATGTAATTCAGAAGGCACGAATTCGGATACTTGCCGACGAAGTCGTCCAAAGCCTTGAGCTGCGCCGGCGGATTCTTCTCATTCGCTGCGGCGGTGTATGCGTTGTACTCCGCCACCGTGTAGTGCTGCCCGGGTCCCGCACACGGGTCCTGTCCTTGCGCCGGTGTATGTGCTGCCAACGGCTTCGCATTCATGCCGAAAAAGCAAAAGCTCAGCACCACCACAAGGCCCGCCAACCTTCGTGTTGCATTCATTCCGTTATCTCCTCGCTCCTGCGCCTAAGTTATTAAGTAACGAAATATGGCAGCCACTTGAAGCGCCCACCAATCGTACTTGCTCTGCCCGGCGAAAACATTCCTCTACTGGAAACCTTCGAATTATATGAGCAGCTTGTCCTTGTTCGCAAGTCGCTTGCCAAAGCGTCTCGTAACGAACAGAGTACACTTCTCAGATTGTGAGTTTCCGTCCCCCGGTGCACCTCCGAGGCAACCGAAGTAGGGTGCTTTCTTGGGAGTAAGATGAGTGTCGCACAAAAATCACTTTTCCCGCGAGGAAGAATTCTCATGAGTTCGATCCGTTTTCCTGAGGACCACCCACTCCGCGGCCAGGTCGCGCTCGTCACTGGCGGCAGCCGCGGTATTGGTAAAGCTGTCGCCATGAAACTCGCGCAGCTCGGCGCTTCCATCAGCATCTGCGCTCGCGATTCGCAGACCCTGCGGGCCACCGCCGATCAACTTCTCGTCATCCCCGCCAACGTTTTCTGCCAGCCCGCCGACGTTACCAACCCCTCTGAAATTGCCGCGCTCGTCCAGGCCACCGAAAAGCATCTTGGTCCCATCACCTTGCTGGTCAACAATGTCGGCATCGGCAATCCCGGCTTCGGCCCCGTCCAGGAAAAATCCGCAGACGATTGGGACCGCGTTCTCGACACCAATCTCAAGAGCGCCTTCCTCGTTTCCCGCGCCGTGGCTCCCCTCATGATCCAGCGCCGCCGCGGCGACATTATCAATATCAGCTCGCTCGCCGGTAAAAACACGTTCGCAGGCGGCGCGCTCTATTGCGCCTCCAAATGGGGATTGCAAGGACTCACTGGTTGCATGGCCGAAGACTTGCGCCAGTTCGGCATCCGCGTCAGCGTCATTTGCCCTGGCAGTGTGGCTACCGAGTTCTCCGGCCGCGGCCCCAAGGATCCTTCCAAGGTCCTCACGCCCGAAGATGTTGCCCACGCCGTCGCCATGCTGGCCTTGCAGGGGCCGCAGAGTTTCATCAGCGAGGTCCACCTCCGCCCCGTCGCCAAACCGTAGCCGCGCAACCGCTTTGTAGGGTCGGCCTTCTGAGGCCGACCGCTCTCCCTAGCTCCAATGCCGCCGGCTCTCGCGTCCACGAGCCCCTGGCACGGCCGCGTTTTCCCTCTTGACAATAGTTGTCTAAACGACTATTGTGGCGCCATGAGTTCCCGAACCCGACATCCGCTTGCCCCCGTCGAAGACGCCCTCTTCGTCACCATCCTCAAAGCCGCCGACCGCCTTGCTCAGCAGGCTGAGCTGCTTATTAAATCCTCCGGACTCACCGCCACCCAATACAACGTCCTGCGCATTCTTCGTGGTGCCGAACCCCAGGGACTTCCCTGCCGCGTGATCGCGGACCGCATGATTTCCCGCGACCCGGATATGACTCGTTTGCTTGATCGCCTGGAAAAACAGGGCTACATCACCCGCGAACGCCAGACCGACGATCGCCGCGTCATCAAAACTCGCATCACCGCCGAGGGCCTGAAGCAGCTGAAGAAACTCGATCAGCCCGTCCACGAATTGCACCAGAGCCAGTTTCACCACATGACTGCCGCGCGGCTGAAACAACTCGCGGAACTTCTGGACGAAGTTGGAAAGCGTGAGTCCGATTAGCGCGCCGTGGCATCCAACAACCAATTTTCCATGTGTGGTCAAAAAGGAGAAAACGAAAATGAAGGGGCATCTATTGCGAGTGGCAGTGGGAGCAGGTCTGGCAGCCGTTCTGTCCTGGCCCGCTTTGGCCGGAACAACTACCTATAAAATCGATCCCAGGCATAGCTCGGCGAATTTTGCGGTGACGCACTTGATGATTTCCACCGTGCGCGGCGAATTCCATAGCGTCAACGGCACCGTGGTCGTCGACGACAGCGATATCACCAAGTCTTCCGTCGATGTCACCATCGACGCATCCACCGTCGATACCCGTGAGCCCGACCGCGACAAGGACCTCAAGAGTCCCAACTTCTTTGACGTCGCCAAATATCCCACCCTCACCTTCAAATCCACTAAAGTCGAGAATGCCGGCAACGGTAAACTTAAAGTCACCGGCGACCTCACCCTTCACGGCGTCACAAAGTCCGTTGTCCTCGATGTCACCGCTCCCAAGCTTCCCATCAAGGATCCCTGGGGACTCCAGCGCACCGCTGCCTCGGGTACCGCGAAAATCAATCGCCAGGATTTTGGCATGAACTACAGCAAGACGCTCGACAACGGCGGCTTGGTGGTCAGCAATGACGTCGATATCACTCTCGACGTCGAAATGATCGTTCCGCCGCCCGCCAAGTAGCCATCCACACCTTCACGGTAGGGAGCGAGCGGTTCCGTAAGACGCTCGCTCCGATATCCGGTAAACTCGGAAGCCTCGCGCAATTCCACGCTCGGAGAGATTGTCATGCAAAAACCTGCACCGGCTGATCATCCCATCACAGAGACCCTCAAGCAGCGTTGGAGCCCTCGCGCGTTTTCCGAAAAGCCGCTGCCTCCCGATGTTCTGCGGAGTCTGTTCGAGGCGGCGCGCTGGGCGCCCTCGAGCGCCAACGAGCAGCCTTGGGCGTTTCTCGTAGCCACGAAAGATGATTCCGAGACTCACGCAAAGCTCCTCAGCACTTTGGTGG
>Ga0335077_10000188_pt1 | contig 64758 bp, 60 predicted proteins | sample Lox_Sample_31_FD_207151 | JGI IMG/M metagenome (GOLD analysis project Ga0335077, IMG submission 207151) | Soil microbial communities from Loxahatchee National Wildlife Refuge, Florida, United States - Lox_Sample_3.1 | ecosystem: Environmental > Terrestrial > Soil > Wetlands | place: USA... | reverse complement strand
GATACTCCCACTCAGGAGGGCACGCTCTCACCCCTTGAGGACTTCCCTATCCCGCCAGCTCTTTCTTCACCGCCTCGCTGACCACTTTCCCGTCCACGCGCATCCCGGCGGCGGCGAAACGGGCCATCGCAGCCTTCATCACGCTGCCCATATCTTTCATCGTCGGCGCAGGGGACATTTCGGCAATCGCAGCCCGCACCCCCGTGACAATCTCTCCTTCTCCGGCAGCTTTCGGCAGATAGCCCTCGATAATCTTGATTTCGGCAGCTTCCTTGTCGGCCATCTCCTGGCGTCCGCCCTTGGTGAACTGCTCGACCGAATCTTTACGCTGCTTGATGAGCGTCGACAACACCTGCTGCGACTCCTTGTCGTCGAGCGGCGCCATCTTTTCGATTTCTTTGTTCTTGAGCGCAGTCTTCACCATGCGCAGGCAGGAGAGGCGGGCTTCTTCCTTGGCCTTCATGGCCGTGACAATGTCTTTCTGGATCTGGTCGATAAGCGGCATGCGCCGATTATACGGCGCGCCGCTTTGTGGCTTAGAAGTGCGCGGGGCTTTCGGACTTTGACACGCCCACTGCTAGTATGAACAAATGAAATTTCGTTCGCTCCGGTTCGAAACTCCAAGATGGATAGTTCGCTGGCAGGTCCCGCTTCCCCGGAGCCGAAGCTAAGCGGCCTGTTTTCTATATTTTGATATAAGTTGTTTGAAATCTATATTTTGCCTTTTCCAGGCGGACGTAAGTCCCGCCGGCACAAGATTTTGCCTCAGAAAGGGGGAGGGGGGAGGGGGGAGCCAAGTACCAGATAGTAAATAGGCAACGGAATCGCGCCACGCCACGTTAGGCGCCACGCCGCCGCCCATTTTGGTCTTCCCTTTTTTCCCCTCAACTCTCAATTTCATGCTGCGAAAAAACCGTCTCTTCACTCCCGGTCCAACTCCGCTCTTGCCATCAGCGCAAGTCGCCATGGCCTCCTATGGCGCGCACCATCGCACCGCCGACTTCCGCGCGCTCTTCACGCACGTGCTCACCGATCTGAAGGAATTCATCGGCACGAACAATGACGTGCTCGTGCTGTCGTCCTCAGGCACAGGGTTCATGGAAGCGGCAGTTTCGAACCTCACCTCGTTCGGTGACAAGGTACTCGTGCTCACCGCGGGCAAGTTCGGCGAGCGCTGGGTTTCTCTCGCGAAGGCGTTCGGATGTCACGTCGAGACAGTGATCGCTCCCTACGGACAGACATTTTCCATGGATGCTGTGCGGGCGAAGCTCACGCCCGATATCCGTTGCGTCTACGTGCAGGCGACGGAGAGTTCTACCGGTGCCCGCCATGACATTGCCGCGATTGCGAAGCTGGTGCGTGCGCTGCCCGACACGCTGCTCGTGGTCGATGCCATCACGGGTCTAGGCACCACGCACTTTGACGTCGACGGCTGGGGTATTGACGTGATCATCGGCGGATCGCAGAAAGCGCTCATGATTCCGCCCGGCCTTGCCTATGGCGCAATCAGCGAGCGGGCATGGCAACGAACCGAGACCACGACGTCTCCGCGCTACTACTTCGATCTGCGCAAAGAGCGCAAGTCCGCGGCCAAGGCCGAGACGGCCTACACTCCGGCGACGTCCCTGTTTGCAGGATTGGCAGCAGCGCTCGACTATGTCCGTCAGATGGGCGACGGAAGTCTCGCCGCCGGACGACAAGCCCTCGTAGAGAACGCCGAACTTTGCGCGGCCATGACCCGAGCCGGCGTCGAGGCGCTGGGACTGAAGTTGTTTTCCCCGCAAGCGCCCGCCGCAGCGCTGACGGCGGTGGCAGCGCCGCCCGAAGCCGACTCCACCGCGATCTGCAAGCACTTTCGTGATCGCTTCGGCGCCGTCGTAGCGAATGGCCAGGCGGAGATGAAGGGCCATCTCTTTCGCATCGCGCACATCGGCTACTACGACTACCTGGATACAGTCGGCGTGCTGGCAGCGCTCGAGCAGGTGGTGGCGGATGTCACGAGAAAAGAAGTGGAGTTTGGCTCAGCGGTGAAAGCCGCGCAGGAACTGTACGCAAAGCAAGTGGGGAGCAGCGAATAGCACGGCGAGAGCCATCCGATCCTACGAGTCTAGCTCGGCTCTGCGCAGTTTGCGGCTCTCGGCCAAGAGCGCCATGGAGTGCATCAGGTTCTGCAGCGTCACAATTCCGACTAAGCGTTGCTCATCGACGACGGGAATGATGCTCAAATTGCGGGCAGCGAGTTTGCGGAACGCCGAGGCCAGCGAGTCCTGTTTCGTCGCGACGTCGAACAGGCGATTCATGGCTGCCTGCACGTACCCATTGCCATCGGAACGCAGAGCATCGAGGATCTTCTGCTTCGAGATCACGCCCACCATGTCGCTGCCGCGGACGACCGGAAAGTCGTCCTGCAGCGTGTGCACGGCCTTTTGCAGCGCGTCTTCCAGCGTGTCGGCCGGAGAGAGCGTGGCGAAGTCGGTCAGCATCACTTCCTCCAGCCGCACGCTCTGCAGCACGGAGTGGAAGACCGCAGAGCGTTCTTCGAGCTGCGCTCCAATGAACAGGAAGAATCCAATCATCAGCAGCCAGAGTCCGTCCGCACGGGTTTCGACACGATTGGTCATCAGCATGCCTACCATCATGAAGAGGATGGCGAACACGTGTCCGATGCGAACGGCGCGCTGCGTGGCGCGGATCGAATCCATCTGGCGCGAGAAAAGAGCGCGCAGTACGCGGCCTCCGTCCATCGGGTATGCGGGCAGCAGGTTGAACAGTCCAAGATATATGTTCAGCCACACGATGCTGCGGAGCAGATTGCCCGTGTGTACCAGCGGCCGTCCCATGAGTGGGAAACCCGGCCGGACCATCAGCAGAATCAGGGCTGCGGCACCCGCGGTGAAAAGATTGACCAACGGTCCGGCGATGGCGATGGCGATGTCGCGCTTCCAGGTCGTATCCGACTCCACGATCGCCTGCGACTCGTCGAGAATCGTGATGCCGCCGATCGGCAACAGGATGATGCCTTTGGCGGGCACTCCACCGCGGCGCGCGACCAAGGCATGTCCGAGTTCGTGCAGGATCACGCTGCCGAAGATGATTCCCACCAGCCCCAGTGCTCGCATGGCTGCGGTTGTATCCTGTGTGGTCGATTCGGCGGAATAGACAAAGAGCAAGAGGAAGAAAAAAGTCAGGTGAATGCGGATTTCGATGCCGAACAGCTTCCCCGCCGGAATGGACCAACTGCGCATGGACACGCCTGCAACTATTCTATCTGGTTCAGTGAATGCCGTGACGTCGCGGCGGTTACGCAAGTGCAGGCGAAACGGAAGTGGTGCAGACATTCGTGCCCACAACATGGGGCCTGCTTCAGTTTGAGGGGCCAGAGCAGAGAACAATGCGAGTGATTGCAGGACAGTATCGGAGCCGTCCGCTGCGGTCGCTGCGCGGGATGGACATCCGGCCGACGTCGGACCGCTTGCGGGAAACCCTGTTCAACGTGCTGTGCGCGGGGAATCCCGAGGCGCTCGCGGGATCGGTGTGGCTGGATTTATATGCCGGGACCGGAGCCGTCGGAATCGAAGCGCTGAGCCGCGGCGCTGCGATGGTGTATTTCGTGGAGACGTCGAAAGCGGCGGCGGGGTTGATCGAGGCCAATGTGAGGTCGCTCGGGATCGGGGGCGGTTTCCGGATCCCGAAGACCGAAGTCGCGAAGGCACTCCCGCAACTGGAGCGCGAAGGAGTGGTCGCGGATTTCGTGTTTCTCGATCCGCCGTATCGGATGCGGGAAGAGTATGGCAGAACGCTGAGTGCGGTGGCCGGCTCGAAACTGCTGCGCGAATCGAGCGTGGTGATTGCGGAGCATGAGAAGAAGTTCGATCCGGGAGATGCGCACGATGCGCTGCACCGCTGCCGAACCCTCATTCAAGGCGATGCAGGACTGAGCTTGTATCGGATGTCGAATGCCGCCTTACCTGAGTGATTGCCGCGAGCTTCGAGCTGCGGGCCGCGAGCAAACAGGGTTGCTCCTGGCTCGAAGCTCGTAGCTCGCAGCTGGTTATAATCGAACTCTCATGCCAAACTTCCCACCGGTTGACGAGCAACTGGCGTACATCAAGAAGGGCGCGGCGGAAATCGTCAAAGAGTCCGAGCTGCGCGCGAAGCTCGAACGATCGCTTAAAACGGGCAAGGCGCTGCGCGTGAAGCTCGGCATGGACCCAACTGCTCCCGACCTTCACCTCGGGCACACCGTCGTACTGCGCAAGCTCAAGCACTTTCAGGATCTCGGCCACACCGCAATTTTTCTGATCGGCGATTTCACTGGCATGATCGGCGATCCCACGGGCCGCTCGGCAACTCGGCCGCCGCTTTCGCGCGAGCAGATCGAGCAAAACGCCGAAACGTATAAAGCGCAAGTCTTCCAGATTCTGGATCCACAAAAAACGGTCATCGATTTCAACAGCCGCTGGATGGGCGCAATGACACCCGAAGATATTGTCCGCCTTATGGCCCGGTTCACCGTGTCGAAGTTACTCGAACGTGAGGAATTCCATAAACGCTTTCAGGAAGAGAAACCGATCGCCCTGCACGAACTGATGTACTCACTGGTGCAGGGATACGACTCGGTCGCCCTTGAAGCTGACGTGGAGTTGGGTGGCACGGACCAGAAATTCAATCTGCTCGTCGGCCGCGAACTGCAGCGCTCCTATGGACAAGAGTCGCAGGTCGTCCTGACCACGCCGATTCTCGAGGGTCTCGACGGCGTCAACAAGATGTCGAAATCGCTCGGCAACGCGATCGGCATTCACGAGCCGCCGCTCGAAATGTACGGTAAGGTCATGTCGATTTCCGACGAAATGATGTGGCGGTATTACGAGTTGTTGACGGATGTGCGCACAGAGCAGATTGCCGCGATGAAGAGCGACGCAGCCAGCGGCAAGGCTCATCCGATGGCGCTCAAGAAAGAACTGGCGCGGGCGATTGTCGCAGATTTTCATTCGAAGGACGCAGCCTCGAAGGCGGCAGACGACTGGGCAAAGCAGTTCCAGAAGGACGCAGTCCCAGAAGAGGTTGAGACGGCGCCGGTTCCATTTGCCGAAGTAGCTAATCGCGATGGCGACGGAGTTCGCCTGGCAAAGTTGCTCGTCAAGCTGGGCCTCGCCGCATCGACCAGCGAAGCCGACCGCAAGATTAAAGAAGGGGCTGTGAGCGTCGACGGAGCGAAGGCAACGTCGCCCATCCTGTCAGCACGACCGGGTGCGACGTTAACGCTGCGGCTGGGCCGCAAAATCAAGAAAGCCACTTTGACCGCCGCGTGATCAATGTGGCGTGGAAGCATCTGAACGCGATCCCAATTTCGCTTCCGTGGTTCACCGCTGCTGTTCTGGTCGACTACCAAGAAACTCCGGCGAGCTCGGCGCTTTCGTGTGCCATTCGGTGGCTTGCTCGAAGGCGTGCGCCGCCTGCAACAGGAGTTCTTCCCGCCACGGCGCGGCGGCGAGTTGCAGGCCGATGGGCAAGCCATCTCTTGTGAAGCCGCACGGAAGCGAGATGGCGGGGATCCCCCACACGTTGAACGGCCGCGTATTCCGCAGCATCAGAAGCTCGGCTGGGCGCAGGTTCTCAGGGTGTTCTTTGAGATCGGCGATCTTCGGCGGTGAGATGGGAACGGTTGGCGTCAGCAGGATGTCGAGTTCGTCAAATGTCTTTTGGATGGCGTGACGGCTGGCTCGCAGTTCGCGCTTGGCGCGCTCGACGTCGGCGGCTGAAATCGACTCTCCCGACTTGATGCGCGCCAGCGTTGCCGGCTGATAGAGCTCGGGCGAGCGCTTCACCATCGGCTCATGGAAGGCCCAGGATTCGGCGCTCGCGAGGGTGCGATCCGTCAACACTTCAAGATCGACCTCGCGAATTTCAGCGCGCAGTCCGCGGAAGACATCGACTGCCTTCTCGACTGCGGCTGCGACTTCACCATCCAACCCATCGAAGAAGAACTGACGCGGCACACCGATTCGAAGCGGTGATGGTAGTTGGCCGAGCTTGCCTGCGAAATCGCCTGCGGGAGTATCAACGCTCACCGGATCAGCGGCGTCGTACCCGGCAATGACTTGAAGCACCAAGGCAGCATCTTCCACCGAGTTCGCGATGGGTCCGACGTGATCGTACGACCATGCCAGCGGGACCACACCGCGCGCACTCACGCGTCCGTAAGTCGGCTTCAGCCCCACGACGCCACAAAACGAAGGAGGCAGGCGGACGGAGCCGGCGGTGTCGGTGCCGACGGCGGCGTAACCGAACCCGGCGGCAACGCTCGCTGCTGAGCCCCCGGAAGATCCACCGGTAATTCGCGTCGTATCCCATGGATTGTGGACTTCGCCGAAGTAGCTGATCACCGAGCTTCCGCCGTAAGCGAACTCGTGAAGATTCTGTTTCCCGAGGATGATGGCGCCAGACGTGCGAAGGCGCCTGACAACTTCCGCATCTTCGCTCGGGACTCGAGCTTTGTATTGCGCGCTGGCTGCCGTCGTGGGCACACCAGCCGTGTCGATAATATCCTTGAGCCCGATCGGAATCCCGTGCAGCGGCCCGCGATAATTCCCGCGTTGAATTTCCCGCTCGGCACGGCGGGCGTCGTCGAGAGCCGAATGGGCGAGTACCGTGATAAAGGCGTTCAGCTGCGGGTTAAGTTTCTCGATTCGCGCGAGACAGTCGCGGGTGAGTTCGACAGGCGACAAGGATCGCCGGCGGATTTGCTGGCTCAGTTGCTGAATCGTAGCGCGCACACAATCCTCAAGAGGACGCTATATCGGTGCTTTTCGCCGCCCGCCTCGCGAACCACCGCGTCACCAGGTACACGACCGGGCCGAGAGCCAGGGCCGGCGGGCCCCAGTACAACGAAAAGCGATCACCGTAACGCCAGTTGTAAACCATGCTGCAGAGCACGACACCGGTCATGACGAGGGGCGGCACCACTGCATAAGCAAGTCCCAGAGCGCCGCCAGGGATGCGGAACGCGCGCGGCAGGTCCGGGCGCTTCTGGCGCAGCCGCCAAGCCGACAGCACGGTCAGCAGCGTAGTTGATATTCGGAACCACACGTAGATGCTGATCAGTTGCCCGAGTGTGTGCTGCGCCAGCGAAGCGTAGATCGCAGCCGAGACCAGGATCGCGATCCAGGGTGTGCCGTAACGCGGATGCCTGGCCGTAAGAAAAGGCGGGAGATAGCCGTCTTCGGCGAGCGCGAAAGGCATACGAGTTGTCGTGAGCACCGTACTGTTGAGCAGGGCCATGGTGCAGACTGCGGCCGCGATCGTCATCGAGTTGCCGAGCCACGAGCCGCCGATGAGCTGGGCTGCGGTCGAAAAGTATCCGTCCTTCCAATCCCGCCAGTTCCCCAGCGCCGCCAGAGCCGCGATCGTCGGCAAAAAATACGCTGCGACGGAGAGGGGCACGGTCAGCGCCAGGGCGCGCGGATAGGTGCGCTGAGGATTCTCGACCTCTTCAGCGACGGTGGAGAGTTGCTCGTATCCGGAGTAGAGCCAGAGTCCGAGCGCGAGGCCGACTCCGAAAACGGTCATAAAGGGTTGTGAGGGCGGAACGAACGGCAGGAACGGGTTGTGATGCGCCTTCAGAAAGGCGAGAACGACCATCACGATCACGGGAACGAACGTCATCACTTCCAAAACGGTCGCCGCTTTTCCCACGGTCTGGATACCGCGAACATTGATCCAGGTAATGAACGCGATCAGGGCGAAGGAGACCAGCCAATGTTTCCAACCCGTGAGTTGCGGGAAATAGAACACGAGGTAATCGGCAAACAAGACGGCGTAGGAACCGCCGAGCAGAAATGACGCCGACCAGTTCCACCATCCGGCGAGGAATCCCCAGAAGTCCCCGAAGGCGGCCCGCGTCCAGCGATAGAAACCGCCCTCTACCGGCATAGCAGTGGTGAGTTCGGCCGAGACGAGCGATACCGGAATGCACCAGAAAAACGGTAGCACCAGGAGGTACAGCAGGGTCATGCCCGGGCCGCTGGTGACGACCATCGATTCGAGCCCGAAGGGGCCGCCGGTCGTGTAGGAGAACATGACAAACACGAAATAGAAAAGGCTGGCCTTGCGAACGGCGGATTGGGTAGACGGTTTGGCGGTGCTCACGATCGCGGCTTGGCCCCCTGCAACTTTCCTCGGCAGCTCTGAGTTTTTCTCGTAACCACGAAGGACACGAAGTTACACGAAGGACAACCTGCAGACAACTGACTCCAGACTAGAGGGAGGCTCCCGCGCGAACGGCGGATTGGGTGGACGGTTTGGCGGTGCTCACGATCGCGGCTCGGACCCCTGCAACTTTCCTCGGCAGCTCTGAGTTTTTCTCGTAACCACGAAGGACACGAAGTTACACGAAGGACAACCTGCAGACAACTGACTCCAGACTAGAGAGAGGCTCCCGCGGACTTCCACTGCTGGCAAACGGCGGACATGGTGTCGAGCGCGTCGTGGGTGACGAACGTGAGCGCTTCTTTCAGCGCTTCCTCGGTCAAGTCAGGCGACTTGCCGACAAAATCCAGTGTCATTCTCACCCTGCAACCGCCCGCAGCGACCGCAAAGAAAACCTGCTGCTCGGCGGTCACCCCCAGGGAATGGTTCAGAAGGCCGATGAAGTTCGGCGGCTCGCAAGTGGTGACCACCGAAGAAATCGTGGCTTTGACGGGCTTGGAGACAACGTAGCGGATGCGGCTGCCCACTCGCCACGGCTCTCCCTCGGTCCACGAGGCTTCTTCGTAGATGCCGCGGTGAAGCAAGCGTTCGAAATCCTGGAAGGCGCGGAAGGCGAGTTCCGCGGAAACAGGCACGACCACGGAATATTCGATCCGCGGCAGCATATCCCCACCCCAAGGTGAGGCGGATTATGCTCCCATTCCTAGTGGAAGACAAGCGCCGATCCGCGCCTGTTCCAGATCCAGGAGCTTGCGCTTGATGTCGAGGCCACCGCCGTAACCGCAGAGCGAGCCATCGGATGCAATCACGCGGTGGCAGGGGACGACAATCGCAATCGGATTCCGGTTGTTCGACATGCCCACGGCACGGAAGGCGTGCGGATGTCCGATGGCGCGAGCAATTTCCGCGTAGGTGCGAGTCTCACCGTAGGGGATGTCGAGCAGCGCACGCCAGCATTGAAGTTGAAAGTCGGTGCCACGGAGATCCAGCGGGAACGAGAACTCGCGGCGCTGTCCGGCAAAGTATTCGTTGAGCTCGCGCAGGTATGGAGCGAGCGCGGCGGGCTGTTCCTGAAGGTGGAGTCGCTGGGCGTCGATTGGCTGAACCCGCGGCGCGAACTCAAGCCGGACCAGTCCCTTAGCTGACGCGGCCAGGAAGAGCGGGCCTACTGGAGAGGAAGTGCGGACGAAATCCAAAGTCTCCATTCGCGAAGCATAGCATGGGCACCGCCGAGTCCGTGCGATTGGAGGTCTACACACGAGGCCCGCGGTGAACTACACTAGCCGACCAGCCAGGAGGTTTCCATGCCCAAGGTCCAAGCAAACGGGATTACGATCAACTATGAGCAGCAAGGAACCGGGGAACCTCTGATTCTCATTCCCTTTCTGAGCGCCGATCACGCTTGTTACGCCTTTCAGGTCGCCGAATATGCCAAGCATTTCACCTGCCTCTCTCTCGACCTTCGCGGCACCGGAGAGTCCGATACTCCTGAAGGTGACTACTCCACCGAGACTCTCGCCGATGACGTTGCCGCGTTCATGCGCGCGCTGGGGATCCCAAAAGCGCATGTCTCGGGTCTATCCCTGGGTGCGGCGACAGCGATGTGGGTGGCAGCAAAGTATCCGGGCATGGTCACGTCTTTGTCATTGCACAGTGGCTGGCCTAAGACGGATCCGTTCATCAAAGCAGTCATCGGCGGCTTCCAGGTGATGGCCAAAGGACTACAGAGCATTCCCGAGACGACGATTCGAGCCATCTTCCCCTGGTGCCTGACGCCCGAGCTATATGCCGCCAGGCCCGATTACATCCAGTCGTTGGCCGATTTTGTGCGCAGCCGGCCGGCGCAGTCGGTGGAGAGCTTCATCCGACAGTCCAATGCCGTGATGGGCCACGACGCCGAAGCGCAACTGAACCGGATCACGGCGCCGAGTCAAATCACGTTCGGCCGCTACGATATGGCAACCTCAATTCGTTTTGCCGATCCCCTGCGGGGAAAGATCCGCAACTGCGAGGTGTTCATCTTCGAAGGCTGTGCGCATGCTCCGATCTACGAGAAGGTCGAGGAATTTAATGAGAAGACCTTGGATTTTCTGCGGCGCCACTCGGCTGCCGCCTGAGGAGAAGGCATAGAAGGATCCGCCCGCAGCACAAGACAACAAAAAAGCCTCCCTTGCGGGAGGCTTCTGTGCTAAGGGGAGGTGACTGCTTATTTCGGCTGCTGTTGTTGATCCTGGCTGGGAGCCGGAGTTGTGTTGTTGCCGGCCAGCTGCTCAAGATTGTTCTTCAGCAGGCTGATCTCGACACGCCCGCCGGTGATGCGCTTCGGCTTGGTCTCGCCAGCCGTCGCCTGCACCGGGGCATTCCCCATTCCGACCAGGTAGATGCGGTACACCGGAATCTCGTGGTTGAGCACCAGGTAGCGCACGACGGACTCGGCCATCTTCTGCGAGTTACCGATGGCGGCCTGCCCGTGGCCGGAAGAGAAGCCTTGTACCTCGATGATGTAGCCGTGCTGCGACTTCAGCGGCGTGGCCATCTGGTCGAGAGCGTCCTTGGCATTCTTGCTGAGCACGGTCTGACCCGGCTTGAAGAGGATTTCGGTCTGGGTCGAAGCCTGGTACTGGTCGATGTTGGTCACCACCTGCTCGACGTTGTTCAGGCGGGTATGGGCCTGCTGCGCGGTCTGCTGCGCGGCGGTAGCCTTGTTGCCGGCGTCGATGGCGTGCTGATCAGCTTCGTTGGCCTTGGCCGAGGCCAGCTGGATTCCCTGCTGCGCGCGAGAATCGACGTCCTTGATCATCTTGCTGTTGGCCGCGGTCAACTCATCGAGCTCGTTGATACGGTCGGCGATGGGCGCGGTCTGGCGCTGCACGTATTTCTTTCGCGCGAATGGGTTCAGATGACCCCAGAAGCCTTCGTGCGTGTCCGGCTGTAGAGGGTCTTTGCCAGTCGCTGTGTCCGCTTTGGGGGCCGCTGCCTGGTCGGCAGGAGCGCTTTGCGCGGCTGGAGTCTGGGAGCTGCTGGAGCTCTGCTGGGCGAACGCGGGGAGAACCAGGATGCCTGCCAGCAGCAGTGCTACAAGGGTGCGATTCTTCATTTGAACTTCCTCCAAGAAGGAGTGGGGCTCACTCCATTGCGCCCTGAGGCGCGTTTTGATTGCGTCTATCACTTACGATACTCACCGGAAACTAGATGGCATTCGCTGACGCGGCGGATGCCCGGGAAAGCGGCCCTACCACCGGGCCCAGCCTCCTATGAACAGGTCACGTGCCAAATACAGGGATTTTGGCTCGGGAACAACTGCTTTGTTTTCAGATATATTGTACGCCCCCGATGCCTCGCCTCCGCGAAACAGCGCAGTCTTGGCGGTAATTTTGGGTCAACCGGTATAAAAACTGCTGATCCTTGACGAGCCGGTGCATCCTGCGGCGTCCGGATATCCTCCAATGAACATGCGACGCATCTTCCTGATTCTGCTCCCCTTGCTTTTGACAGCCTGCACGCGGGCGGAAAATGAGACCTCCGACCTGACCCGTCTGAAACTGCCCGACGGATTTCACATCGCGGTTTTCGCCCAGGCGCCGTCGGCAAGGATGATGGTATTCAGTCCGGGAGGAGCTTTGCTGGTCAGCGAGCCGGATGAGGGCAAAGTCGTGGCACTGCCGGATCCTCAACACGCGGGCAAAGCAGAACGATCGGTGGACGTTTTCACCGGGTTGACCGAACCGCACGGACTCGCCTTCTACAAAGGCAACCTCTACATCGCCGAAAATGGTCGCGTACGCAGTTACGACTGGGACGAGGCGAGCCTGAAGGCATCCAATCCCAAGGCTCTGGCCGACCTGCCCGGACGCGGCGGGCACTCCACGCGGACCGTGATTTTTCACAACGACAAGATGTACGTCTCGGCGGGATCGAGTTGCAATGTCTGCATCGAGAAGGACCCGCGGCGCGCGGCGGTCATGGAGTTCAATGCCGATGGCAGTGGAATGAAGATCTTCGCCAAGGGATTACGAAATGCGGTGGGAATGGCTGTGAATCCGAAAACCGACACCATTTGGGTCACTGTGAATGGACGCGACCGGCTGGGCGATGACATCCCACCCGAGACGATTTACGACCTTGGCGAGAGCGGCGGCGACGCTGGCTGGCCCTACTGCTATGGCGACCGCGTTCCGGATCGCGAATTCACTAAACCCGGGGATGATCGCTGCCAGAGCGTGATGCGACCCAAAGTGCAGATGCAGGCGCACTCCGCGCCGCTGGGGCTGGCGTTCTACGAGGCGTCGGTTTTTCCACAGGCATATCGCAATAACATCTTCGTCGCCTTTCACGGATCCTGGAACCGCAGCGTTCCGACCGGGGCCAAAATCGTTCGCGTAAAGCTCGACGACAAAGGACAGCCCGTCGGCGGTGCGGAAGACTTCATCACTGGATGGCAGAACGCGTCCGGAAAACGATGGGGGCGTCCGGTGGGAATTGTTTTCGGTGCCGATGGCGCGATGTACGTGAGCGATGACATGGCGGGATTAATCTATCGCGTGACGTATGGGAAGTAAGAAACTCAGTTCGGCGTGGCAGGCGCCTTCGGCACCATGAATTCGTCGACGTAGCGGCGAATCTTGTCGCGGTTGGCGTTGCGGTACGGCTCATAATCCTGAGCGATCTCGGTGTCGGCACGATTCAGCAGGACAAAGGGTTCGAGAAGGCCCGCTTCCTGAATCTTGATCAGTGACTGCAGAGACGGGTCAAGGTCCTTCAGCTTCTTCTGGTAATCTTTCTGTTCCTTGAGCACCGAAATCATGATGTCGAGGCATTCCGCTTCTTCTTTCAAGGTGCGGCGATACTTGGGCTCGGCGGGGAACTCCTTCTTGAAGCGGTCGCCGCGCCAGGAAGCGCGAGTCAAGCCATAAGTCATCCAGGCAAGTCCATTGGGGTCGTTCTTCTTCTTGAACCCGTTATCGTCGATGGTTATGGAGATATTCTTGTCATCCTTCTGGGTGACTGCGGCACCTTCTTTTAGGGCCACTTTATTCAGTTCCAGCTTGTTCCGGTTCAGCCAGTTCGTCAGCCCCATCCACGACGAGCGATTGTAGGGCTCAGCGACAATCGCTTCGATAAACTTGGCGCGCGCCTCTTCGTTCTTCCCCATCTCAGAGAGGGAATCACCCCAGTAGCGGAACGCGGTCTCGCGGTTGGGATCGATCGCGACGGCGCGGGCGAACCATTCTCCCGCGCCGCCCGGGACATTCTGTTTGAAATAAACGTCGCCGATGAAGAGAGCCGCCTCGTAGTAGTTGGGGTCGATGAGCAGCGCCTTGAGGTAACCTTGCCGTGCCTTGTCCAGTTCGCCGCGGGCAAAATCGGCTTCCGCCGCCTTCATGGCATCGTCGATCTCCTTGCGGTTGGAGAATGCCGGCTCAGCGCCGTCCTCCGGGATTTCGAGCACCACTTGCAGCAACTGGCTGTTGTCGCCCAGTTGCTTGGCCTGTAACGCCACCATTCGGGCGCGAACCCGCACTTTCTTTCTCTGCTCGGGATCCGGTAGCGTGGCGGAGTATTCCATCAAGCACCACGCCCATCCTTCGCGAACAGCCGGGTCAGAGGGGTAGGCGGCAGCCAGCTTTTCGAAGATCGGCATGGCATCTACAAACTTGCCCTGATCGTAGAATTCGTTCGCATCGCGGTATGCGGGATCATCGCTTGCGCTCTTGACGGGCGCAGAAGCAGTCTGACCCAGGCACGCCACCGACGCGACGGCGAGCAGCAGGAAGAAGCAGAATGACGCGGTCGAGGATCGGAACGACAGAATCATGGCTGACCTCCTGGCCCTATAACGTAACTCAGACTGGAAGTTGCGTGGAAAAGTTCCCAGCGAGCATGACGCGAACTGAAGCTCGTACGGACGCTTGGCGGTCGCTGGATCTAGTCGCGGCAGTACTTTTCATATTGCTGATAAATAAATGGGTCGGTCATCCCTGCGATGTAGTCGCAAATCACCCGCGGCAGAGGTTCATGCGCGGCCTTCTCCCGGTAGCTGCGGGGGAGGTCGTTGGGTTCTTCCATCCAGTGGGCGAAGAGCTCCCCAACGATGCGCTCGGCATCTTCTTTCTCTCCTTCCAGCGCGGGGCTGAAATAGAGATTTTCGTAGAGAAAGTCCTTCAGCGCGCGGCGTTCTTTCTCTATCGGCGCGCTGAAAGCTGCCATGCGCCCCGGGTGACAGCGGATCGCGTCGAGAGAATCGGCGCCAGTGTCATCCAGTCGCTGGCGGGTATTCGTGATCAGGTCGCCCACCAGCGTGTCAAAGACTCGCTTCACGACCTCATTGAACAGCAACTTCTCGGGAGCGTTCGGATAGAGAAGCTGCACCTCACGAAGAGAGCGGTCGAAGATGCTCACGCCGCCCGCGATCTGATCGACCGTGAGCAGGCGGGCCTCGTAGCCATCGTCGAGATCGGCCGTGTCGTACGCGATTTCGTCGGTCAGGTCGATCAACTGCGCTTCGAGCGGAGGGCGCAGGTCGAGTAGATATTCGGCGAGTTCGGGGTGATCGGCAGCATCGTAGTCGTGGGAGTGTTTGATGATGCCCTCACGCACTTCAAACGTCAGGTTCAGCCCGCGAAATGCCGCATAGCGAATTTCGAAGTCTTCAACAATGCGCAAGGCGTGCAGGTTGTGATCAAACGAGAAGCCGTGATCGCGCATGGCCGCGTCGAGCGCTTTTTCTCCGGCATGGCCGAAGGGCGGGTGGCCGATGTCATGCACCAGCGCCAGCGCTTCCACCAAGTCGATGTTCAGATTGAGTTGCGCGGCGATCGTCCGGGAGATCTGAGAAACTTCGATGGTGTGGGTCAGCCGGTTGCGAAAGTGATCGGAATAGCGGCGCGTGAAAACCTGCGTTTTCGCTTCGAGGCGGCGGAAGGCCCGCGAATGAATGACCCGGTCGCGATCGCGTTGGAAGTCATTGCGGTAGGGATGTGCGGGCTCGGGATGACGGCGTCCGCGGGAATCTTCGACATGGACGGCGTATTTCGCGAGCATGGACTCCTTTGCCGGCCTCCAGTGCCAGTTTAACCCTCGGCGGCTACCGCCCCGCATCGCCTCCTATCGAGGCAGCCAGAAGATACCAGGACGAGTGGGGCAGCCACTGCTCGCCCCAGCGCCAGTCGTTATCCGCGCCGGTCTGACGGTAGGGCAGCAGGAAATCGATGTCGCTCTCATTCTTAAATCCGCTGGTGATGCCGTTCGAAATTCCGCCCGGGGCATTCGTAAATTCCCAGGAATCGAAGTACATATAGGGTGGGTTATTCCGGCCGACGCCGTTCAGCATGCAGGAATCGAAAGGGTTCAATCCCAGGATCCAGTTCAGCTGGCTGGTGGCGAACGCCTCCAGTTGCTTGCGGAAAGCGGCATCCCCTGGAAGCGCAAGTTCGGCGAGCCGGGCCGCAGTTGCGACCGATGACAGCCGCGCATTCTCGCCCTGCCACCACGGAGCGGCATCACTGTTATGGGGAAAGAAAAAGCTGGTGTGTCGCGCTCCGGTCTTGTCCTGCACGTATTCCCGACTGTAGCCGAATGGGTTGTTGACCTCGGAGGTAATTGCGAGTTCGAACCTCAACGACTTTTTGACCGTCTCCAGCACTTGCTCTCGCACGTCCGGGTCGGCGATTTCGGAGTAGTAAAGCAGGCTGACGACAGGGAATCCTCCATCCGACGCATGAAAGAACGGACGCTCGCCATCATCCGCTCGCCAGTAATTCTGGTAGCCACCGGCGCTGATCTGGCGGCGCATCAGTCTCGTGGCGCGGAGATCCGCGGCATCCTTGTATCTTGCCGCGTGAGTCGTCCGATATAGTTCCGTCGCCGCCGCCAGCGCGCAATAGTCGTCGACGATATTCTCCTTGCCGTCGTTGATGAGCTTCAGATTGTTCTCTTCCAGAAAGTCGAAGGCGGCCTCGGCGGCCTTGAGGTAGTCGGAAGAACGATATTCGCCCGACACCTTTTGTGCGCTAGCCATGGCGAGAGCGGCGATGGCAATTCCCCCCCCGGAACGGTAGCTGACTTCGTACTCCAGATCATTGTTCGCGGACTCCACCATTCCCGGAGCGCCCTTGCCGGGTACGCTCTCAATCCCGAATCGCTTCATTTCTCCTGCAATCTTTCGACCTTCAGGAGTCTGGTCCACGCTGCCGGTTGACACCGAACGATAAAAAGAGCCCACCGGAATCCTCATTCGGACCAGGTAGTCGGCTCCGAACATGGCTTCATCGAGCAGATGATCCTTGTATCGTGCAAACTCCGGCAGGTTGCGCCGGCTCAGCTGTTCGTAGCTTTTGAGCAGGCTGTAGACCGAGAAGGGGATCTGCTGCGGGTTGAAGTAAGTCGAGAACGACAAGTGAGAGAAGTGCTTGCCATAATCGCCCGTGGCATCCCACCAGCCGCCGTGCGCATCAACCGTGCCCGGCTTCGCGCCTTCAAACTTCAAATGCCGGTCGGCCTTATCCATCTGACCGGAACTGCGCTGCGACTTGAAGTAATAGATGACGTCGGAAATAGTGTTCCGTTCCAGCAAGTGATCCTGCACAAGAAAAGGAAATGACCGGACGCTCCCTGCCTTCGTCGCGCATTCCAGGTAGTACTTGCCCGGGGTTGCAAACGAATCGAAATCGAGAGTCCAGAACTCCCAGTTTCTCCATTTCACTACCGGACCCCTGGCCACCGGTTCGATGGGCAAAGGGGGCTGGTCGGCGGCCTCACCTTTCAGAGCACAGGAGGCAACTGTCGCGCCGGCTTCACCGAGCACCACAGCGTGTTTTGGACCTCGAGTTTCGTACCCGAGGTGGTTGGTGAGGACTTTCAAATCACCGGCGAAACTCAGCCCAACCAAGAGGAAGGAGACAATGAGAATAAGTCCGAAGTGACTCTTCATAAGATTTGCCCGCGAGCAGTGTCTTGGAACATGGCGCTTGCCGGGCCGGGTGAACAGCCACAGCTGAGCGCAGAGATCTGAACCGGAGGATTATACGGTGAGGAGGTCCGCGAATTCAGTGCCGGACAGATGTAGACGAGGCACAGAACACACGCAGTGGGGAGCGCTGGAGCGGGGCTCTATATTCCTTCGCTACTGCTTCTCTTCTTTGGCTAGCTTGACCTTGGCCGAGTCGAGCTTCTTCTGGACTCGGGCCACGTCGGACTGATCGACTTCTGCGGCAATCGTGCGATTCCACTCGTTGAGAGCCCTCTCCCAATGCGTGGCCGCCTGTTTCAGGTGGCCCAACTTCTGGTACAGATCGCCGAGATGGTCGTGTACGGTCGGATCGGTGTTGATTTTCTGCGCAGCCTTGGTGAGGTTCTCTTCCGCCAATTCATACTTCCCCAGCCGGAAGTATGCCCAGCCCAGGGAGTCGAGATACGCTCCGTTGGTGGGGTCGATCTCCACCGCCCGCTTGATGTATTCGAGGGCTTCGTCGAGCTTCATGTTCTGGTCGGCGAGCATGTAGCCAAGATAGTTCAAAGCCATGGCGTGCTGCGGATCGCTCGCAATGACCTTCTTGAATTCCTGCTCCGCGTCGGCGTACCGCTTCTGTCGTTCGAAGGTCGAACCGCGCAGGAACCAGATGTATTCCTTATCGTCGTCCTTGGTGGAAAGCTGTTCGGCCTTGTCGAGGGCCTGCTCCGCATCAGGGTAGCGTTTCAGGCGCGTGTTCATCTGCGCCAGGGTGATGTAGACGCTGCGATCATCGGGCGTGCCCTTGAGCAGGCTGCGGACTTCCTTAAGCGCCGGATCCGGGCTGCCCATATCGGCTTCCTCCGCCGCCAGCACCATTTTCAGGTCGCGGCTGTTGGGCAGCTTCTGCACTGCTTCTTTGGCAACGTCTGTTGCTTTTTGCCACTCCTTGGCTTCGCGCCAGGTGTCGATGACCTGCTGGTAGCCACGTTCAATGTTGTCATCGCCGCCGAGAGCGATCATTTCACGGAAGGTATCGATCGCCGCCTGGTTGTTTCCCTGGTCGCGGTAGACCGTTCCCAGGCGCTCCAGGAACACGGTCCGATTGCTCTTTTCGCCTTGGCTGTAGTTGTTGTCGGGCTTCTCGGATTTTTTCAGCAGGTCTTTCAGGATCTGAGCAGCCTCGTCGTAGCGTCCCTGGGCCTGATAAATGGCCGCGATGTTGTACGGCACTTCGACCGAGTCCTGCACCATCGATTCGGCCTTCTTCAGGTTGTCGAGCGCGGGGTCGTATTTCCCCTGCTTGCGATAGATCTCGGCGATGCGGACGTAGGTCTGCGCATCTTCGGGATTCGCGTCGGCGATAACTTTGTACTGCTCCAGCGCGGCATCGGTCTGGCCGTCGTTGAGCAGGTTCTGAGCAAGGCCGCGAATGGCGTCGAGATTGTCGCGGTCAAGTTCAATCGCGTGGCGATAAGCCTCGATCGCGTTCTTGTACTGCTTCTGTTGTTCGTAGGTGTAGCCGAGGGCCGAGTAGAGCTTCGCGGATCGGGAATTGTCGGGAACGGCACTCAGTACTTGGGTGGCGCGGGAAGAGTCTCCCAGCTCGTTGTAAAGGTACGCCAGGGTCGTCACCGCTTCTTCGGAGCCGGGCTCCAGGCGGACTGCAGTTTTGAACTCATTCTCCGCTTTCTGCAGGTCGTTGTTGAGGCGGTAGAGGCGGCCGAGAAGCAGGTGGTCGTCCGTGCTGTCGGGCTGGAGGCGCACAATTTGCTCGTACTGCTCGATCGCCAGCTTCAAAACACTCGAAGAACCAGTCCCGGCTTGTACGTCGCCGAGAGAGCGAAGATAGATTCGCCCCAGCAGACGGCGCGCTTCCAGGTTGTTGGGATCGCGCTTGAGGATATCCTGCGCTTCGACGACGGCATCGCGAATCCGGCCCGTGCGGGCGTAGAGTTCTGCCAAACCGGAAGTCAGATATTCGGAAGTCGGATCGGCATCAATGGCGGCGCGATATTCCTCGATGGCCTTATTGGCGAGTTCACTGCGGCCATAGGTCGCCACTTGCTCCTCATACATATGCGCCAGGGCGAAGTGGTAGTAGGCGGCCGCTCGATCCACCTTCGGGGGCGCCGGCGCCGTCTTGGCGGGCGCCTCGGCGGCATGAGCGGGTTTATCCTGCGCAACGAGTATGGTTGTCCCTAAGGCGAGCAGCGTGACGAGCCAAAACAGTCTTTTCATCAAGAATCCTAAGCATTGCACCACACACGGATTGGATGCTGAAAACCGACGCGGTGGGTCGTAAGGACATTGTAAACGTCTTGCAGCAGGCTGCGGGAAAAACTACTCAGATCCTGGCAGGTCAGTAGTACAGGACCGGAAGGCATCGTCGTCAACAAAACAGTCATCGCGAGTACCGTAACGCATTCTGAAAAGGGCAGATAGGTGACCAGGTTGCGCGCGACGCGTGGTTCCGGCTAAAACCAGCTGCCAGGAGAAGCATTTGGCGTCGCTTCGGCCGGCAAGGTTTCGATATCCGTGATCAATTCTGCAAGCGCCTTTCGAAACCGGGTCCCGTCCGAGAACTCCCAACGTCTGGGATGCAGGGGGCCCAGGACTCGCCCGATCTGATCCCATGTTCCGCCGCGAATAGGGTCGATCTGCAGGTAGTAACACACCGTTCCGGGAGCCGATTCCGGTCGGATCGTCGCCATTTGCGTCTTCCCCGGAAAAAGAAAAGCGTCACTGACCACGATCAGGACGTGCAGCGGCTTCCGGGCCGGCTTTCCGCAAGACCGAGAATCAGATGCGGCCTGCTCCAGAAACCTGGCAAACAACGACGGAGTCGTTTTCAGCTGCTGCAGCATTCGAGCATCGATCTTGCTGCGCTCGAGCAATTGCACAGAATTTATCATCTCGCCCCAGTTCGTTTCCGATGCCGGGATGCGGTCCGAGAATACCTTCTGTCGCAGAATGTCGAGCGCACTGACTCGAACACAGCCATCTGTCAAATCGAACTGCGAAAGAACCCTGCCGACCTGGAGCAACACTCCCGCATTGGTTCGATAAACCCAGTCGGGTGCTTGCGCATACCGGGTGTTCATGGCATCGCTCAATGACAAGTTGACAACGACATCGAGTTGAATCGGGCGGCGGGGCCTGACCGGCAAGTAGAGTTTGGCCGGGCCGGTGGCTGGAGGATCACCGCTGCCCGACGCCGGAAACTCAACGTCCGGCAGGTTGCGGCCGATTTCCGGTAATGGGTCCTGGCTCAGGGGCGCGACGTGGAGTTGACTTCTCCAGACGTTGCCTCGCCCGTGGCGGCTGTCGCCAGCCACCACCACCACGGCATACTTGCCCGGTCGCAAGAAGAAGTGACTGTACAGCACGATCTCCCTCGCTCTCGCCATGTCCACGGGCGGTTGAAAGAGGGTGTGGTATTCCCCCGGTAACCAATGGCCTTCGGAATCCTTCACCTTAACGGCAAAGTGAATGTCTGAGAATGAGATGCCCGCACGAGCCAGTTTGCGCACCGGCAACAGGACGCGAGCCTCCACGACGTAGCGTTGTTGAAAGGTCAGCGTGGGCCCGGCGATCTGCACTTTCCAGTCAAAATCGCGGCGGTCGGGACCGTTGAGCCACTGTTCAATCTGCGAATCCGTTTGCGGACTTCTCTCAGCCTGTCGGCTGTGCTGGGCGATTCCGCCGCGCAGCAAGACCAGGATCGCGGTCGCGATCAGGTATGCACGTCTGCTGAAAGCCACGTTCACAGAGAGAAACTCTTTTGCTGGCCTCAGTGCCGGAAATGCCGCACGCCAGTGAAGATCATCGCCAAACCGAGCCGGTCGGCGGCTTCGATCACTTCCTGATCCCGCACTGAGCCTCCGGGCTGAATGATGGCCGTGGCGCCCGCTTTGGCGATTTCCTCAACGCCGTCAGGGAACGGGAAAAACGCATCCGACGCCGCCACCGTGCCCTTCAACGGGAGTTGAGCTTTCATGGCGCCGACTTTGCAGGCGTCGACGCGGCTCATCTGGCCAGCCCCCACACCCACGGTCTGGCCGTCGCGGGCGTACAGGATGGAATTCGACTTCACATGCTTGCAGACCTTCCACGCGAACAGCAATGCTCGCTTTTCGTCCGCCGTGGGCAGGCGCTTGGTGACGACTTTCAAATCGGACTCACTCAGCCGATGAAGGTCGGCATCCTGCACCAGCATGCCTCCGGAGATGTTTTTCAGTACCCAGGTCTGCCGTCCCGGAGGCACTTCAACCAGGCGCAAGTTTTTCTTGGAGGCAAAGATTTCCTGCGCGGCCGGATCGAACGAGGGAGCTGCGACGACTTCGAGAAAGAGCTTGGCCATCTCAGCGGCGGCTGCGGCGTCGACCGGTCGATTCACACCAATGACCCCACCGAAAGCCGATACCGGATCGCATTCGAGCGCCCGGATGTAGGCTTGGGCGAGAGTTTTTCCCGTCGCCGTGCCGCAGGGATTGGTGTGCTTGATGATGGCGCAGACGGTCTCTTCGAAATCCTGCGCCAGATCCCATGCCGCTTGCAGGTCGACAATGTTGTTATAGGAAAGTTCTTTGCCCTGGAGTTGCCGGGCGTTGGCGACGCCCGAACCGGAGGCGTCGCGGTACATCGCGGCTTTCTGGTGAGGATTTTCGCCGTAGCGCAAGTCCATTGTCTTTTCAAAAGAAAGTCGCAGCGTCTGGGGAAAGCCTTCGGCCGCATGCAGTTCGAAATGCCCGTTGACGCCGACGCGCTCCAGGGTCGAAGCAATCGCCGAGTCGTAAGCGGCTGTCGTGGCAAAAGCCTTCTGGGCGAGACGCCATTTCGTCTCTTTGGAAAGCGACCCTGCGGACCGCGCCATCTCCTCGGCGATAGCTTCGTAATCAGCGGGCGACGTGACTACCGCGACGTCCTGAAAATTCTTCGCCGCCGAGCGGATCATCGAGGGCCCACCGATATCGATGTTTTCGATCAGTTCTTCGAAATGAACGCCTGTCTTGGCTGCTGTTTTCTCGAAGGCATAGAGATTGACGACGACCATGTCAATCGCCGGAATGCCGTGCTCAGCGACCGCCTTCCGATGAGAGGCCTCTTGGCGCCGATGCAGAATCCCGCCATGCACCTTCGGATGCAGAGTCTTCACGCGGCCGTCGAGCATCTCAGGAAAACCGGTGAGTTCGGAAATATCTTTCACGGTGATGCCCGAATCGCGCAGCAGTTTCGCCGTCCCGCCGGTAGAGACGAGTTCAACATTCATGCCCGCCAGCTTGCGGGCAAAATCGACGAGTCCGGATTTGTCGGTGACGCTGAGGATGGCACGCTGGATTCTGGACATGAGAACCTCGGGAGATGAGGGTTTGAAGGGAAATTCTAGCAGGAGAAAGAGCGGTTCTCAGTTCCCGGTTCTCAGTTCTCAAGGGCTCTTCGCCCTCAGCTGTCAGCCCTGGGGTTTCTTCGTGACGATAGATACGCACGGCCGGTTTATTGAGAACTGAGAACCGGAACTGGGAACTAGGATTTTGCTTTCGCCTTCAGCTTGACCTGTCCATTGTCCAGTTCGACGGAATAGACGACTGTATCGCACTTGTGCTGTTTGCGGATTTCGGCGGTCTTCTTCTGAACAAACGACGCGAAGGAATCGAGGCTGCCGGAGACTTTCTCCCCCGCTTTCTTCTTGGCTTCGCTCAAGGCCTTGTAGAGTGACTCGACTTTTTCGCGCTCCGACTTGGCATCGGAGCATTGCACCGTGAAGGGTCTGTTGGCGGCTGCTTCGTGCTCGTGGTGGCCCACGCCGTAGACATGATGCTTGGCCTCGTGCTCGGCGGTGCGGACGCCCTGCACGGAAAGCAGCGCGTCCTGAGGGCGGCGGTAACCCTCCTCGCGGATTCTCATCTTCTTGCGCCACAAATCGCTCTGAATCGCATACCGTTGTGCCATTTCGTTGTAGCGATAACGCTGGGCAAAACTTAAGCGCGATCCATCGCTGAACTTCTTGATCAGGTTCGTGACCTTCCACTCGATATCGCCAGGAGGCCGCTTGGTCGGGTTATTGAAGAAAATCTCGTACTCGATCTTCAGCCGGCGCAGTTGCTGGTCGAGGAGATTCAGTTCTTCATCGATCGTCACAGGAATGTCCCGGTCACCAGAGTAGCCGGGAAAAGAAGGCGGGGCGAGGTTCCCTGCGGACAGGGTAGTAATGGTACGAAAGTACTGCGGGCCCGCTGATCGCTGTTCGCCACGCGCTATTCGCAAGCCCAACAAAGCAATGGGTTGTCACGCAAAAAGACGGGATCATGCGATGAAGCGAAGAATCAGCATCCGGCCAGTGGCGAACGACGAACAGGGAATAGCAGTGAGCGTCACTTCGCGCTCGAGGCCATCTTCTTGACCATGGCCAGCACCAGTTTGCGGTCGCTGTCGTTGAGATTGACGGCGTAGCGGCGAATCTGGCTCAGGAAGCGGACTTCATCGTCTGAGAGCTGCGGCAGCCCCTTGTGCCCGTTGGAATGGCCTTCGGCGAAGAATTGGGAGAGCGGCAGGTCCATGGCGCCAGCGATCTTCGCCAGCGTGTCGAGCGACGGGATGGTGTGCCCGTTCTCCACTCGCGACAGATAGCAGCGCAGCAGGCCGGTGCGCTTTTCGATGTCGCCCTGCGACATGCCTTTCTGTAACCGGTAATTGCGGATGGTTTCGCCGATGTTCATAGGCGCGCAACCGACTTAGTCGCGCAAAAAGATGGCTGCATAGTAAACACCCCGCCTGCATCTGGCAAGTGGAAATTCCTGTCATCGAAAATGCCGCTAGCTGCAAAGACTTGCGCTCTCCGGCAAAGTTGCGCTAGCGCATCAAAAAGCATTTAACACTCACTTTTTCAGCGTGCCCGCCAGAAAATCAACGGTCCGCTTCCAGGCGTCGGCCGCATCGTCGGCGCGGTATCCCTGCTTATTGTTGGGGTTCTCAAAAGCGTGGCCGGCATCAGGATAAATCTTGATGTCGGCTTTCTTGCCCAGTTGTTCCAGCGACTGCTGGAACTTTTTCACGTCATCGGGAGTGATACCACGATCCTGGCCACCAAAATTTCCCAGAATGTGCGCGTTGATCTTCTTGATTTCCGCTTGATCGGTAGCGAGGTGGCCATAGTTGATGACCGTGGCAGCGAGCGTCGGTTCGAGCAGGGCCACGTCGAGCGAATATCCGCCGCCCATGCACCACCCGACCGAGCCGATGCGGTCTTTCTTCACGTTGGGCTGCGACGCAAGATAGTCAAAGGCTGCCTGCAAGTCGCGCTTGGCGCGGTCTTCGGGCACGCCGCGCATGAGTTCGTGAGCCATATCCGGAGTGCTGGCAACTTTTCCGCGATAGAGATCGACCGCCAGCGCCACGTAGCCCTGGTCGGCGAACTTGGACGCCTGGTCTTTCACCCAGTCGTTTAATCCCCACCATTCATGAATCACGATCAGCGCCGGGAACGGCCCCTTGCCGGCGGGCGTGTAGAGCATTCCCGTAACGGTGTCGTCTCCGGACTTGTAGGAAACGGGCTTACCGTCCGCGGCAAACGCAGATAGCGTCAGTGCGAGAAGCAGCGAGAGCAGAAAAGAAGTCTTCATATTGTCACCCCACCACCTGAATATGCTAGCGCAGAATCACGCTCGGAACACAATTGCGAGAATCGTAACCTCAAAGCGAGCCCGGTGCCGCGTTCGCGCCCGCGACGCCAGCGTACCAGTTTCCCGAAGCCTTGATCGTGCGCTTCTGCGTCTTGAAATCCACATACACAAGCCCGAAGCGCTGACTGAATCCTTCGGCCCACTCGAAGTTGTCGATCAAACTCCAGGCGTGATAACTGCGCACGTCAGCCCCGTCGCGAATCGCGCGCGCCAGTTCCGCCAGGTGCTGCTCATGATAGGCAATCCTTCGCGCATCGTTGATCTTCCCAACCGGCCCCGGACCGTCGTTGTACGCGCACCCGCTCTCCGTAATCTCGATCACGGGATGGTTGTAATCGCGCGTGATCCGCATCACGATGTCATAGAGTGCGCGGGGCCACACTTCCCATCCAATGTCGGTCTTCGGGCCCGTCTTCCCTTCGTCGATGTGAGCCGGTAAAAAGAAAAGTCGCAGATCGCGCAAGCGCTCGCCCGTCGTGGCTGCCGAGATCACGTTGCGGTAGTAGAAATTGATTCCGATGAAATCGAGCGGCGCGCGCACCTGATCCATGTCGTCCTGATGGACCTTCATGAAGACCGCTGGATTGAACGCGAAGGCACTCGGGTAGCGGCCGCGCAGCGCAGGTTCAAGGAACCAGATGTTAGTAATGCCGTGCGCGCGCTCGGCGGCAAGCTGATCAGCTTCAGAATCCGTTGCTGGCTCGCAGAACGACATGAAGAAAACGCTTCCGACCCGCGCCTGAGGCCGAACGGCTTTCAACGCGCGAAATCCAGCGCCCTGCGCGAGATTGGCGACGTGGGTGGCGCGCAGGAAATCAAAGATGCTTTGGTGACCGGGCGCATGCACGCCTTCGAGATATCCCTGGCTCGTGAACGAAATTGCCTCATTCAGCAACGCCCAGTCGTTCACCCGATCACCCAACGCTCGGGCAACCATCGCCGTGTAATCGGCGAAGCGTCCGGCCATGTCGCGGTTCGTCCAGCCGCCCGCTTCTTCGAGTTTCTGTGGCAGGTCCCAGTGATAGAGCGTCACTAGCGGACGAATGTGCGCTTCGAGCAACTCATCGACGAGCCGGCTATAGAAGTCCGCGCCCTTCTGGTTCGCCGCCCCCAAGCCGCTGGGCTGAATCCGCGGCCACGAGATCGAGAACCGGTAGCTGTTCAGGTGCATCGCTTTCATCAGGGCGATGTCTTCGCGATAGCGGTGATAGGAATCGCAGGCTACGTCGCCGTTGGTGCCGTCTTTGATTTTTCCCGGCGTATGTGCGAAGCGGTCCCAGATCGACTCGCCTTTCCCGTCCTCGTTCCACGCGCCTTCGATCTGGTAGGCGGCCGTGGCCGTGCCCCAATAGAAATTCCTGGGAAACGAAATCTGCGCGGGCAGTGTGGGGTGGATCGCCCGGTTCATCAGAGGAGACATCGCGGCCGCGGCCAGCGATGCAAGAAATTGGCGACGAGTAGTCAGAGGCGCAACACTTCCGGAGCCTCGCTGGGGGGCGGCCGAGGGCGGTCGTCCCTCCACGAGCTAGTTATGCTTGATGAACTTGCCGTTCTTCTGGCCAGTCAGCGAGTTGTACACGGTCTCCAGGAATGCATCGGTGGAGATGAATTCGCCGTTATATTTCTTCCACGGATCGAGAATCTTCTTCTCTTTCATCTGCGCCAGGGTCATCTTCTTCTTGAGCGCCTGCTCGACCGCGGCGCGTGTTTCTTTGAGCATCTTAACGTAGGCGCGCACGTCGTCGAGGTTCGACACGGGACCATGGCCGGGGATGATCTTTGCGTCGGCGGGAAGTTGAGCGATTGCGCCTTCCACGCCGCTGATCATCCCGTCGATGCTGCCGCCGCCGTCGACGTCAATGAAGGGAAATCCATACGTGACAAAATCATCGGCCATGTGCACGACATTCGACTTCGGGAAAAAGATGATGGAGTCGCCATCGGTATGCCCGGCGGGAAAGTGCAGCGCGCGAATGTCTTCGCCGTTCAAATGTACGGTGACATCGTGGTCAAAGGTGATAATCGGAAGCGCGTCCGCAGCCACAGGCTTGTGCTCGAAATGGACTGAACCGCCATTCCCCGCCTGTCCGCCTTCTTCGAGCCGTTTGCGAACATTGTCCTGCGCAATGATCGGCGCCTGTTTCTGGAAGAACTCGTTTCCGCCGGTGTGATCCTCGTGGTAGTGCGTATTGATGATGAAGCGCACCGGCTTGTCGGTGATCCCCTTGAGCGCGTCCTGGATCTTATCGGCCAGCGGCGCGTACTGATCGTCCACTACGACAATGCCGTCCTCGCCAATGGACGCGCCGATGTTCCCGCCCGCTCCTTCCAGCATGTAGACCGTGCCGGCGACTTTGGTGACTTTGATCTGAACCTTGCTGAAGTCGCGGTCTTGGGCAAGGGAGAGCACAGCAATTCCTGCAATCACCAGCGACAAGCGGAGCGTGTGCATCGATCACCTCGTAGGGGAGAGCAATTGTAAATCAGGAAGCAAGGCTGGATTTCACTGCTTCTCCCAATCGCGTGGCACGACAATCGAGTTCATGACCGCCCTGGCCCTCGCGTCAGTTTCCGCCTCAGACATCCCAACCGCTTCGTAGTAGAAGACTGTCACTGCTACCGGACTCGAGAGCAGCAGGGACCAAAAACGGCGCTGATGGGGTAGGTCGACTCCGCCGTATCGCGCTGCAATCGTTCCGCCCGATTCGCCGAAGGTGGTGTCGCTCATTGTGATTGCGTCCATGCCCGGCATCTTGGTCTGCACATTGCGATGGATTTCGGTCATACGCTCGAGAGTTTGCCGCTGTTCCTCCGGGCTGAGGCGTTTGGCCCAGGCAAACAACGAGACTGTCAGTTGCTCGCGCCGGTTTTCGGAATGATAGGTCCAGCGGGTTGGGTCGGATGAGGCCTCCGGACTCCATTTTCCCGGGAGCGTGAGTCGAAAGGCGTTCTCACGAACTGGAGTGTCTTCGGGCGTTGATTTCCAGAACCGCAAGCCAGCCACAACCGCAGCCAAGACCGCGACACCGAAGATTGTCATTACCATCCGCCGACTCATGGAGGTTAAACGTACGGTAAGAACAAAGGCAGGACAAGCGGAATAGTTATCATCCAACAAACCAGACGACGCTACGGCGTCCCTTCGTAGAGCGGATATAGCCGATCCGCCGTAGCGCGATAGATCGCATAACTACTGCCCGCGTCGGTGGTGGTGCGGAAGAGCAGTTCGCCGCGGCCATCGCCGTCGGCGTCAACCGCATCGATCAACTCCATGCGCGGATCGGCGTAAAGGTGCTGCGAGTCTGTCTCAGAGAAGAACAGCTTCTGCATTTCGCCTTCGAGATTGGTGCGGGCTACCAGCGTGATCTCTTTTCCCTCGGCTGCGCCTGCGGCAGGACGCGTCTTTGCCGCGAGCACGAGGACGGGTTCATTGGTATCCGTAAGGTCGAAGATCCGCAGATGCACATCGTCAAAGGCCGGAGCCGGCTTTTTCCCTGCTGTCTTCACTTTTCCCGCCGGCCGCGGAATCGAGGTCTGTTGCCCTGCCGCAGCTGCCTTGGCACGCAATTCGGCCGTCGCCAGTGCGAGCATCTTGGCGCGATAGTCGGCTTCTTCTCCCGCCTTCAGCTCGAACGTGCACGGGCGCGGATCGGGCCCCCCGGTGTCAGAGATTGCCGGAAAGACCTGGATTGATTTCCCCGGGTCCTTCGTGGACTTCGCCGACTTCTCCTCTTCATCGAAGTTCTTGACCAACTCGTGCCGCACGGCCGGGTCTGGCTTGCCACGCCGCAGGATCGGCCGACTCGGGTCCTCGAGGGACGCCTCCGGCTCCGCCGGTTTCGCAGTTTCCGGAGGCTTTGCGGCGACGGGAGGCGGCGACGCCGGTTTCTCGGCCGGCGGTGGAGCGGGCTTGGCATCGCCGCGATGCAAACGGGGAGGCGCGTCCGTGTCCTCAACCTTCGGCGTCTCGTATTTCATGCCCTTTTGCGCAGGCTTCGTGCCCGATGCCAGCCACGTCCCCTCCGCCAGCCAGTTATGGCCTGCCTGGCCAGGCTGCGTCACCGTGAACAAGCCCTGGGAAACCCCGGTACGGAATCCTTCATAGACAACGCCGAAATCGAGCGCCATGGGGACGGGCGTGCCCTTATAGGACGCCGCGTCGTAGAACTTGCCGTCCACTACGATCGCGACCGGGATCAGGTGCGCCTTGCCGTTTGGGAAGAGCTGAATCAGTCCCAGTGCGCGCGGCCCTGGCGACACCTGCTTGCGTCCGTATTGCGTGATCGTGCCCTGCGCCAGTGTCGGAACGCTGGCCAGCAGCGTGACGGCGAGCACGCCGGTGCGATATAACCATGTGCGGCGAGGAGAGGTGTCCATGCAAGTCAATGATAAAGCCCCCGACTTTAGTACGACGGATGAGAATGGCAAAGAAGTTGCCTTGAAGGACTTTCGCGGCAAGACCGTGGTCCTCTATTTTTACCCTAAGGCCGACACGCCGGGCTGCACCATCGAAGCCTGTGAGTTCCGCGACACCTACAGACAGATTCAGAAGACGGGCGTCATCTTGCTCGGTATTTCCAAGGACACCGCCGCATCGCAGAAGAAATTCAAGGACAAGTTCAAACTGCCCTTCCCGCTCCTGGCCGACGCAGAGAAGAAGATCGCCGCCCTGTTCGGCGTCCTCAAGGAGAAGAACATGTACGGGAAAAAGACCATCGGGATCGCGCGTACGACGTTCGTCATTGGCCCCGATGGCAAGATCCAGCACATCTTCAACAACGTGAAGGCCCAGGGGCATGCGGAGGAAGTGCTGGAGTATTTGAAAAGCAGGTAAAAGGTCAGAGGTCAGATTGCAGAAGTGAAACCCAGAGAACGCGGTTCACCTCTTCAATCTGACCTCTGCCTTCTGACCTCGTTCCTATTTCACTTTTGCCGTGGTCGTCAGCGTAAAGGTGACTGCCGTCTCGGCATGGATCACGGCTGGCTCTTTGCCAGTCGCCGCAGCGACGCCCGTTCCAGCTCCGGCTCCGGCCGCGGATCCGATCAGCGCTCCCTTGCCGCCTCCGGCCAGTCCGCCAATCAATGCTCCGGCGGCTGTGCCGCCACCGATCTTGGTGACATTGCTCTTGGTGTGACTCTTCCCCTTGGCGAAAAATGCGCTGGACGAGACGGGCACCATCTTGCCGTTGACTTCGACCGACGTCAGGCGGATGGTCACCTCACCGGGGGCATGCAGACGTCCGCTGGATTTTACGTGCGTCACTTTCCCTTTCGCCGGCGCGCCCTTTTTCGCCAGCGTCTTGCCGTTCACCACGAGATCGTTCACCAGGTTGGCGTTGAACCGGCTGCCCACCTGGGCGGTTTCGGAACTGATTTGTGAATCGGTGCGGACGGTCAGTTTTGTTCCCGCGGGAATGGTTTGAGCCATGGCCAGGGCCGTTACCAGCAACACGGCTCCGACAGACAGAGCTTTGCGCAACATGAAATGCCTCCTCGCTGTAAATGCTTGTTTTTCTTATATTCGAGCAGTAGGACCCGACGTGATTCTACAATTCTAGATTGTTCTTGCTTCGGGTCTTAGTGCCATAAGGACATGAACGGAAGTCCCATCAAACGGCTGACACCGGCGTTCTTCAATCGTGACCCCCGGCGTGTTGCTCGCGCTCTGCTCGGGAAATTGTTGATCCGGAAAATTGGCCGCCGAAGGCTCGTCGGCCGGATCGTCGAAACCGAGGCCTATCTCGGCTTGGGCGACGCCGCCGCCCACGCCACTGCCGGCAAGACGGCTCGCAACGCCGTGCTCTGGGGTCCGCCGGGTCGTGCCTATGTCTACTTCATCTACGGCAATCACTATTGCCTGAATGTTTCTTGCCTGCCCGACGGCGTACCCGGCTGTGTCCTCTTCCGCGCGCTCGAACCGGTGGAAGGGATCGAAGAGATGGCGGACGCTCGGGGTGTCTCGCTCAAGAAAGATAGCGACCTGAAGAAGGTCTCCTCCGGCCCAGGCCGGATGTGCGAAGCGCTGGGGATCACGCGCGAACGGGACAACGGGAAGGATTTTGTGAGTTCGAAGTCTGATTTGCAGCTTGTCGACGACGGATACAGCGTGCGGAAAGTCGTCGTGACAAAGCGACTGGGAATCACGAAGTCTGCCGAAGAGCCGCTGAGGTTCTTGATCTCAGACAATCTTTTCGTATCGCGGTGATCCCGAAGCGGCCGCCGTATTTACTTCATCCCTCCTGCTTCGACTTATCGGATTGTCATCCCGAGCGCAGCGAGGGATCTGCAGTCCGCCAACCAAATGCAGATCCCTCGCTCGTGTTCGGCTCTGCCTCCGCACGGCTCGGAATGACAATCTGTGGAGTACGTGCCTGCCAACAGCGACACTGTGTATCTGGACGGGCTCGCCAACCTCGCGTATCGTGAATGCCTCTACCCAGGAGACACACCTGCATGCAGCGTTGGCTTCGTCGTTTCGTGATTGCCATTTCCGCTCTTTCCCTGTGCGCCTTCGCCCAACCCAACCTCGACTCCCTGAAGAAAGAAGCCCTCACCAAAGTCGACGCCCGCCAGCAACTTGTCCAGCAGATGGTCGACCAGATCTTCAGCTATGGCGAGCTCGGCTTCCAGGAATTCGAGACCTCGAAGTACGTCAGTGGCATCCTCGAGAAGAACGGCTTTAGGGTCGACCGCGGCGTCGCCGGAATTCCCACCGCCTTTGTCGCGACCTGGGGATCGGGCAAGCCCGTGATCGCCTTCATCACCGACATTGACTGCATTCCGCGCGCCTCGCAAAAACCGGGCGTCGCCTGGCACGAGCCCATCATCGACGGCGCCCCCGGACACGGCGAAGGCCACAACTCCGGCATGGCCGTGAACGTCACCGCCGCTCTCGTCCTCAAAGACCTGATGCAGGAGCACAAGCTCGCCGGCACGCTCAAGATTCTTCCCGGCGTCGCCGAAGAACAGCTCGGCACCAAGGCCTTTTACATCCGCGCCGGACTCTTCCAGGATGTTGACGCTGTCCTCGGTGTGCACGTCTCCGACGGCTTCGGCACCGGCTACGGCCAGACCTTCGCGCCTCAGGGACTCGTCTCGGTCCAGTACTTCTTCCACGGCAAGGCGTCGCACGCGGCCTTTGCTCCCTGGGACGGCCGCAGCGCGCTCGACGCCGTCGAACTCATGGACACCGGCTGGAACTTCCGCCGCGAGCACCTGCGCCTGCAGCAGCGCTCGCATTACGTGATCATCAACGGCGGCGACCAGCCCAACGTTGTGCCCTCTGAAGCCGCCGTCTGGTACTACTTCCGCGAGATGGACTACCCGCACATCCGCGCGCTCTACGACCTGGGCGACACCATGGCCAAAGCCGCCGCCATGATGACCGATACAACCTTCACCAAGAAAGTCGTCGGATCGGCCTGGCCTCCGCACTTCAACAAAGTCATTGCCGAGATCCAGCAGAAGAACATCGAGGCCGTCGGCATGCCCAAGTGGGACGACGCCGACCAGACCCTCGCCAAAGCTGTGCAGAAAGAACTGGGCAAGAAAGAAGAGGGCCTCAACACCAAGGTGGAAGAATTGAAACCGCCCGACCCGGACCGGGAATCGGGCGGCTCTGACGACGTCGGCGACATCTCCTGGGTCGTGCCCATGGTCTACATGCGCTATCCGGCGAATATCCCGGAAACGCCCGGCCACAGCTGGGTCGACGCCATCGCCATGGCCACCCCGATCGCGCACAAGGGATCGTTAGCCGGAGCCAAAGTCCAGGCGCTCACCGCGCTCGATCTTCTGTTGTCTCCCGAGAACCTGCAAAAAGCCTGGGCCTACTACAAAGACGTCCAGACCAAAGACCAGAAATACATCCCGCTGATCGCCGCCGACGACCAGCCCGCCATCGACCTGAACAAAGAAAAGATGGAAAAGTTCCGTTCGCAGATGCAGAAGTATTACTACGATCCGGCAAAGTACAAGACTTATCTGGAGCAGCTGGGGATTCAGTATCCGACGGTGAAGAAGCCGTAAGCGCGTAGCAGGAGAACAAGTACTAACCACTGAGGGCACGAGGCAAAAAAGAAGTTGGGGATTGTCGGTGGAGTGGTGATTCTGCAGCAGTTGGGAAAGTACGTGTCGGAGGAGTATCCTGTCCCGTTATGCGGACATTACAAGCAGTTATTGCGGTTGCTGTTTGCGTCGCGTCAGTAGTAGCTCAAAACCAACCTCTTGAATCCAAGCCAATCGTAATTCCTGATCCGGCTTTCACTCTACAAGACCCGGATTTTAAGCCCCAAGCGCCGCATACGGTCGTAAAGATGAACAAAAATAGTGGCGGTGGTCCCGCGACCGGAACCTTCGCAGTTTACGGTGGACTACCAGTTGAAGTGTCAAGCCTTTCGTTTAGTGGCGATGGCAAATTACTTGCCGTCGGAAGCACACCGGGGCGCGTTGATTTGTGGGACATGGAGGGTCGCAGGAAGATCCGCACGTTTGATGGTGGCTCAGCAGTCAGCGTGAGCATGGATGGACGACTGCTTGCCAATGACGGCAAAGGAATTGAGATATATGACGTGGCATCGGGACAACTGCTCAAGAGAATAGAGAGGCCCGCAAAGAAAACGGATACTACGATCCAGAGACTCGAATTTGATCCCACCGCATCGTTCCTTGTGGTCACCGCGAATGGCGAAGACGATGTCGTCTATGACGTGTCTTCGGGAAAGCTGTTGGCCACTCTCACAGATACCAAGCGGTCTTGTTTTTCAAGGGACAGCTCGTTACTGGTCGGCGGCAATTACCAGCATCTGATTGCATGGCGCACAAAGGATTGGAGCAAAGTGAGCGACTTTCCGAGCAGTCACGGTTACGTGACGGCAATGGCAGCACTTCCCGAGAAGGATTTTGTCGTAATCGGGACTTCGCAAATGGCTCGCCTCGTACGACTCAGCTCAGGCGAGGAACTCGCAATAGTCGGGAATGGCTTCACACATCTCGCGGCGTTCGATCGAAACGGCACGATCCTATTCACGTATACGAGCGACGGTCTTGGGGTCTGGGATACGCAGGGCAAAAAATACTGTGAGAAAAAAGATGTGGGAAACGGCACTATGGCGCTGAGTCCTGATGATCGTTGGTTGGTATCGGGTGTAGTGGGCGGCAGACCATCTATATCCGTCTGGAAGATTCAAGACATCGCCAAGTCGTGTAGCACGCCCTCCTCGGCAGACGATCGTCGATAAGCAACTGCAATCGGGTGTAGGACTCATTTGGTCCCTTCCGTGCCCCGTGGTTAAGCCCTTTCTCCGTCGGGCCGTAGCACAAAGTTATCAATCAACCTCGTGCTCCCCACATACGCGGCCACCGCACAGAGCGTCCGGCCCGTGATCTTCTCGACCGGCTCCAGCGTCTCCGGATCGACCACCTCAAAATAGTCGAGCCTTACCTGCGGCTCTTCCGCAAAAACAGAACTCGCTGCGGCGACGAGTTTCGCCGCATCCCGCTCTCCGGTGGCGAACTTCTCCTCCACCCGCAGCAATGACCGTCGCAGCGCCAGCGCACGCTTACGCCCCGAGATGCAGAAGTACTACTACGATCCGGGGAAGTACAAGACGTATCTAGAGCAGCTGGGAATTCAGTATCCGACGGTAAAGAAGCCTTAGGGGCACGGAGGTACAAAGGAGCTAGCTACACGCAGGGATACGGGAATATGTAAGAAACAGTTGCGAAATCTGTATTTAACGTCCGCAACACCTTCGCCCGAGCGAAACGACTGCCTTAGGTGACCTTGGTCATCTACCACTCGTTCAGTCTGCGGTGTCTAAGTATGGTATGAGCCTGCACAGGCCGCGGCTCGCATACCTCTCGGCAACTGTCATCTTGGCTGCCCTCATTCTCCCAGAGGCTTACTGGAAATGGTTGGAAAGTCGCACCTTCGGTGCGCTGGACGTGCCGGTCACTCTTTCCAAGGGTGAGATCAGAACTCCTGATTTCCCGATCAACCTCAAAGGTTGGTATCACGTTGTCCTTTGGGTTGATGGCGACTTATCAGGTTGTCAAGATGGTCTTTCCCATCGAGCGCTTGTGTCGCGCTCGACCATCTATGACCACGGCAATGTAATCGAATCATCCGAAGGGCGCGACCGCTACTTGGGCCACTTCTATGCTGCAAAGAATGGGCGCTATTCGGTCGCTGTTGAGATCCTGAGCGACCCAGCCTGCCTCAACGCGGGGCATCCCCGGAAAGGAGTGTGGAGCGAGTCGAGCAGCTATGTCCAGCTCTACAACGAACTGTGCAACATCGGGATATTAATCGCCATCATCTGCGTCGGCCTGTTGGTCTTCTCGTTCTCATCAACAGGGAGAGTAGTCGCGCTTTTTGCGGAAGCGCCGGTTCGTATGTTGCCTCCCTTCGCATCGGAAGCCTCCTTGAAAATGGAAGAAGGCACGCACGAATCGGTCGAGGTTCGCCGCCAACGACGACTGCCGCTGCGAAGGAAATTCACAGTATTACCTAATCGTGGCTTGGTTGGTGGAATGATGGTTCTCATTTTGCTGATTCCTGTTTCTATTCTGGTGAACCAACACGATCTCGCGATGGGAATCTACGTGCGGCTAGTACCTCGGCATCACTCTGGGCCGGACGAAAATTGCCTAGAAGGTCCGATTATCGTTACTGTGAAACGGTACGGGGGAGTAATCCAATTGTTTCTAAACGGCACCAAGGTTGGCCGCGAACAACTCGCGCCGGCACTCGCATCCAAACTGGCTTGGCGCGCGAATTGGGAAGTGTTTGTAGAAGGCGATGATTCGGCCCCATATTTGGAGCCGATGTTCGTCATTGATGTTATCAACTCCATTCACGCGAAGGCCGTGATCCTGACCCCAAAATTGAAAGAAGAAATGGCAAAAGCCTGCGTATCGCGTTGATCGACGAAATCGACATTAACACTCAATTGGAGTACTCCTCTGTGTTCTCCGTGCCCGCCGTGGTTAAGCTCTTTCCCCGAGGGAGCCCAGCACAACGTTATCAATCAGCCTCGTGCTCCCCACATACGCCGCCACCGCGCAAAGCGTCCGTCCGGTGATCTTCTCGACCGGTTCAAGCGTCTCCGGGTCGACCACCTCAAAGTAGTCCAGCCGAACCTGCGGCTCCTCCGCAAAAACGGAACTCGCTGCGGCGACGAGTTTCGCCGCATCCCGCTCTCCGGTGGCGAACTTCTCCTCCACCCGCAGCAATGACCGTCGCAGCGCCAGCGCACGCTTACGCCCCGAGATGCAGAAGTACTACTACGATCCGGGGAAGTACAAGACGTATCTGGAGCAGCTGGGGGTTCAGTATCCGACGGTGAAGAAGTAAGTCCCAAAATTGTTCGTCGGAATCCTGAGGTCCGTGCTGTTGTGCGATTGAGTGGGCTGAGGGGTGTAGACTGGCTTGCGTTCTTCTCGGAGTGTCTTTTTGAGGCTAACCATGAGCGTGTCGAGACCGTGGCTTGTATTATTTTCGGCCTTCTTGTTGTCCACAGATATCTCTGCTCAGCTTCGCCACATCAATCCGCTGAAGTTACCTCAGGATAAGCCAGTCCAGGCTGCATATTCGACAGTTCGATCCATCGAATACATGGCACACAGCTGGAGTCCAACATGGAGCTACGACACCCCCAAGTCACAAGTCGCATCTCAGCTCAAAGCCAGCCTCACCGACTTGCGATCGGCCGTGACTGCTTCTCCACAGAATGAGGAACTTGCCCTATTCACTGGAACTGTCGCCCATCTGGCATACAACCTCGATGTGGACGATACCTACGAAATCGCGGTGCAATCCTTCAATAAGGCCACGGAGCTTGATCCAAGCGACTATCGCGCGCAATGGTTTTTAGCTTCCCATCGCTGTCAGTCAAACGAAATCAAGACTGGTATGGAGCAAATGCTTGCGATAGAAGCGTCGAAGACATGGCGGGAATTTCCGGTCGAATTCTGGGATGACTATATCAACTGCTCCACCATCGCACTGATGCCAGCGCACACGCTACGAGCAGTAGACCACGCGGTGCGCTTGGGAGAAGATCCATCGAGTTATAGATCGGCCGTTGATATCGCCCATGGCCGCTACAAACCTACCGATGCGAACTCGACTTACTCCGCGCGGGATGCCTGGCAAGCTACCCATTTGGAACAACACGTGCTCTTCACGAGTCAGCTCTGTGGTTTGCGTTTTTCAGCACGTAGTGATTGGCATTTGGACATTAGGGACGTCGCCAAAGGCACCTGCGTTTTAACTGTCGAGACCGGACCCTATCCTAGCAAGTCGGGTCAAGGAACGCCGACGGTTCTAATCTTGACACGCGCCGCTAAGCCAGAAGAACAACTCGATGACTTTGTTCGATCGTTTTTGACGAAATTTCCGTCGGCTCGTTCGTTCGCAGCGCCCTCTTGTCCATCCGACAAGTGCATCGCCTTCGAAATCGTTACAGATACCTTATACCAGCCGGAAGGAGGTGCACATTTGCTTGTGGTGGGTTTCGCAGAGCCAAGTCCGGAATTTCCGGGTCTCCTTTTCGAACAACCCGAGGGTCCCCCCAAGTCCGAATCGTCCGAAAAAGTCGCTTACTATCATCCCAACGAGAAACTTCACCGCGTGCCCGGTACCCTTTACACAGTTGTGGAATTGGATTCTAATGTCTCTATTTTTGAGAAGGCAGCCGAGGATTTTCGTTACGTGCTCAAGTCTATTCAGCTCGATTGAAATTGGTTCATAGCTATCCGAAGGGTTGGGAATTCGGCACTATGGTCGAAATTTACGGAATGACGACGACGTTATCAATCAGCCTCGTGCTCCCCACATACGCGGCCACCGCACAGAGCGTCCGGCCAGTGACCTTCTCGACCGGCTCCAGGGTCTCCGGATCGACAACTTCAAAGTAGTCCAGCCGAACCTGCGGCTCCTCCGCAAAAACAGAACTCGCTGCGGCGACCAGCTTCGCCGCATCCCGCTCTCCAGCGGCGAACTTCTCCTCCACCCGCAACAACGATTGCCGCAGCATCAGCGCCCGCTTCCGTTCCTCGGGCGCTCAGATACGCGTTGCGCGAACTCATCGCCCCGTCCGGACCTGCAGGAAACTGCTCCGACCCAGCGAAATACCAGACGTACCTCGAGCAGATGGGGATTCAGTACGCGACCGTGAAGAAGCGGTGACCGCCAAGTCGGGGGCGCTACTCTGGCGACAGCAATTTCGCGGGATCGATCAGCAGGTTGTCGATCAACCGCGTGTTTCCCACGAAGGCAGCGACAGCCACCAGCGTGGCCTTCTCGACACGCTCCACCGGATCGAGGGTGTTGGGATCGACAATCTCGAAGTAGTCCAGCCGGACCTGCCCTTCCTGCGCGACCACCCTGGTGGCATGGGCAATGAGCCGGGCAGCATCTTTCTCTCCGCGCGACAACTCCGCTTCCACACGCTGCAGGGAGCGGCGCAACACCAGTGCGCGCTTTCGTTCGTCGGCATTCAGATAGGCATTGCGCGAACTCATGGCCAGTCCATCCGGCTCGCGCACGATCGGACAAGCCAAAATCGCGACCGGGAAATTCAGGTCGCGCACCATGCGCCGGATGATGGCCAACTGGGCCGCATCCTTCTGTCCGAAGAAAGCAACATCCGGCTCGACGATGTGCAGCAGCTTCGCGACGACCGTGGTCACGCCGCGAAAGTGGTCGGGACGCGAGCGCCCATCGAGTTTGTCGCTCAGGCCTTCTACCGTAACCCACGTGGTCGATCCCGCCGGGTACATCTCGCCGACGGACGGCACGAAAAGAATATCGACCTTCTCCTTTTCCAACAGCTCGCAATCGCGCTCGAATTGGCGCGGATACTTCTCCAGATCTTCGTTCGGCCCGAACTGCGTGGGATTCACAAAGATGGAAACCGCCACCGCATCGCACCGCTCCTTCGCCGCCCGCACCAGCGACAGGTGTCCTTCATGAAGCGCTCCCATGGTCGGGACAAGCCCAAGCTGTTTGCCTTTTGCCCGGTAATGACGGCACGCGTCGCGAGTGTCGCCGATGCTGGAGTAGATCTTCATCGCCAAGAATCTCAGAGTCTGCCCACGGTGCGCCTTGAGCCGAGAGCCGTCCGAGCTACGGAGCCTCGTAGGCCTTCACCTGCAGCTCCTTCAGCGTCCCCATCAGCACGCCACGTTGTTCGCGTAGCTTCGCTTTGGTTTGCTCGGAGGCGCCCTTGGGCATTGCCTGGGTCAGCAACACCACGCGCCCGTAGGGCCAGGCATCGATGGGAAGAGCAACCAGTTCGGCTGGGACCTGTTCCTGCGTCAGGATATGGATCTCGTGATTCTCCGCATCCACAAATCCGATGCCGTCCTCCCGCACGACCAGTTGCGGGTTCTTCCACCCCGCTAGTTCGTGAATTCTCGGATACTTCGCCGGATCGGGTTCCGGAATCCGCTCCAGACCGGTTTCCTGCGGCGCGGTTTCCGCCGGCTGCTGAGGTGCGGGGGTTTCAGGTTTGGTGCAGGCTACAAGGCTTCCCAGCAGGATCAGAGTCACCAGGGTTCGCACGATACGTTGGTCTCCGCTTCCATTATCGCCGCAAGGCGCGTTTGCGTTCGAGTACCGTAGTGAGGGCTGCCTGGGTGTCCTTCGGCAAATGGTAGGACTCACCATCGGACGGAAACTGGTGCGATTCCACGTCGGCCTTGAAGCTCAGCACAGCCTGTGTGATCAGAGCCGCCGCGTCTCCGTAGCGACGCACAAATTTCGCCGGATGGCTGAACGTCAGGTTCAGGAGGTCGTGGAAGACCAGCACCTGTCCGTCACAGTCGGGTCCGGCGCCGATGCCGATGGTCGGCGTCTCGATTTCCGCGGTAATCATGGCCGCCACTTCGCGCGGAATCCCTTCCAGATAAATGCAGGCAACTCCGGCCCGGTCAAGCGCAACCGCATCGCGCATCAGTTGCTCGATGGCGTGAAGAGTCTTGCCCTGCACCTTGTAGCCACCCATCATGTTGACCGACTGTGGCGTCAGGCCGATGTGCCCGGCGACAGGAATCTCGGCATCGATCACGTGCCGGATCACATCCACGCGCTTCTCCCCGCCTTCCATCTTGACAGCTTCGGCTCCGGCCTCTTTCACGAAGCGTGCAGCATTGTGAATGGCTTCTTCCGCGGTCGCATGGTAGGAGCCGTAAGGCATGTCGGCGATCAACAGCGCGTCTTTGACTCCGCGCCGCACAGCTCGAACGTGATGCAGCATCTCGTCGACGGTCACCGAGAGCGTGTTCTCGTAGCCAAGCATGGTCATGGCCAGCGAGTCGCCGACCAGCACAATGTCGATACCAGCCTCGTCGACCAGACGCGCAGTGGCATAGTCGTAGGCTGTCAGGCAGGAAATAGGCTCGCGGTGCAGTTTCTTTTCGCGGAGTGTCGCAGTAGTGATCTTGCGGCGAGGTTCGCCGATGGGCGTGAGACTCACGATGTCCTCCAGTGCCCCTCCGGCCAGCCGGATAGAGCCTGTACCACATCTTTAGGATGACGCTGGGGGTATTGTAGCGACAAAGAAAAGCCCTGGCTAGTGGCTCGCCGACAGTGGCTGGAAGCCGCTTGTTTTCAGTGGGAAGCGGATGGAGAACATTGTTGTTGGCCGTTTTTCTCGATCTAGCATGTGAAAGACCGGGCGTTTTGACTATGCTAGAGTTCATATGGCCGACCGCAAGAAACCACCTCGCGGCATCAGGAACCAAGAGATGAAATTCAACATTGAAACTGAGCGCGAAGTTGACGGCCGTTGGATCGCCGAGATTTCCCATCTGCCCGGCGCTCTGGCCTACGGCAAGACGGAGGCCGAAGCCAAAGCAAAGGCTTACGCCCTTGCATTGCGGGCAATCGCCGACGACGTTGAGAAGTCAACTACCGTGCCCGAATCAATCAGCGTGACCTGCCAATCCGCGTGACTAGGTGGCCCAGTACGAGGGCCCGTCGCGTATATCGCGCGCTATTGAGAATCGGCTGGCAACCACTCTCGCAGGCCGGATCGCACATCAAGCTTCGACACCGAGAATCGAAGTATCCGGACTACATCTGGGCATTTCGCGACAAGGAAGAAATCGGTCCGCGAATGCTCGCTCGCATCGCTAAGGACACGGGATTGGCAGCCATCCGACCTGTGAGGGCTGTGTCTCCTACGCGCTGGCCGCTTCCTGGCTCCCCAGCGGCAGGAAGTACTGCGTGCCCTTGATCGGGGCGGAGACTTTCTTCAGCAGTTCCTGCAGGTCTTCGTTGCGGTCGACAAAGTCGATCTCGCTGGTGTTCACGATCAGCAGGTCCGACTGCGTGTAGTGAAAGAAGAAGTGCTCGTAGGCCTTCACCACTTCCATCAGGTAGTCCTCGCTGATCGCCTTTTCGCCGGGAGCGTTCTTCTTTTTCAGCCTCTTCTTCAGCACTTCGGGCGTGGCCTGCAGGTAGATGACGAGGTCGGGTGTGGGCAACAGCTCGCGGAAGTAGTTGAAGTAACGGTTGTAAGTATCGAGTTCCTGGTCGTTGAGATTCAGGCAGGCAAAAAGCTTGTCTTTCTCGAAAATGTAGTCGGCAACGATTGTCCGGTTCGAGCGGGGTCCCAGATCGAGCGCGCTCAGCTGCTCAAACCGCCGAATCAGGAATGCCAGCTGCGCCTGAAACGCGGCGCCCGTTTCGCCTTCATAGAAAGCTCTGAGAAAAGGATTGTCTTCCGGTTCCGTCACCCGTTGCGCCGCCAAGCGCTCTCCCAGCACCTGGGCCAGCGTGCTTTTCCCGACGCGAATCGGACCTTCCACTGCGATGTAGCGGGGCAGTTCGAAAAGCTTGGCCATGAGAGGACGAGTCAGAATAACTTGCTTCGCCGTGCGGCGCAATTGTGAATAAAGTGAGGTCAGAGGTCAGAAGTCAGATTGCAGAAGTGAAAACCGAGGTGGACGAGGCCGCCCTGAGAACTGAGAACTGAGGGCTGGGGTTTCACCTCTGCAATCTGACCTCTGACCTCCGCAATCCAGTTACAATCGCCTCGTGCTTCCCGCTCTCATCGGTGGCCTCGCCGCAGCCGGCATCGCCACCGCCGCCGGTTACCAGTCGATGGCTCCGACCGGACAATGGTACGGTCGCACGTTCACCGGGCTGCCGCGCGGCACAAAGAAGATCGCGCTCACCTACGACGACGGCCCCAACGATCCCCACACGCTGAAGCTGCTTGATGTGTTGGCGAAGCACAACGTGAAAGCGACATTTTTCATGATTGGCCGATTCGTGCGCGAGCGGCCGGACATCGCGTGTGCCGTCGCCGAGGCTGGCCACGTCATCGGCAACCACACCTTCACGCACCCATTGTTGATCTTTCACTCCGCCGCCCAGACACATTCCGAACTGGAAGAATGCCGCGCCGCGCTCACTGACGCCGTTGGCGAGCACTCGAACTTTTTCCGCCCTCCGTTTGGCGGACGCCGCCCTGCTACGCTCCGCATCGCGCGCAATCTAGGATTGCAAACAATCATGTGGAACGTCACTGGATACGACTGGAACGCCCCGCCGGCAGCGGAAATCGAAAAAAAGGTTTCGCGGCAGATCCGCGGCGGAGACGTAGTCCTCCTCCACGACGGCAGTCACCGCGAAATGGGCGCCGACCGCTCGCAGACTGTGCTTGCGACCGATAATTTGATCCAACGGTACAAAAATCAGGGGATTGAATTCGTGCCGGTGACCGAGATGCTGAAAAGCCCTCAGTTGTCAGGCTTCAGGTAGGTGGGGAATGCCCGCAGTATGAATCTCAACCCGAACGCCATTCCGACGATTCTGCTCGCATTGCTGCTGTTTTGGTTCTTTGCTTGGCTGTCCAAGAGGCTTGTTTCCAGGACGGCCCGAGCCGGGCTTCTCGTTGTCGCGATTGTTACTGCAATCCCGGGGCTACTTTACGTCCTTTATTACGCCCACCTGTTTGACAATGCCGTCTGGTTCTACCGCTTCAGAGCTCTCCCGCATAGCGAATTCGCCGCATCCGGTCTGGGCGCGATGGCGGGATTCGTGCAGACGATACTCCGGCCCCAGACTCCTGGTGAAAAACTGGTTTCGCCCCTTGCGCTCGGTGTGCTTCTCTTTGTCCCCTTCATGAAATCCGCTCTCGATCCCGTGGACTACAACCAGTTGCAACAAAAATGTGAAGGCGAAGTCTGCCTGCAGAGCACGCCATCCACCTGCGGGCCCAGCAGCGCCGCAACTCTGCTGAAACAGTTTGGTCAGAATGTATCCGAGGAAGAACTGGCGCGAGAGAGCTTCACCTATCGAGGAGGCACGGAAATCTGGTACCTCGCGCGTGCTTTGCGAAGGCGCGGATTCGATGCTGACTTTGTCGTTCAACAGCGGGATCTAATCTCACCACCAATTCCGTCGATCGCCGGAGTTGTGCTGCCGGGAGGTGCAGGGCATTTCATCGCAATCATGAGTCAGGAGGGTGGTGAGATCACAATCGGCGACCCGTTGAAAGGCAAACAGATTGTTTCGCGGAGAGACCTGATGAGCCTCTATCGCTTCACCGGCTTTTTTTTGCAGGTTGGACTGAGAACTGACAACTGACAGCCTAGACCTTCTTTACGCATGCGCCATCGCAAATGCCGACTTCGCCGCGGCAATCGTCTGCTGCACGTCGTGATCGGTGTGCGCCGCTCCGATGAACGCCGCCTCGAACTGTGACGGGGGAAGGTAGATGCCAGCGTCGAGCATGCTGCGGAAGAAGCGCCCGAAGGCTTCGGTGTCGCACTTGGCTGCGGAAGTCCAGTCGGTGACGGGGCCGGGCGTGAAGAACCAGGTGAACATCGAGCCGACGCGATTGTGGCACATTGCCACTCCCGCTTCTTTCGCCGCCGCAGACACGCCCGCGACGACTTCGGCTGCATGCTTGTCGAGCTTCGGGTAAATGTCTTTGTGTTCGCGCAAGTAACGCAACGTGGCATAACCAGCCGCCATCGCCAGCGGATTCCCCGAAAGCGTCCCGGCCTGATACATCGGCCCCAGAGGCGCGACGAGTTCCATGATCTCGCTGGGGCCGCCATAAGCGCCGACCGGCAGTCCGCCGCCGATGATCTTTCCCATCGAGGTCAGATCGGGTTGAATGGCGTACAGCTCCTGCGCTCCGCCAAACGCGAGGCGGAACCCCGTCATCACTTCATCAAAAATCAGCAGCGCCTTGTCGCGCGAGGTGATAGCGCGCAGCGCCTCGAGATACCCGCGTCCCGGAGGCACGCATCCCATGTTGCCCACGACCGGTTCAACAATCACGCACGCGATCTGATGACGGAATTTCTTGAAGGCCTGCTCCAGCGCCTCGATGTCATTAAAAGGCAGCGCCAGCGTGAACTGCGTGAACTCTTCCGGAACTCCGGCCGACCCAGGAATGCCCAGCGTCGCCACGCCCGATCCGGCTTTGACCAGGAGAGCGTCGGCGTGCCCGTGATAGCAGCCCTCAAATTTCACAATGTACTTGCGCTTGGTATAAGCCCGCGCCAGGCGAATTGCCGACATCACCGCCTCGGTCCCCGAACTGACGAACCGCACCTTCTGCATGTGCGGGAAAGCGGAGAGCACCAACTCGGCAAGATCGGCTTCCGCCGGCGTCGAAGCCCCAAAGCTGGTTCCGTTGCGAGCCGCGGAAATGACGGCCTCGAGTACGGTGGGGGCAGTGTGGCCAAGGATGAGCGGTCCCCACGAGCCGATGTAGTCCACGTACTCGTTGCCGTCGGCATCCCAGAGATGCGAGCCATGCCCACGCACAATGTAAAGAGGTTCGCCCCCAACGGCGCGGAAGGCGCGCACCGGGGAGTTCACTCCTCCCGGGATCAGCTGTTCGGCGCGCTTCTGCAGTTTGCGGGACTCTTCCGTTTTGCGGGCCATGGGCTCCTCCCCAGGGCGGCGCTACCCATCCTGGACGGTCATTTCAATATAGCAGCGCCCCAGGGACCCCCTGCAGCGCATTGAATCACAGCATTTTGTGATCTCCGGCACATTAGCGAGCCACGAGCTTCGAGCTACGGGCCGCGAGCGATCGGCCAGCCCGTAGCTCGCGGTGAGAAGCTCGAAGCCTTGCGGGCACCAAATTCACCAGATTTTTACGAAATCGCAATACCCCTGCAATCTCCGCCGGGTAACTTCTCCCCAGATCGCCCTTCTAACCGGGAGGGTAGTTCAGGACAGCCTTGGGGGGCTCCAGGCTGTCCGTTTGTTTTTTGACAGCACCTCGAGCTCAATCGGCAGGCTTCCCTGCAGAATGCAAGGAAACTTGAAACGGGGATCGATCACAAAATTGAAAGCCGGGCGACGATGACAGGAAGAAGCAAGAAAGAATCAACGATCGGATGATCGGATCACCAAAGAGCCGCCATCGAATTCCTCAATGGCGGCGCTGGATGCCCGCATCTTGCGTCTGCCGGCTACGAATCGCCCACGCCATCCGGGGGGTATTGTGCGCGATGCCATAGCGGCCCTGGGGGTCGAGCAGGATGATGCCCCCGTGTCCCTGGACGCGCTGCTTCAGATAGTTCATCGCCTCATCGGCTACCCATTCCGGCATGCTGCCGGATTCGACGCGATCGGCGGCCCATTTCGCCAGCACTAGCTTCATGATCGGTTCGCCCCATCCGGTCGTTGACGCGGCGGCGCTGGCGTTGTCGGCGTAGCATCCGCATCCGATGAGCGAGGAGTCTCCTAATCGTCCGGGAGCCTTGTTCAGGGTTCCGCCGGTTGATGTCGCGGCGGCGATGTTGCCTTCGCGGTCGAGCGCAACGGCTCCAACGGTGTCGTGCGAGATGGTCGGCGCGAACAAGTCGGCGCGATGGGCTTCGAGATGGGACTGATATTCCTTCAACCGTTCGACTTCGCGGCGGATGATCAGGTCTTCGTTGCGGCAGAGCGGGATGCCGTGTTCGGCGGCGAATCGTTCCGCGCCTTCGGCGACAAAATAAACATGCGGGCTGTCGCTGAGAATTTTTCTGGCGGCGCGGACGGGATTGGCAATGCGCTCGACGCATCCCACGCCGCCGCCGCGGAGGGTGGCACCGTCCATGATGAAGGCGTCGAGTTGCACGCGGCCGTCGCGGTTGAGAAAGCTGCCGCGGCCGGCGTCGAACGTCTCGTCGTTTTCCATGACGACCACCGCTTCTTCCACCGCGTCGAGGGCGGAGCCGCCGCGTTCCAGCACGCGCCACCCGGCGGCCGCGGCATTGCGGACGCCGTTCAGGTGCGCCTCGACCATGTCGTCCGGAATCGCCCAGGCGCCGCCATGGACGACCAGCACAGGCTTGCTATCCAATGAAGTCCCCACAGGTGACTGGCTAGGATAGCACCGAGAGTCGTCTCGGCTGGTGGCCAGTTCCGCATACCATCCAGGGCGGACCGCACGCCGAGACCTAGGCTAGCCGTCCCCGAACGTAATGCCTTACATAACCATTGACCTGACAATTGTGACAGTTGGGGGGGACCGCCGTGGTGATTAGGGTGTTTGGTGCAATTGAATTGCGGAGGCATTTATGCGCGTTGAGCACGATTTGCTTGGGGAAAAGATCATTCCCGATCATGTCTACTATGGCGTACAGACGGCACGGGCCCTCGAGAACTTCCATATCTCCGGTGTACCGATTTCTCAGTATCCCGACCTGATTCGCGCATTGGCAATGGTGAAACTGGCTGCGGCGCGGGCCAATTACGAGTGTAAGCAGTTTTCGGAAGCAATCCTGCACGCCATCGAAGGTGCCTGCCAAGAGATTATCGACGGACACCTCCACGATCAATTCAAAGTTGACGTTATCCAGGGTGGTGCGGGCACTTCCACCAACATGGCGGCCAATGAGGTAATCGCGAACCGCGCACTTGAATTGATGGGGTTTTCCAAAGGCGAGTATAAACATTGCGATCCGCACAATCATGTGAACTGCTCGCAGTCCACCAATGATGCCTATCCCACTGCTTTGCATGTCGCGGTGTTTCTGCTGAATGGCAAGCTGCTCGCAGAGTTACGCAAACTGGTGAAAGTGTTTCACCAAAAAGGAGACGAGTTCGAGGATGTGATCAAGATGGGACGTACCCAGCTTCAAGACGCAGTACCGATGACCCTGGGGCAGGAGTTCCACGCTTTTGCAGAAAGTCTCGACAACGAAATCTTCGCTTTGGAGCGGATTGAGACGGTGCTTTATGAAGTCAACATGGGAGGTACTGCAATCGGTACCGGGTTGAACGCTCCTGAGGGTTACGCGCAGCGCTGTGCCGACCATCTGGCAAAGATCACGGGTAAACCCGTCCGGTTGGCCGTGGACCTGGTGGAGGCCACTCAGGATACGCAACCGTTTGTTCTGTTCTCGTCAGCCCTGAAGAGCCTTGCCATCAAACTGTCGAAAATCTGCAATGACCTGCGGCTGCTCTCGTCCGGACCTCGCGCAGGCCTTGGTGAGATCAATCTCCCACCGATGCAACCCGGCTCCAGCATCATGCCAGGGAAGGTAAACCCGGTCATCCCTGAGGTAGTGAACCAGGTATGTTTTCGGACGATCGCGAATGATCTCGCAGTCACGCTGGCGGCAGAGGCCGGCCAACTGCAGCTCAATGTCATGGAACCAGTGATTGCCTCTTGCATTCTCGAATCACAGACGATGTTCATGAACGCAGCCGATAGCCTCCGGCGGAACTGCGTCGAAGGTATCACCGCGAACCAGTCTGTGTGCCGCAGATACGTGGAGCACAGCATTGGCGTAGTCACCGCCCTGAACCCCCTGCTCGGCTATGACGTCGCCACAGAACTAGCTGCAGAAGCGTTGAAGACTGGGAACGGTATTGTCGAACTTGTCCGCAAGCGAAAGTTACTTTCGGAGGAAGAAATCAATACTCTGCTGGACCCGAAATCCATGACGGGAATGGCGCGCGCCAAGGCATCATGATCTGGCTCGAATTGCTTATCGTGCTGGCGTGCATTTTTGTGGGCGCTCGCCTCGGGGGCATTGCACTGGGGACAGTTGCGGCGATTGGCCTGGTTATTCTGGTATTTGTCTTTAGAACTCCACCTGGCGCACCACCGCGGACTGTTCTGGGCATGATCCTGGCGGTTATCACCGCGGCAGCTACGATGCAATCGGCGCGCGGTCTGGACTACCTGATTGTGATCGCGGACCGCGCGCTTCGAATATGGCCGGCCGGCATCACCCTGGTGGCGCCGCTTATCGCTTACGTGTTCACTCTGGCTGCGGGTACAGGCCACATCATCTATGCCTTGTTGCCGGTCATTGCCGAGGTGTCGCGCAATGCCGGCGTGCGCCCCGAGCGCCCATTATCCATTTCGACCATCGCCTCCCAGCAAGCAATCACGGCTTCACCAATCTCCGCGGCAACCGTTGCTCTTCTAGGACTTCTGGCACCGACTGGGGTGCATCTCCAAAACATACTGCTGATTGCGATTCCGTCGACGTTCATCGGGGTTGTGCTGGGTGCGCTTTCGGTGATGTGGAAAGGACCGGAACTGAAGGATGATCCGATCTATCAAGAACGGTTGGCGAAAGGCGTAATTGAAAATCCAGGTGCGCGACCACCTCTGGTCGGCACGGAGCTGATTCGTGCCCGAGGATCCGTCACTGTGTTCCTGATCGCGGCCCTACTGGTCGTAGTTCTTGGGCTGTTTCCGTCTTTGCGTCCCAGCTACTCAGTCGTGAGCTCAGCAGGAGAACGGGTGGAACAAGTCGAACTGGCTCCTTCCATCATGATCTTGATGCTGGCAGCCGCTGGCACCAACATGCTGGTTTTTGGTGCGTCTCCTGCCGCCACCGTAAAGGGCACCATCATGAACGCAGGGGTGGTCGCACTCATCTCGATCGCCGGACTCGGCTGGCTTGGATCTGCTTTCTTCGAGGGCAACCGGCAGTTCATTGTCGACACCATTTCTGGAACAGTGCAACAGCATCCCTGGGTTTTTGCTCTGGGACTATTTACGCTTTCGATATTGTTGGCCAGCCAGGCCGCGACGGTGGTGACGCTTGTCCCTGTGGGCATCGGCCTCGGCGTGAGCACTCCAGTTTTGATTGCGCTATTCCCTGCGGTGAATGGCTATTTCTTTCTGCCCACGTACGCAACGCTGCTGGCAGCAATTTCCTTCGACCAGACCGGCACGACCCGGATTGGCAAGTACGTCTTGAATCATAGCTTCATGGTCCCGGGGATGGTGGCGACAGGATCGTCCCTTGTGGCGGGCCTTTTGATAGCCAAGGTTGCCTTCTAGGCGCTCACTGGGGGACAGGAATGCCGCCCCCTAAGGACGGGTACGTCCGTCGCTGCCTGGCTCAGGCGGCCTTGGGGGCGGCGGCTTCCATCTCGCGGGTGCGGTGCCAGGTGTGGGTGATACGGTGAATCACCGTGATCGTGGAGAGGACTGCGATGACCCAGAGCACCGGGGCCATTACGTTGAAGAGGGCGCCGATGATCAGGAGAACCAAGCGCTCGGGGCGCTCCATGAAGCCTACGCGGCAGGTGCCGATGAGGGACTCGGCGCGGGCGCGGGCGTAGCTGACCATGATGGAGCTGATCATCACTAACGCCGTCAGGACGACGTAGAAGAAGCGCTGGCCGCGGGCGTAGAAGACGAGCAGGCCGAAGAACAAGGACGCGTCGCTGTAGCGGTCGACTACCGAATCAAAGAACGCGCCGAAGAGACTTACTTTGTTGGAGGCGCGGGCGACGCGGCCATCGACCAGGTCGAAGAAGCCGGAGCCGATGATGACCAGTCCGGCGTAGAGAAACATGCGGCGCTGGTTGTCGCCGTTGGCGTAGCCGAAGAGAAAGGCGGCATAGGTGTTGACGGCCAGTCCGGCCAAGGTAAGGGCGTTGGGATTGATGCGGGCCAGGGCCAGCATGCGGACGATGGCGTCGAGCAATACCCCGCAGGCTCGGCCCACTCCACTGGTCCAGCTCATCGAGGTCCTGTCCCGGTAGCGGCTTCGTCTTCGTCGTGGATCGTAGTCAACTTGAGGATTTCCATTTCGCGCTTGCCATTGGGAGTGACCACCACGGCTGTGTCGCCGACTTTCTTATTGAGCATGGCACGACCGATGGGAGAGGTGGTTGAAATCTTGCCTGCTGCCACGTCGGATTCTTCGCTGGTCACGAGTGTGTATTCGACTTCCTCATCTTTGCCAGTGTCGTAGACCTTGACCGTTGAACCGAGGCCGACCTTGTCCCTGGGAATGTTGTTCATGTTGATGAGGGAGAGGTCAGCGAGGCGTTTGCCGAGCTGGCGGATGCGAGCCTTGAGGTACTCCTGGCGCTGCTTGGCCATGTGGTACTCGGCGTTTTCGCTGAGGTCGCCCATGGCGACGGCCTTTTTGAGCTCACGGGGAATGTCGTGAGCGAGTTCGTACTCGAGCGTGGCTAGCTCTTCCTGCAGCTTCTTCTTGATGTGTTCCGGCATGCGCTTGGGCATTATAAACCCCTGGAGCCGGGAGTGGGACGGGAGCAGGAACAACGCGGAATGCCTGTAATCGGTGCAACCCTGTCAGTCGAAATGACTTACCGATTTGGTCGCAGGCAGGGATGCCTAGCTGTTGGCCTGTCCTCATGAGAGTCCCTATCTGGATTGCCTTATGGCGGGTGGTCGGCTAGACTGATAGTGTTCCCGCTGCCCTCGAAGCGAGGTTCCCCTCCAATGAACGGCGACCGGGTTTTCCACATCGGCGACAAGGTGGTGTACCCCAACCACGGTGTCGGTGTTATTGAACAGATCAGCAGTCGGACGATGGGGACAGCCGTCGAGAAGTTCTACCTCCTTAAGATTAAAGCCAGCAGCCTGAAAGTGATGATTCCATTCCACAACGCCACAACTGTGGGTTTGCGGCCAGTGGTGCGGAACGGGGAGATCCAGAAGATTGTCGACTACCTGTCGACGGGCGAGTGCAACAACGCGCAGGACTGGAAAGATCGGTTCAAGGAAAACTCGGAGCGCATGCGCACCGGCTATCTGATGGATGTGGCGGCAGTGCTGAAGAGCCTGCTCATGCTCGGCCAGACGAAATCGCTGTCGTTTCGGGAGAAGAAGATGCTGGAGCGGGCCCGCTACCTGCTGGTCAGTGAATTGGCGATTTCCAAGAACTGCGAGGAATGCCAGATCGAGCAGGTGCTGGCTAAGGCGCTCACGAAGTGCAATCTGCGGTTCCCGGAACTGGCGGAGCTGGCAAGTTAGGGTAAGTCAGAATGTCAGAAGTAAATCCTTCCTAGTCTCGATTCCCAGCAGCCAGACCCGCAACTTCGATGGCGTGGAGCTTCACTCCTGCGTTCTGACTTCTTGCTTTTGACTTCTTTTAGCTTCGAGCCAGGACTGCAGAATCAGGACCGCGGCCATGCGGTCTACCGCCTTTCCTCGCTTCTCGATCGAGAGGTCGGCTTCGCGGAGCAGGCGGTTGGCTTCGGTCGAGGTCCAGCGCTCGTCCCAGAGGTGGACGGTGACGCCGAATTGCTGCCGGAGATCTTCGGCGAAGCGGCGCATCTTCTCGGACTGGGTGCCTTCGGCCCCGCTCAGGCGAAGCGGCAGCCCGACCACGACCTCCTTAACTTCATAATCGGTTAACAGCTGTTTGAGGGCTTCCAGGTCCCGCCGCTTGTTCTGGCGCTGGATGGTGTCGAGTCCCTGGGCAGTGATGCCGAGGGGATCGGAGACGGCTACGCCAATACGTTTTGAGCCGACATCGAGGGCGAGGATGCGGGGGGGGAGCGGTGATTCCGGGTGGGGCACGGGTCTATTGTAAGGGCGATTGCAGAGGTCCGAGGCGATTGCAGGTTGCAGAAGCGAAAGCTGAGCCCGCCGGGCTAAGTTTTGCATTCTGCATTCTGGCTTCTACATTCTGCAATCCGTTGGTGCAAATCTGCGTGGGGTCAGGCAGAATTGTGAGCCAAACCCGGACACCCGATGGATACTGTCGAGTCGCCTCGCAAACACCACTGGTCGCTGACGCTGCTGGGCATCACGCTGATTATCGTATTCGCCTATTACGGCGAATCGGTCTTGGCGGTGCTGTTCTTCTCGATCCTGCTGAGCTTTGTGCTGGACCCGCTGGTGGAGGCGTTTGGCATCTATTTGCGCCTGCCGCGGGCATTGGCCGCACTGATTGCGGTGATGCTTCTGCTGGCGTTGCTGTATGGCATCTCCTATGCCTCGTACAGCCGCGCCATCGTGTTCATGGACACGGTACCGCAATATTCCCAGAAGATTCGCTCGATGCTGCGGCCGTTCCGGCAACAGGCCGAAAAAATAGAAAAGACCGGGGAGGCGGTCGGCGAGCCCGAACCCGGCAATGTGATCGCGGTGCGGCCGGTTACCAGTTGGTCGGACATGCTGACACACGGCGTCGGGACGCTCACCGAAGTCCTGCTGGCGGCATCGTTCATCCCGTTCCTCGCTTACTTCCTGCTGACCTGGAAACATCATGCGCGGTCGGCCACGGTGATGCTGTTTCCCCTGCAACACCGGCACACCGCCTACGTCACACTGGGGCTGATTGGCAAGATGCTGCAAAGCTTCATCGTGGGAAATTTACTGATTGGCTTGCTCATCTCCGGGGTGAGCGTGCTGATCTTCGCTTTGCTGAAGGTGCCTTTTTTCTATTTCATTGGATTCCTGAGCGGATTTCTCAGCCTGGTGCCCTATCTGGGCGTGGTTCTGGCGATGTTCCCGCCGGTCCTGGTCGGCCTGGGACAACTGGAGCCTGGGGACCTGTTGGCGGTTCTAGCTTCGGTGGTGCTGATGCATCTGTTCGCGCTCAACGTGCTGTATCCCAAACTGCTGGGAAGCCGGCTCAAGATCAATCCGCTGGCGGTTACGATAGCGTTGCTGTTCTGGGGATGGATCTGGGGAGCGATCGGACTGGTGCTGGCCATTCCGATTACCGGGGCGTTGAAGATCGTCTTTGACCATATCGAGTCGATGAAACCTTATGCGGCGTGGCTTGGGGAATAATGATTGCCGAGGTCAGACGGCAGAGGTGAAGATCCAGTTCTCAGTTCCCGACGCGGCTGGGGTTAGCTTCTGCATTACTGGCCTCGGCAATCGACCCTGTACTCCGGTCAGCTACTCTCCGTCCGCCGACTGCATCTACACTTAAGGCTTGAGGATTCTGGTCACACTTTTGCTGCTGGCCATTCTAGCCGCTGGGGGTTGGGCGGCGTGGGCTGTCTACACGCCGGTTACGCCCGCCCCGAATACGGCGCTTCTGCTGCGGTCAGGATATTCGACACGGCAGATTGCGGCGGAACTGAAAAAGGCTGGGGTCATCCACAGCGCACTGGCATTTCGGCTTTGGCACCGGCTTCATCCTAGACCCGCTTTGAAGGCCGGGGAGTATCTGTTCGAGCGGCCTGCCAAGATGGTTGAGGTTTACGGTCGCATCGCTGCCGGCGACATTTACTTCCACGAGGTGACGATTCCGGAGGGCTACACGATGTTCGACGTGGCCCTGGCCATGGAGAACGGTGGACTCGGCTCCGCTGAGGAATTTCTGAAAATCGCCGAGACTCGCACCGACTTGATTGCCGATTTGGCGCCGGAAGCGAAATCCCTCGAGGGCTATCTGTATCCCAATACTTACCAGTTCACGCGCACGCAGACCGCGGAAGAGATGGTGGGGACGATGGTCCGCCAGTTCCGGCAAGTGGCGCAGCAGGTCGGGCTCATGACTGACGTGCACCGCACGGTGACTATGGCGTCCATCGTGGAGAAAGAAACGGCGGCGCCCGAGGAGCGGCCGACGGTGGCCAGTGTTTATTACAACCGGCTGGCCAATCGCATGGCCTTGGATGCCGATCCGAGCGTGATCTACGCAGAATTGCTGGCGGGAAAGTATAGCGGAAGCCTGCACCACGCCGATCTGGCGGTGAATTCACCCTACAACACGTATCGCTTCGCGGGCTTGCCGCCGGGTCCGATCGGCAATCCGGGGCGGGGAGCGCTTGAGGCGGCCATGCACCCCGCCAGCACGGAGTTCCTCTACTTCGTGAGTAACGGAAACGGGCACCATCGCTTCGCGCGGAGCCTCGCCGAGCACAACAAAAATGTCGCCGCCTACCGCCACGCCCTCGGGTTGCGCTAAGCGCCAACGTGTCCGCTGCCTTATACTTGAAGGGTTGCGCGCAACCCTATTCACCTCGACAGGAGTCTCTCCCCGTAGCGGCCAGCGAATGCGAGTCCCCCGGTTCCAGCTGATTTCCGTGATCCTGTTGACGCTTGGGGTGTTCCCCTTGAGCGGATGTCTCTTTCGGACCCGCAAAGTGGAGAGCCACCTCTCGACGGCTCCTCTCAAAAGCGCGACGCAACAGGAGTTGGTCGATTACATCAACCTGCAGGCGGCCAAGCTGCAGTCCATGCAGGCGACGGTCGACATCAACACCTCGGTGGGCGACCAGAAAAAGGGCGAAGTCACGGACTACCAGGAGATTCGCGGCTACGTCCTGGCACGGAAGCCGGCCATGCTGCGCATGAAAGGGTTGTTGCCGGTGGTGCGGAACACCGCGTTCGACATGGTCAGCGACGGGCAGAAGTTCAAGCTTTGGATACCGCCGAAGAACAGGTTCTTTATTGGCGTGAACAGCGAAACCGAGCCCCAGCCCGGGAAGCGGCTGGAAAACCTGCGGCCACAGTACATTTATGATGCCTTGCTGCTGCGGGAGATATCGGGCGATGAGATTGCGGTTCTGGAAAACGGCTTTGAGACGGTGTTGGACGAAAAAAAACACCGGGTCGAACAACCGGACTATGAATTGGCGGTGATCCGGCGGGGACCGAACGGCTGGTACCTGTCGCGCAAAATCTCGTTCAGCCGGACCGACCTGCTGCCGCACCGGCAGATGATATACGACCAGCAAGGCCGCGTCGTCACCGATGCGCACTACGATCAGTACAAGGACCACGACGGGGTTGAGTTCCCGGACAAGATTGAGATCGAGCGGCCGCAAGAAGACTACGACATCACGTTGAGCATGGTGAAGCTGGAACTGAACCGCCCGCTGAAAGATGACCAGTTTGTGCTCGCACAGCCAGCCGGGGCTGAGGTGGTCCATCTTGGGCAATCCGATTCCGAAACTGCGAAAGGTACGGACGGCCACAGGAAGTAGGCCCTCGACATCCACATGATGAATCGAATGATTGTCGGCAACCTGGTGCATCGGCCGATCCGGTCGCTGATCAGCGTTGTGGCGGTGGCGCTGGAAGTGACGCTGATTCTGCTGATCGTGGGGCTCTGCCTGGGAATGATGCAGGACTCGCGATCACGTACGGCCGGCATCGGAGCCGACATTCTGGTGCGGCCCCCCGGATCATCGTTCATCGGCGCCTTTAGCGGAGCGCCCATGCCGGTTAAGGTCGGAAACGTGCTGGCCAAACTGCCTCACGTCAAGAGCGTGGCCCCGGTCGTAACGCAAGTCGCCAGCAACGGCACGCTCGAGATCATTGCCGGGATCGACCTGCCGAGCTACGAGAGCATGTCTTCCGGCTTCCGCTACCTAAAGGGCGGACCGTTCCAGGGGCCATACGACGTCCTGGTGGACGATCTTTTCGCGCAGTCCAAGCACGCCAAAGTCGGTGACTCGATCGAGATTCTCAACAACCGATTCCGCATCTGCGGCATCGTTGAGCGCGGGAAGGGCGGGCGTAAATTCATTCCGCTCAGCACGCTGCAGGACCTGATCGGGGCGAAAGACAAAGCCACCATCTTCTATCTCAAGCTCGACGATCCCGGCAACGTCGACACGGTGATCGCCGAGATCAAGGCGGTTCCGGGGATGGAGAACTACGTCACCACATCCATGGCCGCTTATCTGGCGATGATGACGACCAGCAATTATCCCGGACTTTCCACTTTTATTGACATCGTTGTCGGCATTTCGGTAGTGATCGGGTTCATCGTGATCTTCCAGGCCATGTACACGGCGGTGATGGAGCGGACGCGGGAAATCGGGATTCTGAAGTCCATGGGAGCCTCGAAGTTCTACATCGTGAACGTCGTGCTGCGAGAAACATTCCTGCTGGCGGTGGCGGGTATCGGCCTGGGGATTGCGGTCAGCCTGGTGGCCCGGGCGGGAATTGCTCAGCGTTTCCCGCTCACGCAAGTCATCGTGGCGGGCCGCTGGATCGTTTATTCGACCTTGATCGCGATCCTCGGCGCGCTGGCCGGAGCGCTCTATCCCGCCTTCAAAGCGGCGCAGAAGGATCCCATCGACGCGCTGGCCTACGAATAACGGCCTGTCTTGTAAGGTGTTTCTCCGTCTATTCGCCTGGCTGATGCGAGTTCCGGACGGCCCAGAATTTCTCTCGCCAAACCGGGTTGAATGCACGATACTGCCGGGTAGAATCTGCCGTGCTATAATCGCGCGCCATCGCGCAAGGCTGGCAGATTTCACGATCGATAGTCGTACTACTTTCCTGTGCTGCAGACGCCTTGCGCGTTGCGGCCGCCAAAATACACAGGAGGAACCATGCGCTTCGATAATCCGACCCTTTATGGCCGGGACGACGAAATGGACGAATACGGAGACAGCGGCGCCTACGGCGAATCGCTGGAAGAAAATTTCGATGAGGAGGAAGAGGAAGAAGAAACCGGCGTGATGGAGGGCGGCGAGACCGCCGAACCGGAACCGGAGCCCGCGCCGATGCCAGCGCCTTCCGCGCCCAGCAGCGGTGGCGGGGCGCCCAAGAAGAAGGCACCCGCCAAAAAGAAGGCCGCCAAGAAGAAACCGGCGAAGAAAGCGGCCAAGAAGAAAAAAGCGAAGAAAGCGGCGAAAAAGAAACCAGCCAAAAAGAAAGCCGCCAAGAAAACCAAGAAGAGTGCAAAGAAGAAGAGCAAGAAGCGCCACTAAACGGCCGGTGAGATCTGCGGAGGCCGGTGGGCAACCGGTCTCCGCGTAGTTCCCACTCCAGTTGCGCTAGTTTCCCTCCGTCAACACCGCCTCAGCTTCGATTTCCACCAACATTTCCGGCGACACCAAAGCGCTGATTACCAGCATGCTGGTGGCGGGGCGAATGTCGCGAAAAAACTCTCCGTGGGCCTTCCCCACTTTCTGCCAGTCTGCAACGTTGGTGACGAACATGCGGGTTCGTACGACGTCCTTCAGTGACGCACCGGCCTTTTGCAGGGCACTGTCGATGTTCTTTAGCGTCTGAACGGCTTGAGCGTAAGCGTCACCGACGCCGACGATGTTTCCGTTCGCGTCGGTGGCGGTGGTTCCAGCGACAGATATTTGGCGGCCGACACGGACGGCACGGGAGTAGCCGACCACCGGCTCCCACGGCGTGCCACTGGAAAAGTTGATGCGTTCCACGTTGTCTCTCTCCTAGCTGCGCGCTTCGAGCTACCGGTTTTGAGCGAGCAGGTTGCGCAGACACGAAACTCCTGCTCGCCTGCCCCTTGATCGTTAGAGGTTATTAGACTACCCGATGCGAGCGGCGGATTCGGAGCGGTACTGAAATCAGCAGCCAGGGGTGGCGGCTGCCAATAATGGTGCAGGAAACTCGCGGACGTACTCCAGTGTTCTAAGTGATCAGTAGGATTCAAAAATCGAAAGTTACTTGCGTTCGATTTTGAAGTACGTTAAGTAATCGGTGAAAAGGCTGCTCCGGGTGGGCAGTCGAGACAGATTCGACGAAGGACATAGTGGGGGCCCGGCATATGATTCCCGAATCGCATCCGCTGGAGAAGCTGTTCGTGGAGTTAGTGGGACGGCATTTCGCGCAGGAGATCGGGATTCGCGATCCGCAGGTGGTCGGCTACATCGCGCACCTGCTGACGGAGTTTTGCGATGCCGAGCAGCTTTACAAGATCCGCAACGTGGCGGGAAAGCCGCTGAATGACGTCGGGGAAATGCTGCTCGAATCGGATCCGATCTATGGGCCCGCGCCTTCGTTCGACCGCGAGCGGCAGGTGCGGAAACATATCGGAGATTACACGCTGTTTTTCGCGGGCATGTTTCCCGAGAGCATCAATCACTACCGGTTGCGGCGGCAGCGGTTGGAGAATTTTGTCGAGTGGATGCGAGCGGGGAAAGAGAGCTACTACATCGTGTCGAAGTTCGAGTACTTCGAGTATGCGAAAGTGGCACCGATGTTCGCACAGCTGTCGCAGAAGTTTGAAGAGTGCGTATATGGGCTAAACCTGGTCAAGACTGAACTTGATGTGATGCAGCATCCGATTGTGAGCAGGACGAACGCACTCATCATGTAGGGATTGGAGAGGCCAGAGGTCAGATCGCAGAGGTTCGAATTCCGGACTTCACTGCGATTTGACTTCGGCCTTTTGACTTTTCAGCAGTCTCCGGCCGACTATTTCGAAGTTTCCTTCCAAGACTATCGCGATCGCTTCGCTGTACGCGATGTGTTCCTGCTCAAGAATGCGATCGGCGAGGGTGTGTTCGTCGTCGCTATCAAGAACGGGTACAGCTTTCTGCACGATGATGGCGCCATGATCGAGTTCTTCGTCGACGAAATGTACCGTGCAACCGGAGACTTTCACACCGTAGGCGAAGGCTTGCTGCTGGGCTTCCAGGCCGGGAAATGCCGGGAGTAACGAAGGATGGATATTCAGAATGCGCTCCGGAAACTGCTGCACGAACCAGGGCGAGAGCAGGCGCATGTATCCGGCGAGGCAGATGAGATCGACCTTGGCCGTCTTCAGTGCGGTTACTACTTCGCGGTCGTGAGCTTCGCGGTCTTTGCCTTTCGAGGGGATGGCGAGCGCGTTGAGGCCGCGTTTTTTTGCAGTATCGATTCCCGGAGCATCGGCGCGGTTCGAGATCACGATGGTAATGCGGGCGTTGGGGATGCGGCCGGCGTCGATGCTGTCGGCGATGGCGACGAAGTTGGAGCCGCGTCCGGAGAGCAGGATTCCGAGGTTCTTCATTTGACAGCAGCTTCGAGCTGCGAGCTCCGAGCTTCGGGCAACCGAAATTGCACGCAGCTCGCAGCCCGGGGCTCGCAGCTGGGTTAGCTGTACATCACCTTGCGTTCGCCTTTGACGATTCTGCCTACGCTGTAGAATTTCTCGCCGGCGCGGTCGAGGAGAGTTTCGGCTTTCTTGAATTTCTTCGAGGGGACGACTACGAGCATGCCGATGCCCATGTTGAAGGTGCGGAGCATTTCGTCGTCCGGGACGTTGCCGAGTTTCTGCAGGTGCTCGAAGATGGGGAGCACCGGCCAGGTTCCACGCTCGATGACGGCGGCGGTGCCGCGGGGCAGCACGCGCGGCAGGTTCTCCGTGATGCCGCCGCCGGTGATGTGAGCCAAGGCGGCGACGCATTCTCCGGCGATCAACTTCTTGATGATGCCCCAATAACTGCGATGGGTGCGCATCAGTTCGTTACCAACTTTGTTCTTGATTTCGCTGACGAAGGTATCGGGCGAATATCCCGCAATTTCAAACAGCAGCTTTCGGGCGAGAGAATAGCCGTTGGTGTGCAGGCCGTTTGAAGGCAAACCGAGGACGATGTCGCCGACCTGGACATCTTTGCCGGTGATGACTTTCTCACGCTCGACGACTCCTACGATGAATCCGGCGAGGTCGTATTCGCCTTCGGGATAGAATCCCGGCATTTCCGCGGTTTCCCCGCCGATCAGCGCACAACCATTGTGCTTGCAGGCATCGGCCAGGCCCTCCACGATTTTCTCTGCCACTTCAGGTTCGAGTTTGCCCGTCGCCAGATAATCCATGAAGAACAACGGCGCAGCGCCTTGAACCGCGATGTCGTTGACGCAATGATTGACAAGATCGCCGCCGACGGTGTGATGCATTTTCATTTCGAAAGCAACTTTGAGCTTGGTGCCGACGCCATCGACACTGGAGACGAGGACGGCATCGAGATACTTTTTGTCGACCGAGAACAGCCCGCCGAAACCACCGATCTCGCTGAGGACACCCTTGGTAAAAGTCTTGTGAGCGAGATACTTGATGCGCTGCTTGGTGCGGTTAGCGCGGTCGATGTTAACGCCGGCATCGGCGTAGGTGATCGGTCCACTCGGGGGATTGGGATTTTGGGCCACGTTTCAGTCCGTCATTGCCGGAGTGGAGAGATTTCGTGCGCCGGGAGAGCCGAAGGGATCAATTCGGGCGCAAGAAATTTTAGCACGTTCCGGCTTCTCGCCCCGGGGAACTGTCTGGCGGATAAGCAAAAGAAAAAACCCGACCGGAAAGTCGGGGTTTGAAGTGCGAAATGAGGAGGAGCTACTTCTGCTCGCTCCCCATGGAGTCTTTCTTCTTGTCGTCTTTCTTCTTCTTGTCTTTCTTTTCTTTCTTGTCCTTCTTGTCGGTCTTCTTGTCGGCGGGCTTGTCGGTGCTGGTGTCCTGAGCCAGGGCGAAAGATGACAGCGAGAGGGAAAGGGCAATCGCGAACAGCAGTGTGAGCAGCTTCTTCATATTGGAACGCTCCTTGATATTCCCTGCGGACACACAAACTCGCTGACACAGAGATTCATGGTCGCAGGGTGAGGGCTGAATTGTAGAACAGCACAGGGCGATTTCCAACAGGGTTTGCCCAAGTGGTGAGACGAGTCACAGACCCTGCCGCAGCGGCAGGATACACTTACTCCACTATGAGCACGACCCGGAGCGGCAAGGCCACAAAGCCACGGCCCGCGCACGACAAAGCACACGATGTGTTGCGTTCGGAAGGGCACCCGCTGGATGCGATTTTCAGTCCGCACACGGTGGCGGTGATTGGCGCGAGCGAACGGCAGGGCAGCATCGGGCGGGCGGTTCTCTGGAGCCTGGTGAGCAGCCCGTTCGGTGGAACCGTGTATCCGGTGAGCGAGAAGCGCACCAGCGTGCTCGGGATCAAGGCGTATCGGAAGGTTGAGGAGATCCCTGAGATCGTGGATCTGGCCGTGGTTGCGACGCCGGCGGACAGCGTGCCGGCAGTGATCGGCGAATGTGTGGCGGCGGGAGTGCGCGGGGCGATCGTGATCTCGGCCGGCTTCAAGGAGCACGGCGAGCATGGCAAGGAGCTCGAGAGCCAGATTCTGGAACAGCTTCGCGGCAGCGGGATGCGGGTGATCGGGCCGAACTGCCTGGGCGTGATGAATCCCATCAGCGGACTGAATGCGACCTTTGCTTCAAACAGCATGGCGCGCCCGGGGAACGTGGCGTTCATCAGCCAGAGCGGTGCGCTGTGCACCGCAATTCTTGATTGGGCCCAGCAGGAGCTGGTCGGGTTCAGCGCGTTCGTCTCGATTGGCTCCATGCTCGATGTCGACTGGGGCGACCTGATCGACTATTTCGGCAACGATGTGCGCACGCATTCGATCGTCATGTATATGGAGTCGGTCGGAGAAGCGCGTTCTTTTCTGTCGGCGGCGCGTGAGGTGTCGCTCAGCAAGCCGATCATCGTGATCAAGGCGGGGCGTACGGAAGCCGCGGCGCATGCGGCGGCGTCGCACACGGGCACGCTCGCTGGCAGCGATGATGTGCTCGAAGCAGCGTTTCGGCGTTGTGGCGTACTGCGAGTCAACACGATCGCCGATCTTTTCTACATGGCCGAGGTTCTGTCGAAGCAGCCTCGTCCGAAGGGACCGCGGCTGGCGATTGTGACGAATGCGGGCGGTCCCGGGGTGCTGGCGGCGGATTCGATCATCGCTGCTGGAGGAGAACTGGCGGAGTTGTCTCCGGCGACGATGGAGCAACTGAATCAGATGTTGCCGCCGCATTGGAGCCACAACAATCCGGTCGACATTCTCGGCGACGCCTTGCCCGACAAGTACGCCAAGGTGGTGGAGATCGTCGCCAACGATCCCAACAACGACGGGCTGCTGGCGGTGACGTGTCCGCAGGGAATGTCGCATCCGACGATTACTGCCGAGAAGCTGGTGCCCTTTGCAAAGGGGCTAGGGAAGCCGGTGCTGGCTTGCTGGATGGGTGGGGCCGAGATGGTGGCGGGGATCGAAATCATGAATCGGGCGGGCATTCCGACGTTCTCTTATCCCGATACTGCCGCGCGAATCTTCCACTACATGTGGCGCTACAACTACCTATTGCGGGGGCTCTACGAGACTCCGGTACTCCCGCACGGGGCTGAGGGGCCCGACCGGGCGCGGGCTGACGCCGTCGTCGAGAGGGTTCGCCAGACTGGGAACAGGCTGCTGACGGAGCCAGAATCGAAAGAGTTGCTGGCTTGCTACGGAATACCCACGGCCCCTACGCTGGAAGCGCACAGTGAGGACGAAGCGGCGGCGCGGGCTGAAGAGATCGGATATCCGGTGGTGGTCAAGTTGCTCTCGCACACGATCACGCACAAGACGGACGTTGGGGGAGTGAAGCTGAATTTAAGTAATGCCCCTTCGGTACGGAGCGCATGGCGCGAGATTGAAAGTTCAGTAGGGGAGAAGGCGGGGCCGGAGCATTTCCAGGGAGTCACAGTGCAGCCGTTTTTGCGGTCGGAAGGATATGAGCTGATCCTCGGCAGCACGGTGGACGCGCAGTTCGGGCCGGTGCTGCTGTTCGGAACGGGTGGTCAACTTGTAGAAGTCTTTCGCGACCGGGCGTTGTCGTTGCCGCCGCTGAACACAACGCTGGCGCGGCGTTTCATGGAGCAGACCAGGATCTTTCAGGCGTTGAAAGGCGTGCGCGGACGCAAGGCAGTCGATCTGAGCGCGCTGGAGGAGTTGCTGGTCCGGTTCAGCCAATTGGTCGTGGAGCAGCGCTGGATCAAGGAGATCGACATCAATCCGCTGCTGGCTTCGTCGGACCGGCTGATTGCGCTGGATGCGCGGGTCGTGGTGTATCCGCCGGAGACGCGGCGCGAAGAATTGCCGCGCCTGGCGATCCGCCCGTATCCCAAGCAGTATGTGCGTCCGGGAAAGATGAAGAATGGGGAAGACATTGTGGTGCGGCCCATCCGCCCCGAAGACGAACCGTTGCTGATCAAGTTGCATCAGGCGCTATCGGACCGCACGGTGTACATGCGCTACTTCCAGCCTTTGAAGCTGAGCCAGCGAACCGCGCACGAGCGGCTGACGCGAATCTGTTTTATTGACTACGACCGCGAAATGGCGCTGGTGGCCGAACACAAGAAAGCGGACGGAGAGCCGGAGATTATCGCCATCGGACGTCTGAGCCGCATTCGCGGGCGTGACGACGCCGAGATGGCGGTGCTGGTGGACGATCGTTTCCAGCACCAGGGCCTGGGAACGGAACTCTACCGGCGGCTGATCGAAGTGGCGCGCGACGAACACATGACCCAGGTTGTGTCGACGATTCTCGCTGAGAATCGGGAGATGCAAGCCATCTGCCGCAAGCACGGATTTCAACTCGAAGCGGACCTGGAAGATGGGACCGTGCAGGCGGTGCTGAAACTGTAGCGGGCTGACGCCGCGGACGGTACCAGCCCACCGCTCGGCTCCAACTCTAAAACCTCCGGTACACGACGGTGAAGGTGGTCGAGGACTTGGGGGCGGCGGTGAAACCGTGCAGCAGATACACGCCGCCGTCGATGTGGGCGGGCGTGCTCACCGAGGAAAAGTCGCAGTGCGACGGCGCCAACTGGGTTGCGTTGGCGGAATGAAACAGCGCGGGTGTACCGGTGGAGAGCATCACGCCGTCCCCGAAGGACAAGTAACCCCAGGCAGAATCCGCGCTCTGATCGAACCAGTCGATGGACGAGTTCCCACCGCCATCAATGGCGAGGTCGGCGTAGCGATAGACGTAAATGAAGGGCGAGCTGGTGGTGTTGTTCTTGATTGTAACCGCGATCTTGATGGTGAAATCGGCGGGGACCTGGCTGAATTTCTGCGTCAGGGTGTACTTGCCGTCGTTAGTGGTGCGCTTGATGGTCAGGGGAAAAGTGTTAGCACCATGAGGTTGGGTGACCACCGACGACTTCCAGTTTCCCGTGTCAGCGGCCGCGCCATAATCGGTGTAGGCCACGAGAGCGGAGAAGTCGCAGACCTGATAACCTTCACCGGCCTTTAGAAGAATATGTTCCTTCCCCTCAGGGCTCTGGAGGGAAACGATATTGCCATTGGCGGTGACGCACCACTGGAAGAGCGTCGGCCCGGAACCCGAGGTATAGGTAGAGGCGCAGGTTGTCGAGCCCTGCGCACCGCCTTGCGCGTAGAGGTTCGGCGCAAGGGCGCCAGCCAACAGCCCGATCGCGAGCAATACCCAGCCAGCTTTTTTCATGGTTTTCTCCAGTGATGAGGCCCCTTTTCGAGGCGGAATCCAGTGCGGGTGGGCGGACCGACACACCTTCAAGGACGTGCTGTTGACCCCTGCAGAATTGGGATACAATACACGCCCACTGGGGCGTCGCGTCTGTCATTGAGTCTGTATCGGGCGCGACTGCGATGCTCTCGCGGAAATCACGGCCCCGTGCCTACTCCCCCACTTTTCGGCCGCCCAGAGAGTTAGCAAAAGACGTGGCAAGGCGTCTTCAAGGCGCGCTCAATTCTTTCTAAAGGTTCTTTGAAGACGGTATGGCATTGGAGACAAACCCGGTTTTGCAGTTCGGCCCCTATCGGCTCGACGCGGGCGAGCGGCTCCTGCAACGCGATGGGACCGACGTGCGCCTGCCGCCGAAGACCTTTGATCTGCTGGTTGCGCTTGTGAACAGCCGGGGACGCCTGCTGGAGAAGGACGAACTTCTGAAGCAGGTTTGGCCGGATACGTTCGTGGAAGAGTCGAGCCTGGCTCAGCACGTCTCGATGCTGCGCAAAGCTTTGCAGGATGGCGAAGGTGGGGCGACTTACATCGACACGGTTCCCAAGCGTGGGTATCGATTCATCGCGCCGGTGAGCGAGGTTGCGAGAGCGGGCTTGCAGGACGCAACTCCGGAAGTGTCAGGTCCCGGGGTCGAGAAGCCGCGCCGTGCAGGAGTGTGGATTGCACCACTGGCGGGATTCGCGGTTCTGC
>Ga0335077_10000187_pt1 | contig 64783 bp, 48 predicted proteins | sample Lox_Sample_31_FD_207151 | JGI IMG/M metagenome (GOLD analysis project Ga0335077, IMG submission 207151) | Soil microbial communities from Loxahatchee National Wildlife Refuge, Florida, United States - Lox_Sample_3.1 | ecosystem: Environmental > Terrestrial > Soil > Wetlands | place: USA... | reverse complement strand
CATCATCTTCGGCGCCATCTCGGAGGTGGTGACCTTCGCGTCCATGGTGCTCGGCGATACCAGCGGCGCGGTGCGGAACGCCAGGAACGCGAAGGATTCGTCGATCGTTCCTTTGTGCTCCCGGTACATCTGCTGCCACTTCACATCCCGCGGCGCGGGTACGAACGGGATGTCGCGCGGCGCGCCCTTCGGGTCGGGAACATATTCCAGGCGAATGTTCAGATCCTTGGCGTTGTTGCAGCCCCAATAAAAACCCTCCGTGTCGCCGAACCATTCGTTGTTCGAGCTGCGGTACAGCTTGGTCTTGTAAGTCCCCAGCTCCAGCATCGCGATCTCGTTGGTGCGCGCGTCGCCGATGATCCATTCGTTGGTGTACAGGCCGTTATTGCGCGCCTCGAGCAGCTCCACCACCTTGTCGATCGAATCGCCGTACTGAATCGATTTGCGCGCGCGATACGCCACCGAGGTTCCCTGAATGTTGAACGGGCTCTGGTCGATGGTGGTTTCGGTGAGCACCACGCCGAGGTCGTTCTGATACCAGTCGGTGCCGCTCTGGATGCCTCCGGGATAGCTTTGCATCAGCACGCGATGGCCGGTGACCGGTTGCACGTCGAGCATGACGTTGGTCTGCTCGCCGAGCGTTTCAGGCCACCAGGTGACGTGGCCGATCACCATCTTTCCGTCGCGCGTGGCGCGGCCGCACGCTGCGAACGCGCTGCAATGATCGTTCGATCCGCCCGTCGCGCGTGGCGCAGCGGGACGATGCAAACCCAGTCCTTCGAGACCCGTGGGCGTCACCGGCATCGCCGCATCCAATTCGCCCAGCTCGGTGATCGTGTTCAGCGTCACGATATCCGCCAGATCGACCGGACGGCCATCGTACTTCGCGCCCGCGGCCGCCGCGCCATCGGCGATGCCTTTCATCTCCTGCAGAATTTCGCGGTCGAAGCCGCGCAGGAACAGCGCGCTCGCTTCGGTGCGCCCGTTGCTCCACGCCCCGGCTTTCGATTTCGGGTCGAGCTGCGCGGCGCAGCGGTCGATGTACTGCTCGATCTCGCGCGCCATCAGGTAGCCGTGCTGATAGCCGCGATCGTAGGGCTCGCCTTCGATGTGCAGATAAATCCAGCCGGCTTGGGGATAGCGATAACCGGGGCCGAAGGTGCGCAGCGCGGCTTTTTGCGGCAGATCGTTCGAGGACGCGACTTCCTCGATGGTGACCCCTTCAAACCATGTCTTTCCGCTGAACGCGCCGCCCTCCGCGACGGCGAGCAGCACCTGGTCCTCGGAACGCGTGGCGGTGAAGCGCAGATTCAGCCGCGTCCAGGCCCGAGTTCCGCCGAGCGATTCCGAATGCACATCGAACGGCATCGACGCCATGGCGATCGACGCGCCGGTGGCGATGGGCGTACGGTCGAGATCGCGGACTTCGAGCTTCTCGGTTCGTACCCACGCGGAAAGCTGGTAGCTCTGCCCCACCGTGAGATTCACCGGGGTCGAGCGGATCAGCGCGTCGGAGACGCCCGAGGCTTCAACCCGCAGCGACGCGTGTTGCTCGTGCTCGACGGCCGAATCGGGCGAAGCCACGCCGTGCACCGCTTGCCACTGTTTCGCGGTGGCGTCGAAAGAGGCCTGGTAGAGAGGAGCGCCTTCGAGCGCGTAGACGGAGAGTGCAGCGAGCAGTATCCGCATTTAACTATTCTACGTCGCCCGGGGGTGTCAGCTTGAAATCAGACGTTCGGTTAATAAAGCAGCGCGTCGCGCTAGGAGGGCGGGAAATCGCTGATTCCCAGCCGCGCCCTGACGAACTGGAGCGCTTGATCAAATTGCGTAAAGTACCGACATCCAAACCGATCGAGTCTATCGCGGACGTCGGGATCATCAAAATCTCTAGCATTACGACTCAAGAAGCAACTCTCGGCGGGAGAATTGTCTTGCAGATGGCCAAGGACGGACGCGAGAACGATGGCGTCCTGTCCAGACATTCCCAAACTGGCCTGGAATTCGCGGGCAGCGCTGAGGATGGTCGAGTCGAGCGGTATAACAGCAGCACTGTTGAGCAGTCCGGCAATCGCGTCCTGCAAACTCTCGCGTTCGCGCTCCGCACTACGAATCAGTATCGAAACGAGCGCCCCGAAGTCATCAGGAACTGCGCGGTATGCCCTCGACCGGCCCAGCTCCGAGATATGCCACTGCAATTCGTTGCTCAACCTGTTGCGTGCCTTCTCCTTCAGTTCAAGCGCTTGATGCGGCTCAGCAAGAGAGAACGCAGGCACGACGAGAGAGATGCGACCGGAGGCGGCGAGATCGACAATCGCGTCGCACGCATCGCATTGCTCCTGCTGCAGCGCTTGCTCCAGCACGAAGTTCGATTCGACGTACACCGTCATTATGCAGGGTTCATTTCGATGCGAGCGCTTCCGAGCGAATCGATTAGACCGGATTCAGCCAACCACTTCATGGAAGGATCGTGCTTGACACGCTCGCTCCCCGTTCGAGCGATATCCTTCAACCATGAGAACACCATCAGTTCGAGTGCCCGTTCGCCAACGGCTTGCCTTGTTTGATTCAGTTTCTCCAGATATGGCCTGAACTCTTTCGTTGCATCGACAGTGAACCCAGGGGGTTCTTCGGTGAGTCCCGGATGGTCCTGCTTCCAGAAATACATGCGTTCGGGAGTGGCGATCAGAAAAAACAGCGCGCTGGGCAGAATCCCGTGTGCGAGCATGTTCCTGCGGAAGCGCGCCGCCCACTCACCCGAGGTGCCGACTCTGCTCTTGACCTCTCCAAGAAGGATCACGCGGCCGACATCGTCGTATGCGATGAAATCAATCCCTTGGTCTTGCATGGGCATGGTGCGTCTCGCTTCTTCTAGTGTCCCATGAACGATCTGTCTTGCAGCGCGGGGAGCAGCCGTGCGACAGCGAGGGCACATCGAAGCCCTGCCCGGAGATCGGGCGGATTGGGGGCCAGCATTGGCGGAAAAATGAGGAAGAAACAGGCAAATTCGACCGCTCGTTTTTCACCCACGCTATCACAGAAGCATGTAAGTCACGATGGCGATCGCGGCCAGATTCTTCTCGTCGTCGAAAATATCCACGCGCGAGACGCACAGCGTCCGGCCGGCGCGAACCAGCACGGCTCGCGCGATCACTTTTTTCCCCGCGATGGGCCGCAGATAGTTGACTTTCAGCTCCGTGGTGGTGGACTTGCGCGCGCCGTATCCATGTTTGTTCTCGATCGCATGCCAGGCGGCCTCATCCGCGATCGCCGCCGTGATTCCGCCGTGCAGAACACCCTGCGTATTGAGGAACGCCGGCTGCAAATCCACGTGAACCGTAACGCCGTCCTTGTGTTTGCGCGAAACCCGCGGATGGAGCTGATTCTCAAAGGGCATGCTTACAGCGTAACGGTTAACGATCGTGCTAGGATGTCTCGCAATGCGGACTCTGATTGCGCTGGTTCTTTCCACCGGACTCGCTGCCATCGCCCAGCCGGTGATCAATGGAATGAGCAACGCGGTCTCGCTTCAGCAAACGTACGCGCCCGGCTCACTGGCCGTAATTTTCGGAAAAAACCTGATGGGGTCGCTCGGGACCAACACGACGGTGATGGTGGGTTCGAATGCAGCCTACGTGTCGGCCACCGGCTCCAACTCCAACCAGCTGGCGATTCAGATCCCCACGAACGCGCCTGTGGGGGAACCCCTGAACGTGGTCGTGACGGTCGCCGGGCAAGCGTCGAACCCGTTTGCGATCACGCTCGCGCCTTATGCCCCCGCGATGTATACGGCGAACCAAATGGGAACCGGCGTGGGCCAGTTTTTCGACACCACCGCCAAAGCTAACCCGATCACGACGGCGAATCCAGCCAAGCCTGGAAATACGTACACGATCTACGCAACCGGACTCGGACCCACCAACCCGCCGGTCCTCACCGGCACCATGCCTCCCCAGCCGGTGCCGCTCACGCCGTTGCCGGCGCTCACGATTGGCACGGAATCCGCCACAGTCGACTACGCTGCTCTCGCCGCAGGCTACGTCGGCCTGTACCAGATCAACTTCACCCTTCCGAGCGACGCTTCCGGTTGCGCGACCAACGTGGTTTTGACCGTCGGCAGCGGCGTGAGCGCAATATCGTCTCCGCCGGTGACGCTGCCGATCGCTATATCCAACCCAGTCGTCTGCGCGGTCGAAAACAGCGCGACCGCCTCGGTCAGGGACGCTGTTCACCCCGCCGCGCCGAACTCCTTCATCAGCGTTTACGCCGTCGGATTGAACGTGCCCGATTCGGCCGGCAGCCTGTTCCCGGCCACCAGTTACCAGGGCCTGGAAGTCGATTTCAACGGCGTCGCGCTGCCGCTCTACAATGTACTGCCGTCGGTGAACCTGATCAACACCACGCTTCCCTCCAATGCGCCCACCTCGGGAAGCGGCGCCATCACCATCAAGAACTTGACCGGCGCCAGCCAGAATTACTTCATCGCGCTCGCGCCGGCCGATGTGGGCGTGTTTCCTTTCGGAGGTCCCGGCGCTCCCAATCAGGGCGTGGTGCTGCTGGCCAACACTTATTGGTTCGCGATGCCCGCTTCGCTCGCGCCCACCTACAAGCTCCCCACGCCGTGCGGCGGGCTTTCCGTGGCCACGCCGTGCGGACAGCCGGTGCATCCCAACGATGAGATCGTGGTGTACTTCACCGGTGGAGGACTCGCCACGCCCAACGGCAATCCCAACGGCAGTCCCCTTCCGGCCGGCTCGGTCGCGCCGGTCGATGGCAGCGTGATCTATGACACGGTGACGACGCCGTCGATCGTGATCGGCGGAATCAGCGCGACGCCGCTTTTCTCCGGCATCGCGCCGGGAACGGCCGCCGAATACCAGATCAACGTGAACGTGCCCGCCGGGGTGCAGCCGGGCAACCAGGTCCCGCTGATGATCACCTTCGGCTCGAGCACGACGACAGTGACTTTTGCCGTCAGCTCATCGTGAGTCCACATCGGCGCGGCACCGCTCACTGTGTCGAAAATACGGCGGTTGAACGCCTTCGTGACCAGGTCTGCCTTGTGGCGCACACTGAGAGGCGCGCCATCTCCTAGCGCAGTTTTTCGTACAGCGTGATGAGTGCGTCCACACTCATCTGCTCGGCGCGCTGGCGGCCTTCGGCGAGCGCATCCACGCGATCCTTTCCATACACCGGAGCGAGATTGTTGCGCAGCGTTTTCCGTTTCTGGCGGAAAGCGGCCGAGGCGAAGCGCAGAAATCCCGCGCGATCCGCCATCTCGCGATGCGCGGGAGTCAGCCGCACCACCGCGCTATCCACTTTCGGAGGCGGGCGAAACGCCGTCCGCAGCACTTGAAACAGAATTTCCGGCTGCGCGAAGAGCTGCGTCTGTACGCTCAGGAACCCGAAATCGCGCGACCCCGGCGCCGCGGCCAGCCGTGCGGCGACCTCGGCCTGCACCATGAAAACCGCGCGCCGCCACTGGTCGCCCATCGCAAAAAGTTTTTCGAGGATGGGCGAAGTGATGTAATACGGCAGATTGCCCGCGACCACCGCCGGTCCCCACGCGGCCAGATCGAGCTTCAAAACGTCGCCCTCGATCAGCGTGAGCCGCCCGGTTTCAATCGCTGCCGCGAATTTCTGCCGCAGATAATGCACCAGCACCGGATCGACCTCGATCGCGACCATTCTTTCGGCGCGCTCGAGCAACGCTTCGGTCAGCGCGCCCTTGCCCGGTCCGATCTCAATCGCGAGCGGCGCGACGTCCCCGCAAGCCGCGGCCGCGATGCGGTCGAGAATCGATTTTTTCGCGAGAAAATGCTGCCCGAAGCGGCGGCCCATAATTGGGGGACGGGGATTAGGAACTGGGTATTGGGGACTGCCCGGTCAGCGGACGCGTCCGGCCCAGTAACCAATTCCCGGTTCCCCGCGAAATCAGCCCTTGACGTCGATCTGGCTCGATTGCAGCGACAGCCGGATCTTGCCTTCCACAGGCTGGCCCAGCGCAGTGGCCGGCTGAAACACGGTGAAAATCAGAAAACCCTCGATGCTGCGCCGCAGGGCCTCATTGTTGGCCACGTTGCCGCACACGATCCGATAATCCACCATGCGCCCGGTATCGTCGACAGTCACGTCCACGATCACGTTTCCGGTGGAAGCCACCGGACCGAGTTGTTTCACCGCCGCCTGCGTGGTCCACATCAAGGGAACGTCGGTGGTGCTCGATCCGCGCAGGGGATAGGTGGGAATCACCCACATGCTGAACAACACGACCGCGGAAAACAATCCACCCGCAAAGGGCAGCGCCAGAGGACGCATGAGATTATCGGCGAAAAGACGCACGCGGTCGGCGAAGGCGATCCCCGCCCCGCGCACCAGCCGCTGCCGCTCGCGTGACGCGAGCACTCGCAGAGCACTGGACAGGTCTGCCGGCGGCGCCCGCCGGCGCAGCTTTTGAAGCGCCCGGCTCACCGACTCATCATCGAAGAATTCTTTATAGTCCCGTTCCATACGAGCCACTGAACTTCTTTAATCCGCGAGTTGAGGGAACCAGCCGGATGCCGAGTGGGGCTCCAGCCGCTCCGCCAGATTCTTCCGAAGCGCGTCCCGACCGCGCAGAATGCGTGATTTCACAGTCCCCAGGGAAATCCCCAGAATTTTTGCAATCTCGTCGTAGCTCAAACCCTCCATTTCACGCAGGACCAGCGCCGCGCGGAACTTCGGATTCACTTCCGCAAGCGCCTGTTCGATCATCGCTTCAGCTTCCCGGTCGGCCGCCGCTTGATAGGGCGAGCGGCCCGGATCGGGAATCGAATCCTCGTACGCGCGGCCGCTTTCGCGCGAAGCTCCCGAATCCGATTCGAGACCGACCTCGCGGCGCCGGTGCCGGCTGAACCAGCGCCGGTGATTGCGCGCCTCATTCACCGCGATGCGGTAGATCCAGGTTTTAAGCGAGGAATCCTGCCGGAAGGACGCAATATTGCGGAAAACCTTCAAAAACACTTCCTGCACCACGTCGGCCGCATCGGCCGGGTCGTCCATCAGCCGGCTGACAATGTTGTACACCGGCTGCTCAAAGCGCGCAATCAGCGTCTCATACGCTGATTCGACCCCGCTACGCAATTCGAACACCAGCGCGGATTCCGTTTCCCGCGCTACAGCCCCATAATCCGGGGCGTCGAATTCGAAGCCGACGGTAGTGTCTGCCACGTGCCCTCGCCGCAACTATTCTACCGCTTCAATGCAACATTAGACACCGGCCGGTCCGGGTAAGTTCCGGGTCGACAAGGGCGTATCCGCCCCCCGGCCTTACGGCCAGGGTTTACCGATCATGTTTGCCAACCGCGCCGCTCACGGGCGGGGGTGAATCCCCAACGGTGATTGTCGCTTTGTTGCTTTGAACTCCATCTGCTAGAATGGATTATCCATGGCCAATAAACCTGCGTTCGCTCAAGGCGCTCAAGTCGAGCATCCGAAGTTCGGATTGGGAAGCGTCCTCTCCTGCAGCGAGGAATATATTGTCATTAAATTTGACGATCATGGAGAGAAAAAATTCGTTCTTCAAATTGTTTTGCCCAATTTAAAAAAGAGCGATCGCCAGCCGCCGGTCGAAAAGCGCCGCAGCTCGAAAAAGAAGGTTGCCCCGGCGCCCGCCGCCTGAGCCCCGCTTCAACTCTTATCCTTCCTTACTGCAATCATTTAGAAACGTTTCCGGCTTTGTGCAGCGCCGCGGCTGGGCTCAGCGCCTGCATGCCACGACGCAAGGCATCGATCCGGTTTCCGAATTGCCGGAATCGCTGCACCTCGCGCCCGAAAGCGAAATCGGAATTTATCGCATCGCTGAAGCGGCGATCGCCGGGGCCGCCGGCCGATCTGGACGGCCAACTCTCGCTGGAGCCGCGCGGGCTGTACGTCCGCGTTCCCTTTACAGACGCAGAATCCTGATCGATCCGTTCGACGTGCCCAGGTCGATCAGCGGGCCGCCGGAGCCGATGGTCCCATCGAGGTTGTGCTTGCTGAGCATTCCTCCGTGCACGCTCACGTCGAAATCCGAAGTGATCGACGCGTTGGAGGTGTGCGCGTGCAGATCCGCGCCGATCGAGCCGGGCATGTGCAGCGTAATCGAGGAATTGGAAGTGCCGGCGTGCACCTCGCGCGCCGCGTCGAGCGTCAGGTCGATGCGGCCGTTGGAGCTTTCCAGGCGCACCGGGTGCGAATCGGCTTCCATCAGGTGAGCGGTGATGGTCCCGTTGGAAGTGGTCGCCTCAAAGCGGCCCTTGCGCACGTCCGCGCGGATCGCGCCGTTCGTGGTGCGCAGCGTGGTGTCGCCGCTCACGTCCGCGACCTCCAGCGATCCGTTGGAAGTGTGCGCGTCGAGCAGGCCGTGGATCGCGTCAGCATGAATGCTGCCGTTGGAAGTCTTCAGGCGCACTTCTCCGTCGATGCTTTCGACGCGGATCGCGCCGTTGGAGCTGGCGATATTGCGCAACTCGGCCTTACGCGGGACGCGGACGATGTACTTGGCTCCCATATTGCCGTGCCAGCCGCTGTCGATCACCGTGCGGATGGAGATCGAGTCGCCGGAATGATCGATCTGAATGTGAATCGCGCGCAGATGCCCCTCCGAGCCTGCATACTTGGTCCCATCGATATCGATGCTGTTCTTGTCCCAGCCGGAAATGTCGATCGAGCCGTTGCTATTCTCGATTTCGACCGTCGCGCCGGGATTGAGCGTGTAGTCGTAATGAAAATCCTCGCGGTAACGATCCATGACGCCGCCGAGGTCGAAATCCTCGCAGCCGGCGAGGGCCAGAACGGGCAGCAGCAGGGCAATATGACGGATCCGCATGGAGGGCTCCTTTTGAGGTTGTTCGAAAACGTCGAAAATACGTCCCCGGCCTGACAGCCGCGGTTCGACCTATCAACAACCTCTTGATGAAATCTTACGCATTCCGCGCCCGGCGAGTTCCCCGAAAAACGCGTGGGATAATGCTCGCATGAAAAAGATGGCCGCGTTTTTATTACTGGTTGGGTTGGCGTCGGTTACCTTCGCCCAGTCGCGCGCGACGGTCATTCACATCATTAATATCAAGTGGAAAGAAGATGCGACGCCGGAGCAGATCAAGGCCGCCGTGGACGCAGCGCGGGAGCTTCCCGCGAAATATCCCGGCATCCGCCGGGTGTGGACCAGAAATCTGAAATATCAGGGGCAGGAGGGATACAACCAGGCGATCGTCATGGAGTTTGAAAGCGAAGACGCGCTCAGGAAGTACGCCGACAGCGCGGCGCAGCAATGGTGGTACAAAATCTACCTTCCCGCGCGCGAGGACAGCCGGACGGACGATATCGGAAATTAGGCCGCCTGCTTACGCCCGTAACAGAGCCGCGACCGTGAGGGAGTGGTTTCCGTCACCGCACCCATTCGCCCGAGCGCATCACGCGATCGGTGGGGCCTTTCAGCTCCAGATCGGCTCGGTTGCCGGCCTCGATCGTGGGACCGCCGGCCAGCGGCTGGATGGTCATGCCAGTGCCGCGCAACTGCTCCGCGCCCTGGGGAACGGGAGTCGAGGACTGCGGCCCGACGTCGATGAATTTCCCATCCTCGACCACTACCACCGAATCGTCAATCGGCTTGGCTCCGGGAGACGCGATGAGCCGCGCGCCCACGATCGCTTTCGCGCTGGGTTCGTCAGAAATGCAGGCGATCAGTACGGCGGCAATCCCGATGAGCAGCGCTTTTTTCATTTTCCGGTCAAAATCTCCAGGGAAAGAGCGCGCATATCCGGAACCAGCACGTCTGGCGAATGCGCGGCGAGCTCCTCGGCGCCGGCGAGTCCGGTGGCGACGGCGATGGCTCGGACGCCGTTGGCGCGCGCGGCGCGGATATCGTTGGGGTGGTCGCCGATCAGCGCGATGGGGCTGCGGCGGTCGATCCAGCGCTCGCGGCGGGCGTGGCGGATGGCGATGCGCACCAGTCCCGCGCGGTCGCGCGAAAGCTCGGCGAACGCGCCGAAGCGCAGATAATGACGCAGGCCGGCGCGCTCCATCTTTTTCCAGCCGATGCGCGTGAGATTTCCGGTCACCAGCCCGGTGACCACGCCGCGGCGCGACAGGCGATAGAGCAGCATGCGCGCGCCGGGACAAACTTTCTTGCGCAGATCAGGGCAGGTACGCGAGTAAATCCGCTGCGCCGCGGCGATAATCGCGGGCATGTGGCGCCGGATGAAGGGAGCCGTCGCACCGGCCCTTTGAAGCATCACGCTGACGATATCGCGGTCGAGCATCCCCTGAACGGGCACGCTGTCGGTAGTGGTCTTTAGCCCGGTGACCTGGAAAATCGCCTTTTCAAGCGCCTCGCGATGATGCGGCCCCGCGCGGCGGAGGAGGGTTCCGTCGATATCGAAAAGAATCAGCGGCGAGGACATCTGCTTTTATGATAGAGGGTCCACGGTTCGGGAGTGATCGCTTGAAAGCGAGCACGGCGCGTTTCGATCGGATGGCGAGTAACTTCCGTTGCGAACAGTCCGGACAGAACCACCTCAATCGCCCACAACCTTCCTTTTTTATTCGTCCCGATGGTATAAACGTCAACGGGGAAATGAAAAAAAAGCGACGTGATTCCGTCGGTGGCGAGCTGCTGCGCAATGCCAGGGAAACCGAGAAGATCGAGCAGCACTGGAAGGTGCTCGGCAAGGCCAAAGCCCGCAAGCCACCCAAGAACTATTCCTATGTCGATGAGATGGCTCATCTTCAGCTGGAGTTGATCAAGCTGCAGGAATGGGTTCGAATGAATGGACTGCGCGTGTGCGTTCTGTTCGAAGGCCGGGACGCCGCCGGCAAGGGGGGCGTCATTAAGCGCATTACCCAGAGCCTGAATCCCCGTTTCTGCCGCGTCGTCGCGCTGGGGGTCCCGACGGAAAAGGAGCGCGGCCAATGGTATTTCCAGCGCTACGTCGCCGAACTGCCATCCCGCGGCGAAATGGTGCTGTTCGATCGAAGCTGGTACAACCGGGCCGGCGTCGAACGCGTCATGGGCTTTTGCAGCGAAGCGGAGTATCGGGAGTTCCTGCGTGCCTGCCCTGTGTTCGAGGAGATGCTGATCCGCTCCGGCATCATTGTGATCAAGTACTGGTTTTCGGTAAATGATGAGGAACAGGAAAGGCGCTTCCAGGAGCGTATGCGCAATCCGATCAAGCGCTGGAAGTTGAGCGCTATGGATGTCGAGTCGCGCCGGCACTGGATCGACTATTCCAAGGCAAAAGACGTCATGTTCGAGTATACAGACAGCAAGATCAGTCCCTGGAACGTCGTCAACGCGGACAACAAAAAGCGCGCGCGCCTCAATTGCATCGCGCACCTTTTGCGCCAGGTTTCCTACTCCGACATGACGCCCCTGGAGATTCCACTGCCCGAGAGACAGGCCTTAAAATATAAGCGCCCGAAGATGTCCAGCCAACATTTCGTCCCGGAAGTTTACTGAGAACGCCGTCACTCTGGGACAATTGAAACGAATGCCCAACGTGCAGATTTTCGGAGTCAAGAATTCACAGCCGACACGCGCGGCCGAGCGTTTCTTTAAAGAACGGCGCATCTCCTTTCAATGGGTGGATCTGGCGCAACGTGCCATGGCGCCAGCAGAGATCAAGCGGTTCATCGACCGCTTCGGCCTTTCCAATCTGATCGATCAGCAAAGTGCGGCTCACGAGAAAGGCGGTTTGAAGTACCTCAAAACCTCCGATGCGGAGTTGATTGGCAGGGTGGAACGTGATCCCAAGCTAATGCGACTGCCACTTGTGCGCTCCGGAAAGTTCTTGAGCATCGGTGACGATCCGAGCGCGTGGGAGCAGATGCTCGGAGATTGAATCGAATTTGAAGCCCCCCGAGCACAAGCTCAGTCCGGATTCCGCGTGTTCCGACCGGAGGCGATTCAATGAAGCCTTTGGCGACTAGCTTCCAGCAGATGGACCGGGGTTTGAACTGCTAGAATAGGCCACGAATGCAGGTTCTCAAGGCCGGCGAGCACAAACTGCTGCTGCTGGAGCTCGACAGCGAGTTCGTCGAGAATATTGCGCGCCAGACCGGGTTTGAATTTCGCCTGGAAGATCAGGCGCGCCGCATGCTGCTCGACTTGAACGCCGAAGGGCGCCAGGCGCCCCTGCTGCTGTTCGACGCGGCTGATCCGGCCAACCTGGGGTGGTTTTCGCGCTGCCAGTTTTATGTCGACGGCACCAGCGGAATGGTGCTGCAAACGCCCATCCAACTCGCCAATCAGCGCGACCGCAGCGGGCGCGCGCTGCCCAACGCGGTCCGCCTGCAGATCAATAAAGAACTGCCGTCCAGCTTCCGGCTGCCGGGAAAAGCCGCGGTCACCGAGCAGATGGTGTACCACGTCCTCTACAATTTCCTGAACGCGCTGCTGAATACCGGCGTCGGGGTGTGCGGCGGGAGTGTGGTGAAACCGTTAGCCGGACGGACCGAGCCGAATCGTTAACCGCGACGGCGGGGCCGGTCGGGGTCGCGCTCGGCATTCTCATCTGGAGAGTCCGCCCGAGGCCGTGGAAACCGGCAAAACCGGTCTCCGGCAAGATAAATAGTTTTTCATTAAAAACACGATTTCGACGTAGAGGGGCCTAGGAGGCCCGTAGCGAGGACTTCCGAGTTTCCGGCACCCTTGGTATCAAAATTTTTTTTAAATCGCTTAAATCGAGCCGATTTTTTCACCTGAACATGTAAGAACTCATTTTGCGAGGCTTATTGCAAAAATGTTTTTGGAGTCTCAAACGTCCAATCCGACCGCGCGCATCAGGTCGAGAGCGTTGCTGCGCGTGACCACGCCGGGGTGCAGGCGGTAGTCAAAACGGATTTCTCCGCCTTCGATGTGATCCTCGAAATGGACGTTGATCGCGCGCGGGCCGAGCGTTTCCGCGATGGCCGCGAGCGCCAGGTCGTGCGTGGTCACCATTCCGATGGCGCCGCGCTCGACTAATCCGCGCACTAGCGCTTCGGCCCCGATGCGGCGGTCGTGCGAGTTGGTGCCGCTCAACAATTCGTCCAGCAAGAACAGCGTCGGTTTCCCGGCGCGGGCGAGATTCACGATGTCGCGCAGACGCTCGATTTCCGCGTAGAAGCGCGAGCGGTTGTCGGCGAGCGAATCAACCGCGCGCAGCGACGCGCCGATCGACAGGCGCGAGACGCGCAAACGGGCGCAGGTGACCGGAGCGCCGGCCCAGGCGAGCACGGCGTTCAAACCGGCGGCGCGCAGCAGCGTGCTCTTGCCGCTCATGTTCGATCCGCTGACGATCCACAGGCGCAGTTCGCCGCCGATTTTGACGTCGTTGGGCACGGAGACCGCGGGCGCGATCAGGGGATGGTGCATTTGCACCGCGTCGATCACGGGATCGGGCTCTTCGGCAACGTCAGGGAAGACGGCGGCGGGACGTTCGTAGGCGAAGGTCGCGAGCGAACCGAGCGCTTCGAATTCGCCGATCGCGGCCACCCACTCGCCGATGTGCGCGCCGTAATCGAGACGCCACGCCTCGACCGCCATGGCGAACTGCGGAATCCACAGCAGCGGAGCGGCGGTGATGCGGAAAAACATGTGCAGGCGCGCGGAATCGATGCGCTCCATCATTCCGGAGAGCTTGCGGATGGCGCGCGAGGCCGGGACGCGATGGGTTTCAAACGACCGCCGCAGCTTGTCGAGAGCGGGAGATGAAAAAGGCTCGCGCTCCAGGCGCTCGACCAGCGCGCGCATCAGGCGCAGATCGCGTCCGGGAGCCGCCATGGCGGCGACGATCTCGCGGACGCCGTCGCGCACGGCCATGGTGTAGAGGATCTCGAAAAGCAGGACCACGAAAAACGGCGTCAGCGGGAGCAGTTCGGCGAGCCACAGGGCCAGCGTCGCCACGCACAGGACGGAGAGCGCGAAGGCGATTGCGCGCGCGCCACGAAAAAAGCGCACCGGCGGCCGCGACCCCCAGTGCGCCAGCGCATCGGAATCGACCGCGGCGCGGATATCTTCGCCCACCAGCGCGAGATCCTCGCGCAGCGCGGGACGTTCGCGCAGCTCGGCGACGGATTGCTGGCGCGCGATCACCTCGGCGCGTTCGCCGGGCGCGAGCAGCCAGCGCGCCAGCGTGGATTCGCCGGCGGCGGTGCGCGCGGTCGAAAGCAGCTCGAACAGCGAGCCGCGGCCGAACAGGTCGAGATCGTCGGCGTAAACGTGGCGCGGATCGCGGAAGCGCTCGCCCTGATTTCCCGCCCCGATCCACTTGCCGGCGATGCGGGCGAGCGCGCGCTCATACCAGGAGACGGCGCGCGCGGCGCGCGAGCGTTGCTGCTCGACGCGATCGTGCAGGATCGCCAGAGGAATCGAAACCGCAATGGGCGCGAGCAGCCACCATGCCGAGATCCAGCCCGGTCCGAAGGCGACGCCGGCGATGCCGATCCCGAGGAGCAGCATCAGCACGCGGAAGTTGCCCACCAGGCGGAAGCGTCGCTCGACGCGGGTGCGGTCGCGCTCGAATGTGGAAAGCCGCGACTGATAATTTTCTGCCGGGGGCAAGTTCGATTCTATCGGGTAGTGGGCGGCCGGGAGTGGGGAGTGGTCTCCTGTATCCTGGAATTTGCTTCCTCGCCTGCGCCACAATCTGGATTTTTTCCCTTCGCCGATTCCGGACAAGCCGGGGCTGCTGATCCGCGATCCGTTTCATTACTCCGACGCCACGCTGGTGATCCCCGCGGCGCTGCTGGGCTGTCTGGAGATGTTAGACGGCGAGCACAGCGAACTGGATCTGCGCGAATACCTGGTGAGGCTCACCGGGGAACTGGACGTGAGCCCGATCGTCACCAATCTGCTGGAGACGCTCTCGACTGCGGCGTTTTTCGAAGACGAGACCTTCGCGCGGCGCAAGGAGCAGATCGAGCGCGCGTTCACCGCGGCGCCGGTGCGGTTGGCGATGCAGGCGGGCGGCGGATATCCGGAGGATCGCGCATCGCTTGAAGAAACCTTGCGCGGATACATGCGCGAAGCTCCGCCGGCGAACGGGCGAGTCCTGGGGATCGCAGCGCCGCACGTCAGTCCCTTCGGCGGAATCGAAGCGTACCGCGCGGCGTATTCGGCGCTCACGCCGGCCGACGGCGAACGCACATTCGTGATTCTGGGTACGTCGCACTACGGCGAGCCCGACCGGCTGGGGCTCACGCGCAAACCCTTCGTCACGCCGTTCGGCGAAACCGTCGCGGACGTGGGGATTGTGGACCGCATCGCGAAAGAAGCGGGCGCTGGCGCGGCGATGGAGGATTATTGCCAGGCCGTGGAGCACTCCATCGAATTTCAGGTAGTGTTTCTGCAATTCCTGTTCGGTCCGGGGATTCGGGTGGTCCCCGTGCTGTGCGGAGCTTATGCGCACAGCATTTTTTCGGGCGGACTTCCCGAGGACAACGAGAGTGTGCGGCGCATTTTCGGTGCGCTGGGCGAACTGGCGGCGAAGGAAGGCGACCGGTTGCTGTGGGTGTTGGGCGTCGATATGGCGCATATCGGGCGGCGCTACGGCGATCGTTTCGAAGCGCGCGCGGGCGAGGGCGAGATGCTGGCGGTGGAGGCTCGCGACCGCGATCGTGTGGCGCGCATCGAGGCGGGCGACGCGCGCGGGTTCTGGGAGCGGGTGCAGGAGAATCGCGACGATCTGAAATGGTGCGGATCGGCGCCGATTTACACTTTTCTCAAGGCGGTTCCGCAGGCGCGCGGAAGCTTGAGGCACTATCAGCAGTGGAACATCGACGAGCACAGCGTGGTGAGCTTCTCGGGGATGGAGTTCCGGCAAGCCTAGCACGAAGGGTCAGAAACCCCGCGCTGACCGTGTCTTGTGTGAAAAAGGGGACAGCCCGCTCTGTCCACTCCATCCGTTTGTCGCCGGTTCAATAGCTTGCGTCTGGGGACAGACTAGGCTTTCCTTTTTCACACTGACGGGCAGGGCTTAACCTTAACTCACTGGCGGAAATTTAGCGGGCATGCCGGCCGCATGTCATTCCATTTTCGAGATTCAAGCTCTTTTTCTCTACCGATTTACGTAAGGTGCCCCACTCCGGGGTGGTTGACAGAAATCTTCTTGACATGAAGATATGAATCGCCCTAGAATCGACCAATTACTATCGGTTTGTTGAAGGGTGTCCAGGGTTGTTGTTCTTGTTGTCTAATTTCTGAATGAAATAGCTGACGTCAAGAAGGGGGAAGCATGGTCGCAAGTTCCAGATTCTATCGCGCGGGAATTTCGTCAGTGCTTACGGCGCTGGCGGTTGCGATTGTTCTCAGTTTGAGTGCGCCGTCCGCCATGGGGCAGGGCGCTGCGACGACTGGTGTGGTGAACGGGCAGATCACGGACGCGCAGAACGCGGCCATCGCGGGCGCCGACATCCGCTTGGTCGACACGGCCACGGGCAGCACTCGCACCACGGTCAGTAACGACGTGGGCCGCTACACGATCCCCAGCGTTCCGCCGGGCGTGTACGACCTGACGATCACCAAGGCTGGGTTCGAGGCGTCCAAGCTGTCGGCGCAGAAGGTGGACGTGGGCCAGACCCTCACGTTGAACGTCACGCTGCAGATCGGCGCGACTACGACCACGGTGGAAGTCCAGGCGTCGGCCGGCGCGGAACTGCAAACCTTGAACGCGACGGTCGGCACCACGATGACGAATACGGCTCTGAACGTGATGCCCAACATGAGCCGCGACGTGAGCACGCTCGCGAGCTTGCAGGTGGGCGTTTCGCTCGACGGCAACGTGGCTGGAGCGGCGACGGACCAGAATAAATTCCAGCTCGACGGCGGCAACAACTCCGACGACATGGCCGGCACGAATACGACTTACGTTCCCGGTAATGCGTACGCGGGTTCTTCCGCGGCGGGCGGGACACCGACGGGCGTGATCCCGACCCCGGTCGAGAGCATTGAAGAGTTCAAGATCAACACCACGGGCCAGACGGCCGATTTCGGCGGCGCGGCCGGCAGCCAGGTGCAGATGGTGACCAAGCGCGGAACCAATCAGTTCCATGGCGCGGCTTACGAATATTACTTTTCGACCGACGTCGGCGCGGCGAACGACTGGAAGAGCAACCACACCGCGGATCCGATCACGCATACGCTGTACACGCCGCTGCCGAAGGCACACCGCAACCGTTTCGGCGGAGCGCTGGGCGGTCAACTGATCCCCAAGAAGATTCTGGGCGGCAAGACGTACTTCTTCGTGAACTACGAACAGATGCAGTTCCCCAACGCGGTGAACTACGAAGCCGCTTCGCCGACCGCGACTTATCGGGCGGGGGTCATCTTGCTGCCCACCGCAAACGGAAATCAGCCGTTTAATATCAACACCGCTCCAGTGACCGTGAACGGAGTTACATACCCCGGGTGCGGGGCGACATCTTCTTGCGATCCTCGCGGATTAGGGGTCAATCCTCTGATTCAGTCGATCTGGAGCAAGATGCCGCTTCCCAACGACCCGACGTACACGTCGGGGACGCCGGGCGACGGTTATGGAAACTCGCAAGGGTATCTCGCACCTCTGGGGCTGCCGGAGCAATCGAAATTTATCGTGGGCCGCATCGACCATGACTTCGGCGATAAGAACAAGTTCATGGTCAGCTACCGCGACTACAATTTCCCGTTTGCGGCCCAGCGGCAAATGGACATGAGCGGGCAGTTGTGCGGAACCTCCGGAACGTATTGCTCGGCGTCTCCGATCCAGGTTAAGCCGGATTACTGGGTAGCCGGCCTGACGACGACTGTCAGCGCAAATATCACCAACGATTTCCGGTTCAGCTACCTGCGAAATTTCTGGAACTGGTCGGATGATGCGGGCGTGCCGCAGCAGTGCCCGCTGTGTAGCGGACTGGGCGGCGTGGTGGAAATCGGAGGCGAATCGAACACGGCTCTGATTCCTTATAACGTGCGCACGCAGAGCACGCGGCAGCGTTTCTGGGACGGGCACGACTACTTCCTGTCCGACTCGTTGAGTCAGCTGCACGGGAATCATCTGTTCAGCTATGGCGGCAGCTATCTGCGCGCCAACGATCTGCATTCGCGCAATGATAACGGCGTGACCATCGACACTTCGATCACCTACCTGGCCGCGGAAAGCGGATCCGGCGTCCCGACGGGCATTCCGATCTCGGCTTATACGCTTCCTCCGGGCGTTTCTTCGGGCGCGCTGAGCAACTACGCGAACCTGCTCAACCAGGCGACCGGGATTCTCGCGGCGACACAGTTGATGTACACGCGCAGCGGCGCGCAACTGACCCTCAATCCTCCCGGCGAGTTTGCCCTGGACCACGATATTATTCCGACCTATGACGCTTTCGTCACGGACACCTGGCACATCAAGCCGAGCTTCACGCTGAGCTATGGCGTCACTTACGAGCTCTCCATGCCGCCCTACGAACTGAACGGTAAACAGGTGCAGATGGTGGACGCGGCGGGCAATCCGATCAACATCAAGAGCTACATGACCGAACGCCAGCAGGCTGCGCTGCAAGGTCAGATCTACGAGCCGGAAATCGGCTTCGACCTGATTGGCAACGCGCAGGGCGGAGCGAACAAATATCCCTACAATCCGTTTTATGGAGGTTTCAGCCCGCACGTTTCGGCGGCGTGGAATCCGGATTTGGGCACCGGCGTTCTCGGCAAGATTTTCGGCGGCAACAAGACCGTGATCCGCGGCGGTTACGGACGCATCTATGGTCGCGCCAACGGCGTCGATCTGGTGCTGGTTCCGCTGCTCGGCCCCGGACTGTTGCAGGGCGTACAGTGCATCGGCGTACTGAGCAACGGCACCTGCGGGGGCACCAACGGAGCGACGCCGGTGACCGCGTACCGCATCGGCGTGGACGGCCTGGTCCCGCCGCTGCCTTCGCCGACGAATCCGACGGCGACCGTGACGCAGACGCTGCCGCAGCCGTTCTTCCCCGGCGCCTATCAGAACGGCGTTCTCAACCCGGGATCGGCCGACGGATCACAGCTCGATCCTAATTTCAGGCCGGATCACTCGGACGAGTTCACGTTCACCCTTCAGCGCTCGTTCTCCAACAAAATGATGCTAGAGGTCGGTTACATCGGCCGCAAGATCAGCAATGAGTTCCAGGAAATCAACCTGGACGCGACGCCGAACATGCTGATGGAGGGCGGCCAGAGCTTTTCGCAGGCATACGCCAACGTTTACACCCAGTACTGCGGACTCCAGGGCGCGAGTGCTACCGGCGTGACCTGTCTGAAGAACGCGGGCGCGGTTACGCCCCAGCCGTTCTTTGAGAACGTGATGGGCGGCACCAACTCGGCGTATTGCGCCGGTTTCTCGAGCTGCACGGCGGCGGTGATTTCACATGAAGGCGCGAACTTCCAGACGACCTCGGTCAATACGCTGTGGATTGATCTGGCCAAGTCTTCTTCATTGCTGGCCCACTCGATGCTGGAGTTGCCGATGGCCGGCACCACACCTTCGGGTGGTGCGCTCAACTCGCAGCTCACCGGCGCGTTCGACTTCATCAGTTCGTACGGGCACGGAAGCTACAATGCGTTCTTCACGACGTTCAAGACCAGCGATTGGCACGGTTTGACCACGCAATCGAACTTCACCTGGGGACGCGCTCTGGGAACCGGGAGCGAGGTTCAGGCGTCCAGCTCGATCTCGGTGCCGAATCCGTTCGACTTTAACAATTTCGGAACTTACGGAATCCAGCCCTTCGACGTGAAGTTCACTTACAACCTCCTGACGCTGTATCAGGAGCCGTGGTTCAGGTCGCAGCAGGGCTTGGTCGGCCGCATTCTGGGTGGCTGGACTCTCGCGCCGATCTTCACCGCGCGTTCGGGCCTGCCACTTCAGTTCAACAACGGCGGCGACGCGCAGAGCTTCGGTGAAGTCTACAGCGGTCAGTCGGCTGTCACGGAAAATGCGGCCGGAGTTTCACCGTACACCGGCGGTTCTTCGGCGGCTGGTTTTTCCGCTAATTCGAGCTCGGGCGTCGCGGCCTGGCTTTCGGCTGTCGCGGCGAAGTCCACCACCATCGGCACCTCGGGCAATCCAGCCACGGGCGGCACCGGGTTAAACATGTTCAACAACCCGATCCAGGTTGCCTCGGAATTCCGGCCACTGGTTCTCGGCGTCGATTCCGGCACCGGCGGCGCTGGCACGGTGATTCGCGGCTTCCCGTACTGGAACCTGGATGTAACCCTCTCGAAGGACATCAAGACCATCGAGCGGATCAACCTGAAGCTGATCATCACCTCAGTCAACGTGCTGAATCATTTCACGCCGAACGCAGGCAGCCTGAACATTCAGTCGCTCGGCGCGTTCGGTGTAATCACCAGCCAATACTATAGCGGCAATGGCATCGGGCCGCGCTGGATGGAGTTCGGGCTGCGGCTCGGATTCTAGCCGGGTAGTGGGAAGTAGGTAGTGGAGAGGGGTCGGGAAACCGGCCCCTTTTTCTTTTTGTTATCGGGAATCCTGCTTACAGTCATTTACTCGACCCACTGCTATAATTGTCAAAAGTTATGCGGCCGTATTCATTTGTATTATGCCTGGGGCTGGCGGCTATAGCTGCCGCGGGGCCGAATTTTTCGGGCGAATGGAAGATGAACCCCGCTAAGAGCGATTTCGGCGGAATGCCGGCTCCGGACGTCATCACACGCTCGATCCAGCATGACGATCCGGCGCTCGACATCAAGACCTATCAGAAAGGCGCGGCCGGCGAGGTAAATTCCGAGCTCAAATACACCACCGATGGGAAGCCCGCCACCAATAAGGTCCGTGGCATGGACGCGACGGGGACGGCGCGGTGGGAAGGCGACACGCTGGTGATCGAGAGCTGGCTGAGCCTGCAGGGAACCGAGATCAAGAGCAAAGAGGTATGGGAGCTGTCGGACGGCGGCAAGACGCTGACGATCCGCAATCACGTGTCCATCCCGCAGCAGGGCGAGTTCGACACGCGGCTGGTTTTAGAAAAGCAGTAACTTCGTTTAAGGAGATGTGCGATGAAGACGGTAATGGCAGTTCTGATTACGACGCTAGCGGCGGGCATGGTGGGGTACTCCGCGGATAAGCCGAATTTTTCGGGTGCCTGGTCGCTGGATGCAACCAAGAGCGACTTCGGTCCGATGCCGGCGCCCACCGCGATGACGCGCAAGGTGGAACATAACGATCCGAGCCTCACCTACACGCAGGAGGTGCAGGGCGGTCCGCAGGGCGACCAGACGATCAAGATGACCTATTCGACCGACGGCACCGAGACGACCAACGACCTGATGGGCAATCCGCTGAAGACGACGGCCAAGTGGGACGGCAGCGCGCTGGTGATCACGGGGAAGGCGGATTTCGGCGGCAATGAGGTCACGCTGACCGATAAGTGGACGCTGTCGGACGATGGCAAGGTCCTGACCGACGCGCTGCACTTCGAATCGTCGCAAGGCGCGGCGGACGTCACCTACGTGATGAATAAGAAGTAGCGGCGATCTTTTCGCACACAGTGAAATTGGAGTTGCGAAAAACCACGCGATAGCGGGTTGGAGCAGGGCCTCGCTCCGCGTCAGAAGTCATGCCGGCGGCCACTGGATCGCGTGTCATTGGCTCGCACGGGACGGCGGGCTTCGTAGCCCGCGCAAGGCTTTACCCTTGCGCGTCGGGAGCGGCGCTAAAGCGCCGCGCGGATTGAAATCCGCCGTCCATCGCTCGTCGACCGGAGCGGTTTACAGCGGGGCGTCCGGAATCGCCATGGCGCGCCACATGTGGGCGGACGGGCTGTTGTCGTTGCCCAGCCCTTCCTTGGGCTGCTTGAACTGGCGGCCGATGATGTCAAGGAACGGCTCGATGGTCACCTTCACGTTGGGATCGAAGGCGTACAGATCGTTGACCGTGACCATGCGCGGTTCGAGATACCACTTGTGGTTGCGGACAAATTTATACGCGGCCTGGATGTGCGGCGGAGGAGTGTAGTCGACGCCCCAGATGCGCTTGTACATGTCGGGATATTCGTAGCCGTTGGCGGAGTCGGGATAGAAGCGCAGCGCCTGATGGTAGCGGACCGCGAAGGTCACCTTGGGAGAAACGTAAGGCTCGAACATCTGCGCGCCGAACCAGCCGTGATCGACCTTGATCATGGTCTGAGAGACGTCATGGATCAGGCAGGCGAAGATCACTTCCTCGCTCATACCGGTCTTCATGGCGCGATTGGCGCTCTGGAGCACATGGTTGACCGTGGTGAAGCGCATCTTGAAATAGTCGAGCAGCGTGGGCTTCGCGGGCATGGGCTCGAGTTTTTTGACATTCCCGCGGCCCGACACGAAGACGCCTCCGGCGCCGCGCCGGAAGGGCCGGGTGTCGATCTGCGCTTCTATTTCGGCGACGGTGGGGAACTTGGGTTTCTCTCCGTCGTCAGCCGCGGTTTCCGGCGCAAGCGCCTCCTCGAGCTGATCCGACATATAGTCCTCAATGGCCTCAGCGCGCGCCTCATGGTCCATGCCAGTGATGGCGGCGGCGCCGCCCAGGCTGGCGATAAAGAGCCTGCGATCGATTTCCATCTGGCTCTCCTTTCTTCTGGATACTATACGCTAATTTTGCGTGCAGCGCATCGCCTTGGGGTTTTTTTATTGATCCCGCAGCGCGATGGCGGGGTCGATTCGCGTGGCTCGGCGCGCGGGGATGTAGCAGGCGATGGCGGTGACGAACGCCAGCAGAAACGAGACCGCGGCGAGCGTCAACGGGTCGGTGGCGCTCACTCCTACCAGCACGCTGCGCAGCGCGGAAGCGGCGGCGGTTGCGCCCAGCAACCCCAGAACGATTCCGATGGCCGCCAGGCGCATTCCCTGCGCCAGAACTTCACGCAACACCGCGCCGGGCGTCGCACCCAGCGCCATGCGGACGCCGATTTCGTGGCGGCGCTGCGTCACCGCATACGAATTCACGCCGTAAATTCCCACCACGGCCAGAATCAGCGCCAGCAGCGCGAATCCGCTCATCACCTGCATCTGGAAGCGCGGTTCGGCGAAGCGCGTCTCGAAGGTCTGCTGCATGGTGCCGACCTGATCGATGGGCTGCTCCTTGTCGATTTGCATAAGCTCGCGGCGCACTGCGTCGGCGAGGCCCGCCGGGTTGATCCGCGTGCGCACGGTGAACCAGGTCACCGGGTTCCACACATTCTGCTCGTGCGGAACGTAGATGATGGGATCGGCGCCGCCGCCGAGGTCGGCCTCCTTCAGATTTCCGATCACGCCGACGATTTCCGGGCGGATGGCGTCTTCGAATCCGTTCTTTCCGAGAACCGGGCGATTCAACACCAGGCGCTTGCCCACGGGATTGTCGTTCGGAAAGTAGCGGTCGGCGAAAGCCTGGTTGACGATCGCCACCGGCGGCGAGGAGGCGTCATCGCGACCGGTGAACGCGCGGCCGCGTTTGACGGGAACGCGAAGCGCGCGAAGAAAATCGGGAGTGATGCTGATGTATCCGGCGCCGGGACGTTCACCTTCGTCGCGCGGAGGCGCTGTTTCGAGATCAAATGGGACTTCCATGGTGTACTGCTGGAGCGGAAGGTTGCTCGCAGCGGCGACGGTCTCGACTCCGGGCAGCGCGGCGATTCGCGCGAGGGCCTCGCGATGGAAGCGCAACGCGCGGCCGGCGTCGTATTTGGCCGCAGGAAGGAACACGCGCAGCGTGAGGACGTTCTTAGGGTCGAAGCCCAGATCGATCGTGTACATGCGGCGCAGGCTTTCGATCATCAGACCGGCGCTTGAAACCAGGATTAGCGCCAGGCCGATTTCGGCGGTCACCAGAAGCTGGCGCAGACGCTGGCGGCCGCGGCCGGAGGTGGTGCCGCGGGCGGAATCCTTGAGCGTTTCCTGAACATCGGGCCGCGTGGCGGTGAGAGCCGGCGCGAGTCCGAACAGAACGCCGGTCGCGACAGCGATGGCCACCGTGTAAATAATGACGAGCTGATTGAGCCCGATCGGCACGGCGCCGGGCAGCATATCCGGCGGAAGAATGGAGGGTGAGGCGCGGATGAGGGTCCAGGCGAGAGCCAGTCCCGCGGCGCCGCCGGCGAGCGAAAGTAGAAGAGCTTCGGTGAGGAGCTGGCGCGCGAGCCGGCCCCGCGTCGCGCCGAGCGAGAGCCGCAGAGCGATCTCCCGGTTGCGCGCCGCGGCGCGCGCCAGAAGCAGCGTGGCGATATTGGCACAGGCGATCAGCAGGATCAGCGCGACGGCGCCGACCAGCAGCAGCAGGCGTGCGCGGCCGTTGGCATTTTTGGCTTGCAGGCTGCGGCTGATCAGCCAGTCGCGAAAATCGTCCACCTGCACGGTCCAGTCCTTGTTGCTCCTGGGATACTGCTCTCCGAGCGAGCGCGCGATTCCGGACATCTCCGCGGCGGCGCTGTCCCGCGACGCCTTGAGCCGCGCCAGCGCCATCACGTAGTGATAATCCCGATTGCCCGGGTCGAGCGCGATGGGAATCCAGACCTGGTGGGTTCGCCAGATGAACTGAAAATCGGCTGGAAGCACGCCGATAATCGCATAAGGAATCGAGTTGAGACGGACGGTGCGGCCCAGAATGTTGGGATCGGCGCCAAAATTTTCCTGCCACAACCGGTAGCTGATCACCGCGACCTTCGAAGCCGACGCGGGGTTGTCGATTCCGTCTTCATCGGGAAGAAAAGTGCGGCCGAGCAACGGCGTGACGCCGAGGGTGCGGAAATAATTCGCGGTCACCTGCGCGCCGGTGATCTGCTCGGGCCGGTCGCCGCCATCGGCCACGAAGCTGGCGGCGCGCCAGGCAGCGAGATCGGAGAACGATTTGGCGCTTTTGCGCCAGTCCAGGTATTCGGCCGAGGAAGCGAAACGCACCACGCCCTGCGCGTCGCGATCCCACAGGAGAACCAGGCTCGCCGGGTCGCGAAAGCGGACCGGATGGAGCAGCAGCGCGTCGACGATGCTGAACATGGCGGAATTCGCGCCGATTCCGAGCGCGAGCGCCAGGATGACGGCCAGCGTAATTCCCGGAGATCGCAGCAAAATCCGGGCGCCGAACTTAATATCCTGCGCAATCGAATGCATTTATTTTTTTGAAAATTGCCGTCTAATCATGATACTCCGCGCGACGATGACCGCAGCTCAGCAAATCGCGAGCCCGATGTACACTGAGATCATGCCTCAGGTTCTGGTTCCCCAAGAGCCTTTCGACGCCGTGGTGGTGGGCTCGGGAGCCACCGGCGGATGGGCGGCGAAACGCCTGACGGAAGCCGGCTGGCGCGTGGCCATGCTCGAAGCCGGTCCCAAAATCACCCCGAAAGATTTTACCGAGCACGTGCAGTCCTGGCAGATGCCTTACCTGGGACAATCGCCGGTGATTTCGCGCCGGCGCCCTATTCAGAGCCTGTGCTATGCCTGCCGCGAGACTAATCAGAACTGGTTCGTGGATGATTTCGAAAATCCCTACACGCAGTCCAAGCCGTTTTACTGGATTCGCGAACGCGTGCTGGGCGGCCGATCCTTGAGCTGGGGACGGCAAAGCTACCGCCTGAGCGATCTCGACTTCAAGGCCGCCAGTCACGACGGCTACGGCGACGACTGGCCCATTTCCTACGGCGAAATGGCGCCGTATTACGAGATCGTCGAAAAATATGTGGGCATCAGCGGGCAGGCGGAGGGGCTTTCGCAGCTTCCCGACGGCGCGTTCCTTCCGCCGATGGCGATGACTTGCGGCGAGGAGATGCTGCGCGATCGCGTGCGCGCGAAGATGGGGCGCGTGATTACGATCGGGCGCGCGGCGGTGCTGACAAGAGCACATAACGGGCGCGCGGCGTGTCATTCCTGCGGTCCCTGCGAGCAGGGCTGCATTACGTTTTCGTATTTTTCGAGTCCGTGGACCACCATCGCCGACGCGCAGAAGACCGGCAAGCTCACGCTGATCTGCGATGCCGTGGCGGCGCGGATTCCGATGAAGGACGGCAAGGCGACAGGCGTCATGTACATCGACCGGGTGACGCGGGAGCCCCAGGAGATCCGTGCGCGCGTGGTGGTGCTGTGCGCGTCCACGCTCGAATCGACGCGGCTGCTGCTCAATTCCCAGATCTGCAATCAGAACGAGGCGCTGGGACATTATTTAATGGACCATCATTACCAGGGCGGAGCGTCGGGGTACATGCCCATCGACGAGGCGCGTCCGTGGGCCGGTCCTCCGCGGCGTCCCAACGGGATTTACATTCCGCGCTTCCGCAACGTGTCGGAAAAAGAAACGGACGGGTTCATTCGCGGCTATGGATATCAGGGAGGGAGCTCGCCGGCGTTCGATACGAGCGCGCCGGGATTCGGACCGGCGTACAAGGAAGCGGTGCGCAAGGGCCACTGGAACGCGAGCCTGAACGGCTTCTGCGAATGCCTCAGCCGCAGGGAGAATCACGTCGAGATCGATCCGGACCGTGTGGACGCGTGGGGCATTCCGGTGCTCAAAATCGACGCGGCGTATGGAGACAACGAGAAGCGCTTGTTTGAAGACAGCCGTCTTCAGGCGGCCGAGATGCTCGAAGCGGCAGGCGCGAAAAATGTGCGGCTGACCGGCGAGCCTTCCGTGTTCGGCTTCTGCATCCACGAAGTGGGAACGGCGCGCATGGGTCACGACCCGCAAAAAAGCGTGCTGAATCGCTTCAACCAGGCGCATGAGGTGAAGAATATTTTCGTCACCGACGGGGCTTGTTTCGTTTCGAGCGGCTGCCAGAATCCCACGCTCACCATGATGGCCATCACCGTCCGCGCCTGCGATTACATTACGAAGGAATATCCCAAGCAGGCGTAGGCTGCCGGTCGCGTTTCCCATGTTTGTTAAGGACCTCGAATGCCTGAAGTGCGGCGCGCGCTATCCGATGGACGCGCGGGCGTACACGTGTCCGCGCTGCGGCTCCGATGACGGCGATCCAGGGATCCTCGATGTTCGCTACGATTACGCGGCGGCGGCCGCCGGTCCGTTTTCTTCGCGTGGTGTGTTTCGATACGCGCCGCTGCTGCCGGTCCGCGAGCCTCGCGAGATTTTGCCGGCGGGAGATACGCCGCTGGTCGATGCGCCGCGGCTGGCTCGCGAGCTGGGAATCAAAAGCCTGTTTCTGAAGGATGAGACGCGCAATCCCACGCGCTGCCTGAAGGATCGCGCGACGGCAGTGGGGATGGCGCTGGCGATCGAATCCGGCGCAACGGATGTGTACTGCGCGTCGGCGGGGAATGCGGCGATTTCGCTCGCCGGATTCGCGGCGAATTGCGGGCTGCGCTGCCATGTGTTCGTGCCGGAGCGCGCTTCGGAGGCGCGCCTGGACTGGCTGCGGCGCTTCGGCGCTGATATTCGCGTCTCCGATGGCGATTACGATGCCGCGTTCGAGGAAGCCGAGCGCGAAGGCCGCGCGCACGCCTGGTACAGCCGCAACTGCGCGTTCAATCCGTTTCTGGTGGAAGGGAAGAAGACCTGCGCGCTGGAGATTACCGAGGAGATCGCTCCCGATTTGGTGGTCACGGCGGTGGGCGACGGCTGCACGCTGGGCGCGATCGGCAAAGGATTTCGCGAGGCGCGCGAGCTGGGCTGGATCGAGCGGCTGCCGCGATTGATCGGCGTGCAGGCCGAGGGCGTGCGTCCGCTGGTGGACCGGTTTTGCGGGACGAAATCGCCGAAGGGCGACACCGCCGCGGCGTCGATCGCGGTGCGCAAGCCGAAAAACGCAATCCGCCTGCTTCGCGAAATGGAGGCGAGCGGCGGACGTATGATCGCGGTTTCGGACGAGCGCATCGGCGCGGCGCAGCGCAAGCTGGCGGAAGAAGCGGGCGTGATCGCGGAGTTCACCAGCGCGGCGACCCTGGCGGCGATCGAATCGATGGAAGAAGTGCGCGGGAAGACGGTGGTTCTGGTGATCACGGGCGGCAGAGTAGACTGAGAAGATGTCAGGGATTGCGGGGTTGATCGATCACACTTTGTTGAAGCCGGAGGCAACCGAGGCGGACATTCGCCGCATCTGCGCGGAGGCGCTTCAATACAAGTTTGCGAGCGTGTGCGTGAATCCTTATTGGGTGCCGGTGGTGGCGAAGGAGTTGGCGGGGTCGGAGGTGAAGGTGTGTTCGGTGGTCGGGTTCCCGCTGGGCGCGAACCGGATGCACGTGAAGACCGTCGAAGCCCACGACGCTATCGAATCCGGTGCGCGCGAGATCGATATGGTGATCAACATCGGCGAGCTGCGCGGCGGCCATCACGAGCTTGTGCGCAGCGAAATCGAGCTGATGGCGCACCTGGCGCACGCGGGCGGCGCGATGATCAAGGTGATTCTCGAAACGGCGCTGCTCACTGACGAACAGAAGGCCGCGGCGTGCGAGATCGCGAAGGAAGTGGGTGCGGATTTTGTGAAAACCTCGACCGGCTTTGGTCCCGGCGGCGCGACGGTGCACGATGTCGAGCTGATGCGCCGCACCGTTGGGCCGGATATGGGCGTGAAGGCGTCGGGAGGGATCCGGACGCTCGAAGATTTGCAAGCAATGGTCGCGGCGGGCGCCAATCGCATCGGAACCAGCTCCGGCGTGAAGATCGTGGAGGCGGCGCGTGGCCACTCCGCGTAACCCGGCGGTGTTTCGCGAGCGCGCGGAGCTGCTCGATTTTCTGCTGGAAGTTTCGCGCGTCATTTCAGAGACGCTGGATCTCGATAAGCTGCTCGAAAACGTCGCGGCGATCGTCAAGACGGTGATCCCTTACGACCTGTTCGCGATCCTTTTATATAACGAAGCCACACAGGGCTTGCGCATCCGCTACGCCATCGGGCATCGCGACGAGGTGGTGCGCACCTTGACCATTCCGCTGAACGAGGGGATCACCGGAGTTGCGGCCGGGACCCGGACGGCGGTGCTGGTGGACGATGTGCGCGCGGACTCGCGCTACCTGAACGCGCTCGACGCGGTGCGCAGCGAGCTGGCCGTGCCCATGACCGCGCGGGGCAAGCTGGTGGGCGTGATCGACATGCAATCGACGCGCGTCAAGGCGTACTCCGAACAGGATCGCGCGCTGCTGCGGCTGATCGCGGCGCGCGTGGCGTCGTCCATCGACAACGCGCGGCTGTATCGCCGCATCGAGCGCCAGAACCGGACCATGCGCACGCTGGCGCACCTGTCGCAGGAGTTCAGCTCGATTCTCGACCTGGATGAATTGCTGGGGAAGATCGCGGCGACGATTCGTGCGCTGATCAATTACGACGCGTTCAGCATTTTCCTGGTGGACGCGGAAAAGCGCGTCCTGCGGCATCGGTTCAGCGTGCGCTATGACCAGCGGGTTAAGCTCGACAATATTCCGCTGGGGAAGGGAATCACGGGCGCGGCGGCGGAATCGCGTGAAGCGGTGCGCGTGGCGGATACCGGGCAGGACCCGCGTTACATCGCTTCGCACGCCGATATCCGCTCGGAGCTGGCCGTGCCGCTCATCGTGCAGGACCGGGTGGTGGGCGTGCTCGACGTCGAAAGCGACCGCTTCGGTTATTTCACAGAGGATCATCAGCGGACGCTGTCGGTATTGGCGCCGCAGATCGCCAGTTCGGTCGAAAATGCGCGGCTCTATGAAGAGATCGCGCAGCGCGAGCGGGCCATGGAGCAGGATCTGAAGGCCGCGCGAAAGCTGCAGCACGTGCTTCAGCCGCGCCAGGCGCCGGAGCTGCGCGGTCTGCAGGTGGCGCTGCGCGCGCGGCCGGCCCGCGAGATCTCCGGCGACGTCTACGACTTTTTCGACTTCGGCGACGATTACGCGGTGATCGTGGTGGGCGACGTGAGCGGCAAGGGAGCGGCGGCCGCGCTGTATGGCGCGCTGGTGAGCGGTCTGCTGCGCACGCTCGCGCCGCGGCGCCGGAGTCCCGCGGTGCTGATGCAGGCGCTGAATGAAACGCTGCTGGAGCGCAAAGTGGATGCGCAGTACGCGACGCTTCTGGTCGCGCTGTGGGAGCCGCGCACCCGCAAGCTGACCATGTGCAACGCGGGGGCCGAGCCTCCGCTGATCGATCGCCGCGGCGCATTGTTCAAGCCGCAGGTGGAGGGCGTGCCCGTGGGATTGCTCGATGCTCGCGAATACGAAGAAGTCGAATTTCAGACCGAGATGGGCGACACGGTGCTGTTTTATTCGGACGGCGTGGAGGATCAGCTCAACTCCAAGGGCGAAGAATATTCGCGCGCGCGGCTGCAGAAATTGTTCTTGAAGCGGGGCTCGCAACCGCCGCAATCGATCGCGAACGCGATTTTCACGGACCTGGATCAGTTTCGCGACGATACGCCGATCACCGACGATCAGTCGGTGGTGGTCATGCGGGTGTGCTGATGGGCTTCACGTATCGCGACCGTGCGCTGTGGTGCGAAGACGTGGAGTTGGCCGAAATCGCGTCGGCCGCGGGCACACCGTGTTATGTTTACTCGGCTCGAAGCATCCGCGAAAATTTTTGCGCCTACGACCAGGCGCTCGCCGGCGCGCCGCATACCGTGTGTTTCGCGGTGAAGGCGAACGGGAATCTCGCCGTGCTTCGTCTGCTGGCGGGGCTGGGCGCGGGCTTCGACATCGTTTCCGGCGGCGAGCTGTTTCGCGTCCTGAAGGCCGGCGGCGATCCGGCGAAGGTCGTGTTTTCTGGCGTCGGAAAAACGGCGAAAGAAATCGAGGAGGGGCTCGCGGCGGGAATCTTCGTGTTCAACTGCGAATCCGAGCCGGAGCTGGCGCTGATCGACGCGCTGGCGCACCGTCGCGGCGTGAAGGTGCGTGTCGCCGTGCGCGTGAATCCGGACGTGGACGCGGACACGCACGCGTATATCTCCACCGGTCGCCTGGCGCACAAATTCGGCATCGATTGGAGCGAAGCGGAAGCCGTGTACGAGCACGCGCGGGCGCATCGCAACCTGTCGATTGAGGGCGTGAGCTGCCACATCGGCTCGCAGCTCACGAATCTGAATCCGGTAATGGAAGCCGTGGAGCGGGTGATGACGTTGGTCGACCGGCTGCGCGCCAAGGGGTTCGAAATCCGCCACGTGGATCTTGGCGGCGGATTGGGCGTCGCGTATAAAGCCGGCGAGCGCGCGCCGGCGATTGCCGATTTTGTCGCCGCGCTGCGCGCGCGCCTGGGAAATCGCGGCGTGCACCTGATGCTCGAGCCGGGGCGATCGATTGTCGCCAATGCAGGAATGCTCGTGACGCGAGTGTTGTATCGCAAGAAGAGCGGCGAAAAGGATTTCGTGATCGTGGACGCGGCGATGAACGATCTGATCCGGCCGGCACTGTATGGCGCGCATCACGAAATTCTGCCGGTGCGGGAGGTGGGCGCGCCGGCCGCGCGGGTGGACGTGGTGGGGCCCGTGTGCGAGAGCGGCGATTTTCTGGCGCGCGATCGCGAGCTGCCGGGTGGGTTTCCGGGCGACCTTGTGGCGCTCGCGTCGGCGGGTGCGTACGGGTTCGTGCAGTCGTCAAACTACAATTCGCGTCCGCGCGCGGCGGAGGTGATGGTGGACGGCGCGGAGTGGAAGATCGTGCGGCAGCGCGAAAGTTATGAAGACCTGGTACGCGGCGAGAGCTGAATTTTTACTGATCAGTTTGAGGGCGCGGCCATCACCTCGATGGCCATGCTGGCGTCGAGCGAAGGAAGGCCTTCGAAGACAAGAAACGTGCTCGCCGGAGGGCGCCCCTGATCGAAGTAATGGAAACGCACGGCGCGGATTGTGTCGCCGACCGGCCGTGTCAGCGGGTAGACGCTCGACCAGAAGACGTCTTTTCCGCTCGCGCCCAGCACGCCGATCTCTTTTAGCAATCGCTCGAAGGCGAGATTGATGTCGCTCTCCTGCTGGCCGAATGCCATCTGCGTTCCGCTGAAGACGATTTTCGGGGCGTTGACCAGCGCGATCTGGCTGTAATTTCCATTGCGCGTGAGACCCGCGGGGTTAAGCATTTCGACGGCGCCCGCGGGTGCGCGGCCGAGGCGTCCGACCGCTTCGCATTCGGCGACCGCTTCGACCGGCAGTCGCTGAAGCTGGATGAAATTGGCGGCGGCATTCGGAAACGCGCCGCGGAGCAGATCGCGCGCCGCGGACGCGTCGTCGAGCGAGCTCAGGAAACACGTGATGCGCAACACGTCAGAAGGCGCGACATTCCCGTCGGCCACCGCGTTCTGCAATTGCGTCATCGAGGTGCGAACGTCTTTGGCCTGCTGGCCCGAAAAAAACGCGAGGCCGTTGGGATTCACCGTCTTCTTTTCCACGGCGATGCTCTCGATCACCACCTGCGCGCCGTCGGCGGGAAGAGCGCCGGCCTGAATGGTGCTGAGCGCGGGCAGGTTCATTTTGTGCTCGGTGAAAGTTTCGCTCACCAGCGTCTGCACGCGGCGCAGGTCGCCGGAGCCGGCCACGAACGCGCGCAGCTTCACGATCTGCGCGTCGTGATTTTCGTGGAACAGCGACTTGAGCGCATCGCGCACCTGCTGGCTCATCAGTCCCTTGGTGGAGATCGGCGAAACGTGAAATACCAGGCGCGCCGTTTCGCCGGCGGCCGCGGGCGGAGGGTCCTTCAGGGACGGCAGGCTCTGGGTGATCGGGTCTTTGTCTTCATCTTTTTTCGTAATGATCTTTCTTTCTTCCTGCGCCAGACCCGCGACTCGGAAAGCGAGAAGAAAAATCAGGAGTGTTGAAATACGCACGGCTTCGTAAAACGCGATTGTAGCGCAGCCGCGAATGGCGTCGCGGACGCTGCTAGTCTGAGGAGAGGTGGGCGGCGACCTCAGATATGCGTTCCGAGCGCTCCGCAACAGTTCCGGTTTTGCCTGCATCGCGGTGCTGACGCTGGCGCTGGGCATCGGCGCCAACACGGCGATTTTCACCGTGGCGAACGCGCTGCTGCTCCGCACACTGCCCTACGCGCATCCGGACCGGCTGGTGCTCCTTTCCGGCGGCGATTTCGATCGCGACGGCGGCTATGGACGGATCTCGTACCCGCTCTTCCGCGAGATCCGCGACCACGCGCGCTCTTATGACGGCGTCGCGGCGTGCACCTACGACATGTTCAATCTGACCGGTCATGGCGACCCCCAGGAGATCGAGTCCGCGCGCGCGTCGTGGAATCTGTTTGAGCTTTTGGGCGTTCGGCCGCTGGTGGGCCGCACGTTTTCGCCTGAAGAAGACCGGCCGGGCGGCGCCAACGTCGTCCTTCTGAGTTACGAATTCGCGACGCGTCTGTTCGGCGACCCGGCGCGCGCGCTGGGACAAAATCTTGCGCTCGATTCACGTGATTACTCCGTGATCGGCGTGCTGCGGCCATCGTTCATGTTCGCGCTGTTCGGTCCGCGGCGGGAAATCTGGGCGCCGCGGCCATTCGAGATGAACCTGGTGACGCCGGCGCGCGTGGAGCTCGGTGGAACGTATTTCAATGTGCTGGGAAGGTTGAATCCCGGCGTCTCGCGCGACCAGGCGCGCGCAGAACTGGAGGTGCTGTACGGGCAGTATCGCCGCGACAAGCCCGGGAATTTCGACGCGACCTTGAACCTGCAAATGCAAACGCCCGATTTGCAGAGCCAGCTTGTCGGCGACGTCCGGCCGACGGTGCTGATCCTGAGTGCGGCCGTGGCGCTGCTTCTGCTGATCGCGTGCGCGAATGTCGCCAGCCTGTTCCTGTCGCGCGCCGCGGGACGCAGGAAAGAATTCGCGGTGAGAGCCGCGCTGGGCGGGTCGCGCGCCATGCTGACGCGCCAGTTGCTGACGGAAAGCGTCGTGATTTCGGCCGCGAGCGGTGTGATCGGAATCGCGCTGGGGTACCTGGGGACGCGGTTGCTCGCCACGTTCAGCCAGATGGATCTCCAGGGGGAGAATCTGTCGATGGATGGGCGCGTGCTGGCGTTCACGCTGGCGATCTCGATCGCGAGCGGAATCGTGTGCGGGCTCGCGCCAGCGATCCACGCCTCAAAGACCGACGTAAACCGGGCGTTGCGCGATGAATCTCGCGGCGCCGCCGGCAGCCGCCGCGGAAATCGGGTGCGCGCGATTCTGGTGATCGCGCAGGTGGCGCTTTCCATGGTTCTGCTGGTGGGCGCGGGGCTGCTGGTACGCAGCTTCATCCGGCTGCGCAACTCGCCATTGGGGTTCGACCCGAAAAACGTCCTGACCATGCACATGACGCTGCTCCCATCGCATTATTCCCAGCCGGCGCAGATGACTTCGTTTTACCGGCGCGCGCTGGACGCGGTGAAATCCGTGCCGGGGATCGAGGGTTTCGCGCTTTCGACCGCGCTGCCCGATTCCTGGACGCATTCGACGCCTATGCTGTTCGAAGGGCAGTCCGCGGTGACGCTGGGACGCCGCCCGATCGAGGCGCTCCAGCAGGTGAGCCCGGATTATTTGAAGGTGATGCGTATTCCGCTGATCGCCGGGCGCATGTTCGACGATGGCGACGATGAAAAATCGCAACTGGTGGCGCTGGTGAACCAGAGCGCCGCGCGAAAGTACTGGCCCAACGAAAGCGCGCTCGGCAAGCGGATCTGGGTGGGCACCATGCAGAATCCGTTCCAGGTGGTGGGAGTGATCGGCGACACGAAGAACCGCGGGATCGCCCTCGCACCGTCGCCCGAGGTGTTCATGCCGTATCCGCAGTTGCCTTTCGTGATGCTCCAGCTTCATGTGCGCACTGCGGGCGACCCGCGCGGAGTAGCATCGGCCGTGCGGGCGAGGCTGCTGACGGTCGATCGCGATGAGCCGGTGACCGAAGTCCAGACTATGGGGGATTATCTCGAGTCACTCAGCGCGCCGGCGCGATCGACCATGATCCTGCTGGGCGTGTTTTCCGCGGTGGCGTTGGTGCTCGCGGTGGTGGGGCTGTACGGCGTGGTCGCGTATTCGGTGGCGCAGCGGCAACAGGAACTGGGAATCCGCATGGCGCTGGGCGCGGCGCGCGGCGATATTTTCCGCCTGGTGATCGGCAACGGGCTGGCGATCACGCTGGCTGGGATTGGCATCGGAGCCGCGGGATCGATTGCGTTGACGCGCATGATGGCGGGCCTGCTGTATGAGACCACCGCGACGGATCCCGTCACATTCGCCGCGAGCGCGGCGCTGTTCGCCGCCACGGCCTGCGCCGCGAGTTATTTTCCCGCGCGGCGCGCCGCGCGCATCGATCCGGGCGACGCGCTGCGGTCGGAATAAGGTCAGCCCAAATAGTGTCTGAATCTGGCCTACTGTTTCACCCCGGCCACGTGTCTGTGTGAAAAAGGGACCGCCTACTCTGTCCCCAGACGCAAGCTGTCGAACCGACGACAAACGGACGGAGTGGACAGCGGGCTGACTCTTTTTCCACAGACACTGACGGGCGCGGGTTCTGACACAACTGCTAAGCCGCGGACCACTCTCCTGATGCGGAACACCTGCGCTATGCTATCCGCGTGGGCGAACTTCGCTACGCGGCGCGGTCGCTACGAAAGAGCCCGGGGTTCGCCGCCATCGCGGTGATCACGCTGGCGCTGGGAATCGGCGCCAACACCGCGATTTTCAGCGTGCTCGATGCGGTCCTGCTGCGGCCGCTTCCCTACGCCGCCCCCAACCGGCTGGTGGTGGTGGCGCTGTACAACCGCTCGCTCAAATATCCCACCGACCTTTCTTATCCCGATTTTCTCGACTGGCAGCGCAGCTCGCGCTCGCTCGAACAAATCGCGGCGTTCGCCCAACAGGGTTATGACATCGCCCATCCCGGCCCGCCGGAACATGTCAACGGCAGGCCAGTCTCGCCGAATTTTTTTGAGACTCTGGGCGTGCGGCTCGCGCTGGGCAGCGGATTTTCCGCGCGTGAGGACCGCGCCGGGGGAATGCCCGCGGCGGTGATCAGCGACCGGTTGTGGCGAGAGCGATTCGCCGCGAGCCCAGCCGCCGTCGGCAGCACCATCACGCTCAACGGAGCGGATTACACCGTGGTGGGCGTGCTAGGCCTGGATTTCCGCTTCGCCGACGCGCCGGCTGACGTGTACACGCCCCTCGGCCAGTGGAGGCCGCAGTACGCGAATGACCGGGCGGCGCATGACATTCTCTGCATCGCGCGGCTCGGCGCGGGAATCGGCCTGGATGCGGCGCGGGCCGAGATGAACGCCGTGCAGCAGCACATCGACGATTTAAATCCGTCCACGGAGCGCGGCCTGGGCGTATTCGTAGACCCGTGGAAAACGTTCCTGACCGGCGACACGCGCCGCACCATTCTGCTGCTTGCGGGCGCGGTGGGTCTGGTTCTGTTGATCGCGTGCGCGAACGTGGCGAATTTGACGCTGGCACGGTCGGCCGTGCGGCGGCGCGAGTTCGCGGTTCGCCTGGCGCTGGGCGCGAGCCGCGCACGCATCGCGCGGCAATCGGTGACCGAGAGCGTGTTGCTGTCGCTTGCCGGCGGCGCGGCGGGAGTGGCGCTGGCCGAATGGGGCGTCAAGCTGGCGCTTGCCGCGGCGCCCGAAAACATCGCACCGGCAAATCCTCCCGGAGTGGATGGTCCGGTGCTCGCCTTCGCGCTGGGAATTTCGCTATTGGTGGGAATTGTGTTCGGCATCCTTCCGGCGCTCAACAGCGCGCGTACCGATCCGCACCGCGGTCTGAAGGACGGCGGCCGAGGATCGACGGGCGCGGATGGGCGCACGCAGCGCGCGCTGGCCGCCCTGGAGGTCGCCCTCGCGCTGGTGCTCGTCACCGGCGGGAGCCTGTTGTTTCGCACCGTCCGCAATTTGTGGGCGGTGAATCCGGGATTCGACGCGCGGCGCGTGATCACCTTCCAGGTAGGTCTTTCCCCGACCGCCGCCGCGACTCCGGCCAAGATCAAAATCGCATTGCAGGAGCTGATGGATCGCGTGCGCGCGATTCCCGGCATCGACGACGCGGACTTCACCGCGCTGGTTCCGCTGGGGCAGGGAAGCAACGAAGGACCCTTCTGGACGGGACTGCGCCAGCCCGCATCGATGGCGGAAATTCCCCGGGCGATCTGGTATCCGGTGGGTCCGGAGTATTTCCGCACCATGGGAATTCCGATTTTGAGCGGACGCGCGCTCTCACGCGCCGACAACGCCGGATCCGAGCGCGTGGTGGTGATCGACCGTCTGCTGGCGCGCACCTATTTCCCGGGCCAAAACGCGGTGGGCCTAAGCCTGACGCTGCCGCACTGGGGCAACACGCCCAACGTCAAGGCGCGCATCGCCGGCGTAGTGGGGCACGTCGAGCAGTACAGCCTCGATGGCGGACGAGGCGAGAAGCCGCAGATTTATTATTCCTTCTACCAGCTTCCTGACGAGGCGGCGCCAGAGTTTCGCGACCAGGTGACGCTGGTGGTGCGCACGGCGCTGGATGGCGCGGCGGCAATGGCCGCGATCCGGCGCGCGGTTTACGAAGCGGGCAGCGACCAGCCGGTGTACAACGTCCACAGCATGGAAGAAATCGTCGAGGAGTCGATGGGTCGCGAGCGCTTTCCGATGGTGCTGGTGGGAGCGTTCGCGGCGCTGGCGCTGGCCCTGGCCTCGGTCGGCGTGTACGGAGTTTTCGCGTGCGCGGCGGCGGCGCGGGCGCGGGAGTTTGGAATCCGGATCGCGCTCGGCGCCATGCGCGGTGATGTTGTGGCCATGGTGTTGGGGCAGGGAATGCGGCTTGCGCTGATCGGAATGGCAATGGGCGCGGGAGCGAGCCTGATCCTCAACCGCGTGCTGACGAGTTTTTCGCAACTGCTCTACGGCGTGCGCGGGAACGATCCGATGACGTTAGCCGCGGCGTCGCTGGTGCTGGCCGCAGCGGCGGCGGGCGCGTGCCTCGTTCCCGCGCTACGCGCGTCGCGCGTCGATCCGATCGATGTCCTGCGGCAGGAATGAATACGATAGCCGCAGATGCACACAGATTCACACGGGTCGCTTAGTACGTTTCACCGTCGCGGCGAGGGCGGATGGAGGCGCGGGCCTTCAGGCCGCGCGTTCGCCGGGGAAGATTTGAAATTGATCTGCGTGCATCCGCGTGCATCTGCGGCCCATCAACACGCTCACTCGTGCCGCAGTGCGACCAGCGGATCGGCGGCGGCGGCGCGCAGCGCGGGTGGAAGAACCGCGGCGAGCGCGGCGGCGAGAATGCAGGCGATGGGTGCGGCCAGACTCCAGAAGTCGGTCGGCTGGACGCCGAAAAGCTGCGAGACCAGATAGCGCGCGAGCGCGAGCCCGCCGGCGGTTCCCAGCGCGATTCCGAACGCGACGGGCAGGGAACTGTCCGCGAGCACCAACCGCACCACCGAGGAGCGGCGCGCGCCGAGCGCGATGCGGATGCCGATCTCGCGCGTCCGGCGGATCGCCGCGTAGTTGATGACCCCGTAAAGTCCCACGCCGGCAAGCAGCAGCGCGACGGCGGAGAAAAATCCGGCGAGAATCGCCAGCAGGCGTTCGCTCAGCAGCGTATTGTCGATTTGCGAGCTGAGCAGGATATTGTTGCGAACCGAGAGCGTCGGCGCGGCGGATTCGATCTGCTGGCGCAGCCACGCGATCATGACTCGTGAATTCGAGGCCGCGCGAACGCTGAGCACCGCGCGCGCGGCGTCGTGGAGCGGGGTGTAGATGGTGGGTTCGTCGGGCTCGCGAAGATTGTTGTAGTGGATGGAGCCGGCCACGCCGACGATTTCCCGGCGCACCGGTTTTCCATCGTCGCCGATAGTATGGAAGACCTGGCCGAGGGAATTGCGGCCGGCCAGGAACGTTTCGACGAAGGTCTGATTCACGATCACGGAATCCGAATCGCGCGCGATCTCCTCCGGGAGAAAATCACGTCCCGCGATCCAGCGGATTTTCATCGCATCGAAAAAGCCGGTGGAGATCGGGATCATGCGCGGGCGGATGATTTCGTTGGCGCGCCCGGCGAAGTTGATCACCGGCGTCATGATCCACACCATGTCGCCGCCCATCGGCCGCTGCGCCGTGAGGCTGGCGGACTGAACGCCGGAAAGATTGCGAATGCGCTCGAGGAGCTTCGTGCCGTCGTCGTGCGCCTGGCTGAATGGGTCGCGCGGGGCGAGATCGAAGAGCACGACGTTTCTGGGGCTGAATCCGAGATCGACGGCGATCAGGTTCTTAAACGAAAGCAGCAGGAGGCCCGAAAGAAATACGACGGCGACGCTGAACCCGATTTGCGCGGCAAGGGTCCAGCGGATCGCGCCGATTCGAGCCGAGTGCTGCGCGGCTTTGAGCGCGGTTTCTGGTTGCCGCGACGATGCCCGGAACGCGGGAACTAGCCCGAACAGGAGCGTGCTCAAGACGCTGAGCGCAGCGGCGAAGGCGAGCGAGCGCGCGTCGGGCGCGACGTCGAGAAAAGCTGGAAATTCGGAAGGCCCCAGTCGCGCGACGATCGCGGGTGCGGCGAAGACGGCGAAGATCACCGCGAAAACAGTAGCGATGACGGCGAGCTGTGCGCTTTCGATGAGCATCTGCTGAATGAGACGCGAGCGCGCGGCGCCGAGCGAAGTGCGCAGCGCCATCTCTGCATCGCGCGCGGAAGCCCGGGCGAGCATCAGATTGGCGACGTTCGAGCAGGCGACCAGCAGCAGCAGGGCGCAGATGAGTGCGAGAATTTCGAAGGGACGGCGGAACTGCGCGCGAAACAGGGAATCGCGCGCACTGCCCGTGGAAGCGTCGCGAACAACCAACGGCTGATCGGCGAACTGCTTGAGACGATCGCCAGTGAGATTTCGCGGAGGGCTGATGCGCAGGCGCTCGTGTAGCGCGTTGGTGAAGGCACCCTGGAGCGGAGCGCGAAGCTGCGCGCGCGTGACGCCGGGATCGAGACGCCCCCAGATGTTGTAGAGTTCGACATCCTCAGCGAGCAGGCGCGGATCCGCGGCCAGGGTAGCCGGGAACCAGACATCGGTGAGGTAGCCGGGCTGAAGACCGGTGAAGGACGGCGCAGTCACGCCAATGATTTCGAAAGTATCCTTCAGCGTAATTTTGCGGCCGAGCACCGCAGGGCTGCCGCCGAAGCGGCGCTTCCAGAACGGATAGCTGATCACCGCGACGAAGTGGCCCTTGGAGGGCGAATCGTCGTCAGGCTGAATGAGACGTCCGAGAGCGGGTTTGACGCCGAGGATTTCGAAACCGTAGCCGTCCATGTACCCGGTGCGGATGTTCTCCGGGGACCCGTCGACGGTTGCGGGCGCGACGGCCGCGCTATAACCGGTCATGAACAGATTGGCCGAATCGCGAACCGTGTCGCGCAGGAGCTGGAACTGCGGATAGCTGAACATGTCGAATTCGCGCGGCTTATTGTTGGGGCTCATGAACGGCGGAAAGACTCGCGCGAGATCGAAAAGCTGGCCCGAATTTTTCACCGGCAGCGGACGCAGCATGAGCGCGTCGATCAGCGAGAACGCGGCGGTCGAGGCGCCGATCGCGAGGGCGAGCGAGGCCACGGCGGCGAAGCTTTGCGCGCGAAATTTCCACAACATGCGCAGGCCGAAGCGGAAATCGCGGCCGAGCGACTCAAGCCAAGCGGCGGACTTGATCTCGTGGCTGGTTTCGCGCAGCCGCAGTTGTGGGCCGAGCTGAAGGCGCGCCGCGCGCTCGGCTTCTTCACGCGGCAGGCCTTGGGCGGCGAGATCGGCGCTGCGCTGACTGAGATGAAATTCGAGCTCTTCATCGAGATCAGCCGCGGTTCTGGATGGCCGGAATGCGTTGGCGAGCCGGGTGAGTAGCGACATATCAGGCTTCCTTTAAAACCTGGGCGATGGCCGCGGTGATGGAGGTCCAGCGGCGCTCATCGGATTGAAGCTGTTTGCGTCCTGCGGCGGTGAGCTCGTAGACGCGAACGCGGCGGCGATTTTCGGTGGTGCGCCAGCGCGCGCGGATCAGGCGGGCCTCCTCCATGCGGTGCAGCGCGGGGTACAGCGACCCTTCCTCAACGCGCAGCAGGTCGGAAGCGGATTCGATGCGCGTGGTGATGGCGTAGCCGTGCAAGGGGCCCCGGCGGTCGAGAATTTTGAGGATCAGCAGGGGAAGCGAGCCCTGAAGGGCATCCTGTTTTGGCATAGATATCTTAGTAAGTGAGCTAAGTATATGCCGGAGAGGTCAGCAAGTCAATCGGCCACGCACGGCCTGAAGGCCGCGCTTCAAGGCAGCGCCGGCGGCGTATTGAGGCGCGTCCCTTTAGAGCGCGGTGTTGTGCGGGGATTACTAATTCTCCAAATGCAGGATGCCGCGCTGGATGGCGATGGTCACGGCGTGCGTGCGGTCCGACGCGCCCAGTTTTTCCAGAATATTCTGGATGTGCATCTTTACCGTTCCCGCCGCGGTGCCCAGCTTTTCCGCGATCTCCTTGTTGGCCAGGCCGTGCGCCACGAAGCCCAGCACCTCAACCTCGCGCGGCGTGAGCGCCACCTGCGGAAAATATTCGGTGAGCCGCTGAGCCACCTCGTGGGGCATCAGGCGCTTGCCCGAATGCACCGTGCGGATGGCCTTCAGCACGTCGGTGTGGACCATTTCCTTGAGCATGTAGCCGCGCACGCCGGCTTCGAGCGCGCGATAAATATCCTGGTCGCCGTCGTAACTGGTGAGCGCGATGATGCGCGCCTCGGGAAATTCCTTGCGGATGGCCAGCGTGGCTTCGACGCCGTCCATGCGCGGCATGCGCAGGTCCATCAGGGTGACGTCGGGATGCTGCTCGCGAAACAGATCGACGGCTTCGCGACCGTCGCCGGCCTCGCCGACAAGCTGCATGTCGGCTTCGTTGGCCAGGATCGAAGCGATGCCTTTGCGCACCAGCGGGTGATCGTCGACGCACAGCACGCGGATTTTGGGTTCTTCGCTCATTCGTGATTTCCGTTTTGGCCCGGCAGAACCACCGACACCGTGGTGCCGCGGCCGGGTGCGGTGGCAAGCTCCAGGTCGGCGCCAATATGAGTAGCGCGCTCCTTCATTCCGATCAGGCCGTAGTGGCCGTGCTTGCCGTTGGAGTCCGAAAAACCGGAGCCGTCGTCCCTGACCGAAAGATGCAGCGCCTTGGGAGTGAAATCCAGCGCCACCTCTACGTTGCGCGCGCCGGAGTGCTTCACCGAATTGGTGACGGCTTCCTGCGCGATGCGCACCAGGTTGTATTCGACATCGGGCGCGAGGCCGCTGGGCTTGTTCTCAAGCTTGAGCTTGAGGCGGACGTCCTTGGCTTCGGTGATCTGGCGCGCGGCCTGTTCGATGGCGGACGCGAGACCGGATCCGCCGCTGCGCAGTCCCGCGACGCTGCGGCGCGTTTCGCGCAGGCACGCGCCGGCATCGCGAATGATTTCCTCGAGCGACCCGCGCTCCTCGGGGGAGCGCATCCGGCCGAGGAGGGCCTGCATCTCCATGGTGATTCCCGAGAGGCCCTGGATGAGGGTGTCGTGCAGTTCGCGCGCAATGCGATTGCGCTCGGTCAGGATCAGGTGGAACTGCTCGCGCAGGCGATGCACGCGCATTCGATAGGAGACGAAGATCCCCGCGCCGATGCACGCGGCGAGCAGCGGGAAAAACCAGATGCGCTGGTAATAATGCGACGCGAGCGTGAAATCGACCGCCGCGCCGGTGTCATTGCACAAACCATCGATGCTGCATCCGATGACGCGGAAGGTGTAGGTTCCGGGCGGAAGGTTGGTGTAGAACGCCTCGCGCCGCGTACCGGCGTTGATCCAGGTTTTGTCGAAACCTTCCAGCCGATACCGGAACACGGTGCGCGTGGGGGCCAGGTAGCTGAGACCGGTGTAGCGGAACTCGAGATTTTTCAGCCCCGGCGCCAGGCGCGCGATGGCCGCGGGAGCCTGATCTTCTCCGTTGACGGTCACGTCCTCGATGACGATCGGCGGCGGCGGAGCGTTGCGCTGAAGGTGCTGCGGGTCGAACATGATCAGGCCGCGAATGGTGGAAAACCACAGATGATCGTCGGAGGTGACGCTCGCGGCCGGTTGGACTCCGGCTTTGCACTCGATGACGCGCAGCGCGTCGGTGGGGCTGTAGGGAGTGCTGACGATGTGCTTGAGTTTTCCGGCCGCGAAGCGCAGCAGGTCGGCGCGGGGGACGAAGAAAATTCCTTTGCTGCACGCCATCCACATGCGGTCCTGATCGTCGCTGACGATTCCGTAGATTTCGGTGTCGAACAGGCCGTCGCGGATATAAAAGGAAGCGAACTGGCCGCCGCGCAGCAGGCGCAGGCCGCCGCCGAGCATGCCCATCCACAGGTTTCCGTCGCGGTCGCGGAAGAAGGCGTCGACTCCGCGCAGGGGCGATCCGTTTTGCAGAATCTCGGTGGATTTTCCGGCGGAAAAGCGGAACACGGAATTCGCCGCAGCCAGATAAATGTTCGCCGCGCCATCCTCGCCGATGGCAAGAATGGGTTCATGCTCGAACGGGCCTTCGAGTTTTCCATTGCGCAAGCGCGCGGCGCCGCGATCGGTGCCCACCCACAGCACGCCGGAGCGATCTTCGAACAGGCTGTGGATAACATTTGAAGGAAGACCCTGCGCGGTGGTATAAGTTGCGCTGACCGCGCCGCTGCGAAGCAGATTCAGGCCGCGATCGGTGCCCACCCACAGGCCGCCCGCGGGATCCACGGCGAGCGTGTTGATCCAGTTCGAGGCCAGGCCCTCGCGCGTGGTGAGCACGGTGAAGCGGCGGCGGTCGTAGCGCGTGAGGCCCGCGCCCAGCGTGCCGATCCACATCGGGCCGCCGGAATCCTGCACCACGGGACCGGTATCGTTGGTGGGAAGACCCTCGTTGGTGGTGTAGGGAATCGAGCGGCCGTCGAGAAATTGATTCAATCCGTGCTTGGTGCCGACCCACAGGCTGCCTTCGCGATCCTCGGAGATCGCGTAGACGGTGGATTGCGAAAGCCCGTCCTGCGGGCGAAAGCTGTCGATTTCGCCGTTGCGCCAGCGGCTGTATCCGCTGCGCGTGCCGATCCACACGCTGCCGTCGGCGCTTTCGGTGAGGTTGAGAATCCAGTCGTCAGTGAGGCCGTCCTTGGTGGTGAGCATGCGCTCGTGGCCGTTTTTGCGGGCGATCAGACCTTCGGTGGTGCCGATCCACAGCGTTCCGTCGCGCGAGGGAAGAATCGCCCGAACGCCGGCGTCGTGGGGGATCGCCGTGAGCGCGACGGAATCGAATTTGCTGCCGTTCCAGACGTTCAGATCGGGGCTTTCGCCGCCGACCCAGACTTTCCCGTCGGCATCGATGGCGGCTGCGCGGAGCGTGTTGGTGGCCAGACCGCTGGACGTATTGTAGGCGGTAAACTTGCCGCCGGAGAAGCGCGCCAGGCCGTTGACCGTGCAGATCCACACGTCGCCGTTCCCAGCGGCGACCACGCTTTGCACGGTATCCGAGGGAAGGCCGTCCTTTTCCGAATAGTGGTCGATCGAGCCGTTGAGGATGCGGAAGACGCCGGATTCGTTGGTGCCGACCCACAGCGCGCCATCGCGGTCCTGGGCGATGCCGCGAATCCACACGTTGCTGGGCGCGGAGGGATAGATGCTTTCAAGCGTAGTGAAGCGCACGCCGTCGAAACGCACCAGGCCGGTTTGCGTGCCGAGCCACAGGTAGCCGTCGCTCGATTGCAGGATCGCGTAGATGGAGGATTCGGGAAGGCCCTGCTGCACTTGCCAGATGCGATGCACGTATTGCGTCAGCGTCCGGTTGGGATCGAGCGCGAACAGGATCCCGGCGGAGGCGGCGAGCAAAAACAAGCTGCGGCGCGCGGATCGCATGCTGAAATTCTATTCTCGCGCAACAGAAGGGTTCGCGCGGAGGGAGCACGATTCCAAAAGCGAATCCCGAAATCATCACCAGCGGTCCCGAACGCCAGCCGACTTCCAGAAGCTGGTGGACCGTTTCGCCGAATTCGGGCGGTCCGTGGAGCGTTTCACGCACCGCGCGCCAGGCGAACAAACCCAGATCGCCGACCGATTCGAAGAATCCGGCCAGCCATGCAAGCAGGTTCATCGCCACGGAGCCCCTTACTTTCTACGATGCGGGCAAGGCTACCCTGTTTCGCCGCGTAGCGTGGCGTGAGCCGCAGCCGAACTGGCGAAGACACGTAACGTGGCCGAACGGTGATCCTCGCGAATTCTCACGAACGCGACGCGTGTTATGCTGGTGGCTTCAACAGATGTCCCCACGCAGTTTTCGCTTTTTTCTCCCGCTGTTTTGTTTCTTTCCGATTTTCGCCGCCAGCGCGCAGCAGCCGTTCCGCTTTGTCGCCATCGGCGATACCGGCTCGGGTTCGCAGCCGCAGTTGCGCGTGGCCGACCAGATGTGGAGCTGGATGCAGCAGCATCCCTTCAAGCTGGTGGTGATGCTCGGGGACAATATCTACGGCAATCACGAGATCACCGGCGGCGGCGATCCGCGCTATTTTCATGACAAGTTCGACCTGCAATATGAGCGCTTCCAGCAGCAGGGCGTCGTGTTTCACGCGACCATCGGCAATCACGACATGCAGACCCGCCATGCACAGGCCGAAATCGACGACGTGGCGCGTTTCGGCATGCTGGGCCACGACGGCTACTACAAATTCTCCACGCCGCGGCAATACGACGTGCACGGGCGCCCGCTGATGGAGTTCTTCTGCCTCAACTCCGAACTGCACGGCGAGGAGCGGGAGAAAGAACAGGCCGAATGGCTGGCGCGCGAGACCTCCGCTTCGAAGGCGATCTGGAAAGTGGTCTTCCTGCACCATCCTTTATATACGGTGCGCGGGCAGCACGCGCCCGCGGTCGAGCTGCTCAAGCAGATTCACGCGACGCTCGCCGGCAATCACGTGCAGATCGTGCTCGCCGGGCACAATCATTTTTACGCGCGCATGAAGCCGGTGGATGGCACCATGCAGATCATCTCGGGCGGCGGCGGTCGTCACCTGGCGTTCCCCTTCAGCGACACCTGCGCGTCCGTCACGGCGCGGCGCTATCACTTCGTTGGCGCGGAAGTGTACCCGGATAGAATCCTGTTCAGCGCGATCGACCAGCACGGCGAGATGTTCGACCGCGCGACGGTCGATACCGATTCGCTGAAAATGGAAACCGCAGGATGCCCCAAGCACGTGATCGCGTTTCCGATGGGTCTGGGCCGGATCATCCCTTCGTGGTAGCCAGCGCCGGGGACACCTGACCAACGCGCCTCAACGTACAGTGCCCGCATCCTGAGGCCCGGCATTCATGCCGCGCGTTGGCCGCATACTTTAAAACTGTCCACGCGATCGACGCATTGACGGCGAACATCGAAGTGGGATAGCATGGCTGGAAAGAGTCTCACCATGTTCGAAATCCTCTAGTTTCGGCCTTTCGCTCCCAAACGAAAATTCTCCGGAGGGTTTCGATGTCTGTCTCTATTTCCCAAGATCGAGGTATTTTGTCCGCCATTCGCGACGCCGTGCGCGGAGAGGCGCACTACGATTTCACGCGCGAGAGCATCGGCCGCGCCATCACGCTGCTGGCGATTCCCATGGTGCTCGAAATGACCATGGAGTCGCTGTTCGCGGTGGTGGACATGTTCTGGGTCGCGCACCTGGGCGCCGACGCGGTCGCGACTGTCGGGTTGACCGAAGCGGTGCTGAGCCTCCTGTTCGCGCTCGCCATGGGACTGAGCGTGGCGACCATGGCGATGGTCGCGCGGCGCATCGGCGAAAATCAGCCGGACGATGCGGCGGAGATCGCCACGCAGTCGCTCGTGCTGGGATTCGTGGTGGCGGGCCTCGCGGGGCTCGTCGGCGCATGTTACGCAAGCGACGTGCTGCGGCTCATGGGCGCTTCCGACGCGATCGTGCGCACGGGCACGGGATACACGCGCATGATCTTCGCGGGCAGCGCGGCAGTGATGCTGCTGTTCTCCGTGAACGCAGTGTTTCGCGGCGCGGGCGACGCGGTGCTGGCCATGCGCGTGTTGTGGATCGGGAACCTGGTCAACATCGCGCTCAATCCGCTGCTGATTTTCGGGCTCGGACCGTTCCCCCGCCTGGGCGTGCTGGGGTCGGGCGTAGGGACCACGATCGGACGGTCGAGCGGCGTCGTGATCGGACTGTGGCTGCTCACGACCGGTCGTAGCCGCGTGCGCGTGAGCCTGCATCATTTCCGCATTCGCGCCGATCTCATGGCGCGGCTGGCGCGCATGTCGGCTGGCGGAATTTTCCAGTACTTCGTCGGCTCGGCGAGCTGGATCGGGATGGTGCGCATGGCTGCCGGATTAGGCAGCGCGGCCGTCGCCGGATACACGGTCGCGATCCGCATCATCATCTTCGCGATTCTGCCGAGCTGGGGCATGGCCAACGCGGCCGCGACCCTGGTCGGGCAGAACCTGGGCGCGCGCCGGCCCGATCGCGCCGAACAGTCAGTCTGGCGCGTGGGAATCTACAACATGATCTTCCTGGGACTGGTCGCGGTGACGTTCATCGTCGCGGCGGGTCCGCTGATTGGACTGTTCACCACCGACGCGAGCGTGGCTCCGGTCGCGGTGAGCGCGCTGCGCCTGGTCAGCTACGGATACATTTTCTACGCCTGGGGCATGGTGATGATCCAGGCGTTCAATGGCGCGGGCGACACCTACACGCCGACGGTGCTGAACATCGTGTTCTACTGGCTGCTGCGCTTCCCGCTGGGCTGGCTGTTGGCCTTCCGGCTGGGCGGCGGCGCGAACGGCCTGTTCTTATCGATCCCCGTCGCCGACGCGCTGCTGGCGATGACGGCGGTGATCCTGTTCCGGCGCGGCAAATGGAAAAAGCAGGTCGCGTGACCGTCTGTCAAACCTGCCCGGTCAGGCACTCCACGCCGCTCTGCCGCGGAGCGTCATAATAAATCAAAGGAGGCTGGTTATGATCACGCGGGTTATCCTCCCGATTTTCGCATTCGCTGTGGCCTGCGGCGCGCAGATGCGCACGCCGGTGGTGGTCGAACTGTTCACCTCCGACGGCTGTTCGAGCTGCCCTCCCGCCGATAATCTGCTCGCGCGGCTGCCGGGAATGTTTCCCGATCTCGACGTGATCCCCTTGAGCGAGCACGTCGATTACTGGAACCAACAGGGCTGGAAAGACCGATTTTCCGCGCCGCTGTTTTCCATGCGCCAGCAGGATTATGGCCGCGTCTTCGGTCTGGAGCAGGTGTACACACCGGAAATGATCGTCAACGGGACCACCGAGTTCAACGGCTCGGATGTGGCGCGCGCGCGCCAGGAGATCGTCAAGGCCGCTTCGAGCGAGCGCGCGGCGGCGACCATCGGACGCGCGGGCTCCTCCAGTACGATCCATCTGCACGTGGAAAAGGCGCCCAAGGGAGTGCGGAACATCGACGTCTTTCTGGCCATCACCGAATCGAACCTGGAAACCCCGGTCGAGCGCGGAGAAAACGCCGGACGCCGGCTGCGCTATATCGGCGTGGTGCGCCACCTGTCGAGCGTCGGTCATTTCGATACGAAAAAGTCGGCCAGCTACGACGCCGACGCGCGGTTGACCCTGAAGCCGGAATGGCGCGCGGAAAATGTGAAGCTGGTAATGCTGGTGCAGGACCGCTCCACGCGCAAAATCATCGGCGCCGCGGAAGCCCGGCCGTAATTTCCGATGCCCGCGCGTCTTCGGCTGATCTCCTGGAGTCCCGAGGCCGCCGTTCACGCCAAGGCGCTTCGTAGTGCGGAGTTCCAGGTGGACGCGACCGCGCTCGACACTTCGCGCCTGGTGAGCCGCATTCGCGACGCCGCGCCTGCGGCCGTGGTGATCGATCTCGAGCGGCGCCCCTCGCACGGACACGCGGTGGCGTCGCTGCTGCGCTCGAGCAAATCCGCGCGGGAGATCCCCATCGTCTTCGCGGGCGGCGACGCGGAGAAGGTCGCGCGGCTGCGGGCGGCGATGCCGGACGCGCCGTTTGCGAGCTGGAAAGACGCGGCGCGTGCCATCCGCCAGGCGATTGCGCGCGGTCCCGCGCAGCCGGTTCACGTGAAATCGTACATGCAGCAATACGCCGGGTCGTCGCTGGCCAAGAAATTGGATCTGAAAGCGGGAATGAGCGTCGCGCTCATGGGCGAGCCGGAAGGATTCGTCGACACGCTGGGAGAGGTGACGGAAGGAATCGAATTCGTTTCCCCGATCGGGCGCCTTGGTAACAAACGGGCTGCCTTGGCGATGTGGTTCGTGCGCTCCGGCTCGGAACTCGCGGCCGAAGTCGCGTTCGTGAGCGCGGGGCTTCCACGCGACGCGGCGTTGTGGATTTTCTTTCCGAAGCAAAGCGGACGTCTGCGCGCCGATTTCAACCAGAACGGCGTCCGCGCCGCGGCTCTTCGCGCCGGAATGGTGGATTACAAAATCTGTTCGGTGGATGCGGATTGGTCGGGGTTGAAATTCAAGAAGAGAAAAACCAAGATGGCCGTGAACGGCCGAAAAGTTCCTAACGTGTCAGGTACACGCTGAAGCGGGTGACGTCGCGGAAGCCCATCGCTTTATAAAGTTTGTAGCCGGCCTCCGTGGATTGCAGCACCAGGCGCGAGAGGCCGGTTTCGGCCGCGGTTTGCGCGGCGGCCGCGCGCAGCAGCGCTTCGCCATAGCCTCTGCGGCGGAATTCGGGCAGCGTGGCCAGCGAATAAATTCCGATCGCGCCGGCTGCCGCCACGATCGCCACAATTGCGACCAGCTTTCCACCCGCGTAGGCGACGAATCCCTTGTACTCGCCCTCCCACGCGCCGGCGCGCGAGTAAACAGCGTGCGCGACCGTATAAGGGATGTCGAAGGAAAGCGAGGTCAGCTCGGTGAAAGCCTTGCGCGTTTTCGAATCATCCACGCGGCGGCACTCGATCGCCGGCAGCGGGCGAACTGGAGGAAGCAGCGCGTCGGCGATCATTCCGGGGGGATTGGAGATGGTGCGCAGGCCGAAATTCGAAAAAATTTCGCGCTCCCGGCGGCGCGTCGCCAGATCCAGCATGTCCTCGCACAGCCACACCGACCAGCGCAGCGTCCGTTCGCGGAAGAAACGCGCCATGGCGCGGAGACGGTCCTCGAGTTCCGCGCCGGCGGCCGGACGCGTGAGCAGCGCGATGTTGAACACGCCGTAATCGAGACCCGAAAACATCGCGACCGCGCCATCGAGCTCGTGAATTTCGCCCGAGCCGGTGGCGTCGCCGAAAAAGCGCATGGCCGCGCGCAGGTTTTCGTCGATGATCAGGAAGTCGGACATCAGAGGAGGGTGACGGGGTCCACGTCGATGGCGAGCGCGGTGGGATTCCACTTTTGCGCTGCGGCGAACTGCTGCAGCTCGCGGAGGGTCTGGTTCAACAGCTTCCGGCTGGACGATTTCAGGAGCATCTGATAACGATACTCGTTTTTGATGCGCGCCAGCGCGGCGGCGGCGGGTCCCAGAACCTTGAGACCATCGCGCGGCGGCTGAAGCAGGCGGCCCAGCGCGGCGCTGCGCGCGAGCGCTTCTTCTTCGCGAGTGGCGCGGACCACCACGCTCGCCAGCGCCGCGTATGGAGGATATGACATCATCCGGCGGAACTCGATTTCCTTCGCATAGAACGCCGCATAATCCTGCGCGGCGGCGCAGCGGATGGCGTAGTGTTCGGGATTGATGGTCTGAATGAGAACGATGCCGGGAGTTTCGCCGCGCCCCGCGCGTCCGGCGGCTTGTGTGAGCAACTGAAAAGTCCGCTCGGCCGCGCGGAAATCCGGAAGGCCCAGGCCAACGTCGGCATTGACCACCCCCACCAGCGTGACGTTGGGAATATCGTGCCCTTTGGCGATCATCTGCGTGCCGACCAGGATGTCGTAATCGCCGCCGCGAAACGCGGCAAGAATCGATTCGTAATCGCGCTTTCCACCGACGGTATCGCGATCGAGCCGCGCGATGCGCGCCTTGGGAAACGCGCCGTGCAGCTCGTCTTCCACGCGTTCCGATCCCACGCCGATGAACTGCATGTAATCGCTGTCGCACTTGGGGCAGCGGTCGGGAACTTTCGCCGACCAGTTGCAGTAGTGGCACAGCATGCGCCTGTCGCGGCGATGATAGGTCAAAGTGACCGAGCAATGAATGCACTGGACGCGCTCGCCGCAGGAGCGGCAGGTGACGAAGCTCGAAAATCCACGGCGATTGAGCAGCAGCATTGCCTGCTCATGATTGTCCAGGCGTTCGTGGATCGCATCTATGAGGCGGCGCGAAAAGGTCGCCTGCTTGCGCGTTTCAAGGAACTCCTCGCGCATGTCGATCAGCTCAACTTTAGGCAGCGGGCGTTTTTCGATACGCTCCGGAAGCACCAGGCACCGATATTTCCCGCGATCGGCGTTGTAACGACTTTCCAAGCTGGGCGTGGCGGAACCGAGCACCACCACTGCGCCGGCGTCATGCGCGCGGACGATTGCGACATCGCGGCCGTGGTAGCGCGGCGTCTCCTGCTGCTTGTAGCTCTGGTCGTGCTCTTCATCCACCACGATCAGTCCCAGGTTGCGGACCGGCGCGAAAATTCCGGAACGCGTCGCGACGACCACGCCCGCTTCTCCCGCGCGAATGCGGCGCCATTGCTGGGCGCGCTCCGAATCGTGAAAAGCGGAGTGCAGGATCGCCACGCGCTCGCCGAAGCGCGCGTAAAATTGCGCCGCAACCGCGGGCGTGAGCCCGATCTCGGGGACCAGCAAAATCGCGCCGCGGCCCTGCGCCAGCGCCGCGTCGATCGCGCGCAGATACACTTCCGTCTTTCCCGATCCCGTGACGCCCTGCAACAGAAACGTCTGGAACTGCTTCGCGTCGATGGCCGCGCGGATTTCGCCGAGTGCTTCCTGCTGGTGCGGATTGAGCACGCGCGCCGCGTGGTCGGAGACGGAGGAGACATGCAGGGATTCGAGCGCGAGCTTCACCAGCTTGCGCCGCGCGAGCGATCGCGCCGCGCGGCCGGCCCGGGCGATGACCGTTTCGAGCTCGGCCAGGTTGTGCGTTCCCGGATGCAGCTCGAGATACGACAGAAGTTCCCTCTCGACTTTTGGAATTGTTCCTTCGGCTCGCGCGGCGAACTCGACGCGCAGCCGGTTCGAGGAGGCGCGCAGCGGATCGCGCTCCGCGGCGACATCTTCGGCCTCGATGAAACCGCGTTTTTCGAGCGAGCGCAGCGCCGCGGCGGATTTTTCGATCTTGCGCGTGAGATAGGCGCCCGAAAGCGGGCGCGCGTCGAGCATTCTCAGAATTTCCGACGCCGGGTCGGTTCCGTTTTCGGAAAGATGAAGCTGGCGCGCGGCGTCGCGGCCCGAAGTGGTCAGCGAATAAATTTTCCCGCGGCGGATCTCGCCGGCAAGCGGCGTCATCGCGCGCAGCGTTTCGCCGAGCGGAGCGCAATAATACGACGCGATCCAGCGGCCCAGGCGCATTAGCTCGTCGTCGAGCGCGGGTTCCTCTTCGAGCAGACGCAGCGCCTCGCGCGCGGGCGAAACGGGGTGGTCGTCGTGCGTGCGCAGCACTACGCCCGCGAGTTTCCGCGCGCCGAACGGGACCAACACGCGGCAGCCGGCGCGCACGCGATGGCGCAGGGTTTCCGGCAGCACATACGTGAAGGGTTGATCGAGCGGCACCGGCAGGCTGACGTCGCAATAGGCGGACATTATTCTCCGCTCTGTTGCAGCAGCTTGGCCACCAATGCGGTCCAGCCGGTTTGATGGCTGGCCCCGATTCCCGCGCCGTTGTCGCCGTGGAAATATTCGTAAAACATGACGTAATCTTTGAAGAGCGGGTCGGTCTGGAATTTCTGCGCGCCGCCGTAGACCGGGCGCACGCCCGCCGCATCGCGAAGAAAGATGCGCGACAGACGCCGCGACAGCTCACACGCGATTGCGCCCAGGTCCATGCGCTTGCCCGATCCGGTGGGAAATTCCATCTTGAGGCTTTCGCCGAAATAATAGTGATAACGCTGCAAGGATTCGATAAGCAGATAATTGACCGGAAACCAGATGGGGCCGCGCCAGTTGGAATTTCCGCCGAAATTCGGGTAGCGCGACTCGGCCGGCTCGTAATCGACCTCGTAGTCGCCGCCGTCGAGCATGAGCCGGAACGGATTTGAGGCGTGAAATCGGGACAAAGAGCGGATACCGTGGGGCGAAAGAAACTCGTTTTCATCCAACATTCGCTCGAGCACGCGGACCAGGCGATCAGGGGTGAGCAAGCTGAGCAGGCGGCGCGACTCCACGCCCTCGCGCGAAAGCGAGGCAATGTTGCCGCTCAGGTCCGGGCGGTGTTCGATGAACCACTGCATGCGGCGGCGGAATCCGGGGAGCTGCTCGATGAGCTCGGGGTCCATGGTATCCACGGCGAACAGCGGAATCAGCCCGACCATGGAACGCAGCCGCATGCGCATGGCGCGGCCGTCGGGCAGGCGGAAGCGGTCGTAGAAGAAATGGTCGATGTGGTCCCACAGCCCCATTTCGCCGTCGCCGCCCATGGCGTGCGCGATATACAGGAAATGCTCGAAGAATTTACTGGCGATATCTTCGTAAATGCGATCGACTTTTGTGGCTAATTCCAGAGCTATTTTCAACATATTCAGGCAGAACATCGCCATCCAGCTGGTCGCGTCGGATTGTTCCAGGTGTCCGCCCTCGGGCAGCGGTTTGCTGCGGTCGAAAATGCCGATGTTGTCGAGACCCAGGAAACCGCCCTCGAAAATATTGTTGCCCTCGGAGTCCTTGCGGTTCACCCACCAGGTGAAGTTCATCAGCAGCTTGTGGAACACGCTCTCCAGAAATTCGTAATCCGGCTGGCCGGCGAGCTTGCGGTCGATCTGAAACACGCGCCAGCACGCCCAGGCGTGGACCGGCGGATTCACATCGCCGAAATTCCACTCGTAGGCGGGAATCTGACCGTTGGGATGCATGTACCACTCGCGCAGGAACAGCCGCAACTGGCCCTTGGCGAAATCCGGATCGACCAGCGCGAAAGGGATCATGTGGAACGCCAGGTCCCACGCCGCGTACCACGGATACTCCCAGCTATCGGGCATGGACACTACGTCTTCATTGAACAGGTGAAGCCACTGCGCGTTGCGGCAATCGGCGCGGGAGGGCGGGGGAGCCGGCTCGGCCGGATCGCCCTTGAGCCAGCGTTCCACCACCATGTAATAAAACTGCTTGGACCACAGCAATCCGGCGAAGGCCTGGCGCTGAACGCGTTTCGCGTCGGCGGAGAGCGTGGGGGGCGCGAAGGCGTAAAATTCGTCGGCTTCGGCGATGCGCGTCGCGAACAAGCCGTCGAAGTCTTGCATGAACTGCGTCGCCTCAGTTCGATTGGTGAGCCGCATCCGGATCGTCGCGGATTCGCCGGGCGCGAGATCGAATCGATACCAGGCGCAGGCCTTGGTCCCGCGCTGCGCCGGATTGACGGCGTATTCGAGCTGATCGATGACTCGCCGATGGAAGGCGTCCTTGGTGTAGCGCGCGTCGCCCGATGCCCACAGTGCGCGGGTATTGGAATCGTTTTCCGTGAACAAAAATTCCGGCTGACCGTCGCAGCTGAATTGGTACACCCCGAGTCTGGGATGGTCGATCGCGATTCCACAGTCGCACTTGGAAAGCGAAGGGCGGTCCGGAGAGTTGTTCCACGTCCACGTGTTGCGGAACCACACAGACGGGAGGATGTGGAGCGGGGCCCGATCAGGTCCGCGATTGGTCGCGGTGATGCGGATCAGCACATCGTCCACGTCCGCCTTGGCGTACTCGATGACGATGTCGAAATAACGATCGCCGTCGAAGACGCCCGTGTCGATCAGCTCGAACTCCGCTTCGTCGCGGGTGCGGCGCCGGTTGACTTCGATGAGCTGCTCATACGGGAACGGCGCCTGCGGATATTTGTACAGCGCCTTCATGTAGGAGTGCGTGGGCGTGCCGTCCAGGTAGTAATAACATTCCTTCACGTCCTCGCCGTGATTGCCCTGGTGGTTGGAAAGGCCGAACAGGCGCTCCTTGAGGATCGGGTCGCGGCCGTTCCAGAACGCGGGGGCGAAACATAATCGCTGATGATTGTCGCAGAAGCCGGCGATGCCGTCCTCGCCCCAGCGGAACGCGCGCAGATGCGCGTGCTCGAAGGGAAAATATTCCCAGGCGGTGCCGTCGGGCGAATAGTCCTCGCGAACGGTGCCCCAGGCGCGCTCGCTCAAGTAGGGTCCCCAGCGCCGCCAGTGGGTCTCCCGACGGCCCGCGGCCACCAGCCGGCGTTTTTCAGCGTCCATAAATTCTCAGTTTAGCCGCGAATGAACGCGAATGAACGCGAAAAGCTCCCTCGCGATATGATGAGGACCATTATGAGGCCTTCGATGCGTTGCGCTGGCGCGCTGCTGGTGTTCTCTGTCTTCGCGCTGGCCCAGAATTTTTCGCCGGCCGCTTTTAAACCGGAAATGTGGAGCGGGATGCGCTACCGCCTGATCGGCCCGTATCGCGGCGGACGCGTCACCGCGGTCACCGGAGTTCCCTCGCAGCCGTTCACCTTTTATATGGGCTCGACCGGCGGAGGCGTGTGGAAAACCACCGATGCCGGCCACACCTGGACCAACGTGAGCGACGGATTCTTTGCCGTCGCCAGCATGGGCGCCATCGAGGTTTCGCTTTCCAATCCCAACGTGGTCTATGCCGGCACCGGTTCCTCGAAAATCCGCAGCAACGTTTCGATTGGGCACGGAATTTATAAATCCACTGACGCCGGCAAGACGTGGTCGTTCATCGGCCTCCGCGATTCCGGCCAGATTTCGACGATTCGCGTCGATCCGCACGATCCCGACCTGGTGTACGTCGCCGCGCTCGGCGATCCTTTCGTGCCGAATCCGGAGCGCGGCGTCTTCCGCTCCACTGACGGCGGGAAAACGTGGAAGAAAGTCTTGTTCCTTTCCGACGATCTCGGCGCGGCCGATCTCGAAATTCAGCCGGGCAATCCCAAAGTGCTGTTCGCGTGCATGTGGCACGGCCAAAGGAAGCCCTGGACCATCATCAGCGGCGCGCGCGAAGGCGGAATTTATAAATCCACCGACGGCGGCGATCACTGGACCAAACTCGGCGGCGGATTGCCGCACGAGCTGTTCGGTCGCGCCAACGTGGCCATCTCCAACGCCGCGCCCAATCGGATTTATGCGCTGATCGAAGCCAAACCCGGCTCCGGATTGTGGCGCTCCGACGACGCCGGCTCGACCTGGACGCTGGTGAATGGCTCGGGCGCCATCATCACGCGTCCTTTCTATTACGACACCCTGGGCGTCGATCCGAATCATCCGGACGTGGTGTGGATCGGAGACGAAAACTGGTTCAAATCGACCGACGGCGGCAAAACGTTCCGCCGCTCGCCCGTTCCGCACGGCGATAATCACGACGTCTGGATCAATCCCAACAATTCGGATTACATGATCCAGTCGAACGACGGCGGCGCCAACGTTTCGCTCGACGGCGGGCGTACCTGGAGCACGCAGGCGAACCAGCCGACCGCGGAGATTTACCAGGTCGCCGTCGATAATCAATATCCCTACCGCGTCTACGGCGCGCAGCAGGATAACACTACGGTGATCGTGCCGAGCCTTCCCATTTCGAGCGGTCAGGAATTTCGCATCGGTCCGGGCTGCGAAACCGGGCCGATTATTCCCGATTTCAACAATCCCGAGATCGTCTACGGCGGCTGCAAAGGGCAGTTCGGGCGGCAGGACATGCGCACTACCGAAGAGGAGCGCTACTGGATCGGCGCGGAGTCGCTGTACGGCAACGGAGGCGACACGCTGATTTACCGCTTCCAGCGCGTCTCGCCCATGGAAGTGTCGCCGCACGATCCGCGCGAGGTGTATTACGGCTCGCAGTACGTGCATCGCACGCGCGACGGCGGCGTCACCTGGACGCGCATCTCGCCCGATCTGACCGCGCATCCTCCCGGAACGCAGGGCGCAAGCGGAGAGCCGATCACGCGCGACGCAACGGGCGAAGAAGTGTACAGCACGCTGTACTCGATCCGCGAATCGCCGGTGCAGAAAGGGCTGATCTGGACCGGATCGAACGACGGCGTGATTTCGGTGACTCGCAATGATGGCGAGACATGGTCCAACGTCACGCCCAAGGATATCGAGCCAGGCGGCCGCGTGCAAAATATCGAGCCGAGTCCGCATCGCGCCGGGACGGCCTACGCCGCGATCTATCGCTACCTGCTGGGCGATTTCGCGCCGTACATTTATCGAACGGACGATTTCGGCAAGACGTGGACGCGCCTGACTGACGGGCATAACGGAATCGCCGCGGATGAGCCGACGCGCGTGGTGCGCGAAGATCCCGACCGCGCGGGGCTGCTGTACGCCGGAACAGAATTCGGTATTTATGTTTCTTTCGATAACGGCGGCCACTGGCAATCGTTCCAGATGAATCTGCCGGTGACGCCGGTGACCGATATCAAGGTCGCGCACAAGGACCTGGTGATTTCGACCCAGGGGCGTTCCTTCTGGATCCTCGACGATCTCACGCCGCTGCACCAATTGAACGATAAGGTCGCGACCTCCGATGCTTTTCTGTTCACGCCGCGCGAAGCCGTCCGCTCGCCCGGTCGTGGAGGCGGCGGAGGGTTGAATCCTTCGGCGGTGCGTTATCCGCAGCCCGGAGCGGTGATCGACTACTACCTGGCGAAAGCGCCCTCCGAGGACATCAAGCTGGAAATTCTCGACGCTTCCGGCAAAACCGTGCGAACATTTTCAAGCGCGGCGGCCGCCGAGGAACGCAATTTCGAAGCGCCCACCGGCGACGACGAGGAAGGCGGCGGGTTCCGCGGCCGAGGCGGTCCCGTGCGCCTGGACAAATCGCCGGGCATGCATCGCTTCACCTGGGACCTGCGCTATCCCGGCCCGTGGATGAGCGCGAGCCGTCCGCAGGGTCCCAACGGACCCGCGGCTGTGCCGGGAAATTATTCGGCGAAGCTGACGGTCGGATCGTGGACCTCCATGCAGCCGTTCACGCTGATCGAAGATCCGCGCATCAGCAAAAGCGGCGTCACCGAAGCCGACCTGCGCGAGCAGTTCGACCACAACCTGCGCGTGCGCGAGCTGGTGAGCGATGTGAACAAAACGGTCGCCCGCCTGCGCACGGCCGAGCGCAACGCGACGGGTGAAAAGAAGGCGCAACTGGCCGAGCTCGCCGCGCACCTGATTACGCCGTCGATCCGTTACAGCCAGCCGGAGCTACAGACGCACATCACATATTTATATAGCCTGACCACGGCGACCGATCAGAAGATCGGCCGCGACGCGGTGGAGCGCTACGAGGTCCTGCGCAAGGAACTCGATCAGCGTATGGCCGAGCTCGACAAGATTTTAGGCAACTAGAGCCCTTTCGACGTTTCGAGCAATTTCGTTTGACGAATTGCGCGCACGTATCTTTTTTCATTCCGGCGCCGTAATAGCAGACAGAAGGAGAAGAATACGGCGTCCAACGCAGCCGAGGCTTCGCCTGACCAGAAATGGATCGACGTTATCACCGACCCTATGGAAGCCGCCCGAAAACGCGCGGCGGAGGAGAATGCCCGAGGTTAGGGCGCGCGCGGGGCTCCGCTCAACGGCCGAACGCGGCGGACGCCTCCATACTGTCGCGCGTTGGTGAAAACTGAGCCGCCCGGCGTGAGGCTGCGGCCTGTCCCGCGTACAACCGTTACGGGTTCGCCTGAGCCCGGCTCTGCTGCACCTTGGGCGCGGACACGTAGCCGATAATCATGTCCTTCTTGATGTCGTTCACCACCAGCTCGTAAGGCTGCGTGGCGCGCGACAGCATGAACTGCACCGGCTCATTGATCGAGCGGTCCTTCTTCTCCACCGTCTTGTCGTCGGCGATGACTTTGATCGTGTACAGGTTATGCTTCGGGTCGGCCTTCTCCAGGAGAACTTGCAGGTCCCCGACCTTCTGCGGCTTTTCGTGCTTGGTCTTGACGATCTTGAAGTCGGTGTAGTTGCGCTCGCCAAGCGCCTTCAGCGCGGCCAGCTCTTTGCCGTTGGTGGCGATCAGACCGCTTTGCACGCCCAGGTCGCCGCGCGCGCTCTTCAGGTCCGCGATGGTCTTCTCCAGGTCGGAGCGTGTCTTAGCCTGGTCCGTCCTCACCACTGCGACATCGGCCGAAACGGCGCCGATCTTGTTGGTCGCTTCAGTCCGGACGCTGGTAACTTCGTTGCCGACACTCGCGATCTGTTTGCCCTGTTCGTCCTGCGCCTTCTGAAGTCTGGCGGCGAGCTCGTCGGCATGGGCGGTCGCGGCGCTCTTGGCCTCGCCGCTCAACTGCGTCGCTTGCGCGCGCGCTTTGGCCAGCTCTTTCTCCAGATTCTCGATGTTGTGCCGGCTGGTTTGGTTTGAAACCGCCGAGCTCTCGCTCAACTTGGCGATCTCCGCCGAGAGGGAGTCCTTCATGTCGGCCATGTCCGAACGCATCTGGTTGAGCTGGTAATACAGGTAGATGCAAGCGCCCAACAGCGCCAGCACCGCGCCGAACAGGATGGGAATCTTCAAGCCCGAACCGGGCGCCTGAACAATGATCGGCTGCGCGGATGGCGCGGATGGCGCCGGCGCCTGATACTGCGGAGGCGTCTGATACTGCGGCGCTTGCGGCTGGGAAGCCGCGGGCGTTTCGGTCGGGGTCCGTTTCTCCTGCGGGAACAACATGATAGGGTCCTCTGAGCGTTTATTCTAGCATTCCTGGCCAAATGTCAAGCGCGAGCGGGCCATTCTTTTACTAAAGATGTGCGATCCGGCTCAACGGGTTGCATAATATTTTCGGGCGCGGAGTGTCCCCAATTCGAAATCGCCGATCCCGCTTGAGAGCGGCCTGGCGTGGACAGAGCGGGCTGTCCCCTTTTTCAACGGCTTCAGTTACGGCTGAACTAAAATAAGGGGATGGAAGACGACCGGCAATTCCCCACCGCGGCAGAGCTGGAACGGTTTCGTGAGGAGATCACTCGCGAGCTGAAATTGACTCGGGATGAAGTTCGTCAGGCGTTTCAGGAGGCGGCCGAGCCTTTGAAAACGCAGCTTCCCGCGATTCTCGACCACATCGCGCGCCTCGAAGAGCGCGTCCGCGAGCTCGAAGCGCAGGTCATGAGCGAAAGATGGCGACGACGACAAATCAATTGAGCTGGGAGGCATTCGAACAGCTCCCCGACGACGGAATGCACCACGAGCTGATCGAGGGGGAACTGCAAACCTTGCCGCCACCGAAATCCAAACACAGCGAAGTGGCCAAACGCGTATTTCTGGCGTTAGTGGCGATCGAAAAGCGCGCCGGCTACAGCGCCTATACGGAGGCGGGATACAAACTCACGCATAAGCCTTCAACCTGGATTCAGCCGGATGTTTCGATGATTCGCGAGACGCGCGCCACAGACGCAGATCCGGACGGGTACTTTCTAGGCGCGCCGGAACTCGCCGTCGAAGTTATCTCCCCCTCCGAATCGGCCGCCGACATTGACCGCAAAATCGAGCTGCTGCTGGCCCACGGCAGCCGGATCGTCTGGGAGATTTATCCACGCAGCCGCAAGGTCCGGGTGTTTCAGCGCGGCGGCTCGATTTCCGAGCATGGCATCGGCGACTCTCTGACCCTCCCCGGAATTCTCGACGATTGGAGCCTTCCCGTCGACCAAATTTTCGAGCGCCAGTGAGCACGACTTTCACGTGCAACATTTGCGGCGCACAATGCGAGCATCCCGAGGGTCCGCTCGCGCGCGAACACAAGGATTGCCCCAAATGCGGGTCCTCGGTGCGTGTGCGCTCGCTGATTGCTTTGCTTTCGCGGGAGGTTTTCGGCGCGCTGCTGGCGCTTCCCGAATTTCCGGTGCTCAAGGGCATCCGCGCGATCGGCATGAGCGATACTCCGGAGCTGGCGGCGCGCCTGGCCGAGAAATTCGATTACACCAACACCTTCTACCACCAGGCGCCGTTTTTCGACCTCACCCGTCCCGATCCGCGCGACGAAGGCCGCTTCGATTTCATTCTCTCAAGCGAGGTGCTGGAGCACGTTCCCCCACCGATCGACCACGCCTTCGCCGCGCTGCACCGCTTGCTCAAGCCGGAAGGCGTGCTGCTGATGACCACGCCGTACAGCATCGGCGGCCAGACCGTCGAGCACTTTCCCGACCTGTTTGAATACACCCTGGCCGCGCTCGGCGGACGCACGGTGCTGCTCAATCGCAGGCGCGACGGCGGCATCGAAACCTTCCAGAACCTGGTTTTCCACGGAGGCCACGGCTCGACTCTGGAGATGCGCACCTTCACCGAAGAATCGCTGCGCGCGCACATCCGTGCGGCGGGGTTCGGCCAGGTGCATTTCGGCGCGGAGAATTTTCCGGAATTAGGCATCGAGCACCCGGATTCATGGTCGCTTCCGATTGCCGCGCGCAAGGGAGATTTCCGCGCGCCCGCGGCCGAGCTGGCGCTCCAATATCGCGAAGCGTGCCGCCTGGCGGCGCGCAAGGTCCGCGACCTTGAAGCCATCACCGCTGAGTACGAACGCCATATCGCGCATCACAAGCTGGCGCACGAGCAGTGGGTCCGCGACGCCGAAGTCCGCCACGCGTGGACCAAGAAGGTCGAAGCCGATTGGCAGGAGCGGACGCGCTGGGCACTGGAGATCCAGAAAGAGCGCGACGAAGCGATCGCCGAATTCCGCCGCCTGGAAAAATCGGAAGCCGAGGCGTGGCAGGCAACCAAAGCGCTGTCGGAAAAGCTCGCCGGGATCGAGGCCGGACTGTCGCGGCTGAATGCCACCCGCTGGGTCAGATGGGGCCGCCGGCTGCGCCTGCTTTGATTTCGCTTGCATCGTCCGGGCAAATGTATTATTATTCAATTGACTGAATAAACATTCAGATGGCCACGCCGATCACCAGCCTCGCCAAGCCGCGCCTCCGGCACCTGACCGGGGATCTCGACCTCGATTCGCAATCTCTACGCGAGCTTCTCGACATTGCTGAAATTGCGAAACGAACCCAAGCTCGATTCGCGCAAGCTCTTGCGGGAAAATATCTTACGCTACTTTTCGAAAAGCCTTCCTTGAGGACTCGGATGACCTTTGAGCTGGCCATCAAGCAGCTCGGAGGCGATGCGATCGTCAACACCGGGCCGATCGGCGGGCGCGAGCCGGTCAAGGATGTCGCCCGCAACCTGGATCGCTGGACGCATGGAATTGTCGCCCGAGTATTCGCTCAATCGACCGTCGATGAGCTGGCGGCGTGGAGCTCGGTGCCGGTGATCAACGCGCTGAGCGATCGTTACCATCCCTGCCAGGCGCTGGCCGACGTTTTGACGCTTAAGGAACATTTTGGAGAGCTCGAAGGGCTCAAGCTGGCCTTCGTGGGTGACGGGAACAACGTCGCGCACTCGCTGATGCTGACCGCCGCGCAACTGGGCGTGCATGTGGCCGTGGCGACGCCGCGTGGATACGAGCCGGACCCGGAGATCGCGGCGCAGGCCGCGCGCTTCGGCAAGATCAGCCTGGGACATGACCCGGAAGAAGCGGTCGCAAATGCGCACGCGGTCTACACGGATGTCTGGACGAGCATGGGGCAGGAATCGGAAGCGGCGGAGCGCGCGCGGGTGTTTGCGAAATTCCAGGTGAACGACCGCCTGTTCGCGCAGGCGCGACCCGATGCGGTGTTCATGCACTGCCTGCCGGCCAAGCGCGGCCTGGAAATCACCGACAGCGTGATGGAGTCGCCGCGCTCGGTGGTGTTCGACCAGGCGGAAAACCGGCTGCACGCGCAGAAGGCGCTGCTGCTGATGCTGCTCGGATAGAGACTCATTCGCGTTCATTCGCGGCTAGAATCAAAGCTTATGGCAAAACCCAAGAAAGTGGCGCTCGCCTACTCGGGCGGGCTGGATACCTCCATCATCATTCCGTGGCTCAAAGAAAATTACGGCTGCGAGGTGGTGGCCGTGTGCGGCGATATCGGGCAGGGCGGCGACGAGCTGACCGGCCTTGAAGCCAAGGCGCGCAAGACCGGCGCGTCCCAAGTCCACATCTCCGATATGCGCGAGGAGTTCGTCTCGGATTACCTGTGGCGGGTGGTGCGCGCGGGCGGCGAGTACGAGCACAAGTATCTGCTGGGCACTTCGATCGCGCGTCCGCTGCTGGCGAAAAAGCAGGTTGAAGTGGCGCTCGAGACGGGCTGCGATGCGCTGGCGCACGGCTGCACGGGAAAGGGCAATGACCAGGTGCGCTTCGAGCTGACCTACAAGGCGCTCGCGCCGCATCTGGCGGTGATTGCGCCGTGGCGCGAATGGTCGATCGTGTCGCGCGAGGACGCGATCGATTACGCGGCCCAGCACAACGTGCCGATCTCGCAGACCACCACCAAAATCTACAGCCGCGACCGGAACATCTGGCACATCTCACATGAAGGCGGCGCGCTTGAAGATCCGGCCAACGCCGCGCCCGACGATGTGTGGATGCTGACGAAATCTCCCAAAGAAGCGCCTGACAAAGCGGCCGAGGTGACCATCGGGTTCGACCAGGGCCGTCCGGTCTCGGTCAACGGCGAAAAGCTTTCGGCGGTGGCGCTGCTTGAAAAACTGAACGCCATCGGCGCGGAGCACGGCATCGGGCGCATCGATCTGGTGGAAAACCGCTTTGTCGGAATGAAATCGCGCGGCTGCTATGAGACGCCGGGCGGAACGCTGATCATGGCGGCGCACAAGGAGCTCGAAGCGCTGACGCTCTATCGCAATATGGCGCACTACAAGGAAAAGCTGGCGCTCGATTACGCCGAGATGGTGTACAACGGGCTGTGGTTCACGCCGCTGCGCGAATCGCTGGACGCGTTTTTCACTGAGGCCAGCAAAACTACGACGGGCGATGTCACGCTGCGGCTGTATAAGGGGACGCTCCAGCCGGTGAGCCGCAAATCGCCGTATTCGCTGTACTCGCTGAACATCGCCAGCTTCACCATGGGCGCCGATTACGACCAGCGCGACGCGCGCGGCTTCATCAACCTGGTGGGTTTGCCAATCCAGGTGCGGGCATCGCTCAAGAAAGCCGCGGATGCCCACCGGTAAACGATCGGATCGTCCATGAAACTGTGGGGCGGGCGCTTCGAGGGCGGACCATCGGAGTTGTTTGAAAAGTTCTCCGGGTCTTTGTCCTTCGACAAAAGGCTTGCGGACGCGGATATTCGCGGATCGCAGGCGTGGGCGCAGGCGCTCGAGCGAGCGGGCATTCTCACACACCCGGAAACAGATCAGATCACCGACGCGCTCGAGGCGATGCTCGAGGAAGCGCGCTCGCCCGCGTTTTTCGAAGACGCCCAAGATGAGGATGTTCACACGCTGGTGATTCGTAAGCTGAAGGAGCGGGCGGGCGCGCTGGCGGATAAGATCCACACGGGGCGCAGCCGCAACGACCAGGTTTCGCTCGACCTGCGTCTGTGGCTGCGCGAGGAGATCGACGCGGATATGCGCCTGCTGCGCGAGCTGATGGCGGCGCTGATCGGCATGGCGCGGCGCAGGCCGCACGCGATCGTGTGCGGATACACGCACACGCGGCGCGCGCAGCCGGTGCTGTGGCCGCACTACCTGCTGGCGTTTTTTGAGATGTTCGCCCGCGACCGCGAGCGCTTCAAAGAAGCGCGCGCTCGGGTGAACGTGATGCCCGCCGCGAGCGGAGCGCTGGCAGGCTCCGGTTTCCCCATCGATCGCGACGGACTGGCGCGCGACCTGGGGTTCGAGGCGATCAGCCGCAACTCGATGGACGTTTCGGGGGACCGCGATTTTGCGCTCGACTATCTGCACGCTGCTGCTACCACGATGCTGCATCTGAGCAGGCTC